>Ga0308157_10000512_pt1 | contig 125362 bp, 98 predicted proteins | sample PhyBR1_FD_201035 | JGI IMG/M metagenome (GOLD analysis project Ga0308157, IMG submission 201035) | Phyllosphere microbial communities from UC Gill Tract Community Farm, Albany, California, United States - DLSLB.R1 | ecosystem: Host-associated > Plants > Phyllosphere > Unclassified | place... | reverse complement strand
CTACTTTAATTTGAATGGTGAGGGTAGTGGAACGATTACTGATCATGAACTGAAATTATATGCAGATAAGATTACACCTGTGGATAGTACGTTAATTCCTACCGGTGAGTTATCAGAGGTGAAAGGGACGCCTTTTGATTTTACAACAGCAAAAACGATCGGTAAAGATATAAACCAAGACGATGAACAATTGAAATTCGGGGGCGGTTACGACCACAATTTCGTGTTAAATGATACCAAAATCGATGGACTGAATCATGCGGCCACACTTAGCGGTGATAAATCAGGTATTGTAATGGATATCTATACACAGGAACCAGGGATACAGTTTTATAGTGGGAACTTTATGGCTGAAAGTGTAACCTTAAAAAATGGTGCTAAAGATAGTTATCGCACAGGATTATGTTTGGAACCTCAGCATTTCCCCGATTCTCCAAATCAACCAAAATTTCCTTCAACTACTTTAAATCCAGGAGATACTTATTCAACTAAATCTATTTACAAGTTTACCACAAAATAACTCCATGGAAATCAAAGATTATATTGTATTCCTGTGTTACTTTTTTATAGTAGCAGGATATGGATTGTACATTTATTATAAAAAGAAATCAGCTGCCGGGGATTCAAAGGATTACTTCCTAGCAGAGGGATCACTGACTTGGTGGGCGATCGGAGCTTCTTTAATCGCTTCAAATATCTCAGCAGAGCAATTCATAGGAATGAGTGGTTCTGGATTTAAAATTGGATTGGCAATTGCAACTTATGAATGGATGGCTGCGATTACTTTAGTAGTGGTGGCGGTATTTTTCCTACCTGTATATCTTAAAAATAAGATATTTACCATGCCTCAGTTTCTGAATCAGCGATATAATGGAACGGTGGCTATGATTATGGCCGTTTTCTGGCTCTTGCTTTATGTTGTGGTGAACTTAACCTCTATCCTGTTTTTGGGAGCCTTAGCGGTATCCAGTATTTCAGGATTGGACTTTCAGGCCTGTATGATAGGATTGGCTATTTTTGCCATTTTTATCACTTTGGGAGGAATGAAAGTAATTGGATACACCGATGTAATTCAAGTATTTTTCCTCATATTAGGAGGGTTAGCAACGACGTATCTGGCATTAAATCTGGTATCTGATCATTTCGGAGGAACAGGTATCCTAGATGGTTTTGGTATTGTCCATGAGAAAGCAAATGATCATTTCCATATGATTCTTAATCCTGATAATCCGAATTATATTGATCTACCAGGGCTATCCGTATTAATTGGTGGTATGTGGGTGATTAACTTAAATTATTGGGGTTGTAACCAGTATATTACCCAACGTGCTTTGGGTGCAGATCTTCCAACGGCAAGAAACGGTTTATTATTTGCAGCTGTATTAAAATTATTGATGCCGTTGATTGTGGTTCTCCCAGGTATCGCAGCGTATGTTTTATACCAAGACGGATTGTTTCAGCAAGAAATGGTAGCCGGAGGAGAATTGAATCCGGACAGAGCATATCCCGTGTTATTAAATTTATTACCTACCGGACTAAAAGGATTATCGTTTGCAGCCTTGACAGCAGCAGTAGTAGCTTCACTGGCAGGTAAGGCAAATTCTATTGCAACGATTTTTACATTAGATATTTACAAGAAAATCTTTAATAAAGATGCATCTGAGAAAAAGATGGTCAATGTCGGTAAAATTACCATTATCATATCGATGATTTTGGCAATTTTTATTGCACCATACTTAGGTATTGACAAGAAAGGAGGATTCCAATATATTCAGGAATATACCGGATTTGTATCTCCTGGAGTCTTTGCCATGTTCCTTTTAGGGTTTTTCTGGAAGAAAACGACTTCGAATGCGGCCCTATTTGCAACAATTGTAGGTTTCATCATGTCTATCGTCTTGAAATTCTTACCGAACTTTATGGATCTATCTTTCCTTGCCTCAACAGGCTTTGCAATTCCAGTTGATGGTGTTTATGAGATTCCTTTTATTGACCGTATAGGTTTCGTGTTTATTTTCTGTTTAATAGGTATGTATATTATCAGTATCTATGAAAACAAGAAAGGTATTGTTACCAACGGCCTGGAAATAGATGCCACAATGTTCAAAACAAAAACCGGTTTTGCAGTAGGCGCTTTAATAGTCATTGGTATTACTGCCGCACTATATACTATATTCTGGTAATCATATAGAGGTCAAGAGTATCAAGCTCTTGACCTCATACTTTTAAAAGTTTTTGACTCTCCCTCTTAGACTTATTCCTTTTTGATGACCTGGGAATTACCAGGTTCTTGTTGATGTCTTAAATACATCCACCATAAAAGGGTTTTATGGCGAATATTCTAAAGAATAAAACTTATTATACCTTAATGAGATTCAACTAAATTTAAATATGTTTGTTGTAACATATAGATGGTGCTTATTAACTGATACGGCCTATTAACCAGATGGCATTATGAGAATCAAATTAGGAATTATAAACAATAATATTCAGGCTCGAGAAAAAGTAAAGAACATGCTCTTACAAGCCCAAACAGGCAAGAATGTGGACTATTTCATACAGGTGCTCTTTGACTGCGATTGTACTGAAATTTATTTTTGTCAGAATAACCATCAACCTGATATTATTCTTTTGGACTTGGAGCGCAGTGAAAACCGCATGATTGAAAAAATTAAACTTCATTTCCCCCAAAGCGAAATCCTTGTGCTGAGTGATTCATTAGACTTAAAGACCATACGACGTTGCTTTAGGGAAGGTGCGGTAAGTTATTTATTGAAGAGTACGTGCGCCCAACATATTCACTTTGCAATTCTTGTGACCTATAATAAAGAATCTTTTGTAAGTCCAAAAGTTTGTAGGGTTCTTATAGATCAAACTTTTATGAGTAAACGTTATGAAGAACAATTAAGTATTCGTGAGCGACAGATTGCCAATGGCCTGGTCGAGGGATTGAGTTATAAAATGATTGCTGATCAATACAGTATCTCCTTGGATACGGTTCGCGTTTATATCAAGCGTGTCTACCGCAAATTAAATATAAATAGTAAAGGGGAGTTGATCACTCAATTAAGCCTATAGAATCCTAAATTGTAACATGAAGATGTGACCTTAGTTATTTTTACTTCGATCAAGAATAAAGCAACTTTGTAGTTGATCCAATTGCCTTGTATGAAAAGTGACCTTCCTAGACTTCTTTTGCTTATGATATGTTGTTTCCTATTGGGTAGCAATTTTTCAATGGGCCAAGAGATTTATCAGGTTACTTATCATTTTCAACAGGACACAGTTCGTGTTAAAGCCGATATCCCTACGTTTTCCAATGTACTTATTGTCGAAAATCTCTCCAATCGACAGGTTTATTTGGAGCTCGACAGCTCTAGATCCAGTGCTATAAGAGCCTTGATTCCTTTGCCCATAAACATTACGCTTCAGCCCCATGAAAAGAAATCCTTTCCTGTGAAATATCTTGCTGACAGACAAACCTTAAAGGGAAAAGTTCAGCCATTTTTAGTGACGTATCTTCCTAAGGATAGTTCGGTGTCAAGTCCAACTTCCGTGTCTTTTTATACTGATTATGAGAATATAAATTCTTTAATTCTCTCCACAGATCGAACAGAATATTATCTTGATCGGACTAGTCAGCAAGTACAACTCATATTAAGAGCTTCTAATCGTGGTCCAATCCCCGTAACTTTCCGTATTCAAGGACAGCAGATTCAACAAGGTATTGAGCTTATGGGAGATGATCGTATTGCAATCACATTGGATCCTGGTGATCAGCTCGCCATGCCCTTTACTGTATCAGTATTTAGTAAAGAAAAAAGTATAGATGCAAATTTGATACTGCAAGCAACCGATCTTGAGGGGAATTCTTTGGCTATTAGGAGGGTTCGTATAATGAGCGTCGGAAGTATTAAGCAATTTGGATCAGATGGATTATCAAACATGATTTCCCCCAACAACATAATAGGAGCCCGATATTTAAGTATGGATCAGTATCAAAATATTGCTCAATTATATGGAAATGGACAATTAGACTTTCAAAAAGGAAAATCATTAGCTTATCGATTCAATCTGGACTATTATGCCAATTTCAAAGCAATAAATATGTATGACTCCTATCTTGATTATCAACAAGAAAAGTGGGGAGTGAAGCTTGGGAATATTTATGAAAACCTGGATTACCCAATGAATGGAAGAGGGATCAAAGCAACTTATAAAATTGACCAGGATCGTTCAGTTCATGTGTATGGTCTTGATAATAGCTATTTTTTCGTGAATCAACTGACTCAGCTGAATCCGCGAACTAAGATGGTAGCAGCGAGTTACGAATTCGATCAGAATAAAAAAAACTCCGGACGTATAAGTTATCTATATGCCCGGGACGCCTATAGAGGTGTTAATGCAAATCAAGCAAGCGGAAGGGGCCAATTGTGGACCTCAGAACAAGGAAGACTTGATATAGAAGGAGGACTCAGTCATGAAACTTCGCTCGCTAATAGTTCTAAAACAGGAGTTTCAGCAGGAGTAAATTATGAAAGAATCTTAGGAGAATATCAACTAACTTCCAACAATTATTTCAGCACCCCATTTTATTCAGGACTCCGTAGAGGGGTAATTCATAGTGATAACAGACTCAGTAAGGCATTACAAGGAAACACAAATATTTGGCTTAGGACAAGTTATTTAGATAACAATCCCAAGTATCAATCTTCTGAAAGAATCCTGTTCCTCAGGAATCGAAGAATGATTCAGCTTTACGAATTTGGCTTTCGCAGACCCCTGGGATGGTTTGATTTGAATCTTCGTCCTTATTGGATGTTTCAAACATTCAAGGCAGAAGGGACAATCCCTCAGCTGTATATGGGAGATAGTTGGGCTTCTGAGGCGATAAGGATGGTGGCGGATATTGGATTTTATCATTCAGCCCACCGCTTTTCAATCAATAGCGATTATGGGTGGGTCTACCATTTTACGTCCCAAACTCCAAAAGCTCCTTTCCATTCGCTGCGCTTAAATATTAATTATAGCAATCGATATGTTGGTCTATATGCTTTCCTACAGGTTAATCCATATTATCTAAGCGATATGCTGGCCACCTCTCTAGAAAAACCTGATTATAGGATGCTTTCAGTTGGGCCTAATACCCAGTTTGATGTTTTCTCAGGACGATTAAACGTACAAGCCTCCGCGATGTATAATTACTATGGTTTCTCAAGATCTAAGAACATATCTTTCTACGCAAACGCTGTATGGAATATGACGAATAATTGGAAATTGACGGCGAATTTAAACTATTCCAGGATGCAAACCAATATATCTTACCTCTATTATGACTCTTCTATTGCGCTGGATAATTATTTCGATAATCGGCAGATCAGAATTGGGTTGGAGAAACATTTTGCCAAATTGGGGAATGCTTCAAATCATCGCTTAAGACTTTTCTTTTTTGAAGATATAAATAATAATAGCATTCAAGATCATGACGAACCTTCCTTGCCAGGGATCATTGTGCGGATTGGAAAGGAAACGGCAAGGACTAATGAAAAGGGTCGGGCAGAGTTTGGAAACATGCCAACAGACTCTTACACCGTATTAACTGAAAGTGTCCAGGGCTGGAGTCTACCCAGTACCATGCAAATTGTACTTTCAAAGAATACGACCATGCGGGTACCTCTTATCCGGGCGAAAACACTCGCTGGCCGGATTGTGCCTTTGTCTACTAAATACAATAACACGAAACCCGAACTTTCAGGTATTACGGTTATCGCCGTCAGCAAACAGGGGCAAGAATATAAAACTTTAAGTGATCAAGAAGGCAGGTACACTTTTTATCTGCCAAGTGGGTCTTATATTATTGATATACCTACTCAAGGAATGAATTTTTCCATAAATAATCCTAAACGAGAGGTATCGATTACTAATCAACAAAACATGAAAATCGAGGACTTTGAATATGTCGATCAACGAAGGAAGATAAATGTTAAACGTTTTTAAGGAGCAATAAAACTGAAGATGATATCTGTGGAGTAGATTGCAGATGGTCTACCAATTAATTTTTCGGTTTGGGAAGAAGGAATGGTATACCGTAAATTGACAAGTCGGTCTATGACCGGATCGGCCCCCTCGATGAGCAATTGCGGGGTAGTGGACAAGGTAACCGATTGAACCCCATTTTGGCCAGGCATTGGACCTATCTGAAGTACTTCCAACGGAATTTGGTTTGATCCAGAACTAAAATTTGCAGAGGAGGATCTAATATAAATATTATAGGGTGTGGTTTTGCTGATTCGTAAATGAGAAGGAATATCTTTGATTATTCCTTGTATGTAATCTCCGGTTGTCGAAAATATCATTTCAACATTTGCTTGATTGGTTACCAATTCCCCTAAGTCATCAATTTGGATTTCCAATGTTCCAGCTAATTGAGCTTCTAATGTCGTACTGGGGTAAGAGTCTGATGTCTTACTCCATAAATATGTAATAGGGACAGAATACGTACCCGCTTGAATAAAACCTTCTTGTAATTTATCGGCTGATACACCATAGGTATAAATTAAAGAAATATTATTGTTAGTAGGTACAGTCATACCAGTGGCAGCGGATAATATTTGACTACTGATGGAGAGTGGGACAGCTGCTTGTCCGGTCAGATTAACGTTGACGTTAGAAACAGGTGTAATAGGCAAAGAATTAAATTCCGATTGTGTACTAAATGAGAAATTGGAATTCAAGGTCTGCATCTGGGGAATATAAGGTACGGTGGAGGAAAGTAACACAGGAGTAGAGGAAGTCGAGGACTCACCGCTCCTAAAAGCACTTAACTGATTGATTCTTATTTGGGTAACAGGTTGTGCTGTTTGGGGTTGAATAAAAGCAGGAACATTTATATTAAAGATGTGGCTGGCAGGACTGATTACATTTCCAATTCCTAATAACCCTGGAGCCAAGAGCTCCAAATTAGTACGATAGGTCCCGGCTTGCCATGTATGGGCAGAGGTTACAAGGCGAACATTCGCATTAACAGCTCCAGAAAGTAAATTAGCCAATGATGAAGCCATGGCTTGATAAGTGGTACTCAAGACGATTTCATTACTTCTTCCAATCAACGAAATATTACCTATACTGATCAATCGAAGATTGGCCAGACTCAGAGGAATATCCTGGGTGCCTCCGGTTACATTTTGGAATGTGGAAGTGCTTGCTCGTGCACTGATGGTGGGAAGAAGGTTGAGTACACTATTGTATTGCCCAGCACCAAAAGCCTGTTCATAATCGCTACGTCCGATTATATTTGCTTGAGGGAGGTTGATATTTACCTGTGCATGGCAATATAGAGACCATAGCACTAATGGGACAAAAATCCTATATTTAATATGTAATTTCCTTTTCCGCAACTTTTAAATCATATTGTTGTCCCCCTTCAAGAATGGCTACTGCAAGATAGCGCCCTTTTAAATCAGAGGGAAGGTTGAAAATAACCCATTGCTGGCTAAAAGGCAACATTGCTAGGGCTATCGATTGTACTGGAATCTCTTCTCCGGTTTGAATATTTGTAAGTTCGAACCGTATATTTCCATCTCTGTTGAGAGAACCGGAGTTTTTAATCTTTACTGCTAATTGTCGCACTGATTTTTTCTGAATATTTATCTGTCCCTTGTCTTGGAAATCAACAATATCCAATTCACCAGGACTAAGACCTGCGGGAATATGATACACCTGAATTCCCATTTCAAGCAGGATATTGATTCCAAGGCCTTCGCTGATTGAATCTCTTCGATTTTTGAGCTGTGTGAAGAAAAGCATGCTGTTGGAAAGTGAGTCACTTCTATTTTTATTAGGAATAGTCATGGTAAGATTGACCTGTTTGGTTTCTCCTGGCGCTAAATTTAGCGAAGGATCCGAAAGGTTCAGCCAGGCGGCATTGGATGACTGTTTAGTCCCTGCAGGGTAATAGATCTTGACCCCCAGGGAATCTCGATCCCAATCCATGATTCTGGTAACAAAAGTAAATGTTGAAGAAGACTGATTGCTGAAAGTAATAGGATGGGTCACGGTTTGCCCGGGTTCTCCTTTAAAGAATATTCTGGAGGGCGAAACAGAAATACCCTGAGCTTTCCCCAGGGTATTCATGCAAATCAATATTAAAATAAGATAATATCTCACACACATATATAAATCTTCAATCAACCTATAAACCAGTTGCTGTATAGGTTATCGTGGTGGTATAAACTTCAGGTGCAAGTCCCACAAGAGGCGATGCATCTGCAATAGTGTAATTTACATTGTAAATGGCTCCAGTAGAAGGGGGCGCACTTCCGACAAGGAGCGTGGGAGATAAACTCAAGTTTACGGCATTCAGCTCGCCACCATTGTCCGTTGTTGGGTCCACGTTGATGTCGATCACTCCTAATGGAATATTGTCGGTGCCATCAAATTCGTTGTCCGCAGCAACTGTGATATCATAGTTGGTGTTGCTCACGACGGTAAAATGAGATGTTTTTGATACTGTTTTTGAGTTTGCGTAATCTGCGGCCGTGGCGTATACGAAGTTTACTTCAGGATCCGCCCCCAAATTAATGGAAATTACATCTGTACTAAGGTCGATGTTGACAGTAACATTGGCAGTCTGCGCTTGGGTATGAAATCCAACAAATAAGAACATCACTAAGAGTGCGCCGTAAAGAAAGGTCTTTTTCATAATAACTTGGTTAAAGTAAAATTCACTTATGTAAAAATCAGTCTTATTCTTCACATTTGCAAACATATAGCGTCACATTTTGATGTGATGATCTGCGCTGAGAACTATTTTATCAATTCTTACCCATGAGCTGTGATAGTTTCTGATTGAATCGTGACCATATATCTAATTATATCCCCGATGATGTTATGCCATGGAGATACCTGAATTTTCACGAAAATTGTTGATTTTAAGTTCCTATTATGTTGTACGTGGAACCTTTTTCACAACTCCGTTATTTATAAGTTCGGTTTGGAATTCTTGACCATATTGATAAAACCGATCATCCTTAGGAAGTTTCAATGGTTTTTATTACTAGTTTATATCCAGAAAAATTACCTAATCAAATCTCAATGCCTGATCAAAGTCTGCAATTAAATCATCAATATGTTCAATTCCCACCGAGATACGCAGCATTCCTGTTGTGATTCCTGAGGTAGACTTTTGGGATTTATCATGATGGGATCCCCACATACTTGCAGGATGAACAATTAGAGACTCTACACCACCGAGACTTGCCGCATTTGCGAAAATTCTTAATTTATTTAATACCGATTGAGCATGTTTATACCCCTGTTCTTCAGAATCTCCGATTACTTCTATACATAGCATTCCGGTTCCGCCGCGCATTTGCTTTTGTGCTAATTCATATTGGGGATGTGATGGTAAACCGATATATCCTACACTTTTAATTCCGGGATGTTTTTCAAGATATTGAGCTAAAGCAAGTGCATTGCTATTTACTTGATTTACACGTAAAGAAAGCGTTTTTAGCCCCCTTAGCAATAGCCAGGAATCAAAAGGCGCTAAGGAACCACCTAATACCAATGATCTTCTCCATGTTTTTTCAATATATTCTTTGCTTCCGCACACTATACCTGCAGTAAGATCACTATGTCCGCCTAAATATTTGGTGGCTGAATGAATGATAATATCAATTCCGAAATCTGCTGGTATTTGGTTAATTGGTGAAGCAAAGGTATTATCCACCATCGTTATGATCTGATGTTTCTTTCCTAAATCTCCGATATACTTTAAATCGGTGACATCCAAATTCGGATTTGATGGTGTTTCGATATAAATTAACTTTGTGTTAGGCTGAATGGCTTTTTCAAAAGCAGCATTGTCTTTTTGGTCTACATGTGTCATCTCCACTCCATAATCGGAAAGGAAATTTTTAAAGAAGAGCATAGCTCCCGAATAAAGAGAGTTTTGCGTGATCACATGATCCCCTGACTTCAAAATGGACAATATAGCGGTGCTTATGGCAGCCATCCCCGTTGCTAATACAATTGCGTCCTCTGTTTTTTCTAAGCCTGCAATTATAGCAGCAGCCTGAGAATTTGTAGGATTACCGTGTCGTTGGTAAAAATAAGGGTGTTTAGTTTCTGTTGCCGCTACGATGTACTCCTTCAAATCTTCATCAGCATAATAGGTTGAAGTCTGATAAATGGGTGTAACAACAGCTTTACTGTGATTGAATTGACGTCCTTTGTGAATCAGGTCGGTTTCTATATGAGACATGTTGGTTGATATTTAAATACAGGAAGGAAAATTAAAAAAATAACTTGTAAATCCTTAATTTCAACTTCTAAATTAATAAAAAATAATTAACCCTAAATTACCATTATAAAATGAAAAAATTGCTAGCCATTCTGGCTTGTTTAATAACCACGCTGTCTTTTGCACAAATTAAGTCTCCTGCGGAATTTTTAGGATATCAAATCGGTTCCAAGGTAACCCCCTATTGGAAAGTTTTAGCGTATTATCATTATGTGGCTGATCAAGTTCCAAATCAGGTTAAAGCGGAGTCTTATGGCGAGAGTTTTGAAGGAAGACCTTTGAATGTATTTTACATCTCTTCTGAGCAGCATATTGGTAATCTGGAAAACATTCGGAAAAATAACCTGAAATTAGCACATGCGGTTGAAGGAGAAGGCAGCACAAACGCTCCTGCGATTGTATGGATCAGCAATAATGTTCATGGGAATGAAACTTCATCCATTGAGGCCTCTATGATGACCTTATTTGAACTCGTAAACCCAAAGAACACAAAAAGCAAAGGTTGGTTGGAAAACACCCTGGTAATTATTGATCCTTGTCTGAATCCGGATGGTACTGAACGTTATAACAATTGGTATAATGGAGTGGTAGGGGTAAAATATAACCCGGACTTATATGCCCGAGAGCATAGGGAACCATGGCCGGGGGGAAGATATAATCATTATTATTTCGACATGAATCGTGATTGGGCATGGCAAACGCAAAAAGAGAGTGAATTACGCGGCAGGGTATATAATAAATGGTTACCTCATATTCATGTTGACTTCCATGAACAAGGAATTAATTCTCCGTATTATTTTCCTCCTGCGGCAGAGCCTTTTCATGAAGTAATTACAGCCTGGCAACGAGAGTTTCAAACAACAATAGGAAAACATAATGCCAAGTATTTTGATTCAAAAGGATGGCTGTATTTCACCAAGGAACGTTTTGATTTGTTTTATCCGTCTTATGGGGATACCTATCCTCTTTATTCCGGAGCTATAGGTATGACCTTCGAAAAAGCAGGGAATGGTTCAGCAGGCTTAGGAGTATTTACTGATACAAAAGATACTTTAACCCTCGTAGACAGGGCAATTCAACACCACGCTTCTGGTTTAAATGTTATTGAGATTGTCTCCCAAAACGTCAATCAGGTGGTATCTGAATTTAAGAGATTTGGTGATGACGCGGTTGCAGGAAAACTATCTTCTTTTCAGAGTTATGTGATTAAATACGAGGGACAAAGAGAGAAGAATATCCGGGCTTTATTAAGTCTGTTAGATAAAAATAATATCAAATATTACTCTTCCACAGGAACCGTAAAGGGATTTGATTATTTCACTAAAAAAGAACAGAATCATAGCCTAAATGCCAAAGATGTCATCATTCCCGGAAATCAATCAAAGGCGGCTTTGATCAGAGTCTTGTTTGAGCCTGAAGCAAAACTGACAGATTCGGTTACATATGATATTACAGCTTGGTCCTTACCCTATGTATATGCTCTCCCTGCAATTGCTTCTCAGTCTAGAATTACTAATCTTAACCCATATCAATTAGATAAGATAAATAATCCTACGGATGCGGGATTTGGCTATGCCGTTAAATGGGACGGGTTTTCATCAGCTCAACTTCTTGCTACCCTTTTGCGTCATAAAATCACGGTGAAAGCATCTGATCAGTCCTTTAGAATTGGTATGGAAGAGTTTCCAAAAGGATCGCTGTTAATAATGAAGAATGGAAATAAACAGAGCCAAGTTGAGGAACTTTTAAAGGAAGAAGCTGATAAATTGCAAATAAAGACTTATCCTATTCAATCAGGTATTGTTGAAGGGGGGAAAGATTTAGGGAGCTCGGATGTAAAAACAATAAAAGCTCCTCAGGTTTTGATGATGGCAGGAGAGGGATTAAGAGCAACTAACGTAGGTGAAGTTTGGCATTATTTTGACCAGCAATTACAATATCCAATCATTTTAATAAATCCCGGAGACTTTGCTCGTGTGGATTGGGATGATATAGATGTATTTATTATGCCAGGTGGGATGTATTCATTTTTAAAAGATAAGCCTCAAAGTGAAGCTTTTGGGAATTGGATAAAGAAAGGAGGGAAGGTTATTGCACTGGAATCTGCAGTTAGTCAGTTGTCAGGACAAGAGTGGTCTGCGTTAAAGGCAGCCAAAGCAGATACTTCTGCCAAATCTAAACCCGATCCTTTGAAAAAATACGGAGACAGAGAACGTGGTGCATTAGAGAATTATACAGCAGGAGCCATTTATAAAGTAACTTTTGATAACAGTCATCCGTTAATGTTTGGAATTAAAGACTACTTCACTTTGAAACAAGACGCTAATCTTTACCAATACCTTGAAGAAGGAAAGGGATGGAATGTAGGCTATATTACTGAAAATGCTAAGATGAGTGGCTTCGTTGGTCACACCTTGAATAGGAAACTCAAAAACGGAATGGTTTTCGGAACACAGAATGTGGGAAGAGGTACGGTTGTCTATCTTGCAGATAATGTATTATTTCGTAATTTCTGGGAAAGCGGAAAGTTAATTATGGCGAATGCTACCTTTTTAACGATCGAGTAGAACAGGCTCTATCTTAAAAAATACCTCTAATCAGGTATTTTTTAATGTCCTAATGGATGCTATTTTTGAGCTTACATTAGGACATATATTTTGAAAAGATTCATAAAGCACTTAAGTAAAAAATCAAGGGTCATATCGTCCCTTAAATTTGTAATGGGCTACTTCGTTTATCTCTATCATACAGCGATAAAACCGTAGTGTTTCTTTTTATTGCATCTGCTTTAATAATTCTATCGCATATTCAATACTATTTACATTGCTCAAAGCGATTCTTAATTGTCCTTTAACTTCTTTGAGATTTGAACTGTTTGGATACTTTTGAACAAATGCCAATACTTTTCCAAAACTATCAGATTGAAAATAACTGGATTTAGGATTACTTACGAAATACCCCTTTAACGTATCCTTTTTATAGGATATTTTTTCCAGTCCAATCTCTTTACCCAGCCATTGCAATCTTAAGGTATTAAATAATTCATATACAGGCTCAGGTATTGGACCAAAACGATCGAGTAATTCCTGTTCAAATTTTTGAAGATGACCTTCATCTTTTAATTTGGAAATTTCATTATAAAGGTTGTAGCGTTCAGCAACGTTCGTAACATACTCGTCCGGTATCATCACTTCCAGATCAGTATCAATTTGCGTGAAACTCACATATTTTCTATTTTCTTCATCTGCGAATAGCTCACCGAATTCATCGTCTTTCAGTTCCTGAACAGCTTCATCTAAGATTTTGTTATACATTTCGAACCCGATCTCCGCAATAAATCCTGATTGTTCAGCTCCCAACAGGTTCCCTGAGCCTCTGATGTCTAAATCTCGCATAGCTACATTGAATCCGGATCCGAGTTCGGAAAACTCTTCTATTGCTGAAAGTCTTTTATAAGCTTCGCTTGTTAATGTGGATAAAGGTGGACTTAATAGATAACAAAAGGCCTTTTTGTTTGATCGTCCAACACGTCCTCGCATTTGATGGAGATCACTCAAGCCAAACATATGGGCTTGATTGATAATAATTGTATTGGCATTTGGAATATCTAAACCAGCTTCAATAATCGTTGTTGCAATCAAAACATCATATTCATGATTAATGAATTTCAACATCACATCTTCCAGTTCATCCCCTTCCAATTGTCCATGGGCAATACCTACACGGGCTCCGGGTACAAGCTTTCTAACTAATAGGCCAAGTTGCGGTAGATCAGCAACCCGATTGTGGATAAAGAATATCTGTCCTCCACGGTCAATTTCAAAACTCACAGCTTCCTGAATCAAAGTCTCATTGAAAACATGAAGTTCAGTTTGTACCGGTTGTCTATTAGGTGGTGGAGTAGAAATAATGCTTAAATCTCTGGCGCCCATCAATGAGAAATGTAAGGTTCTTGGAATAGGCGTTGCAGTCAAAGTCAATGAATCGACATTCGCCCGCATTACTTTTAGTTTTTCCTTTACGGAAACCCCGAATTTCTGCTCCTCATCGATAATCATTAAACCCATGTCTTTGAATTTAACATCCTTGCTCACTAATCTATGCGTGCCGATAATAACATCGACTTTCCCCTCTTCAAGACGTTTTAATGTATCCTTTATTTGTTTACTGGTTTTGAAACGATTGATGTAATCAATATTCGCCGGCAAACCTTTCAATCGTTCAGAAAATGTACGGTAGTGTTGTAAAGCAAGGATAGTAGTAGGTACCAAAACAGCGACTTGTTTACTATCTGCAACAGCTTTAAATGCTGCACGGATTGCCACTTCCGTTTTACCGAATCCGACATCACCACAGACCAAACGATCCATAGGATGCGGGGACTCCATATCTTTTTTTACGTCGGCAGTAGCTTTTTCCTGATCAGGAGTATCCTCATAAATAAAAGAAGCCTCCAGCTCTCGCTGAAGATAACTATCCGGACTAAATGCATTCCCGGTCTGCGCTTTGCGCTTTGCGTAAAGAAGAATCAGATCCCGGGCTATGTCTTTAACCTTTTTCTTAGTCGTTTTCTTAAGCTTCTCCCAGGTATCTGTACCCAACTTATTCATTTTAGGGATAGTCCCCTCTTTACCTGAATATTTAGAAATCCGATTTAAGGAGTTAATATTAACGTATAGAAGGTCATTATCTGCATAGACCAGGCGAATCATTTCCTGACTTTTGCCATTGACTTCCACTTTTTCTAAGCCGGCATACTTTCCTACACCATGATCTATATGAGTTATGTAGTCTCCAGGCTTTAATTCGCTTAATTCTTTTAGTGTTATGGCCTGCGAGCGTTCATATCCTTTTCTTCTTTTGTATTTATAGTAACGGTCAAAAATCTGATGATCGGTATAACAAGCCAATTTAAGGGTATCATCTCTAAACCCTTCACGCAATGCTTTATAGATAGGAGTAAAGCTTACAGATTGATCCAAATCATCCAGAATAGCATAGATACGCTCAACCTGTTTTGTAGAATCTGAAAAGATGTAGTTGTGAATGGCATGCTTTTCATTTTCCTTGAAATTATGAATCAGAAGGTTAAAATCTTTATTAAAGGAGGGTTGGGGATGAATGTCAAAACTTAGTTCCTCATCCGCTTTATAGAAAAATTGCTTTCCGAATTCGATAATTGGAAATTCGAATAGCATCGCATTAAAATTCTTATCATCCGTAAAGGTAAATCGTGGATCTACCCATTCCGGATTATCTTTTATCTCTTTTTCGGTAAGTGCTTTCCAGTATTGGGACGACTTTTTATATCCTTCACGGATAATATCAAACGTGAATTGAACGTCCTTTATCCAGATGACAGCGTCCCTATCGATATATTCCAGTAAAGAAATATGATTATTGGTCAGGAATTTTGCTTGTACATTCGGAACGATAGTAACAGAATTTATTTTCTGAACGGAGAGTTGAGATTCAATATCAAAGGTTCGGATACTTTCGATCTCATCTCCAAAAAATTCAATGCGATATGGTAAATCATTTGAAAAGGAAAATATATCGACTATCCCACCTCTAATAGCAAACTGACCAGGCTCATAGACAAAATCTACGCGATCAAAATCATATTCGTATAAGAATTCATTTATAAAATCGATGCTGAGTTTTGTGCCGACTCTAATTTCAAGTGTGTTTTTTTCCAGATCCTGTTTATTAATTACCTTTTCCGAAATAGCTTCAGGATAGGTAACGACAATTTTAGGGAGTTCAGAATTACGGTTTAGCGAACTTAGTGTTTCAGCACGTTGTAAGACATGGGCGCTATCCAATAGATTAAACTCAAAGGCTTTGCGATAAGATGCAGGGAAAAATAAAATTTGTTTATCAAAAAGACTTTCTAAGTCACTCAAGAAGTAAGATGCATCCTCATGAGTAGGCAGAATAAATACATTAAGTCTCTTTTCTATCTCATAACAGGAAGCAGCAACCATCGCATCAGAGGAACCTATTAATCCCTTTAAATGGATTTTAGGTTTGCCGTCTTGAAGCTTATTTGCTAATCGTTTAACTTGATCGGAAAGAGTATATTTAGCGAGTAATTCTTGAACGTTCACACTGATTAATTTTTGCAAATTTACAAAAATTTGCTTGGCCTACCTTTCAAATGATTTTATAATCTATATCTCCCCATCTAGCCTATGTTCAGCCGCGAAGGCAAGGACATATTCCATTTGATCCTTCAGATCAAATTGTAAATCTTCATGAAGATTATCATATAATTTTACAGCATTTTTGATTCTGCCGCTAACATATTTATGGAGTTTAAAAGCCGGTGATAACGCCGAGGGACCAAATAAAGTATCAAAGCGATCAAATGCTTCCTGAAGAATGAGTAAGCGGCATTCAACTACCGATACTTTATCTTTGGTAATCTTTTCATGCTCATTGACCATGCCGCTAGCTTGCCGAAGTAGACTACTTAAATTTTTGTAATTGGAGTAAATAGGAATATTCTTGATTTTATGGAGATTCGTATCAAATAAACTTTCTAATACGTTTTTTAAGTCAGCAATGCGATCTTCTAAATCAATTTCGTCTTCTAATAGTTCATAATGTAACTGCTTTAAAAGCATTTTGTCTTTGTTGATCAATCGGACGAGTAGTTTATCCTTTTCTTTTTCGGGCAAACTCAATACGGCAACTTTTAACTCTTGATCCTTGTGTAATGACATAGCTAAAGATAAGTATTTGTTGAATAAATGCAATAAGTAAAAAGTACCATTGATAATTGTTTTTTTGCCACATTCAATGGTAGTTATTGACTACCTTTGTGCCAATGAACAAAATACCTGTTTTAGAGCAAAATAATGTTTCTTATAAGGAAGATAAGCTGTTTTTTGCGGATTATCTAGATGTTTATTTGGTCAAAAACAAGAACCTTATTTTTCCTCATCGGCATAATTTTTACCATATGGTACTATTTCTATCCGGTGAAGGAAAACATGAGATAGATTTTAAGGAATACCCGGTTGAACGGGGGCAAGTTTATTTTATGGGGCCTGGCCAGGTTCATTCCTGGATGTTTGAGGGAAATATGAAGGGATATATTGTCAACTTTGATATTGATTATTTTAAATCGTTGTTAATTCAACCCGACTATGTAGAGAATCTGGGATTATTTTCCACCTTAAATGAAGGCGTGTTTGTATTACAAGAAAAGTTATTGCAAAAAATCGCTTTCTTTTTTGATCAGCTCATAGAACTAAATTCTTCTCCGGTTGCAATAGATTTAAAGCGCTCTCTTTTACTACATATCCTGTTGAAATTGGATCAAGCTTATGTGCCGAATTTCCCGACGAAGTCTATTGATTATCACCTGGTTTTAATCAAGAATTTTATTTCTTTAGTAGGTGCGAATTATAAAAAATTACATCTGCCAAAGGAATATGCAGAGTTATTATTTGTTACACCTAATCACCTAAATTCGGTTTGTAAAGAATATCTAGGGCAGCAAGCTGGTGAGGTCATACGCAATAGAATTATATTGGAGGCCAAGCGTTTGCTTATTTTACCAAATTGGACCATCACCCAGGTAGCTTACAAGTTGAATTTTAGTGATAATTCATATTTCACTAAATTTTTTAAAAAAGTAGAGGGAATGACCCCTGAAGAATTCAGAAAATCACAATGGACATAAATATTAAAATGGATACAAAATATACGATACCATCAGAAGTAAAGAGTGCAATAGATGGGAAATGCCCGAGATGCAGAACAGGGAATATGTTTGCTGCACCCTTATTGAGTTTCAAATCCCAGAAAATGTTGGAAAGATGTCCCGCATGTGAATTAAAATTCGAAAAGGAGCCAGGTTATTTCTATGTAGCTATGTATGTTAGTTATGCACTTAGTGTAGCGGAATTAGTGATTGCTTGTGTAGCCACTTATTTTTTATCAGGCAATTTAGAAAGTCCTTGGTTGTACGTGATTGTAGCATTAGCTGCAACACTTATTTTGGCACCTTTCAATAATAGATATTCGAGGATTATTTTACTTTATTGGATGACTCCTTCCTTTAAATTCAATCCTAAGATCTTTCAAAAAGTAAAAGAAGAAGGAAAATAAAAAAATAAGCTGTTCAAAATTGAACAGCTTATTTTTTTAAATATTAATTATACGTGATATCAAATTGATCAAATTTCTCAGTACGATGTGCAAGGTGTTTTGTAAGGCTGGAAATTCCGAAAAGGGGAGAATAGGTTCTTATTTTAATCGTTTTTCCATTCGGTAAAAACTCCATAATCCTGAGCCAACCATCACCACCATTTCCTTCGGGACCACCTCCAACATATTGGACATTAAACATCATTTGGTTCACTGATTCTCCAGACTGGTTTTTATTGGATATATACGAGACATTGTCTTCATATTTTCCGTTACCATCCCCCGTATGACCGCAAATTACGAGTTTAATATTACTGGATGGATAGATTAATTTGTCCCAGATTTGTTTTCCTGTATTGCCGTTTTTTAGGTCGTAGTTATTTTGATCTAAGTGTTTAGCATTGGATCCGGAAGTCAAATAGGCATGTGTCATGAAAATAACAAAATAGTCTTTAAATCTTTCTTCGGTAACTAATTTTTTACTCCATTCCAATACCTCATCGCGGGGGTGAAATTCAGTGGAAATAACTAATATAGGGGGCCAATTGTCTAGTTTAAACTCAAAAGCAGCGTTCTCTATAGATGATTCATTATTTCTATTTGGAAAATTCGAAATACATATATCTCTCCAAGTTGAGTTTCTTTCAAACGGAAAGTATTTTGGAAAGTTTGTTATGCCATTCTCAGAGTGTTTAAATCCATAATCATGATTACCGCAAGAAACAATATAAGGTATCTTATTGTCTAATCGCTCAAAGGCTCTCGAACTTGCCTGCCACATTTCAGTACTCGTCTGATTTAACATTTTACGATTTAATACGATGTTTTCGTTTTGCTCTACCAGATCACCGGTACATAAAACGGCCTTAATGTTCAATGGATCGATATTATCTGCTACCCATGCAGTGGTCAAATCAAAAATAGGTTGATTTAAATCATACTTTGTATAGCCTTGTGGATCCCCAAAGAGTATAAAAGAAAATGATTTTGGGTCTGATAATGCCTGTTGGTCTGCTCGATCCTGTGCTGAGCTCATTAGAACCAATAGCATTAATATGCTTGTTAAAATTAATTTTCTCATGCTTAATTAATTATTACTTTCTGTTATGTTTTTTATATTAATTTATCCAGCCTGGATTTTGATTTAAGTCTCTATTCATTTCAATTTCTGAGGATGGAATAGGCCAAATCCAATTATGTTCCCCAATCCAACTATAAGTATAGGTAGATGTGCCCCAGATTTCTGTTAAACCATTTCCAGCTTTGAACTTTTTATCTTTCCAGGTTCCCCATCTTAATTCTTCAAAATACATGTGTTCTTCAAAAGGAAGTTCCCAATATTTTTCGTTTCGGATGCGTTCTCTGAGATCGTTTTGGTTAACAATATTGGTGTACGAATTTGAATTCAGTAATTGAGCTCCAACTCTACTTCGTACTAGATTAACATTCTTAACAGATTCTGCTGTGTTTCCTACTTCATTATAAGCTTCCGCTAAAGAAAGTAACACTCCCGCATAGCGGATAATAGGAAGATCGATAGGAGAGTAACTTTGGTAAATATGTTCCCGACCTTCAAAAACAAACTTTCGAATTAAATAGTAGAATTTCGAGTTTGTATCTGTTCTTAAATCATACGGTTCAGCGTTGTCTGATCCTCGATAAGGCCATCGAAGGGTGTAGGTAATATCTTTTCCTGTCAGACCACCTAAATAGGTTGAATAGGGGGTTATAATATTCATATTCATTCTAGGATCTCTATTTGCATATGCAGCTTTAATACGGGCTTCATTACCAATCGGTAAATATTTTGTCATGTCGGCACCATAACTCGTTAAAGTCTGAATTTCTGCATTAGTCATGTTATCCCGAAAGAAGAAAACAGACCTTTGTCTAGGAGTCATACTACTATAACCAGGTAAAAAGTCATCCCAATTAAATGCTTTTCCATTAGCTTGTTCATAGCTGTCAACAAAATTAATGTTAGGAATATAATTGTTCCAACCTGCTCCCGCACTGCCCCTGTTTCCAAATGCCCAACTGAAAGAATTGCCGGATCCTGCCTCTTCAATGAATTGAATAGATAAAATGACTTCATCGTTTCTTTCCGTTGCTTCTTTAAAGAGTGCCCTATATTGAGGATGAAGGCTATATCCTAGTGTTTTAACCTTTTCAAAATCATCGATAGCCTTTTGGTATTCTTTAGTCCACAAATATACCTGTCCTCTAAAGGCAAAGACAGCACCTTTTGAAATTCTCCCAAAGTCGGAACTTCCTGTTTCATATTTATCCGGAAGATTGGACTCTTCTATAGCATCTGATAGGTCTGAAATGATTAGTTTCCACACGTCTTCTTCGGAAGAGCGAGGCTTATTGGCTTCCGAGGCTTCTACGGGTTCGGTATAAATTGGGACCCCTTTCCAAAGAGCGTTTAATTTAAAGTAAAAATATGCCCTTAAGAATTTTACTTCTGCCAGGTATTGACTTTTTTTATTATCTGGCATATCCGGCACCCGTCCAATGTTCGCAATGACATCGTTTGCCCGATGAATGGGCTCATATAATTGTTTCCAATAGTTCAGAAAATCAGCACTTTCAGGGGTTGCTGTTCCTCTTAATTGAGGTAAATTACCAATCCAATTGGCATCGAAATCCATTAAACTGGAACGTAAATCCCATGTAGGATAACTGGCGCTATTCGTTGTGTAATTTGCCCTTAATTGATTATAAACTCCTGTAACAGCTAAAGTGGCAAGATTAGCATTTTCCCAAATACTTTCTGAACTTACTTCATTGGAAGGAAGGGTATCAAGTAAATTTGATTTACACCCTGTCAAGGAAAGTGAAACAAGTAATATTACTATTGATTTATTTAGATTTTTCATTTATAATTCCTTTAAAAGTTAACATTTAAACCGAATGCATACTGACGTGTAGTAACATAGCCAACTCCGGTTCTCATCTCAGGATCCATACCTTTAAAATTGTTGAAGTTTAATAGATTCTCCCCCGAAAAGAAAATTCGTATATCCCGAATTTTGGCTTTTTGAGTTATTGAATTTGGTATTTTGTATCCTATTGTGACATTTTTAAGTTTTAAGAAATCACCATTTTCTAAATGCAACGTGCTTACCGCTTCGCTTTGAGAGCTGCCGCCATTTCTTGTTAATCTGGGATTCATTGAATTTAAATTTGTTCTTGGATCACTAGGGTTCTCCGGATCGTAGAAATAATGATCCTCCGCAATTGATTTAGGAATCGCATAACCAAAAACTGTGGCGGATGAGTTTTGTCCTACTCTATACCAATAAATTCCAAATCCCATGGATGCAGCCCAGTTCATTGAAAAATCAAAATTTTTCCAGCTCATACCTGCCTGTAACCCAAAATTATATTTGGGTTCTGGAGAAAGCATTTGAAAATCGTTGTCCCCTGAATTTCCGTAAACTCCATCTCCATTTATATCTTTATAAATGTAATCTCCATACCAAATGTTGGTTTTGCTTAATTGTTGATTAGGATAAAAGGTATATCCTTCTTCTATCATTTTGGAGATCCATTCCATGTCTCCCGGCGTTCTAATCATCCCATCTTTTGGCCCTCCATTGATATTTACAGACCCATCTGCATTGAAATAATTTCCGGAACCTTTATAGACATCCAGCATATAAAATTCATTTATGGTATGGCCCTCCAAAATGCGATTTGTTCCTCCCGTGGATACATCCCCTATATTTGACGTATAGACGCTTTGTCCATTACTATCTTCTATCCAACCTCTTTCCAGAAGCCCTTTATATTTAGATACTCTGTTAAGATTATAAGAAAAATTTGTACCGATGTTATATCTAAAATCACCAGCAATATCATTCCACGACAATGCCACTTCAACTCCTTTATTGCTTACTTCCGCGATGTTTTGAAAAGGGGCTGTTTTATTACCCATTGTGGCGTAAATGTTTGGACGAAAAAGAATCCCATCAGTAGTTTTATTATAGAGATCAATAATGGCATTTAAACGGCTGTCAAAAAGCAATGCATCAAATCCAATATTGCTAATTGCGGTTGACTCCCACATTAAATTTCTATTTGCTATAGAGGTCATCGCTAAACCGTTTGCCACATTATTACCGAATGCATAGCCTGCTTTACTGTAGGTGTTTTGCCAATCGTAATTACCGATACTATTATTTCCGAGTTTCCCCCAGGAACCTCTAATTTTCAGTTCATTAATAAGCTCTACATCTTTAAGGAACGATTCTTGACTTATACGCCATCCTGCTGATACCGAAGGAAACCATCCCCAACGCGTTTCGGGTGAAAATCTAGATGATCCGTCATATCGTAAATTGACTTCTAATAGGTATTTAGAATTATAACCATAGTTTAAACGACCAAAAAAGGATCTTGAAGCGAATTCTGTGTTTGTCCCTGTAATGGATTTCATTTCAGTAGCTGTCGACAAATCGGTTATGGATTGATCAATAAGACCTGTTTTTTGTGCGTCGATGTTATATTGGGTCTTCCTCATTTCTTCATGCCCTAGCAAGACACCGATGTCATGAATATCGAATGATTTCCGATAATTCAATGTTTGCTCTACTCTCCATCGCTTATTTCCCATTGTATAAAATGCAGAACTTAATTCTTGGCTTGACATGGGAGCAATTATCATTTGATCCTGGCTGAAACTATACTTCCCAAGGCTCTTGTCAAAGTATAGGTCTTCCTGCCAATATCTGGTCCAGTCAAAATTCGCATGATACACAAGATCCTTGAACAAGTTAATATCAGCGAACATAGAGGTGTTGATCTGAGAATAAGTATAGGACCCTCCGGTTGATTGAATATCCCACAGGGTATTGTGTGACTGCGGATCCTCTTCTTTCGGTTCCGGGGCACCATATTTACCATCATAGAAGGGGTAAATTGAAGGTACAACTTTTGTGAAACCTAAATCGCTCAATGCTGTAGAAGTGGAATTTCTACCTACATCACTTTGGTAACCATATGTTCTGTTTCCTACCGTTAACCAATCATTGATGCTAAAGGATAAATTACTTCTTAAATAATATTTCTTCATCCCTGCTCCGTCAATCAATCCCGGGTTATTTAAATATGTACCTGATAAACTGTAGTTCACTTTGTCAGTTGCCCCTCTGGCGGTTAACGTCTGATCATTCATCAACTTTTGTTGGAAGACTTCTTTATACCAATCTGTATTTGGATAAGCGACATAATTAGGATAACCCGTTTCCGATAATCCGTTTGGATCTTTTTCCGCTTCTCGCCATTTATTTATGGTTTCTTCATTAAAAATATATGCTTGCCCTACATTCGTACTTGATTCATTCATTAGTTCCATGTATGCAGCCGAATTGTCAACAAGCTCTATTAAGTTGGACGGAGTATTAACTGAATATAAGCTTCGATATGAAAGGTCCATTCGTCCATTTTTACCTTTTTTGGTGGTAATCAGAATGACGCCATTTGCGGCTCTGTTTCCGTATATAGAGGCAGAAGCAGCATCCTTTAACACCGATATACTTTCAACATCGGCAGGGTTTATATCATTAAATGATTGTTCCATTCCGTCAACCAGTACTAAGGGAGTTGAGGTGTTGAGAGTTCCTGTGCCGCGAATTCTTAATGTCGAATTGTCACTATTGGGCATGCCTGAACCTTGCATAGCTTGCAATCCGGGTGCAAGTCCTGCCAGCACATTAGAAATAGATGTAATTGGTCTTGATTCGGCTTCTTTTTCAAAATTAATTGAAGAAACGGCTCCGGTTAAATTAACTTTTTTCTGAGTACCAAACCCTACCACAACAATTTCATCCAAATCATTAATTGCAACAGTCAGTTGAATTTTTAGATTATTGGAGCTTCCGATTGTATATCTGTTTTCTTTAAATCCTATACTTGTTATAAGCAGTTCCTTAACATCACTATCTATCGTGAATTGAAATTTACCTTCAGCGTCTGATTGTGTTTGTATTTCTGATTTTCCTACGGTTCTGATAGTGGCCCCAGCAATGGGTTCGCCTGCCGGATTTAATACCACTCCGGAAATAGTACGAGTTTGTTCTTCGTGATTTTTCTCCCTAGGTAAAAGAATAACTGTAGAATCATCTATTTTATAATCAATGGATTGATTGGAAAGAATAACATCTAAAATAGACTTTAAGTTTGTGTTCTCTACAGAAATAGAAATGGGAGTCGTATTTTTCAACAAACTATTTTTATAAAAGAAATCATAACCGGTTTTTTGATTAATCTCTTTCATCACATCCTTTAACGATTTATTCTCGACATGTAAGGTTAGTCTCTGAGCAAATACCTCTGCACGTAATTGCATTAGACTTAAAAGGAATAACATTACTGTTAACTTCATATATAGACAAAGTTTTAGGAAATACCTCCACTTATAGCAATTAGGTATAATTGTTTTTATGTACATTTGATTTAGGTTTAAATGTAAAATGCGTTCGATTTATGTGTTTAATTTTAGACCACTGATAGCTAAGAACGCTCCAACGTTCTTGGCTTTTTTATTTGGTCAACGGTTCATTATTACTTCATGACTATTAACCTCCTTCCTTGCAGTATAAATTTATGTTGACTAATATTTTCCAATGTTTTTAAGAGACTTTCCAAAGATTTTGATCTCTTTAATGTACCTGTGTAAACAGCCTGATCTGAATTTCTGAATTCAATTTCATCGATATCATACCATTGTTGAACAGATTTGAGTATCTCTTTGATGGTTTTGTCATTAAATGTGTATTGACCATGGCGCCAGGAGATATATTCGTCAATATCCACTCTTTCTTTTCGAATCGATTTCCCATCTTCACTGACAATTCCTTGTTCGCCCGGAGAAAGATTTATTCGCTGGTTTTTGATACTAATCTCTACGGAACCTTCAATCAAAGTGGTTTTCATCTGCTTATCATCTTTATAGGCCTGTACATTGAAGGAAGTTCCTAATACTTTAATTTCCGAGTCTGCCGCTTTGACAATAAAAGGCCGTTTTTTATCTGATTTTACTTTCAGATAAGCCTCACCAGCTATGCTTATCACTCTTTCAGTTGGGGTAAATGTAACTGGATATTTTACTTGTGAATTGCTATTTAACCATATATGAGTTCCATCCTGTAGGATAAGTTTGCTCGTTGTTCCTTTAGGGGTGGAGAACGTCATGATTCTGTCGCTGATCATTTCTTCATTTACAGGATTATTCACTTCATAGTAAATCTCCCCATTTTCATCTTCCTTAATAATCAAACCATGATCTGCAAGAGACTTTTTATTGCTTATAGCTGCATATAGAGGGTCGTCATCTCCAAAGGTCAGAACAGGTAAACTGTCCATTTGAATAGGTTGGTCTTCTATAGTTGTTTTTAGGTCGACATCTACTACTTGATTATCATTGACATTTTTCCCAATAAACACGAAAAAAGAAATTATAATTACTGCTGCAGCAGCTGCATATTTAAGAAGAATTGGAGTTGGAAAAGGGTGTTTTCTTGTTTTTGACCTTTTTATTTCTTTTTGGATATTGTTGTATATTCCTTTTTTTGAAGAATCTGAGAGCACATCAGTTCTTAGATTATCAATAATTTTTTCATAAAAAGAAGATTCCTGATCAGTAATTTGATCGGATTCTAATAGCGCTAATAATTCATCCAATTCAGCGGCTGTGATTGAATGGCAGATATATTTGTCTAGTAAATCCCTTAATCTAGAAGAATCCATGAGTTTAATACTGGTTATTTATATTAATAACCCAAAAAGTGTGGGGGGGGACTAGTCTAATCCAAAAAAAATATTAGGATTGGGTATCCATATTTTTGAAAATATTTTTTGAAAGTCTTTAAAGCCTGCACAATATGGTTTTTGACCGTATTTTGAGAGATTTCCATTTCTATGGCAATTTCTTTATGACTTAAACCCTCAATTCTACTTAATCTATAAGCTCTCTTCTGTTGATCAGGTAGCATTTCCATTATCTGTTTTTCTAAACGATCAACTTCTTGTTTGATAGTAAAAATGTCAGAACTACAAAAGTTTGGAGTTACTTCCGAAATAAGAGATTCTTTTATTTTTAGCTCTCTTTTATTCCGTAAAGTATTTAACGAGGTTCTTTTTGTAACCACATAAAGAAAAGCCCAGATTTCACTGTTAGGATCAAGGTTTTCTCTATAATTCCAAAGTTTGATAAATACTTCCTGCACAATATCTTGACTTTCCTCATCATCTTTTAAAATTGTTAAAGCAACACGGTAAACATCATTAGCGTATAAGTCGAAAATCTTACGCAATGCATGTTCCTTACCTTGATGTAAATCTTTAATAATTTCGGAATTCATTTAGGTTTTGTTGTGTTAAATTAAAGTTCAAAGTTTATCTAAAAAGTTTGAGTTTAATTTAATGCGAATGTCTATAAACGGTAGCTTGCTCTACAATTATTGTATTGCAATATCAAAGATATAATTCTTTTGGAACTTTTATAGACAAATAATTTGGCAGGTTGTGGATAGCCTCATTTTCATCTATCGCTAAATGTACTTTTAAAAATTCTACCTATTTCTAAAAAATCTTTCCAAAGTAAAAGAGAATTAAAATTAAAGAGGAGCGTCTATTGTAATCAGACGCTCCTCTTTAATAAGAAGTATTTTCTATTTACTCTCCTATCGGATTATCCTTAAGGTATTTCTCCCACGCCCATGCTGAAGACATCATTTCATCGATTCCTAACTCGGCCGACCAACCCAATTCTTTGGTAGATTTAGTGACATCTCCCCACACTTTGATAATATCTCCTTCACGTCTTGGACCAATCTCATAATTCAATTTTTGTCCTGATGCTTTCTCAAATGCTGCAATAGCTTCCAAAACAGAATATCCATTTCCGGTGCCTACATTGAAAACATCATAATTACCATTGGGGTTACCTTTTTCAAGTAATTTAATAGCAGCTACGTGAGCTTTTGCTAAATCTACAACATGTATGTAATCGCGTACTGCAGACCCGTCAGGTGTTTCGTAATCATCACCGAAAACGGTTAGCTTTTCGCGTTTACCAATTGCTGTCTGGGTGATAAAAGGCAGTAAGTTTTGGGGTACACCGATTGGTAATTCACCAATGAGTGCAGAACTATGTGCTCCCACAGGATTGAAGTATCGTAAAGCTACAAATTGGTAGTTCTTTTCAGCTTTTGCTGTCTCTTCTAGAATTTCCTCAGCAATCTGCTTAGTGTTTCCATAAGGAGAAGTTGCTTTTTTCACGGGAGCAGATTCCGTAACCGGCAAACTATCAGGTTCTCCGTATACTGTACAGCTTGATGAGAATACAAAATTGATTGGTTTCTGACGATATGCTTCCAGTAAATTGATTAAGGAGAAGAAATTATTGTGATAGTATTTTAATGGATTTTGTACAGATTCACCAACCGCTTTAGAGGCTGCAAAGTGAATAATACCTGTAATGTCAGGATTGTTAGCAACGAATTCACTTACCTTGTTTGTATCACAAAGATCAAATTGATGAAACTCAGGTTTTACGCCTATAATCTTTTCTATCTGGTCTAAGATCTTAATGCTTGAATTTGATAAGTTATCAACCAACACAGGGGTATAACCTGCGTTGTGTAATTCAACTACGGTGTGCGATCCAATAAATCCGGTTCCTCCGGTAACAAGTATTTTGCTCATTTTATTTTCCTTATTATATGATTGGGTGTTCCTTAAATAATGTATTATAGTATGCAATTGTTTTCTCTAATCCTTCATTCCTCGAAATTTTTGGTTCCCAGTTTAATATATCCTTAGCTCTTTGAATATCCGGTCTGCGCTGTTTAGGATCGTCAATAGGTAGAGGTTCGAATATGATTTTCGAATTGCTATTTGTTAATTCAATGATTTCCCTGGCCATATCGATCAAGGTCATTTCCTCAGGGTTGCCGATGTTAACAGGTAAATGGTAATCGCTGAATAGTAACTTACAAATACCATCAATCTGGTCAGAAACATAGATAAATGATCGGGTTTGTTTTCCATCTCCAAAAACGGTGACATCTTTGTTTTGCAAGGCTTGGGAAATGAAAGTAGGTAAAGCCCTGCCATCCGATAATCTCATTCGCGGACCGAATGTGTTAAAGATCCTTGCAATTCTGGTTTCTAATCCATGGAAGTTATGATACGCCATAGTCATCGCTTCCTGAAAGCGTTTTGCTTCGTCGTAAACTCCTCTTGGACCTACAGGATTAACATTTCCCCAGTATTCTTCATTTTGTGGCGAAACAAGCGGATCTCCATAGACTTCTGAAGTGGAAGCAACAAGTATTCTGGCATTTTTGCTCTTCGCAAGACCTAGTAGATTATGTGTTCCCAAAGAACCTACCTTTAAGGTTTGAATAGGGATCTTCAAATAATCAATTGGACTGGCGGGTGAGGCAAAGTGCAGGATATAATGAAGTTCTCCCGGAACATGAACGAACTTAGAAACATCATGATGATAGAACTCAAAGTTAGCGAGCTGGAAGAGGTGTTCGATATTTCGAAGGTCACCGGTAATTAAATTATCCATACCTATGACCTGAAAATCTTCTTCAATAAAGCGATCGCATAGGTGAGATCCTAAGAATCCGGCGGCTCCGGTGATAAGTATTCGTTTGCGCTTGTTTTCTTGCACAATAGTGAATTTCAAAAGGTTTAAATATCTTTGACGAAGATAAGTAATATTTTAACATGATGCGTTTTCTTTACGACTTAGGGATATCATTCTATGGCTTAGTACTTCGTCTATTGGCTCCTTTCCATAGCAAGGCCAGGCTGATGGTAAATGGTCGTAAAGGTCTGTTAGAACAAATTGAGCAATCGGTTGAAAAAGGTCGGGAATACATTTGGTTTCATTTTGCTTCCCTTGGTGAATTTGAGCAAGGGAGGTCAGTTATGGAACAGATAAAAAAGCGCTATCCCAATGAAAAAATAATTGTAACATTTTTTTCGCCTTCCGGTTATGAAATCCGTAAAAATACGTCTCTAGCTGATTATGTATTTTACCTGCCTGCTGATACAGCAAGGAATGTCCGTAAGTTTTTAAACCTCATTAATCCGAAATTTGCTGTATTTACCAAATATGAATTTTGGTATCATTACTTTAATGAGCTGAATAAACGAAATATCAGGCTTTTAATGATTTCTGCGATCTTCCGGGAGGATCAATTGTTCTTTAAACAGTATGGTGGATTCTATCGATCTATCTTAAAAAAGGTCTCTTATTTCTTTACTCAAAATACGGAGAGTGTTTATATGCTGAAATGGATAGGGATTACGATGGCTGGGTTTGCCGGTGATACCCGATTTGACAGAGTGGTTGAGTTACCAAAACAACATCGTGAAATTGAACATGCAAAGGCTTTTGTCGGGCTAAGTCCTACATTAGTAGCAGGAAGTACCTGGCCGGCTGATGAAGAACTTTTGAAGGGGTTGCTCGAAAAACATAGTGAATTGAAAGCCATTATTGCCCCTCACGAAATTAATACTGAGCATATCCAACAGCTACAGCGCTTATTTCCTCAAGCTTTATTATTCTCCCGGTTTACAATGTACAACCAAGATCAGATCTTACATTCGAGGCAATTAATTATTGATAATATAGGTATGCTTTCTTCTCTTTACCATTACGGCAAGATTGCCTATATAGGAGGTGGTTTTGGGGCAGGTATTCACAATACATTGGAAGCAGCAACTTATGGAATGCCTGTTATTTTTGGTCCTAAGTATCATAAATTTCAAGAAGCAGTTGATTTGCTGGAATTAGGTTCAGGCTTCTCTATTTCCAATGAGAAAGAATTAGATGAGGTAGTTTCTGCAATGAAAAATTCAGAAAAGCTGCTGAAGGCTAGTGTAGCCGCTAAAGATTATGTCAACCAGCGCTCGGGAGCTACCCAAATCATTATGAAATATTTAGAAACTGAAAAACTCTTAGGTTCTGCTCAATAAGAAAGGTACTCTTAATTATAATCTTTGGGATATTTTCCCTTTTCAAAGCTTCCAAACCCAAACATGATAGGTTGATAATTACCGATAGGATCTACATTAAAATCAGCCTTTATACTGTCTTCTAATCCAACTGCCCAATAGGCTGCATTGATAATTAACCGACGTAAATTTTTATCCAATAAATCTATGGAAGAGCCCATGGTAGTTGTAAATGCCTTTCCTTTTTTTCCTCCCGGAATTTGATATTCTTTAGTCCATGCCACCGGCATAATGGTTTTCTTCTTATTGATTGGGCTCTCTGCAGTCATCCCAAGAGTAGGCTGACCGAATACAAGAATAGTAGCATTCTGCAGGGTATTTTGAATACCGTATACATCTGATGGAACCCAGATGTCTTCAACGCCACGTAAAATAGGGTTATCAGCATTTACCTGTAATCCATTTATTAGCCCTAGAGTCCCCTCTTGGCCATGATCACCATGATGATTAATCCAGGTCTCTCCCAAGACTAACCCACCGAAACCACCTTTCCATTCCGGTTGATTATTGTTGTAAGCATAATGACGGAAAGTGCTTTTAGAATCAGCCCCAAAGTTAAAAGCATGAGTAGCTGTTCTCAACCCGATAACAGGTTTGCCGGATTTAAGATAATCGTCAATATATTTCATTTGATTATCCGGCAGTTCCCTAAAGCGGCTGGCTATGATCATAAGATCAGCTTGATTTAAATGTTCTAAACCCGGAATATTCTTTTGGTATTCAGGGTCTATTTGTTTTGTTTCAGGATTGATGGCAAATAAAACAAAAGTTTCAAACCCATGCTGACGGGTTAATACTTTCGCCAGCATGGGTAAGCTTTCTTCAGAACGATACTCTTCATCACCCGATATTAATACTACTTTTTTTCCGTTGGATTTTGATGCCTCAGGTTTAAAGTGAATTAAATGATCTTGTTGAGCAATGCAATTATGAAGGCCAAAACTTAAGGTGATCAATAAGATCAAGATCAGTTTTGTGCTTTTATTAATTTTAGAGTTTTGAATGCTGAAGCTATATTTCATTATATTTTTTACGGATTATGTTGTTTCAATTTGTTGGTCAATAGGATCCGGCTGTGCCTTGTAAGATTTTTTCTGCCAAAAATGGAAGATCAAAAAGACAATAATCAATATGCCGGGGAATAAGGCCAATTTTGCTAAGGTAATTTGGCCAACAGCAAGATCTAGATTATCTACCTGGACTCCTGATTGCTGTACGACTGCTTTTGATTGGTCAATCCACCTACCGATAATTGGTTGGAAGATAGAAGTAGAAAACATACCTACACCGCCAATAACCGACATGCCTATAGCTCCGCTTAACGGCACTCTCTGAGCTGTAGTAGCAATCATTGTAGGCCAGAAATAGCACACGCCGATTGCAAATAAGATTGCAGCTACGTAGACCATTCCTCCAGTAACGATAGAGAATAAATATACACCTATAGTGGCAAAGATTGCACCTCCTAATAAAACGCCTGTTTGACCAAGTGATTTAACTACCGGACCGGCAAAAAATCTACCTACAGCCATGACTCCGGTTACTAATGCTAAAACCAACATAGGACTTGCACCGCTATTGGCCATAATAATTCCTACCCATTGTTGTGGGCCAAACTCCGAAATTGCGGTTAGTGCCATGCAGCAGAATAGGAAAATAAAGGTCGGAGAAAACATCGCTTTAATATTGTTTGAAAGGGAAGTAGCATGCTCTTGTTTTGGTTGCGGGAATGCCTTTCCGTAAAATAAAATTGCATAGAGAACGGTAGGAATCATAATCAGCCACATCTGTGTTTGCCAGGACGCTCCAAGATCAGTCATCACTTTTGAGGTTAAACTTCCTATAACGATTCCTCCGGGGAACCACATGTGGAATCGATTTAACATTTTGTCCATCTTCTTACCGGAATAGAGGTCCGCAATTAATGGGTTACAAGCTGCTTCTGTACATCCATTACCCAAACCTATAAATAAGGTAGATATCAATAGCGAGGTGTAACCTGTAGCAAAAATTGTTAGGAGGATACCTAGCGTATGTGAAACAAAAGCAAAACGCATGATATTACTCGGACCTATTTTATAGTAAAAAATACCGCCCAATATCATGGATATCGGAAAACCGAGGAACCACATGGAATTAATGAATCCCAATTGTTCCGCAGATAAATTAAAGTTTTGCCCGAGCTCAGGTAATATCCCTGCGCGGATTGAAAAGGTTAGACCGGTTGTAATCAGGGCCAGACAGCTCCCCAAAAACAGGGCATTAGGGTTGACTTGTTTACTCATAATGTGGTTTATTTGTGGTTAAATTTTTAGTGTAGATTCTAAAATTAAATACAAGATAACTTATTATTTTTTATGTTTTGCCAACATAGTTTTGATAAAATGATAACCCTCTTCTGCAATTTCCCACGGATCCGAATATTCTCTCCACACATTAATGGCATTCGCAAAATCCGGATCAGCCCTGGAAAATGATTCAATTGTATACCAACCCTTATAATTTATATCCTTTAAGGTTTGGAATACCTCATCCCAATGCACCAATCCTTTTCCCGGAGTTCCTCTATCATTCTCACTGATATGAAAATGAGCCAAATTTGGAGCAATTCGATGAATGGATTCTGTAACACTCTTTTCTTCTATATGGGCATGATGCGTATCATACATGGCTTTAACATGCGAATGGTTGGTTAGCTCTACTAAATATGCCAGTTGATCCATACAATTCGCCAAATAGGTTTCAAAACGATTAACAGCTTCAGGTGCCAGGACTATATTTGCTTCTTTTGCGTAATCTCCCGCTTCTCTTAGAGCTTCTGCCGCCCATTGATACTCTTGTTCTGTGGGAGCCGCTCTGGAAAATAATCCATGTGTGGAATGAAATGGTCCACATAAAATCTCCGAGTCCATGTCAAAAGCCCGGTCTATAGCCCATTTTATCTTTGCAATTCCACTTTTTCTTACCTCCGGGTTTGTTGAAATTGGATTATCCTCAGGACCTAAGACAAAAACGGCATTAACATCCAATGCTAATGCTTTTGCATGATCTCCTAAAGCTTTGTATTCTTCAATATCCGGAGATCCGATAAGCACCTCAATACCATCATATCCAATTGTTTTTAATCGATCCAGAATAGGGAAGACCTTTGAAGATACTCCTGCTGTCCATGGTAATATGTTAAAACCTATTTTGTTCATCTTATATATTATTCCTTTGTCGTTTTACTAAAGTTTACTCTTTTTCAAGCGGATGATCTTTTAAGAGTTCATCCGGAGAATAAAATCCTTTTTTATCTTGAATAGAAGCACGAATTGCTTTTACTTTTGATGCGGATATAACCGATGCCTGATTGCCAAATGAATTTCTAACATAAGTCAATACGTCTGCTATCTCCTGATCATTAAGCATCATACCGAAAGGAGTCATCGGAACCTGACCCGGATATTTTTTCCCATTTACCTCTATAGGTCCCAATAAACCATTTAAGGTCAATTTGATTAACCGGTCTTCGTTTCCTGTTGCCCACGTACTTGCGTTCAATGGAGGAAATCCGGAAACATCTAAGCCTTTTCCATTAGGTTGGTGACAAGTGATGCAAAATCCTTCTTTAGAATAGATGACAGCACCACGCTTATATTGCTCTAAATCTGCTCCTGATAGCTTTGTTAATGATTTACTAGCCTCTTTTCCTTCTTTTACAGAACGGTTGTTTAAATGGGCCAACGAAGTAAGGTAAGCAGGTTTATTCCAGCTGTCGAGGCTATTGCTGTCCAGCGCATTTATTAATTCCAGGCCATCGGTAGGGTTGAGCCATGATGCAGCTGCAATTAATTCAAGCTTTACACGTCCATGCTCATCTGTCGCAGCCTTTGATAAAAGCTCTTTGTAATTTTTTATTTTATCTGTATTATATCTTAACGCATGCACTGCCGCTGCTCGTGCTCTGTAATCGTTGGATTCTAATAAGGTTTTTACCAAATCGGCATTGATTTTATTTACACCCCAACTTACCCACATTGCTTCTGTTAGATGATGAAGGTATTTAGGGTCTTTCGGATCTAATTTTTTAATCCATGCGGATAGTTTAGCAGAAACCTCATCTGCTTTTCTCATTCTTAATTCTGAGCGTGTACGGTAGCGACTTCTATATTCTGGAAGTTTCAGGTTCTCCAATAACTCGTCTATTGAGGCTCCATCGATCTTTGCCGGCGACACCAAAGGTCTGGAGGGGTAGGTGATTCTGTAAATTCTACCGTGCACATGATCACGCAACGGATCTCTCGCATTATGTTGCATATGGCCAATCAGTATATTATGCCAATCTGCCACGTAAAGCGAACCATCAGGAGCAAATTCTAAATCAACAGGTCGGAAATTTTTGTCATCAGACCAGAATAAATCCTGTCTATGTTTTGACTTGAATCCTGTTCCGTCATCCTCTAAGGTATGTTGTTTGGCACCGAGAAAACCAATGGTATTATTAAGGAGGTAATCACCCTGCACATCGTCCGGAAAATGTCGGGATGATATAATTTCTAAACCGGAAGTTGGACGGACCTTTTGGCTTTCCTCAACCAGATTGAATGATTTATCATTTGATTCGCCGTACCTTGGTTTTATACTGCCCGGTAACATCCAACGGACATCGGGTCCGGAGGTTTCCAGGTAAATGGTTTGTCCCCAATCGTCTGTTGCAATACCCCAGGGATTCGGGATAGAAACTTGTGCTACCCTTTCTAATTTTTTGTTTTGCGGAGAATACCGATAGAATCCACCATTTACTCCTCTTACAGGGCCGTAAGAAGTTTCTACATTAGTATGTAAGAAAACACCTTCTGCCATAAAAAATGCACCTGAGGGATCCATCGTGTAAGCACTGTGCGCATGATGGGTGTCATGATCATCAAAACCACTTAAAATTAATTCCTTCTGATCTGCCTTGCCATCGCCGTCTGTATCCTTGAGTAATACCAGGTTTTTTCCTTGCGAAAGATAAACTCCTTCCGGCGTAAATTCAAAACCAATAGGTAAATGTAGATGATCAGCAAAAACAGTCTGTTTATCTGCTTTTCCATCCTTGTCGGTATCTTCCAGGATTATAATTTTATCGTTTGGTTTTCCATCTCCAGCTCGCCAGTGAGGATAGCTTGGCATAGTAGCAACCCATAAACGACCTTTTGCATCAAAGGAAATCTGTACAGGGTTCGCTAAATCAGGAAACTCCTTCTCAGATGCAAAAAGATCAATTTTATAACCGGGTGCTGTGTGAAATTTTGCTAAAGCTTCTTCCCCATATAGGTATTTTGCATCTTTATCCTGGCCGAAGTCATAATTCGTTTGAACCTCAGGGAGCTTCAATGTGTTTTTATCCATTGCCGCTAAATCAACAGTTTCACCCTTGGCTGCTTTCCATATAGCAGTGTCCCTAATCTCTCCCATCTGACGTAATTTCTTGATTTCAAAAGGATAATTTTCCGGCCCAAAAGGATTAAATCGTCGACCATAGGCATGCACTCCATTTGGAATTTTGAAGTCCTGAGTCCAAATCCAGTCTTTTTCTAAAACAGCTTCTTTTATTTTGTCTTTATGTTCAGAAGGCTTTCCCGAGGGTTTTCCAAAAAGTCCTGTAACCAGATAGTCTGCAAATTTACCATAACCATCTGCTGAAAGCTGGGAACCATCGATCGTTAAAGGTTCAGAACTTGAGTGATACCATTTTTTTGTAACAGCATAAACATCAAGGTAAGGGATGTTTTTTTCCTTAGCAATGGCCTGCATCGCATCAGCGTATAGCTTTAAATTTTTGTTGATTTCTTTAGCGTCCGGTAAGTCATATCGGTCGGATAAGTCTTCAAAAGCAATAGGAGATATTAATACCAGCTTACTGCCTTTACCTTCGTTATAATTCTGGCTGTTGCTGTGTTCAATAAAAGCTGCAATCTCTGCTTTGAAATCATCAAGCCCCTCAGGACCTCGAAAAGATTCATTATAACCAAAAAAACCAACAATAATGTCGGGTTTTAAGGTAGTCAACCATTCATCTTCCGTAGGGAAATGTCCTTCACTACCTGTGTTTATATCAAATTCGGGGTTAAAGGATGCTGCAGAGGGAAAAGCCCAAGGGGAATTTCTGGAGGGATGCGGTCGGAAGCCTGCAGTATTACCCGGATTACAGATGTTTCTGATATACAACATACTGTCCGGATATCTTGTGTGTAATTCGGTGTCAAAATCACCAAATTCCATCATCCTGGATCCTAGATTGTTCCCTATTAAGACTATTCGTGATCCTTTTTGGATTTTGAGCGGTTCCATTGTTGGATTTTCAGCACAACCCATTAGGGAGAATAATACAACAACAATAAAAAAGTACCTTAAATGGTTCATAATCAAATGTAGGGGGTCTTGAGTAGATTTATGTGAATCGTTAAATAAAAAATATTTCGATTCTGGTTAACTCAAATATAACTTTGAATAGTAAAAAGGGCGTCCTGTACTATCCTGTATGTTAGATGACGTATTTGTCCTACTTTATTGACCCAATGCTTACTCGGGTTTTAATGGTTAATCATTGGGTGAGATACGGATGAGATTTGGGTAAGCTCGTTCTGAAGAGAAGAACAAGCTTGCCCGATTTGTCCTATTTTTTTATGCGCTATTTTCTGTTAATAATAGGTGTAACGTCTTACGCCGGCGACATGTCTTGCTAAGCGCATTACTTGATGAGAATATCCATATTCGTTATCATACCATACGTAGATAACAGCAGATTTTCCGTCTTCGGAAACAATAGTAGCGGGAGCATCCACAACAGAAGCTGCTGAAGTCCCAACGATATCGGATGAAACGAGTTCGGAGTTGTTCGTAAATCTAATTTGCTCTACTAAATCTCCTTCCAGAGCAGCTTTTTTCAGTATTTCATTAACTTCATCAACAGAGGATTCTTTTTTTAATTCCAAATTTAAAATTGCAAGAGAGCCATTAGGAACTGGTACGCGTATCGCATTTGAAGTTAATTTACCCGCTAGGGCAGGTAACACTTTTGAAACGGCCGATCCTGCACCTGTTTCAGTAATCACCATATTTAATGCAGCAGCACGACCTCTTCTGGATTTTTTGTGCATATTATCTACCAGATTCTGATCATTGGTGTAAGAATGTATGGTTTCAATATGTCCTTTTACAATTCCCAGTTCTTCTTCCAGTACTTTAAGTACCGGAGCAATGGCGTTTGTAGTGCAAGATGCAGCTGAGAAGATTTTATCTGTTGAAGGGTCAGCATCTTCTTCATTTACGCCATAAACGATATTAGGTATACCTTTGCCCGGAGCGGTCAATAATGCCATGGTAGCACCCGTAGAACTTAGGTGTCTTGATAGCTCTTTATCGTCCCTAAATGCGCCTGTATTATCGATAACTAGCGCGTCTTGAATTCCATAAGACGTATAATCAATCTCTTCGGGATTTTTGGCTGATATTATATTCACAGGAATACCATTCATAATTAAGGATTCTCTTTCTACATCTACCCTTACTTCACCATCGAAATTTCCATGAATAGAATCATGACTTAATAAGTTAGCTCTTTTTTGAAGGTTTTTTTCATTTACCTCATCTCTGGTGACGATTGCCCGTAAGCGCAATTGTCTTCCGGCTCCGGCTTTGCTGATTAATTCGCGTGCCAGTAAACGCCCAATTCTCCCAAATCCGTATAATATCACATCTTTTGGGACAATCAACTGGTGTTGGGATGCAGGCTCCAATTCCTTTTCAATAAAGTTTGGAATATCCTGATCCTGAATTCCTTGTTGACGGATGTTTAATGCTAGCTTACCAATATCAATTCTAGAGGGGTTCAGGTCAAGTTGCTGAATAGCTTTAGCGACTTTCAGCGTTTCTAAAATACTCAGTTCGGTTCCGGTATACTCTTTAGCCTGCTGATGAAGATTAAGAATAAAACTTACTCTTCGATCAATTAATTGATTTCTAAATAGTATTAACTCAATGGATTGATTGTACCATAGATCGCCTACAATTTGGATGAGATCAACACAGGCATTTTGATTTGTCTTGTAACTTTTGGTCTGGTCCTCAAAAGTAAAATCGTGTATCATAATTGTTTAATGTAGAATTTGATGCAAACTTAGATTATTTATAGGGTTAAAAAAATTATTATTTAAAATTTGATAAAATTAACCCTTTTTAAGGTTTTTATTTTGCTATTTTTATAAAATTACCACCCTATGTTTAATGATTTGGTTAAAAATTAGCGTTGTTATCGTTTGAGTTTATATATGAGTTTAATATATGGACTTTACTTTTTAAGTTTTTATACTCAAGCTGTTTGAAATAAAATCAATTTTTTATGTAAATAAATGCTTACATAGGTTGCTTAAAACGTTTTAGTTACTATATTTATAGCAGTAAACCTAATCTTCCAATTTTATTATTATATCAGAATGAAGAGAATATTTCTATTAATTGCAGCGATAACCTGGATGGTTCCATTTCTTTCTGCGCAGCAGATTAAAAATGACCTTAGAGCTCCTGCCTATCCTTTAGTTACATTAGATCCTAATACAAGTGCCTGGTCTTATACGGATAATCTGTATGATTCCAGCCCCTCGCATTGGTCAGATAAGGCGTTGCCTTTTCTTGGTGTATTAAAAGTTGACGGTAAGTTTTATCGTTTTATGGGTACTGAAGAATTGGAGCTAGTAGCTGCGGTTCCTAATGGTGAGGATAAAGCATGGAATGCAAAATATGTAACCAATAATACGGATGATAATTGGTTTGCAAAAGATTTTAATGATGCTAACTGGCAGAGTGGGAAAGGAGCATTCGGAACAACAAATGATGAGCCGCTTAGTAAGACAAATTGGGAAACAGATAAAATATGGGTGCGGAGAGAAGTAGATCTGAAGAAGGATTTAACAAAAGAGGGGGCTATTTATCTGGAATATTCTCATGATGATGATGTTAAGATTTATATCAATGGGATTGAAGTGGTCAATCATTCCGGAACAGGAAAGAATAAGCGCGTTAAGCTATCTGATGAAGTAAAACAAACTCTTAAGAAGGGTAAGAGTGTTATTGCAGGATATTGCTTCAACGGTGGGGCAAATGGATTTTTAGATTTCGGTTTATTAGCGGAACGTTCGGAGGAGGCTTATTTTGAAAATACAGCTAAGCAACTATCCGTGGATGTTCAACCGATGCAGACTCACTATACTTTTTTGTGTGGAGATGTAGAATTGAAATTGACTTTTACTGCACCGGTGTTTTTGGATAATTTGGAGTTATTGTCCAGACCCATTAACTACATGACTTACGAAATAAAATCAGAAAAGCCGAAGGATGTAGAATTATACTTTGAGGCTTCTCCAAACTGGGCTCTAAATCTACCAACACAAGAATCAGTTTCCAGTAGCTTTGAGAAAAACGGGATTAAATACCTAAAGACAGGATCTACTGCTCAAAAGATTTTAGAAAGAAAAGGAGATCATGTAAAGAATGATTGGGGATACTTTTATATAGCGACAGAAAGCCAAGGAGCGACAACACAAGTGGGGACAAGTACATTTTTAAGAACTGGCTTTGCTGTGGGGCCTCAAAAAGGGAAAGATGCTCCTGATGGGGTTAAGCAACTTGCTTTAACTAAGAAAATTAAAGTAAATGGTACTGCAAAAGGGAAATTGGCAATAGGCTATGATGATATTGAAGCGATCCAATATTTCCATACTAACCTGAAACCTTATTGGAATAGAAAAGGGAACAGCAGTATAGAACAGCAGTTTGAGATTGCGTTTAAAGAATACGATCATTTAGTGCAAGCTGCTGATGCTTTTGATGCGAAGTTTATGAAGGATTATCAGAAGTTGGGGAAAGAATATGCTGAGTTATGTGCCCTAGCCTATCGTCAGGCGATTGCAGCCCATAAATTGGTTGAATCTCCGGACGGAGATTTGCTATGGTTATCAAAAGAAAATGATAGTAATGGTTCTATAGGTACAGTAGATATTACCTATCCTTCGGCACCATTGTTCTTGTATTATAATCCGGAGCTTGCTAAAGCTTTAATGAACTTTATATTTTATTATTCCGAATCAGGGAAATGGCAAAAGCCTTTTCCATCTCATGACATTGGAACTTATCCTGTTGCGAATGGTCAAACCTATGGAGGGGACATGCCTGTGGAAGAAGGGGGTAATATGTTGATTTTGACGCATGCTATTGCAAGAGTTGAAGGTAATGCGGATTATGCTAAAAAACATTGGGATGTTTTGACTACATGGGCAGACTATTTAGTTGAGAATGGTCTGGACCCGGAGAATCAATTATGTACTGATGATTTTGCAGGGCATTTTGCGCATAATGCTAATCTTTCTGTGAAAGCGATTCTTGGTATTGCATCCTACGGACATTTGGCAAAATTATTAGGTCAGGATCAAGTTGCAGAAAAGTATTTGGCCAAGTCAAGAGAGATGGCTAAAGAATGGGAGAAGATGGCGAATGATGGAGATCATTATAAACTGACTTTTGATAAATCCAATACCTGGAGTCAGAAGTATAATCTTGTTTGGGATAAATTATTTGATATGGGCATCTTCGATCCTTCAATCCTCAATAAAGAGATAAAATACTATCTAACGAAACAAAATAAATATGGTTTGCCTTTAGATAGTCGTGAGGTTTATACTAAAACAGATTGGATATTCTGGACAGCTACTATGGCTGACAGCCAGGCTGATTTTACTCAGTTTATAAAGCCGGTATACAAATTTATGAATGAATCGACAACTAGAGTTCCTATGTCGGATTGGGTGTGGACAGATCGCCCGGAGCGTAGAGGGTTTAAGGCCAGAGCTGTTGTTGGAGGATATTTTATAAAAATGCTGGAGGATAAAATTAAAGCGAATAATTAAAATTCAGGTTATATTATATTAGGTTAATTATGGAGGAGGATGTGGAAGCATCCTCTTTCTTTTTTATTCAACTATAAATAGCTCAGAGGCTATTTGATCGGCTATTAATTTACCGGAAGGATTCAGCGTGATGATGCCCTCTTCAGAAATATTTACTTCATTATTATCTACATATATTTCAATATTTCTTAGCATACTATTTAGATAGTCGGCGCCGAATTCATTTTTCACATATTGCTGGTTGATTCCCCATTTAGTTCTCAACGTTGTCATCACGTACTCGTTGAATCGATCGTTAAGGCTCAGGTTTTCCGTTTCAAGAGGGAGCTCTTTTGTCTGTATTCCATTGATGTAACGTGCATTATTGGCAATATTCCATGACCTGGAAGTGCCATTAAAAGAATGGGCTGAAGGCCCTATTCCCAGATAAGATTTACCCATCCAATAATTACTGTTGTGCCTTGCATGTTGGCCTGGTTTTGCAAAGTTGGAGATTTCATAATGCTCATATCCGGCGCCCGTTAGGGTGTCAATAAGCATCAGCATCTGCTCAGCACTTTGCTCTTCATTTAATGCTGGTGTTTTACCTTTATTGATCATATGGTCCAGTGCAGTTTTCTTTTCTACTGTCATGGAATATGAAGAGATATGCGGCACCTGAAGATCTATTAATTGCTGCATATTGAATTTCCATTTGCTATCACTTAACAGGGGGTAGCCATAGATCAGGTCGCAGGTAATGTTTTCGAATCCGGCATCTTGAACCCGCATAATGGAAGACAAAGCTTCTTCTGAATTATGGGCGCGGTTCATCCATCTTAGATCTTCTTCGTAGAAGGATTGTATTCCGATACTGAACCGATTGATAGGAGTTGTTCGCAGTTCCTGGACCTTTTTTTTATCCAGATCGTCGGGGTTGGCTTCCAGGGTAATTTCAGCATTTGAGCTGATGTCAAAATGCTTCGCAATCTGACCTATAAGTTGATCTATTTCTTTAGCCTCAAGAATAGAAGGGGTGCCTCCACCGAAATAAATGGATTCTACAGTCTTTTCTTCGAGATAAGATGCTCTCATGTCTATTTCTCTAAGCATCGCTTGTAGCAAGTCTTCTTTATACTTCAGAGAAGTGCTGAAGTGGAAGTCGCAGTAATGACAAGCTTGCTTGCAAAATGGAATATGAAAGTAGATCATGGGTGCAAATATAAGTATAGATAAATTATGATAGAAATTAATAGATTTTAAAATTAAAAACCTTATTTTCAGATGATTAATTCGATTAAAACTATAATTCTCTATAAGTTTATGTGAGGATTTATCGAAGTTTTGTTACTCACCTTGTTACTTCTATATTGCGAAAAATAACAAAAGTAACACATGATTAAAGTACGTTTTAAACCATTAAAATCAGGTATGTTCAGTACATATCTAGATATTTACTACAAGACTTCAGATAATAAATCTAAGCGAAGTTATGAATTTTTAGGCATCCATGTCCACAGAGATTATTCAAACTCGCGAGTTCGGATAATGGAAAAGGATTCTGAGAATATGAAACTAGTTCAAGCAATTAGAAATAAGCGTGAGACCGATCTTAATTTTGCCAAACATGGCTATGAAAAACCAAATAGACCTAGTCTTGAATTGTTGGATTATTTGGAGGAATGTCTAACCAAGAAATTCAATTACAAATTGGAATGCTTAATCATTCATTTGCATAAGTATCTAGGAAAGAAAAGCTTTCTAATTTCTGAAGTCAAAGAGGATTTTCTCGATGCTTTCCAAAGTTATTTATTGCTTGTTGTGTCGCAAAATACTACTCATGCATATATGTCAGTTTTTAGACAATATTATAATAAGTTGGTAACTCGCAGAATAATTGATGAAAGTCCATTTGAGTTCTGGACTTCTGTAAAGGAAATAGTGACTGAAAGAAATAGATTGACAATTGAGGAAGTAAGAAAATTAGCTGAAACAAAATTAGATTGGGGAAATGAACAGATACGTTTAGCCTATTTATTTTCATGTTTTACAGGACTTCGTATATCAGATGTCCGAGTAATTACATATGACAATATAATTAATGGGCAATTAGTATTTCGACCGAAGAAAACACCTCAAAAATTAGTTAGTATACCAATTCTAGATGATGTTTATAAGATCATAGAGCAAATACCTAAACACCCTATAAGCAATAAAATATTTTGGGGTTTACCGAGTACCAGTCACGCAATTAATATTCATTTGAAAGAATGGGCAAAAATTGCGAATTTAAACAACCATAGGGGAATAACCTTTCATACATCCAGACATACTTTTGCTACAATTGGTTTAACGTATGGAATAGATTTATATACAATGAAAGAATTATTAGCCCATTCTAAAATTGAGATGACAATGATATATGGAAAGATCATTAGTCAGAAGAAAGAAGAAGAAATATTAAAATTTCCAAGATTATGATGATAAAAAAACTAGGAAAATGGGTTATACCTGTAATAGCATTAATAATGATATATTATTTAAGTGTCTATAATCCTTATGTCTTGAATGTGATCAACATATTTTGTTTAATAAGTGGTCTATATATATTAACCTATCCGGGAGCATTCAGTAAAACTGATCCTGAAACATTTGAGTCTTTTCAAAATGAACTAAATCAAAAACTTAAAGGTCATGAAAAATTACTTGCTGCTAGAAAAGAAGAGTTGCTAGCAGACTATAGGGGACAATTTATTTTTAACGCGTACGTCATAGGTATCCCAATACTATTAACATTTTGTTTAGCGCTCTATGGGGTAACAGTTAGTAAACAAATATGGTATGAATACTTGTTGATATTTTTCATCTTAATTTTTCTCATTCTACATGAAAATAATACTTTAAAATATATACCCTCATCAAGATATAATCGTACTAGGCTGAAATTTTTTATTAAAGAACTTCAAATTAAAGAGAATAGTCACGACAAACAAAATATGATTGTAAATAATATCGAGTTGAATCAAAGTGAAATAAAAAATGAATTTTCACAAGTTTTAATGGACAATAGAACTAATAGTATTAATAATTCGTCAACAAATATTAGCATTGATTATACTGATATAGTATATGAGAATAATGTGAACCTTATTGATAATAAATCTTCTCAAACAATAAATAATCTACAAACAAACATTGACAATAGAGTCATTAACAACGACAACCGAGTTTTTCAAAATAATATTAATACTGTAATTGAAAAATCTGAAACATACACCTATAAACTAAATATCGAATCAAAATTTTGGAACTATATATTAATTGATAATAGTGAAAAGGATATCCAATTGAAGTACAATAAGCTAATAGAAATCATTGAAAACTTGAACAACACACTATTTAAGAAAGATAACGAGCTTTTTTTTCGTATAATAGACAACAAGGTTCATTTTTTAAAAGCCTCCCATGGCAAATTATTAGCGGAATTTACGAAGTATCTAATTTTAGAAGGAGTATTAGATAAAAACATAAAGAATAAAGGTTATAGAGATCACTTATTAGATGTTTTTGAGGTCTCAATTTCTGAACCATTTAAACATTTCCAAGATGCTTTATGGAATAAAATTGATAGAAGAAATATTATTTTCTATACACTTGTTTAAGGATTTGACTAGTTTTAAATGGAAATTATAAGGCTATTTTCCAAATTATCAGGAATCCTTCCAAAAGGAATATTTTGATAAAAAATCATTAAATATTTGTGTTCATCAAAATTTTATACAGTATGAACGCATTGACAAAAAACACAAGAATAATTGATCTTACCCTTGATCAATTAGACGTTTTACTAGAGGAGAAATTCTCTAAATTTCAGAACTCTGTTAATCCTAAAAATGATAGAGTTGGTGATTATGATTTAGCCAGTGAAATAACAGGCTATAGCAAACAGAGATTATACCAATTAGTTTCTGAAGAAATTATTCCATTTGTTAAGTTACCCAGTGGTGGGGTTCGTTTTTTTGAAAAAGATTTACTGGACTGGTTTAAAAAGTATAAAAACAAGTCGGAAAGTGATGTTTCAGAAGTAGCTAAAACTATGCTGATGAAAAGAAAAATGAGAAGAAAAAACTAAAAGCAACCATTTCTGATTGCTTTCCAATTTCTTTTAAGAATTTCTTCTTTTTCCTGATAGAGCAAAGTTAAGGAATTCTTAATGAAATATTTCCATTCACATTAAGAATTTAAAAATGACAAAACGAGATGATGCATCAAGTATTCAAAAAGTCGTTGAATACCTTGTTGAACAATATGATTTTAGACGTAATGTGCTAACTAATACAATAGAATACAAACTAAAGAGTGACCAAACTTTTAGAGAGGTAAATGAAAATAATCTTTATTTGACATTACGAATAGATGTCGGCTTACGTGCTTCCATTTCAGACATTTTAGTATTCTTAGGTTCTAATTATGTTGAAGATTATGATCCATTACAAGAATATTTTAAGTCTATTAAAGGAAAGTACAATCAAGAATTTCATGGAGATTATATTGAGAAATTCTCAAATTATATAATAACTTCAGATCAAAAACGATTTAATATACAATTCAAAAAATGGCTATGTAGAACTGTGTTATGCGCATTGCGAGAAGATTATTTCAATAAGCAGACGATAGTTCTTCAATCAGAAAAACAAAATATTGGTAAAACAAGCCTTTGTAGGTTTTTAGTACCGAAAGTTTTAAACTCTTATTGTATTGAAAATATCGGACTAGATAAAGACTCGACGATAGCTTTATCGTCTAATTTTATTTGTATTCTGGATGAATTGGCATCCTTAACAAAATTTGAAATTAATGCCTTAAAAGCGATAATGTCTAAGCTTTATATCAATGTTCGTCACCCATATGAACGGAAAGCTAAGACGTCGCCAAGAAGAATAAGTTTTATAGGTTCGACAAACCAAACAGAGTTCCTAACTGATGACTCAAATGTAAGGTGGCTTTGTTTTAGAATTGAAAATATAAATTGGGAATACAAAAAAGATATTGACATCGATTTAGTATGGTCTCATGCTTATCATTTACTTCAATCTGGCTTTAAATATGAAATGACTCGAGAAGAAATTCATGAAAATGAGTTGTCCAATGATTCATTCAAAATAAGCTCTGTCGAGTTCGAAATTTTACAAAAATATTTATCACCAGGAACAGCAGAAAATTATCACAGGGAGCTATTGTCTTCTGAAATTATGCATGAATTGCAGATGAAGACTTACCCGAAACTTAATGCTAAAGAACTTCATAAAGCTCTGAAACGTTTAGGTTTTCAAAGTCATCAGAGACGTGGTTATATTGATGTTGCTGGTGAAAAGAAAGAACATCCAGTTAAAGTTTATTATGTTTTGGATAATCTGCCGACTACATAACTACAAAGGGGTTAATAGTTAAATAATCAAACATTTATACTGTAGTCAGATGATTTTTTAACCTGACTACATCTAACTACACGACTACAAGATGAATTGTGAACAAGCAAAAAAAATAGATTTAAAGAAATTTCTGATAGAGAATTTTGGATTTCAAATAGAATATAGCAGAGGTCTTGAACACTGGGGAAAATCAGTTTTTAGAAATGAAAATTCGGCGAGCATGAAGGTAAATGAAAAGTTTAACTCCTTTATAGACTTTGGTGCTGTAGGAGGTAAATATAAAGCCTCAGGGACGATTATAGATTTTATACAATGTTATTATCAAATTGGTGTCAGTGAAGCCCTTGAGAGGATTAAAGACTTTTCTTTTCCTCAGCATAGAAAGATTATGATTGCTGAGGAAGAAAAAAATATAGCCAAAACATATTTTATTGAAGGTGTATATGATTTGCAAAATGCTGAATTATTAAAGTATCTAGCAAGTAGAGGTTTGGATTTGAATCTATGTAAGAAGTTTCTAATGGAAGTTAAGTATTCATTATTTGGTTCTTCAAGATCATTTTTGAATGTAGGGTTTAGGAATGATGTCGGAGGTTATGAGGTAAATTATAGAGTTTCGAATAATGTTTATACAGTTAAAAGGTGCTTAGGAAATAAGGCTATTACTACTTTCCTAAGACAACGAAAAGAGGTAATGCTTTTTGAATCTTGGTCTGACATGTTAGCTTTTTTAACTCTCTATCCAGATAAGGAGTCAAAATTTGATTTCATTATTCTAAATAGCGTAAAAAACATTCATCAAATTCCTGATTTGAGTCAATATTCCTCTGTTGTGACAGGGTTTGATAATGATGAATCAGGAAGTGATGCAACTAAATTCTTGTCAATAAAGTATTCAAACGTCTTCAAATCAATAAATCATCTATATAATGGATACAATGATGTGAATGACTGGTTGATTGCAAATAATAATGAAAAGCCAAATTTCATACATGCATTTCGAAACCTATGATGGGTTTCTGCAGCATGTTTTCATTTGACTTTGTGGTTTAGAATTAATGCCTTTTAATAGAGGCATTAATTCTAACCACATCTAGATAGCGCCGATAATTCAAGAGGTGTGTTTGTGTGCACATTTTTTGCAAAAATGCTTCTCAAACACCTCTTGGTTTGCTCCGGGGTGGTCGCAAACAAATCTCCATTCATATGGATGGAGATAATTTAAAACAAGTTTTAAATTATGAGTAAAACACAAATTATAAAAATTCGCGTTTCACTGCTTGATAAGGAGCTTATCAAGATAAATGCTCAAAAGTCAGGCCTTTCGGTCAGTCAATTTATGATCGATTGTTCATTACATAGAGTAATCATTCCTCCACCAAGTGAAAAAAGGATTTTAGCTTATTCTGAACTATCAAAATTCCACAGAAATTTTACTTATATATCAAATCTAATAAAGAACAGAAATATGCATGAAGTCGGACTGGAGGTTTCGAAAGTCAGTAATGAATTATTTAAGCATCTAGAATTTATTAAAAATGGTAAGTAAAGCATCTTCAAGGCAAGGTAGTCGGCAGGCTATAGATTATATCTTGTCTGATAAAATCCTAGGTAGAGCAATAGAACTGGATAGAAGTGGACTTATAGGTAGAAATGGCACAGAGATATTAAATGAGATGCGATTTGTACAATCAACTAATAAAAGATGTTTGAATAATACTATTTCATTAATAATAAGTCCAAATCCTGAAGTTGGCAAGAATTTGACAAACGGACAGTTGAGAGAAATACTACATAAACAGTTAGAATACTTAGGGCTGAAAAATCATCAGTATATATCTACGATTCATAATTCAACGGGTAAAGTTCATATACATGCGATAATTAATCGTATACATAATAAAAAAGCATATAACGATAGTTGGATATCCAAGAAGGCTCAAGAGGGAGCAGAGAAGATCGCATTATCTTATGGATGGAGAACTGCTTTAGATATAAAAAATGAAATTAGGCTTGAGCGAGAAATAATAAAAAAAACTATTGGTGATTTATTAAAGGGGAATAAAGTTACTTCCTTCGATCAATTTTTAGTATTGCTTGATAGAAAAGGGCTAGATCCAAAGAAAGTTTATAGCAAGGTTACTGGAAAGTTGAGCGGTTATACTATTAAAGGGCATAAAGCCTCTGACATAGACCGAAAATTAACAGTTAGCCGAATCGATTCTTTATTGAAGAGTTCGGGTCCAAACCTGAGAGATGACAAGCAAAATATTAACAGAGGTTATAAGTTTAGAAGATAATATTATGTCAAATCAAAAATCACTTACAAATCATCAATTAGGTATTGCACTAGCATCCTTGATGGAAAATTTTGAAAAAAATCAAAAACAAACACTTCAAGAGCAAAAGAAAATACTTGAATCTATTTATCAACTCGAAAAACGCATAAATCATTTAATAGCTACTTCGAAACTAACAGTTGATTGTACAGAATTGAAAAAATATAATGATGTAATTTCTAAGACATCATCAGATGCATCAACTCAGCTAAATAAGGCTTTAAAAGGCTTCTTTCTTAATAAGTATTTGTTGCTATTTTTTGGATTGCTGTTTTTGACTTCTTGTTTAATGTGTTGGATAGTTATGATGAAAATCTAGTTTTAAACAAAAAAACCACGTTTGCTATCAATATATTTAAGTTCAGTTTTTAAATAAGCTAGTAAACCTCCAAACCATTTAGATAATTTATCTTGGTCATTTACTTTATGAATATACGTGGAGGTATTATTCCAATCCCCATTCATCGCAAAATGAAACTTACTTAAATCGATAGTCTTACTTTTTTCTTCATTCAATACTTCTTCAAAAGTATCTTTAATTTCGTCAGTTACAATTTCAGCGAAACTACTTACGGTGTTTTCGATAGACTTATTGCTCAAAAAATGCCAATGAGGTTGCGGATGGTTCATACTCCCGTCCTCATAGTCATCCCATTCAGCACGAAATAATTGATTTTTCCTGGTGTCTGATTCTTCTCCTTGAAATACGGACAAGGTAATTAGCACACCTTTAGGGTAATGAAATGCTATCTCTACAAAAAGCCAATAATCACTAAACCATTTTATAACCTTTACTGTATCACCTCCATTTCCATAATCATCGTAAGCATCAGAAAAGTTGTCAGTGAGTTTTAATCGGAATACATTTGTGCTTTTGTATTGAGAAAGGGAAAAGTATCCTCCCTCACCCTTAATTAAAAAAGGCTCCAAGGCTTTATTAATCGCTTGTATAACATTTTTTACATCCAACATTTAAAATAAATCTCGTGGGTAATAAATAGATATTATATCATCTAATAAAGCTTTTACATAATAATCCCCATCGGATAGTCGTTTGCCTAACTCAACCATTTTTCCATAAGCCGGACTATTTTTCACTCCATTTATATGTATGTTAGGGATTGGTATATTTTTAGTCTGTTTTTTACCCAAATCATACCATTTTCCACCTGCTAATTGTTTAGAGTAAATTGATAATAACTTATCAAAGAAAGGACTTGAAAATAATGATAGATAAAAATAATAATCTTCGCTATCCATTTTCTTACGAGGTTGCCATGCATATCCTCTTTCTACAACAAAATTTCCTATATTATCAATAGCAAAAGACGAAGAGTTTCCAAATTCTGTAGATATTAATTTTTTTCTATTTTCAAATTGCCAGGTACGAGGTCTTGTTAGTTCCCACCAAAACGTAATTCCTGCCCTTTGCGAAAGGGAAGCTTTATTGGGAAATAAATAGTTTGTGTAAAAATAATTTGCTTGATTAGAAAGCTCTTCTTCAGAATTGAATATCAAACCATTTTTATTATATGGGTACCATACATAATTTTTCTGGGTTAAATATCCATCCTTTATTGATTCATTTTCAATAACAGGTCTAAACAGACCTTTTTCTTTTTCAGGTATTTTATTAAAAATAGTATCTGAAATTTTGAAAATTTCATTATTACCCGTTCTAATACCTTGTTGAACATCAAAAAGATCTCCTATTGTTGAGAGTCTTTTTGCAGTTAAATATAATTTTAAATCTCTAATTAGACTATGTTCCTTAATTGATATTGGCTTCCAACTATCTTCTATAATAGGAAATTGATTTGGTTTAAATATACTAAAGTCAATTTTATTCTTCGATTCTTCATTTAAGTGTTGCATTTTACGTAATTCACGTAGAGCATTATGAACAACACCTTTTTCATTTCTAGTCCATAATAAGGTTGGAGTATAATTTTTGGTTTTGGGTTTGTGTCCTATAAAAATACTTACATCTGTTAAAGCATCTTCAAAAACAAAATTTCCCAATTTCCCCAAAAGTTCTATGTTTATCGTTTCAGCTACTTCATTTCTTAATTTAATGTAAGCATCTAAAGTGAAAAGTGAAGAAGGAACAACGCTACCTAATACACCTCCTACAGCTAGATGCTGTGTTGCTTTATAGAAAAAAGCACTAGCTTGATTTGGCTTTCCTTTGAAATTCTCATTCAACACTATACGAACAGCATCACGTTTTGTTTTATCATTTAGTTGTTCCCAAGAAACAAAAGGTGGATTCATTAGAATCATGGTATAATCGTTTTCCCAATCTTCTACTAAAGAATCATCTACGTGTTTAACATTAAATGAAAGCTTTTCGCCCCAAACAGTTCTTTTTTCAAAATTTAATAAAAAAGTTGAAGTATTTATAGCAGTTTCTGAACTGTCATAACCTTGTATTTTTACTGTTCCTTGAAAATTCTTTTCTTTTAATTGCTTTAAAACCTCAATTAAAAATTCTGCAGATCCACAGGCGGGATCGAGTATTTTTATAAACTGTAGTTCATTTAAATTTAATGTTCGTAATGCATTTTCAACAATAGACCTAGCTAGATAAGATGGTGTATAATGAATACTTGAATTAATCAGGTTTTTTGTCATTATTGAACCTGAAAATGTACCAAATAAATCGATCTGATTATCAAAGAAAATCACTTCTTTTTGAGCCTCTTGAAACAAAGCTCCTGCGCTATGACGTAATATAAGATTTAATTCTGGTGAAATCTCTCCTGTACTTTGTTTAAATCTTTTAACAAAGGCCTCGAAACCAGCTGGAACATGAATATCAGATATACCCCACTTATGTTTGTCTATATTATAAACATCACCATCCTCAATACCAGCAAGTAATACAAAAAGCAAATTTAAAGCTTGAACTGGATTATGATACTCAGAAGTTAATGTCCGAAATTGTTTAAATATATCAATTATTACTGGTACAACATCTTTGTCTGTTCTGTGACTATTATTTACCAAATAATTATAAAATTTATCTAGATTATTCTCAATTGATATAATAGATATCTCTTCAACCCTGTTACTTCTATTCCAATTATATAGCTTTACTCTATCTTCATGTACTAATAAAAAATTCTTTGTGTTGCTTGACCAAGATTGGGAAAAATATGAATGTTGATCTTCTTTATTTTTTGAGAAATCAATACAAAAATTTCCACTAATACCATTAAGCATAATAAATTTATTATCAACTGATGGCATCAAATGAATAGGTAAATGACCTAGATTTTTAGTCCAAAAAGATATATCTGTAAAATTTGACATAAGTTGCCACAAAAATATATAAATTTATTTACTAAAACCGAAAAAAATCCTACACAGATTCTTTGATATAAGAAATATCTTTTTTAGATTTTTTTCTTTATGAGTTAAATATCTTGGTTCGTTTAATTATACCTATTTACTATCTAATATTCGTAATATTTCTGAAAATAATACATCAAAATCTTGAGAAAAATTAATTTGTTCTACTGATGGTATAGACTCTATATTTCTAATTGTATCATGAAGAAAACTATCGGCTATCGATCGCATTGTAATATTTAAATGATTCATAGTTTTTTTAAAACTTTGACTTCCATAATTATTACTAACTTCATTGAATGTATTGAATCCAAATATTGGTGGAATATGGTTAATTATGCATCTTCCTAAAATTGCAACTGTCAAATAATTTTTATTTTTAAAATTATCATTTAGTTCACTACATAATTGGATTAGTCTTTTAAAATCAAACTCTTTCAATTCAAAACCCTTTAGCCGTTGAATTTTTTCTATATCTAAGAAATTCGAATGTGAACTTTGAACAATTCCGTCTTTTAATATTTTATCAGTAATATCAGATCCTATTTTTGCTAAATTTTTAGGCGGAATATGGTAATATGGTCCAAAAACTTTTTCTGCAATCTTATACTCTATTGCGTTTGAATACACACTTTTTGGGCTTTCCTCTATTTCATGAGTAAAAATCTTTAAGATATTTATTCTATTTATATTATATGTTTGTCCAGATAATATAAACTCATTAGCCTTCATATTATAAGCATCAACAATTATTGAAAGCTGCTCATCACTGACCCCCATTATATTATATGTAGAAGTAAAAGTCTTAATATATATATTATACATAAATCGTTAAATGTTACTTAGATTAAATATAGGAAATAAATATCTATGGTAAATAGTTTCGTTTTACGTAGCTACCTAAATAATTTACACATTTGGCTATCCGGTTTATAGGATAATCAAATTACACCATATAGAAACCATTATATTGCGTTTGATATTTTCATAATTTATGACTCATATATATAAATAAAATGTAGTCGCGTAGTCACGTAGTTGGCTACTTTTCAAACTTTTCTTAAAACTTTATAATCCAAATGTCAAAAAACATATAGAAATCGATGTTTTCTATATGTTACTTTTAGCTTGTAACTATTTGATTTTTAGCTTAATTATACATTCTGGGTGCTTTTGAAAGTGTAAAGGTAATTAATTCTAAATTCTCTCTTAAATTATTGTCACAACTCCATAGAAAGTGTATTTTGAGTTATTTAACAAATAGAAATCCTTTAGTTTTTCCGCTAATTCATCCACTCTATTGAGTGATAATTTACTTAATAAGAACTAGATCAAACGTGTAGTAGTGTTTAGATTGGTCCAATTTCTTGCTGTCTGGGAAGTTGAAGGTCACCAAGATAGTCAGGATAGTTAAAAATGTTTAAATCTATCTTCATAGAAGTTCTGCTTACCAAAAGATTTCTATTTTTGGTAGTTAGCCGTAATTAATATGAGAATAAGGCATTTATTTATAATAGTTTTGTGTCTTAATATGTTCATATTTTGTCAAGCTTCCTATGCACAGACAAGAAGAACTCAGATAACTAATTTAGTTTCATTTGCTAAGTTGGGGGGTAATATAAGATACTTTTCACCAACTGATCCGGTTCATCAAGTGTTGAACAATTTAGGTTGGGATAGGATTTTTGTTAATTCTGTAAACATAGCTTTGAACACAAAGGATGAACGCTCATTTGCAGATTCATTAGTTAATATTTTTAAACCATTAGAACCTTCCTTATCTCTTTCTTATAATAGTCAATTCCTTACACAGGCTCCTGCAAGAGAAACTAAGGGTCAGGTTGTAGGAGTACAGCATATTGGGATGCAATTTTATAGTGGTAATGGTAATGGTTTTAAGAGTATAAGAACAAATAGAAGGTCACTGATGGCAGACAGTGAATTGTCAAAAATGGATTTTGTGACGATAAAAATTCCTAAGGAATTAATGGGAGAAGAGTTTTCTATTAAGGTTCATTATGATCTAAGTGATAAAGTTGATTTTAATTTTTTAAAAGGAAAAGATACATTATTCAGAACGAGCAGTAAACTTGAAGGAGAAGGTAAGATAATCTGTAAGGACCGTATAACTCTAGCCGATTCATTAATAAACTTTAATGTAACCTTTGATGACTTTAAAGGAGCCATTCATATTGATTCAGTAATAATGATCAATGATAAACCAATTCAAACTAAGACGCTTATAGTGACTTCAAATGTAAATGCTACTAAATACGAAATTCAGTTAAGAACTATTGATAAAGAGCTTTACCCAGAGAAGAATAAAATAGGGGATACTTTGTATATGGACTTATCTTCGAAGTTAAAGGCTTCATTTCCATTGGCTGTTTTCGCGGATGAAAGGAATACATTTCCTTTAACTTCATTTAATGAAAAGGAATATTCTTATTCAAAAGGAGGGTTCCAAAAGTTTTTTGATGGCCGATTATTAGACAGAATGGATGTTAGAATAGCAAATGTTATCAGTATATGGAATGGATTTCGATTTGCATATGTTTATAATCCGCTTAATGATAAACAAGAAGAAGAGTTACTTGTAAAAACATTAATTGCTACTTTAAACACAAAAAACGTAGAAGAATACTATACAGTTGTAAGCAAAATGCTAGGTATTTATAAAGATGCACACATCTTTTTTATGCTACCTGAGATTGATGAACGACGGAGCCATTCAGTTCCATTAAGTGTGATTGATATTAATGGAAAATTTTATGTTAGAAACATTCATTCAGAATCACTCAGGAAACATGTCAGTTTGGGTGATGAAATATTAGCTGTTGATAATGAAAAAATAAGCAAACTGGTTAAACGTCTTTCTGTGTATGGTTCAGGCTCAAAACACAATATTAGTACTAGGCTTATGTTCACGCTGCTTTATGGCGAAGAAAATTCGAAAACTATTTTGAAACTAAGAGATTACAAAACGCACAAAATCAAAAAGGTTAGTACTATCAGAGATTTTCAGCACAATCCTAAACCGTTGACAGTTTCTACATTAAAAAACAGAGACAACAGAATGTTGAATGATAGCACTTATTACTTCAATTTATCAGAGTCAAAGATTACCGATACATTATTGAATTGGATTAACGATTCTACTAAAAATATTGTCTTTGAATTAAGGGGATATTTAACAATGGACTTTGATGAAAAAAATATTTTAAACAAACTAATTTCGGATACTGTTAAACACAATATCTTCTATCGCTATCAGATATTATCACCTAAGAGAAAAAAATTTGCACAATGGGGTCAAGTATACAGCCCAGAGAGTACAGCAAAAAAAGCTAATTTTTACTTTTTAGTAGATAAAACTACACAAAGTGCTCCTGAAACCTTCGTAGATATTGTTAAACATTGGAAAATTGGAAAAATCATAGGACAAGCCACTTCGGGAGCTAATGGTAATATCAATTATTTATCACTCCCTGGAAATATGATAGTGACTTTTTCAGGACTGAAAACTCTAAACTCTGATGGTTCAACGCATCATTTAATAGGAATCATACCAGATTATTTAGTTGATTTTACATTAGAAGATATTATAAGTGAAAAAGATCCTTACATTTTAAAAGCGCTAGAGCTTATTAATAAATAAACATTTTATACAAGTATCTTAAAACCTCATATAATATGAGACCAATTCTAAAAGACCTTACTATTGTCAAAAAACATGAAGAGGTTTTGGTTACTATTTTTATTAGATTTCGGAATCCAGTGATGATTTTATTTTATCGATATCAAGGATGCCTGAATAGATTATTTTACCCTTGTTAATTAGTACAACCTGAGGAAATGCATTGACACCATACTTTGATCCAACTATTCCCTTGTTGTCAATTAGAGTCTTATATAATGGTTTGTTATCTCGGTAGAAGTTTTCAATTTGTTGTTTTGTGTCTTCTGGGTTAATACCAATAACTTCTAGCCCTTTACTTTCGTACGCTTTAATTAATGCATTAATTTTTGGAACTGCACTAATACAGTACCCACAGTTCCTTATCCAAAATTCAAGGAGTACAATTTTTTTATTAAAGCTGTTTAGGTCAACCTCTTCGTTAGAATCATACCGCATAAGTTTAAAATAAGGAGGTTCTTGGGATGGGTCAATAATTTTAAAACTCCTTTCGGTTTTATTTTTATACCTATTATAACTAGAATAAAACCAAGATAATTTGTCTTTTTCAATAACGTTTGTTTTTAAACTATCAAATTGTGTTAATATAAAGTCGTCTTCCTCTAAATTATTATACTGAAGGATACGATAAGGTAGCATTGTTTTGTTGTTAATGAAAATTTCATAAGTAACATTCAAATCGTCTGAAAGATTTCTTATAAGACCGAAATTGTTAATAACTCTTTTTTCAAAGACAAGTTTTACTAAGTGATAATTTTCGTCGTTTATTATGGTATCGCTTAGCGTTTTTTTAATGGTTTTGTCAGAAATAATAGCTGAAAGAGATTGTTTTAAGGTGACAACTGAGTTTTTGAAATATGATTTTGTTTCTAGAACATCGTTAAAGTCTGAGCCATTTAAGTTTGTAACTTTAATGGTACTATCCTTTTGGTTTAATTCAAAAAATTCTGAACCATTAAATATTTCTTTATAGTCATCATTCTCAAATTGAAAATTGAATCCCAAATCAGTTGAAAAACTGTCGACTTGGAAAAAGAAATTACCCTTAAATTCTTGTTTGATGTCCTGAGATTTATAGTTAACCAATCTATAAAAACTATATTCTAAGTTAGTTAATTCGCTTAAGTTCTTATTTGTTACTTCAAGTATTTGGTTGACATCCTCCAGGCTGTTTGTGGTCTTTGAATTGATTCCCAGGCTGCTGAAAAATATAGTTATAAAGAAAAGAGTTAACTGGTAAAGCATGATTAAGAAATTGGTTAATAAATATACGGAAAATTGGCTGATTGCTTAATCCACAAGGAAATGAAATTGTCGATTCTGTGATTATTTTACCGATTTCTGCTTCTATTATAAGTGTAGATAATCCAGCGAAACATTAAATTGGGGTAAATTTTAAAAATACTGCTAAATAGGGATCTAAGTCAGGAAAGGTAATAAATCCCTCTCCTCATATTTTTTTTCAATGGAAACTTATAAACTTAGCAAATGGTGAATTGGTAAAAACTGAGATACCTCATTTAAGTTTATGAACTAAAATAAATATAAGTTAGGTTATAGTAATTTAGTAATCGCATTCAAGCATTCCATCTAAGGTTTTATTTTAATTTAGATATAGACATTTATATATTAGGGTCCCTGACATATATGCTATTCGTCATTAATTTTTAGGGCTCCGTCACTATTTTTTCAGAACTATTCATCTAATTGATAAAATTGTTTTTAGAAAGACAAAAGTCAGATGAAATCAATTTTATTAACATTATTATTTATAGCATTCGCATTTTATTCTTGGGGGCAAATTCATGTTACATTGAACGGTTTGCAGGGAGATACGGTTTATGTTTGGCGTTATGCGCTTTCAAATATTAACGATATCTATAAGGATACTGTCGTTGTTAAGGATTGTAAATTCATATATGAAACGTCTAATGTTCCGAGTGCCTATGCAGTTATACCGTATAATGCTGTATACAAAAGGACTAATGGGGGATTTTATGTTGCTCAAACAAAGTTTATCGAGCTATTTAGTCTGCCAAATGAAAGACTCGATATAAACGCTAATATTGGACAATATTATACAGACTATAAAATTACGGGGAATAAGGTTAGTGAGGAAATGGCTATTTCCCGGGAGAAATATAAAACTGAAGCTATACAAGTAGTTAAAATTGAACTTGAAATGGATTCCTTAAAACTTATGGAAGTTGAAAAGGATCAGATTAATAATCTATTTACAAAGCGCGGCGGTATTTTTGAAAGGATTTCAGAAATAAAAAGCCAATATGTAAAAGAATATCCGGATCAGGATTTGTATGCTTATCTTATTTCCAGGTTTTCCCTGGAGTCCTTTGCTAAGCATTATCCAAACTTGAATATCAACGTACGGGATGGGATGTTTAAAGATGTTTTAAATAATGTATATAGCAATTATATAAAACTCCAAAAAACCAATGATGCCGAACAAAGTATTATTAAAGGGAGCTCCGCACCCTTATTTTCTTTGAAAGACCAATATGGAAAGATATTCTCTTTATCTGATTTTAAGGGGACATATATAATCTTAGAATTCTGGGGGACATGGTGTGATCCCTGTATACAAGAAATTCCTCAGTTGAAGTCATTCTACTCTGAATACAAGAATAAATTGTTATTCATTAGCATAGCATGTTATGAGGATGAGTTGAATTGGAAGAATACCATAGAAAAGCATAATTTGACTTGGCATCAACTTTTAAATACAGAAGAAAATGATGTTTCTGTTTTATTCGGGATCAAAGGTTTTCCCGCCAAGATTGTTTTGGATAAGGAGCTAAATATTGTCAAAAGGTATATTGGTATGGATAAACAGTTCTATTTGGATATGGAGAAATTATTAAACTAGACTATACCTACTTAAACAATTTCAAAGAATACTTGGTGGTCATTTTTTATCAAATGGCTAAAAATGGAATTTACAAAAGTTTTTGGATGGGTAAATTTAACCTGCGGTTTTATTGCGAGATAAAATATGACAGTTTAATAAAATTTGTGCTATTTGACTAATTTTCTTGATTTTTTTTCAAAATCTTTTAAAGTAGTATTGAAATTGAGGATTTGTGTTTCAAAAATATACCTGTATTAAGTGTTTTTAGTGTAAAAAAAATCAATTTCCATTGAAAATAATTGATTTTAATCAATCTGTTTTTAATTTTTTTTGTTAATATCTTATTTTTCAGAAATAATTAATGTTTGATATGTGAAATATAGCTTTTGATTTCGAGTGTTATTGTTAATGAGTGTTAAAATTTAATTGAGTTTATAGAAAAAATTAACTATATAAATTTTTTTTATCAAAAATGAAATTCATAAATGTAAATTTTTATGTTTGCGGGCGTTATAAAGAGGAGAACTCTTTGAACTAAATCAATTTAACATTTTAAACACATTTATGAAACAAAAACTACTCAGCATTCTTTTTTTGTTGACATGTACGGTAGGGTATACTTTTGCCCAATCAGGACAGGTGACAGGAAAAGTAACCGATTCTAAAGGCTCCGCCCTGCCAGGGGTAACTGTTATTTCTGAAGGAGCGTCTAGTGCTTCGCAGACTGACAACTTTGGCCATTATGAAACCACAGGAGAGCGTGGTAAAAAATTAACCTTTAAACTTATTGGTTATTTAGAGAAAACTATTACAATTTCATCAACAACTGTCGATGTTCAATTAGAGATGTCTGATATTGGTTTAGATGAAGTTGTTGTGACCGCTTATGGTGTTCAAAATAAGGAGGCAATCACTGGTGCCGTTGTAAGCGTTTCTGCAAAAGAGATTGAAAAAAGACCTGTATCTTCTGTTACAGCCGTTCTTGAAGGGACAGCGCCTGGAATTCAGGTAAATAACTCTTATGGAGAACCAGGAAGCAGTCCTGATATTCAAGTAAGAGGATTTGGTTCAGTTAATAAATCATCATCCCCCGTGTATGTTGTTGATGGTGTTATCTTCGGTGGAAATATTTCAGATTTAAACCCATCGGATATTGAATCTGTTTCGGTTTTGAAGGATGCGACTTCAGCAACCTTATACGGTAACAGAGGTGCCAATGGGGTAATTGTAATTACGACAAAAAAAGGAAATACGGGCCAACCGGAATTATCTATTCTAGCGAATGTTGGAACTTTCTCTCGTGGGATTCCAGAATACGATAAATTGGATGCAAAGCAGTTTATGGAGGCTTCATGGCAAGGTTATAGAAATCAATTGTTAACAGCGAATTCTTCATGGACACTAGAGCAGGCAAATGCAGCTGCAAATTCCGGAATTATCTCTAGCGTGTTGAAAACAAACATCTTTAGCGTAGATGATGATAAACTTTTTGATGCTAACGGTAAATTAAATCCAGAAGCTTCAATCAAAGCTGGTTATAGTGATGACCTAGATTGGTTTGATCCGATCACCCGGAATGGCTTGCGCCAAGACTATGGTTTGTCTGGTAAAGGTGGTTCAGAAAAATCGAGATATTTCTTTTCAACCAACTATTTAAGTGAAGACGGATATATTAAATATTCTAACTTCGATCGCTTATCGGCTCGTTTAAATGGAGATTTAACCCCTAGATCATGGTTGAAGTTAGGCATGTCAATGAATGCTTCTCATCAATTATCCAACTCTACAAATGGTGAAGGATCCGGTTATACGAACCCTTGGATGTACGCGAGATCAATTGCGCCAATTTATGCAATACATGAACATGATCCCGTAACAGGTGAATATATTTTAGATGCCACTCAAAATAAAATTTACGATGATGGTGCCCTTAGCAGGAACCAATATGTTGGACGTCATATGATTTGGGAGAACGAGCTTAACGAGAATAAAGGAAAGAGAAATACCTTAAATTCTCAGGCATTTATGAATGTTAAGTTTTTAAAGAACTTTTCTTTTGACGTTTTAGGTGATATTAACTTAAGATATGATGAAACCAGAACCTACAATAATGCAATAATTGGGGATGGTGCCGGAAATAATGGTCGTGCTTCAAGGACTATTTACAATTATAAAAATTATACATTCCAGCAATTATTAAATTATAATAACTCTATTAATGGCGTTCATAACATAGACGCTATGTTAGGTCATGAAAATTACGGCAATATTTATACCTATTTATACGGATATAAAACAACCGAAACATTCGCGGGTCAAAATCACTTGGCAAACTTTAATAACATTACCAACTTAACAGATTATGAGCAAAATGATAAAACTGAAAGTTACTTTGGACGTTTCCGTTATAACTACGATCAGAAATATTATGTTGAAGGCTCAATAAGAAGAGATGGTAGTTCAAGGGTCGCCAGTGAAAACCGTTGGGCGAACTTCTGGAGTTTGGGAGGTACCTGGATGCTTTCTAAAGAAAAATTCTTAGAAGATGTTTCATGGATTAATAGCTTAAAAATCAGAGCTGCTTCGGGTGTTGTTGGGAGCTTGGTAAGTTTAGGTTTTTATGATTACATGGCTTTGTACTCATTAGGACAAAACAGCAATTTACCTGCATTATATCAATCTAATTTAGCAAATCCTGATTTAAGATGGGAAGGTAGCCAATCCTCATCAGTGGCTTTAGAAGGTAGACTTTTTAATAAGCTTAATTTTACGGTTGAGTACTTTGATAAGCGTTCAAAAGACTTATTGTTTGATGTTAATATTCCTTTATCTACAGGTTCAACTGAAACGGATGGTACTGCGTTTATTACGCGTAATATTGGTGACTTAGTTAACAAAGGGATTGAAGTTTCTTTTGATGTAGATGTTGTTAAGAAAAACGACTTTTCATGGAATATTGGTGCAAATGCTACTTTCCTAACCAATAAAATCTTAAATCTTCCTGAAGAAAATAAAAAAGAAGGAATATTGTCTGATCCATTTAAATATATGGAAGGTCATTCTGTATTTGATTACTATCTTCGCCAATTTGCAGGAGTTGATATGCTAACCGGTCAATCCCTTTATTTCGCGGATAAAGAGGCTTATGATCCAACAGATGCTACTGGTGCATGGTATGCTTATCAGGAAGAGATAAATGGTGAAATCTATACCAGAAATTCTAGTTATGCAAAACGAGAATTTAGCGGATCTGCAATTCCTAAAGTGATGGGTGCTATTAACACAAATCTATCTTATAAGGAGTGGAGTTTGTCAGGAATCTTTACTTATTCTATTGGAGGAAAAGGTTTGGACTATTCTTATATCAGTTTAATGTCTGCTACTGGTCCTTCATCATTGCATGCTGATGTTGCCAATTCATGGACTGAAGCGCCTGCAGGAATGACTGAAACCTCTGCAGATAGAATTAATCCTAATGCTACGCCTCAGATAAACTTTACCAACAGCCAGTATAATAATGCTACTTCTACCCGTTTTCTGATGGATAATTCCTATTTCGTAATTAAGAACATTGCATTAAGCTATAGACTCCCAAAACGATTAGTGGAAAGAGCTAATCTTAGCCGTGTAAGTTTAATATTGACAGGTGAAAATCTTGCTACTTTCACGAAGCTTAAGGGGTATAGTCCACAACAAAATTTCGGTGGATATAGTGAAAATGAATTTGTGCCAGCTAGGACAATTTCTTTTGGTTTGAATGTTGGACTTTAATTTTAATAAACGATGAATTTAATAAAGAAATTATATATACTTTCGGCAATCGCTATTGTCAGCACATCATGTTCTAAAGATTATTTAGAGACAACTCCAACAAATGCTACGGGATCCGATATCGTTTTTGCCAGTGTGGAAAATGCGAGATATGCCGTTAATGGATTGTCGCGTTTAATGAAGCGTCAATATATTAGCCAAGGATTTAATGGTGAAGGTACCATCAAAATGTATTTTGGTAATTATATAGGAAATCATTTCTCAACTCCTTTAGCTAGTTCATGGAGTTTAGTGGCCAATATGGATTTCTCAGCAACTCCAACCAGTACCTATACTTACTATCCGTGGTATTATTATTATATGATCATTTCGAATGCAAATACCATTATTAATGAAATTGATAATGCTGCTGGGTCCGAAGAAGAGAAAGGTTTTATAAAGGCACAGGCATTAACTTTTAGAGCTTATTCTTATATGATGCTGGTACAGATTTATGGAGACAGGTGGTCGGATTCTAATAACGGAGCTACAGATGCAGTTGTTTTGCGTGTTGAACCAGGATTGGAGGATTTACCATTGTCTACGCTTGCTCAATGTTATGAATTAATTTATAGCGACTTAAATACAGCTCTAGATTTATATGGTAATTCAGGTTTGAATAGATCGGCCGAAGCAAATTATGAAGTAAATGAAGATGTTGCTTATGCTGTATATGCAAGAGCTGCTTTGAATAAAGAAGACTATATTAATGCTGAGAAATATGCGAAATTAGCTAGAGCAAAATATACATTAATGACTAAAAATGATTATCTGAGTGGTTTCTCTAATCCGAATAGTGAATGGATCTGGTCTGTTTATGACGGATCGGATGAGACGATCTTCTTCTATTCGTATCAAGCGTATATTGCTTATAATTCAACTGCAGGTGCAGTACGCACAACACCTAAGAGCATTAGTAAGGATTTATATAAACAAATTCCAGCAACCGATATTAGAAAGGGTTTATTCCTGGATCCAGAGACTACAGGTTTAACATTCAGTGCTACAACAGGACAAGGTAATTCAGCTGGCTTAGCTTATATCAGATCATTATATCCTGATATACCTACAAATGCGCAAGCGTATGCTTATATGCAATTTAAAATCAAAGCAAATGATATGCCCGGTGTAGGCCATACAAATAACTTTAGATCATCTGAAATGCTCTTGATTGAGGCAGAAGCGAAGTATAAACAGAATAAATCAGCTACTGAGATACAAGCACTAATGAATGAGCTGACAAAATCCACAGGGAGAGATGATTCTTATTCATGTTCTGCTACGGGAGCAGCCCTTTTTGATGAAATCAAGAAATATAGAGCAATCGAGCTATGGGGTGAAGGTTTTGATTGGTTTGACTTGAAGCGTTGGGGAGATCCAATTAAAAGAACATCTTTCGGGAATGGTGGTAATTTCCAAGATGCTTTTGCAGTAACTGTTCAACCTAATGAAAAGAACAAGTGGAAAGTTGTAACTCCTGCTAAGGAAACAGATTTTAATTCATTAATTGATTAATCTTATATTCCAACACACCTATTAGTGTGTCATAAAATTGGGCGTCTAATTTATTGGGCGCCCCTTTTTATTTATCTTTGTCTATTCTCAAATTTTGAAAACTTCTTCAATCATTACTTTAATAGTTGTTTATATATTAAAGGCTCTTTCAAATATATTCGGATAATTAACGACCAAGCCATTCTCGTCAACAACAATATCGGCTTTAAAATCACTTTGAACATTTTCATAGGTATAAACATTCTTTTTTTGTCTATGATACTTTTGTTTCAAACATGATATTTCTTCTTTTAAGATGTCAAGATATATCACCTCGCTTTCTTTACTTTCCCCGACTTCTAAGGTTAGGTAATTGATAGGGAGACTGTTTGTGAACGGGGTAATAGATATATCGATAAATTCTATGCCGGTAAATAAGGGGTTTTCAATATCATTTATGAACCACTTATTTTCTGCTCGCTTTCCGATGATGGTGGATTTTTTACCATTCAATTCGAGTGATATCTCAAATGAATTAATCAACCATCTTTTATCGGTGATAATTTTATATTCCAAAAACCAAAGATCATTTATTGATGAGCCGATTATTTTTGATCGAAAAATATGAGTGTTATTTGCTGATTCCCATTGGAAATATTCTAAGGAATTATAATATAAGCCTTTCCAAATTAATGTTTTCATTTTCAATTAAGTTCCATGTTTATAAAACGTGAAGTTAATAATGGTTATGACAACAGACTGTCAATAACCTCTATTACATTCCAGGTTTTATTTTGGTAAAAACCTTATTTTAATTGCAAAACGGTCTTTCAAAATATCCACGTGGCGTTTTTCAGTCAGACCAGTCATTCCATTTCAGTAATTAATCTTATTTATTTTTTTTGATAAAATTTTCTACATTTCGTTTGCCAATCAGCTCTCGAAACATTGATAAATCTAACAAATTATAAAATCCAATTTTATGAAACGTATATTCTTATTTTTTATTTTTCTTCATTTACAAATTTTCATTCTTTGTGCTCAGTCTATTGATGATTCTACTTGTTGGGAATATTTTGAGATTACCCAAAAGCTTCGAAATAATGAACCCTTAGGGAAAGGTGTCTGGAATAGCTTTTTAAGTGATCCAGCTATTCAAGTCTACCTTAAGGATCAAGGTGTAGATAGTGCATACATAGAGAATTACAGGCAAATCATGGAAATTGTGTATATGCCTAAAAACGAAAATGTTTTAAATGAGCGCCTAAAAGACCAGAATAAAAATTGGTGGACTTATATTGTCAACGAATATAGACTTCATGAAGAAGAAATGAAGAGTTATCTTCAGAATTTGGAAAAAGAGAAGGATGATTATTTTAAGATTGCCTATTCTTATTCCTACCAAATGCTTCCCAAGGATTATCGCAAAACAGCCCCAGGATACAAAGTAACAATTATACCCGTTCATAATGATGCTCATATAGAGAACGAGTGGATGGTTTTTTCGTTAATGGCATCCTATTTTTCAGTGATTTAAATAAATATGGAATTCTTGCAGGTCATGAGTTTCATCATGTACTTAGACCCAGAATGTTGTTTGAAACAGAGGAACAAGATAAAGTTGTGGTCGCTTTGTTACAGCGGATTTTGAACGAAGGAAGTGCAGACTTGATAGATAAACCTTATGAAGGAGAGAATGCTACACAATTGTTGGAATTCCAACGAGGTTATCCTGAAAGCTTCATTCAAGAGGGGAAAAAGATAATTCAACATATCGATTCTCTCTTATCGAGCAATGAACTGGATTTTTAAAAATTGACATTAGGAATGCTTTTGGATACTTGGAACACAAGTGGACATATACCAGGATATTATATGGCAAATATTATTGATAAAAACGGATTTAAAGAAGAATTGATTGCTCATATAGAAGACCCTTTTGAATTTGTATATCTCTATGTTAAAGCCGCAAAAAAGGATAGAGAAGCCTATAGACTTTCGGATAAAACCATTAATCTTATTAAGTCAATTGACCAGAAGTATAGAAAATGAGCTCAAATTCGCGTCTATGAAAAAGTAAGTTAGTTTAACAAGTGTTGGATATTTTTAAATACCCAGGATACTTTATACGAGTGCCAAACCTATTTAAATATTACACTAAAAATTCCTTATATTTAGTGTAATATTTAAATAAACCTATAACTGAAACCTATTCCCATGAATTCAATACCAAAAACTGTTTGGGTATTCGTAATATTTAGTCTTTTCTATTTATCAGTGAATGCTCAGCCATATACTAAAAACAGATCTCCGTTGATCGAAAAGACATATATGGAGTTGCCTTTGGGATCAATACAACCAAAAGGTTGGCTCCGGGAGATGCTGCAAAGACAGAAAACAGGCGCTACGGGAGAATTAGATAAATTATATCCTTTAGTGATGGGAGAAAGGAATGGATGGTTAGGTGGCGATGGGGACCAGTGGGAGCGAGGGCCATACTGGATAGATGGTCTTTTACCACTAGCCTATTTACTAGATGACAAAGAACTCAAGGAAAAAGCTCAGAAATGGGTTGAATGGGCGATAGCCTCTCAACGCGCTGATGGTTATTTCGGTCCATCCAAAGATTATGATGCTGAACCTGGAGTTCAACGAAATAATTCAGAAGATTGGTGGCCAAAAATGGTCATGTTAAAAATACTCCAGCAGTACTATGCGGCTACAAATGACCAACGCGTAGTTCAGCTTTTTACTAATTATTTTCATTATCAATTAAAAACTTTACAAGAAAAACCTTTGGGTCATTGGACCTTTTGGGCAGAATATCGATCGGGTGATAATTTGCAGGCTGTATATTGGCTGTATAATATTACGGGTGATAAAGCCATGTTAGAACTAACTGATATTTTACATGCGCAAGGTTTCGACTTTACCGAAAAATTCCTCCAACGTAATATGCTTGCATCTCATCGCAGTATTCACTGTGTTAATCTAGCGCAGGGTCTTAAGGAACCTGTTATCTTTTATCAACAAAGTAAAGATCCGAAACATTTAGCTTCAGTAAAGCAGGGATTAAGTGATATTAAATTATTTAATGGACAGGCGCAGGGAATGTATGGTGGGGATGAAGCCTTACATGGCAATGTGGCTACTCAGGGATCTGAACTGTGTTCGTCAGTAGAAATGATGTTTTCTCTGGAAAAGATGTTGGAGCTAACCGGTGATGTTGAATTTGCGGAGCATTTAGAGAAAGTTGCTTTCAATGCTTTGCCAACCCAAATATCCGATGACTTTATGAAAAGACAATATTTTCAGCAGGCCAATCAAGTTCAGATTAAACGGCAGATGTATAATTTTGATGTAAACCATAATGGGACTGATCTAGTATTCGGTCTGCTGACTGGGTATCCATGTTGTACTTCTAATATGCATCAAGGCTGGCCAAAATTTACACAAAATTTATACTATGCAACTACCGATGGAGGCGTTGCCTCTTTTATATTTTCTCCTTCCACAGCTCAAATAAAAGTTGGAGCGCACGCCGAAACTGTAGCGATTAATCAAGATACCTTTTATCCATTTGAAGAACAGGTGAAAATTACCTTGCAACATCAGAATAAACAAGGAATTACATTTCCTTACCATCTCCGTATTCCCAGCTGGGCTAAAAATCCTAAAGTTTTGATTAATGGTACAGTTTGGAAGGGAAAAGCAAAGCCTGGAGAGGTTTTGGTTATTGATCGGAAATGGCTGAATAATGATACTATCGTATTGAACCTCCCGATGGAATTGAACTTTGAGACCTATGAAGAAGGTTCTCGTGCTATTGAACGTGGGCCACTAGTTTATGCATTAGATATCCCTGGTGAAGAAAAGGAAGTGTTCTTTCCAAAAGAAGAACAGGTTATTTTTGGGAAGTCTTATTTAGAAGTAACACCATTGAGTGATTGGAATTACGGTTTTATTATGTTTAAAAAGGAAGATATGAATGAACTATTTTCTGTAAAACAACATATAGCAACAGATAAAAACTATCCTTGGAATCGTGAAAACACACCCGTGGAATTACGTGTTAAAGCAAAACAGCTTCCATTTTGGAAGTTATATAATGGGATGGCCGGTCCGATGCCATCGGCAGATATGTATGGTCTAAATTCTAATGAGCTAAAGGATCAAGAAATACGATTAATACCTTATGGTTGTACCACTTTAAGAATCTCTCAATTTCCAATGATTAGGAGATAATAGTTAAGAATTACACTTAAACCTAAATCTAAACTTAAACCTTAACAATATGACAGAAATGCAGAATTAAACAAGCCTAACTTTCTTTACAATTAAATATTTATAGATATAAAATGGTAATAATTTATTAACATATTTCTTATTTGAAGGAAATATAGTAGTCATACTTTTGCCGTTGATTTTAACTTAAACTTTCAATGAACTTAAGACCAAAACAAATCATTTGGCTGATGCTTCCATTTACGATTTCACCATTATGGACGCAAGCCACTTTGTTAGAAACACATGTGCCTGGTATGGAGATAAGTGTTCAGCAAGAGATTAGTGGGAAAATTGTCGACAAAAACGGCGCCCCACTTACAGGTGTAACCGTGAAAAATTCACGTACAGGAGACTTGGCTCAAACTAATGAGCAAGGATTATTTACCATTCAAGGTAGGAATGGGGATTCGTTCGAAGTGAGATCACTTGGCTTTGAATCAACAACAATCACATTTTCAGGTCAATCTAATCTACAAATTACTTTGACGGATCAAGATGCCGTTATTGATGAGGTGGTAGTGGTAGGTTATGGGACACAAAAGAAAGCTAATTTAACAGGAGCTGTAGATCAAGTTGGAAAAGAAGTATTTGAGGGTCGTGTTTTAGCTAATACTTCCCAAATGCTACAGGGAGCTGTCCCTAATTTAAACATCACGCCCGCGGATGGTAAACCATCTAGAACACCCGCCTTTAATATCCGTGGAACTACATCAATTGGGCAGGGGGGTAGTGCACTGATTTTGATTGATGGAGTTGAAGGAGATCCCGCCGCACTAAACCCTAATGACATAGAATCCGTTTCTGTCCTTAAAGATGCATCTTCAGCAGCTATTTATGGTTCCCGAGGTACATTTGGTGTGGTATTAATTACCACAAAAAGAGCTGCCCAAGGAAAATCATCAATTACGTATTCAGGAAGTGTGTCTTCACAACGACCAACCACAATGCCTGATTTTGTGACCGACGGATATACTTATTCTGAACGTTTCTTTGAAGCTTATAATGCATGGAATAATTATTCTTCTGTTCCAAGTAAATTAAATAAAACTCAAATCTTCACGTTAGATTGGCTAGAAGAGTTTAAACGCCGAAAAGAACAGGGGATCAATGAACCGGTTACTGTTGCTGACGATGGAACATATGTTTACTATGGAAATGAAGATTATTATAAAGCCTTGATCAAAGACAATACTTTTGCTCAGGATCATAACCTTTCCATCAGTGGAAATGAAAATAAGTTAGATTATTATCTTTCAGGGAGATTTTATGACAATAATGGTCTTTATCGTTATAATCCCGATAAATACAAAAGTTATAACACACGAGCTAAAGCTGGCCTACAGGTTACGGATTGGTTACGTATAAGCAATAATATCGATTATTCATCTATTAACTACCATGATCCTTCCACTGCAGGTGAGGGAGGGAATATTTGGCGTAATATAGCAGATGAAGGGCATCCTTCTTCGCCTATTCTTAACCCTGATGGTACCTTTTCTTTTTCTGCTGCATACACAGTAGGAGATTTTATGTACGAAAAAAATGGTACTAATTCAGCACATGTTAACTTACGAAACACGACTTCTTTTGAAACAAATTTCTTCAATAATACCTTTCGTATAAAAGGAGATCTGACTTTTAGAGATCGTGATTTTGGATCGACAAGGATTCGCGTTCCGGTGCCTTACAGTGTAAAAGAAGGGGAGGTAATTTATCTTCAAACAAGTTTGAATGATAATATTTATGAAGTTTCACAAAAGTATAAGTATTTGTTTACAAACCTTTATACAGAATATGAGAATACATTTTCTGAAGATCACTACATAAAGGGTTTAATTGGATATAATTATGAGCAAAGGAAATACAAATCAACTTATATTACCAAAAATGGTCTATTAACAGAAAACACAGAAAATATAAATCTTGCTTTGGGAGAATCAGTTACGGCAACAGCTGGTTATAATCGTTATCGTATTGCCGGAGTGTTTTTTAGAGCAAATTATATCTATAAAGATCGTTATTTGTTTGAATTTAATGGTCGTTACGATGGGTCTTCTAAGTTCCCGACAAATGAACAGTGGGCATTTTTCCCCTCAGTTTCAGCGGGCTGGCGTGTTTCTCAAGAGCCTTTCTGGAAGGTAAGCCCTTCTGCTATCTCTGAATTAAAAATCCGGGGTTCTTATGGTTCATTGGGAAATGGTAATATTGACCCTTATTCTTTCCTTGATTTATATTCAATTTCGACTTCAGGAAGGGTGTTAAATGGAGCAAGAAACCCAACAACAAGTGCTCCTGGCGTAATTCCTGATAATCTTACCTGGGAAACGGCCAGAACAACAAATCTAGGAGTTGATGTGAACGCACTGAATAATCGGTTAACATTAACCGCAGATTATTATATACGCGAGACTTTAAATATGTATACGGTGGGACAACAATTACCCGATGTTTTTGGAGCTTCTTCTCCTAAAGGAAATTATGCTGATATGACAACTAAGGGTTTTGAGCTATCGGTTGGATATAAAGATAATTTTGATCTATCAGGGAAACCATTTAATTGGGGAGTTCGTGCTACTTTGGCAGACTATCGCTCTACAATAGATAAATACAACAATCAAAATGGGAGCTTAACTGATTATTATTCAGGACAAAGGGTAGGGGAAATCTGGGGGTATGTAACACAAGGATTATTTCAATCTCAGGAAGAAATTGATGCAGCACCGTCCCAGACATTAATTAAATCATCTAACTCTGGTAAGTTATATCCCGGAGATATTCGTTTTGCCGATTTGGATAATAATGGTGTGATAGATTATGGAGATAATACCTTGAAAAACCATGGCGATAAAACTATTATAGGTAATGAGGATCCACGTTATATATATGGATTAAACTTAAATCTGGATTGGAGTAATATTTACGTTTCTGCATTTTTTCAAGGCGTGGGAAAACAAGATTGGTATCCTAGTAATGAATCCATATTCTGGGGACAGTATAATCGTCCTTACAACAACTTGCCGGCTTGGCATGTAAATAACTATTGGACTGAGGATAATCCAAATGGGTATTTTCCGCGATATGCAGGTTATAATACGTCTTTAAAAGAGACTGTACAGACACGCTATTTACAAAATGCGGCTTATGTACGTTTGAAAAACTTGCAAGTTGGTTATAATTTTCCAAAATCATTCACTTCTAAGTTAAGACTACAGGGATTACGTGCTGGTTTATCGGCAGAAAATCTTTGGACTTGGTCACCTTTGTATAAAAATACCAAAGATATTGATGTTGCCAATATTGGAGTTTCTGATCCAGATATTGGTACAGGAAGTGGAGATGGATTTAACTACCCTACTATGCGTAGTGTTAGCTTTAACTTATCTATTAATTTTTAAGAATAACAAGATGAAAAGAAATATTTGGTTTGCTTTAGGATTGTCGTTAAGTCTTTTTTATTCCTGTAAATTAGATGAGGCGCCCCAAGCATCAGCATCTGAGAACGATATCTTTGGAACAGAAAATGGACTAAAGACTTATAGTTACTCATTTTATAATAATATAACCTCCGGGTCAAATGCATTTAAAGGAGATGCTATGGCAGATTATGGAGCTGTAAACAGTTTAAACTCCTTTTTAGTGGATGGAGCGTATACCGCCGAAACAAGTTCAGGTTGGAGTTGGTCGACTTTAAGAAATATTAACCATTTTATAGAAAAATGCACGAGTCCAAATCTCAGCGAGGAAGTGAAAAAAGATTATATCGGTCAAGCGCGCTTTTTTAGAGCTTGGTTTTATTATGATATGGTTGTTCGGTTTGGGGATGTGCCATGGTTAGACCGTCCTTTATCTGTCGACGATTCCGAAGCGCTGTTCGCAGGTAGAGATTCTCGGGAGTTAGTGATGGAGAAAATCATGGAAGATTTGGACTTTGCTTATAACAATATACGTGCGACTAGTTCTGATGGTACCCTAATTACCAAATGGACTGCCTTAGGTTTAAAAACCCGGATAGCATTGTTTGAAGGAACTTTCAGGAAATATCATACAGAACTAGGTTTACAAAACTCTTCAGAAACTTATCTTCAATATGTTGTAGATGCTGCAGAAGAATTGATGTCAAAAGGGCCATATTCATTAAATACTACTCAAGGTATCGAAAGTTCTCAGCGTCAACTTTTTATTAGTGACAATCCAGTTACATCTGAGGTAATGTTAGCCGTAGCATTTAGTAAAGACCTTGCTGTGCTCAATGATGCTAACTGGTGGTGGACCTCAGCAACCTATGGACCGCGTTATAGTTTAGTTCGTCCTTTCATTAATACTATTTTAAATATTGATGGAACTCCTTATACCGATCGTGCGAACTATAGGACGGAAATGTTTTATGAAGAAACTGAGGGCCGTGATAAGAGATTATCTCAGTTGATTCGTACCCCCGGGTATACAAGGAATGGCGTTGCTGCTCCACCTAATTTTTCGAGCCATACTTATACGGGTTATCAACCTATTAAATATACTTTGGATGATTCATATTATGATAATGGTGCCTCTAATACAAACGCAGTGCCTTTAATGCGATATGCTGAGATCTTATTGAATTACGCAGAAGCAAAAGCTGAATTAGGTACATTAACAGATGCTGAATGGAAGAATACGATCGGTGCATTAAGAGCAAGATCCGGAGTTACAGGGGGGATTAATAATTTACCAATTAAAGTTGATAATTATTTAAAACAAACATTCTTTCCTGAAATTAATAATCCTGTAATTCTGGAAGTTCGTAGAGAACGGCAGGTTGAATTAGCACTTGAGGGATTTCGTTTTAATGATTTAAGAAGATGGAATCGTGGCGAACTTATGGCAGAACTGGAATGGTCAGGAATATATGTTCCGGCATTAAATCAGTTGATCGATTTAGATCAAAATGGATCTTTTGATGTAGTTTTTTATGATGGAAGCCAATCTGGTCCTTCTATCGATGTTCCTGCCGGTTGTGCTAAAGTCGCGATTGGTGGAAAAACAACAAATTTCCAAACGTTAACCTCTGACAAGCATTTGGAATGGTTTAAAGCACAAAAAAGAACATGGTATGCCGATGGTAGACAGACTTATTATCCGATACCTGCTACAGCAATAACAAAAAACACTAATCTAGAACAAAATCCTGGATGGGAATAATTTGTTTTGTTTGAAAAGAAGCTATCCAATTCATATTGGGTAGCTTTTTTTTGTATAAAACAGCGATTGCGTTCTATACTTCCTTATGTTTTCTTACTTTTCCTTTCCGTAAAATTTAAAGAAAAATCGTCTATCACCATTGGTATTGAAATAATTCATGTTATCTTTCCTTAAGAATGTCAGGGAATTATTTATGAGTAAGCTCCTTTCCTCTTATAATATCTCTGTCTTTAAAAAAGGTGATTAATATGTTACACTATGAGTCGATGGATGAAAATAGTAATTGGGATTATTGTAATCGTGTTGGATGTAAGTTGTGATCAAATTACTAAATCCGTTGTGCGGTCTGAAGTAATATCCGGAGAACGAATTGATTTGATAAAAAATCATTTAATACTAACCAAAGTTGAGAATACAGGCGCATTTCTAAGTTTTGGTGACCATTGGATAGAACCGATAAAAATCTTTTTCCTCATTGCATTGCCTATAGTTTTTCTAATAATAGGATTGTACTTCATGATAAAATGGTCCAATCGGAATATATGGCTCATTTTATCAATTGGGTTTGTAGTAGGAGGAGGGATTGGTAATATGATCGATCGCGTTTTATATCAATCAGTGACCGATTTCTTGCATATCCGAATGGGACCTATACAATCGGGTATATTCAATATGGCTGATGTATCTATAATAATCGGAATGGGAATTCTTTTAATTTATTTGACTAGAGGGCGTCTTCGTCCTATTTAGAAGTAGACAGCTTCCTTTCCAAACACCTTATTTTCTTTTTGTCATCAAAGTGGAGTTGTATTAATAATACGTCTTTAATCTTTTTCTGTTTCATTTCTTGTCCTATGGCAAGTGCCTAGACGTTAGGACAAAGTAACTTTGGTTTTATATTTAAAACCTTAATCTTATGAAAAAGAATAAAATCATTTTTTGGGTAGCTACTATATTCATCTTTTTGTTTGAAGCTATCATGCCCTTGAGTACATTAATTTTTGCCCCCGATCAATTTAATGTAGGAACAAAACCCTTGGGATATCCGGATTATTTCGCAGTTAGTTTGATGATTTGTAAGGTGCTGGGGGCTACTGCTTTGATGATACCAAGTTTACATCCTAAGATCAAAGAATGGGCCTATGCAGGATTAACATTTAATCTTATTTTCGCCACACTCAGTCATATCATCGTAGACGGTAATATAGGCTATATCGTTCTGCCAATTATAATAGGAGCTATACTTGCTGTTTCATACATTTATAACGAAAAACTTAAGCAATATGGCAAAGACAGATTTTAAGAACATACATGAGTACCATAGTACCTTTTCTGGGGAACCCTTGAAAAGAATGGAGCTTACCAGAGAACTAATTCATCAAATTGTACCTGATGCCGAAGAAGTAATTAGTTACCAAATACCGGCCTTCAAGCTCGGCGGGAAGTTTTTAATATATTATGCTGCTTTTCCTAAACATATCTCACTTTCACATCCCTGGAGCGAATCACTTTTGAAAGAATTTGAAACCGAATTAAAGAACTATAAGGTATCTAAATCAGTCATACAGATTCCGAATCAAAACGATTTTCCGGTAGAGTTTGTGAAGCGTTTAATCGCATTTAGAAAGAAGGAGTTGATGGGAAGCAGCTAAAATAAAAGCTTTTTTAATTTCCTGTTATTTTATCGTTAACATATTGCTGGTCTTGGAATAATTGATAAATTTAGTTTAAATTTTATCCAAAATTAATAAATCAGGATTATGAGCAATATCAAAGAGCGAGTTCTTCTTATCGCAGAATCAAAAGGAATTCATAAAGTAGAGTTTTTTAAACGCTTAGGTTTGTCCTATGCAAACTTCAAGGGTATTCAAAAAACTTCAGCTTTAGGATCGGATGCTATAGCTACAATTTTATCTGATTATCCTGATATTAGTCCTGAATGGCTGGTATCCAATGTTGGGGAAATGTTAAGAGAAGATAATCAACACATTCAGGAAGTTGCTATTACTTTACCCTCTAAAATTGATAAAGCCGAAGAAACTACTTCTTTAACGTCTGCTTTAGAGAAGCTCATTAACGCTCAACAATACACAATTCAATCTCAGGAGATTACCATTGCAGCCCTAACGGCCAGAATCGATCAATTGGAGAAGAAAAAGAAAAATAAAAAGAAGCGATAATACAGCTTTTTTTGTATGTAATCATCTGATATGAAGCCCTTCTTTATCATATTCTGTTTTCAATTATTTTTCACGAGTCTATTTTCGCAGGATAAATTACCTTTAAAGGCTTTTTTTAATGCTGATTCTACATTAGTGGGCTATAAAGACACTTCAGGAGAAATTGTTATTCCGGCAAAATTGAATGCTGATCTTGGCTTGCCAGAAACTTTTGAAGACATAATCTCTGTGTTGGAATATCAAAACGATAAGTTTACATCTTATTTTTTAACACGAACGGGTAAAGTAGTTGCTGTTGATAGTTTATACTTTTTTGATAATACGCCTGATTGTGAAAATGAAGGTTTTATTCGTTTTCATAGTAAGGAAACAGATAAGATGGGCCTGTTAAATGCACAGGGTGAAATTCAAATACCTGCTGAATACAGCTATATCAGCCAAGTTAAAAATGGTATGATATCAGCATGGAAAGATGCCACTAAAAAAAGAGAACGGCCGAATGAGGAACATTGGTTTTGGGTCGGGGGACAACAATTATTAATCGATACAAATAACCAGGTATTGATTGAAGATTTTCCACTCGATAGCAACTTAGATTTTTATTCAGTTCGCGTCGATGACAACCTTGTAAATGATAAGAGTAGGGAGTACTTTAAATCAAATACCGGTCGGACATTTTCATTTATCAACTTTGACAAGCAATTCGAGCTTATTTTAGAACAACAACTTTTTATTCCATTATCATCTGAAGGCTTACGTAATATCTGTGCCGACTCTATTTACTTTTATGTAGATCGGTATAAGCAGGGGAAACTTCAAGTTAACGAATTTCTTGAGAATTATTTTGGGCAAGTGAAAGAACTCGTGGAAAATCGTGTTTCAGATAGCAGTGATTTCTTTGTTAGTTTGTCTGCTTTTGGTTTAGATTCCTATATTTATAATTCTCCATCCTTCGCAAAGTATTTTAATAATTGTGGTTTTCCAAGAGAATGGAAATATCCGGTGATGGGGCTTTATATTACACAGACAGTAGAAGAAGAGCGAAGTCAATCTGTTTTAGAATTTCTGAAGACAGATGATGGATATAAAATTATAAATGTGCGTTTCTAGTACAAAAGCGTATTTTTATAGCTCATCAATAGAATACATTATGCTAATACGAGAAGGAAAGCTCAAAGATGCAAAAGCAATTACCGATTGTCTTTTATTGGCAATGGAAGAAATTACCTATCAATTTATTGGAAAAGAAGATGCGGATTTAGCCTGGGAATTTCTACATACTTTAGTGCAACAAGAAGGTAATCAATATTCTTATAACCATACCTGGGTATTAGAAGAGGAGGGCGAAGTGCTGGCTACTGCCTTGATCTATGATGGCGGAAAGTTGCATGAATTAAGAAAACCTGTTGAAAAATTGATTAAAGAAAAATATCATATAGAGTTTAACCCGGAGGATGAAACCCAATATGGAGAGTATTATATTGATTGTATTGCTGTGAAATCCAACCAACAAGGGAGAGGTTTAGGGACTAAAATTCTTAACCATTTAATTGAGGAATATATTGTGAAAAGAGCTCAAGTCTTAGGTCTTTTAGTAGATATGGATAATCCCAAAGCGAAGAAATTATATGAAAGGCTGGGTTTTCAATTTGTTAATGAAAGATACTTCATGGGAAGGCAAATGGACCATATGCAAATAAAACCAGCTCTCATTTAAAATTCCCAACAGGAAATTGGAAGTTTCTATACTTATTTTAATCTTAACAAGCCCACTAAATGGGCTTTCTTTTTGTTTCATTTATTAGCTAAAACCTTTTTTCTTTAAGCATTCCTCATTTGCAGCAAATTTTATTACTTTTGATTATAAACCTATTGTCGAATTTAAATACATTAATCATCGATTTGTATGTTCAAAAATAAGCTTCCTGTGATGCATAAGATATGGGAGAGGAGTAAAGTATTACTTCCTATGACCCTAATTTGTCTCTCAAATTTCAATGCAAAAGCGCAAAAAACTGAAGTAGACTATGTTAACCCATATATGGGGAATATTTCCCATCTTTTAGTACCTACTTATCCTACTGTTCACTTACCGAATTCGTTACTTCGGGTTTATCCCGAACGTGGAGATTATACATCAGATCGAATAAAAGGACTCCCATTAATTGTAACTAGTCACCGCGGAAGTTCTGCCTTCAATTTAAGTCCATTATCTTCCGGTTCCAGAGACTTAAATCCTGTATTGAGCTATAGTTATGATCAGGAACTTATTAAGCCTTATACCTATGCTGTTTATTTGGATGAGGATAATATACAGGTTGATTTTGCTGTTTCTCATCAGGCAGCGATCTATGAATTGGATTTTGAGAAGCAAGGAAATCCTCAATTGATTTTTAATAGTCGCAAAGGAGATGTCAAATGGGATGGTAAAGGACTATCAGGAAGTCAGGATATTGGAAATAATACGAAAGTATATATCTATGCCGAGTTTGATCAGCAACCCGACGCGACAGAAACCATCAAAAATAAACAGTTAAGTAAATCTTCGGAAGAAAAAGGAGAACAGGCAAACCTGGTATTCACTTTTTCAAATTCCAAAAAACTGAAAGTTCGTTATGGGATATCTTTTATTGACGCTAATCAGGCGAAGGCAAACTTAAATCGTGAAATTAAAACCTTTGATTTAGAGAAGGTAAAAGAAACGGGTAAGCAGATCTGGAATACAGCTTTAGGTAAATTGAAGGTTGAAGGCAATAATGAAAATGATAAAAATATTTTTTATACTTCATTGTATCGCACCTTTGAAAGGCCAGTGAACATCTCAGAGGATGGTAGATATTTTAGTGCTTTTGATGGAAAGGTTCATGAAGATAAGGGAGTTCCTTTCTTTACCGATGATTGGATCTGGGATTCCTATCGTGCGCATCATCCATTAAATGTATTAATAGATACTAAAAAAGAAGGAAATATCTTACAGTCTTTTGTCAGGATGTCCGAGCAGATGGATAATTTCTGGTTGCCGACTTTTCCAGAGATTAATGGAGATAGTCGTCGTATGAATTCCAATCACGGAGTAGCAGCCATATTGGATGCTTATGAGAAAGGAATACGATCTTTTAACGTTGAGGAAGCCTATCGTGCGGCAAAAGGTGCCATCACAGAGAAGACTTTAGCACCATGGTCCGGCAAACCTGCAGGTAAAATGGATCAGTTTTTTGTAGAAAAAGGGTACATCCCTGCATTATATCCGGATGAAAAAGAAATTTATCCTGAGGTACATAGTTTTGAAAGAAGACAACCTGTTGCGGTTACTTTGGGAACTTCTTATGACCTCTGGTGTTTGGCACAATTAGCTAAGCATTTAGGAAAAACCGAAGATTACGATAGATTTATGAAGCAATCTTTCAACTACCGTAATATCTTTAATGAAGAAACCAAATTCTTTCATCCGAAAGATGCAGAGGGTAAATTTATAGAACCTTTCGATTATGTATTTTCCGGAGGACAAGGCGCACGCGAATATTATGGAGAGAATAATGCCTGGATCTATCGTTGGGATGTTCAACATAATATCCCTGATTTAATTAATTTAATGGGAGGGAATCAACAATTTGTTCAATATCTGGATGATATGTTTGTTCAGCCCTTAGGGAAATCAAAATTTGATTTCTATCAACAACTGCCGGATCATACAGGGAATGTAGGTCAGTTCTCCATGGCGAATGAGCCATCTTTGCATATTCCATATTTATATAATTATGCAGGACAACCATGGAAGACTCAAAAAAGAATCAAAACCTTAGTTAAACAATGGTTTAGAAATGATCTCATGGGTGTTCCGGGAGATGAAGATGGTGGAGGTTTATCCTCATTTGTTGTATTTTCTCAATTAGGATTTTATCCGGTTACACCTGGTTCAGGAGTGTATAGTATAGGTTCTCCATTCTTTGAAAAAGCAGTTATTGAATTAGAAGATGGGAAAACTTTTACGGTCATTGCGAAGCATGCCTCAGATCGATTTAAATATATTCAGTCGGCAAAACTAAATGGTAAGCCCCTGAATTCAACTCAAATTTCTCATGCCGATATTTTAAAAGGAGGAGTACTGGAATTTGAGATGGGAGATAAAGCAAATAAGAACTGGGGAGTTAACTAAAAACAGTTAAAATTTTCTATAAAATCAGAGGCTTTTTTAAGCCTCTTTTTTTATGGACAAAACATCTGCTTACCCGTATCTCACCCAATTAAAACTCGAATTTTGCCCAATTATAATCGGATGAAATTTGGGTGAATATTAGATAAGGAAAGAGTAAAAAAAGAGCCTAAATATAGATGGGAAACTGCTGTTATTTTGCAAATTATCTGAGGGAAATCATGTATATTGTCTTGAACTAAACCCATCTTACTTATGATGAATAAATTTCATATGCTGAAGCAGGCTTATTTATTTTTAATGGTACTACCTATCTTGACCATTGCCCAAGAAAAACCCAATGTTTTAATGATTTATGCGGATGATCTGGGGTATGGTGATTTGAGTTCATATGGTGCTATCAAGATTAATACTGTTAATATTGATGCTTTAGCGAAGGAGGGAGTTCGTTTTACGAATGCTCATGCTGCCGCTGCGACTTGTACCCCTTCGCGATATGCTTTAATGACCGGGAAGTATCCGTTTAGAAAATCAGGAACAGGCGTTTTACCGGGAGATGCTGCCTTAATTATAGATGAGGGACAATTTACATTACCGGAACTATTCAAACAACAAGGATATACGACGGCAATTATCGGGAAATGGCATTTGGGTTTAGGAAAGCAGGTGGAGAAAAATTGGAATTCGGCGATTAAGCCTGGTCCTTTGGAGGTGGGTTATGCCTATTCTTATATATTTCCGGCAACAGCGGATAGGGTGCCAACGGTCTTTTTGGAGGGTCATAAGGTTGTAGGAGGAGATCCAAATGATCCGATTGAAGTCTCGTATAAAGAGAAGATCGGAAATGAGCCTACCGGTTTGGAGAACCCTGAATTATTGAAGATGAAAGCCAGCCCCAATCACGGACATAATAATACAATCATTAATGGGATCGGTAGGATAGGATGGATGACCGGTGGCAATGAGGCTAGATGGGTAGATGAGGAAGTGACATTGACTTTTGCTGACAAGGCTATACAATATATCAGGGAACATAAAGATCAACCTTTCTTCTTAAGTTATCATTCTACAGAACCTCATGTGCCGAGAATGCCTGCAACCATGTTTAAGGGTAAGAGCGGGCTGGGTTATCGTGGAGATGCGATCTTGCAATTAGATCATACGGTTGGAGAATTGGTTCGTGCACTGAAGGAAAACGGAATTTTTGAGAATACAATAATCATCTTCACCAGTGACAATGGCCCCGTTCTAGATGATGGATATGAAGATGGAGCAATAACCCAATTGAATGGGCATGATCCATTTGGTGGGTTACGAGGAGGAAAATATTCTGCCTTTGAGGCAGGAACCAGGGTGCCGTTTATTGTCAGCTGGCCAAAGGGCATTGAGAAGAAAGCTCAGGTTTCAGATGCACTGATTTGCCAGGTAGATCTAATTACTAGTTTTGCGAGTTATTTCGGGACTGAATTGCCGAACCAGAATAAGTTGGATAGTAAAAATGTTTGGTTAGCCTTGCAGGGAAAAGATAAAACAGGAAGAATGAGTTTGGTTACCTCATCCAATACATACTCTATTCTAAGCGGAAAATATAAATATATTCAACCCAGAAAAGGTGCAGCAGTAGCAAAATTGACAAATATAGAATTAGGGAATAATTTGGAGGTTCAATTATATGATCTATCAAAAGATCGAGCAGAGCAACATAATATTGCTAAGGAAAATCCAGAGATTGTGCAACGTCTTAAAGATGAGTTGACTAAGGAGCTTTCAAAAAAATAGTTCGCTTAGCATGTGCAGAGCGAACTATTTTTAGCAATTATATTGTTGTATTTTATTTTTCTATACTATTGTCTTCATAATTGATATCAGCCAATCGTTGAGTTGGATCGATCCAAGCTTTTTTTACTTTTTTAGTTACAGGAACAGAATAAGAAGGTTTAGTCCAGAACCAATCTTCAAGTACGGTGCGTTTCACGTTTTGATAGATATCAAAGTTTTCAGCTGGTTTTTCACCACGCATTTCACGTAATGGAATATAGAATAATTCCCTGCTTCCATCCTCGTATTCTACCAATAAGTCAATTGGCATTGCAAAATTAGATTTATTAATGATTTCAATATTTTGGTCAGTTACTGCCCCGATAGCATAATCAATTGTTCTTGTGGTATTGATGAATAAATTGAAATACCATTTTAGATTAACCCCAGAGGTTTCTTCCGCGACGCGTTTAAAATCATTCGGGGTCGGGTGTTTAAACTTCCAGATGTCATAGAAATTTAGGAATGTCTGTTTTAAATTTTCTTTTCCGATAATGTAGCCTAACTGTTCTGCCAATACACCGCCCTTACTATATGCCTGTGTGCTGTAGGCAAAATTAGTATCATAATAATCAGCCAGGAGGCTCATTGGTTCTTCCTTGCCTGATTTTGCTAAACGGTAATAAGAATTATACGTCATTCCGATAGGGTTTAAAGCACGAACCTGAGGTTTTTCGAATAGTTCCTGATAGGCTAATTCTTCGATATAACTTGTGAAACCTTCATCCATCCATTCGTCAACAGTTTCATTAATTCCGAATAGCTGTTGGTACCAAGAGTGTGCTGCTTCGTGGAAGATAACACCCACGAGTCCTTTTAAGTTCCGACCACCAGTTACCAAGGTAGCAGTTCCGTATTCCATGCCACCGTCACCACCTTGAATGATGGTATATGTTGACCAAGGATAGGCGCCGAAATTATTACTGGTGAAGTCAAAGAATTCCGTAGCAAGCCCTAGGGCTGTTTTCCAATTATCAATAACATCTTTGTCTGTTGGAAGAAATACCGTATAGATAGAGACACCTCCTTTTGATTTAGCAGAATCTACTACAAATTTCGGATCAGCTGCCCATGCAAAGTCATGAATATTTTCGGCTTTATAATGCCATGTTGCTTTATTATTTTGAGTTTTAATTTTTGCGTTTTTCACATACCCTTTTACTTCTGAAGGGTTTTGTAATTTGCCGGAAGAACCGATCACATAATCTTTATTGATATGGATGGTGATATCGAAGTTGCCGAAAGGTGCAATAAACTCCCTACCGATGTATTCGTCTAAGTGCCAGCCGAATTCATCAAACTGTGCCATCTTAGGATACCATTGAGTCATGGAGAAAGCTACGCCTTCTTTAGAGTTACGGCCGCTACGGCGAATTTGTTCCGGAACCTGAGCCTGCCAGGTAAGATCAAATTCTACTGTGCTGCCATCTTTAATAGCAGTTGGTAAAATGACTTCCAGAATGGTTCCGTCTTCTTTAAAGCTTACATCTGTTCCGTTATATTTTACAGATTGGATTTTCTGATAACCTATTTGGTCAGGAGTCAAAGCAGAAATACGGCTTTGACGAATCGGTTTTTCCTTTGTGCCGATATTCGTTACCATACGAGAGTCCGGGTCAACGATTGATTTAAGACGTTCATCCATCATACTCCCTGGTTGGAAAGCATTAAAATAAAGATGAAAATAAACCTTATTCAATTCCTGTCCTGAATGGTTACTGTATTTAAGCTTCATTTTACCATCATACTGAAATGTTTTTTCATTCACATCAATATCCATGGTATAATCGACCTTTTGGTCCCAATAAGTTTTGCGTTGAGCAAAACCTGTCATTGCCATAATGGCCAAAAAAAGTAAGGTTAGAGTACGTTTTAAGTTCATTCTGTAAATATATAAAAATTAAAAACTAACCAATTACGATGTCGATTTCGAGATCTTTGATCTTTTGGATCAAGTCATCAAACTGATCATTCTTCGCAAATATTTTGTTTCTCCATATACGAACAGCTGATGATTTCCCTCTTTTATGGAAAACCATTAAGTTGCCGCCGGATCGGATATGGTTTTTCAGAAAGGATATATCATTGATCGGAATAAGGATTTCTTTTCCGAATATATTGATCTGGATCGTATCATCATTAATGTGCCAGTAAGATTGATCACGACTAAATCTTACGGCAGACCACATAATTATCGGAAAGCAAAATAATAAAAGAATTATCTTATAAATTTCTTGTAATTGAGTTAAGGACATACAATACCCTATTGCAAACAACGATCCTAATAGAATCCAAATGAATCTTCCGCGGTGTAGGGTATTAATCTGATATGTCATATTCTTAATTGCTAACTACTTCACCTTTTTCATTAATCATAATTCCTTCATCCGAGTTTTTTTTGCCAACCAAAGCTTTTCCTTCAGAAAACGGTGTGATGTATTCATATTCGAAAGGAAGAATAATTTTATTGTCCTTATTTATCAAACCATAATTCTCTCCATCTTTGGAAGCTATAAAGAGGTTTTCAGCATTACTGATGTGAAGATAAGTGTAACCATCTAAAACAAGCTTATTTCCCTTAATTTCGTAAGCCTTAGCTTCTTCATTTTCGTTTGCAATAAAGTATTTACTGTCATTGGCAGATATGTCAGAATATTCTGTTGGAACTACTATATTTCCTTTTTTATCGACAATGCCATATTTATCATCCGAAATTACAATACTATAATTTCCGCTAAATAAATTGATGGATTCAAAAGAATTGGCCCAGAGGTCCTTTCCTGTTTTGTCCATTGCGCTCATGGTTTCATCTTTGGCATATAGGTATCCGTTTAATTCCGGGTCAAAGACAATATAGTCATAAATAAACATAGTTATTTCATTTCCTTTTGTATCTATTAAAGCCATTTTTTCCTCTTCATTACTTGCAATTGCTACCGCATTTACAAAATAATCAACATTTGAAAAGATGGCCTCAGTTAAAATATTATTGTCGGCGTCCTTTAGACCAAATAACATACTTGTCGAATCGTAGTAAGCTATAATACCTTCTCCCAAATCAGTATCCTCTATTTGATAACTTTCTTCTTCTGCCTCAGTATAATTTTCAGGGATCTCAAAATAATCATTAGCAACTTTTTCTTTGCTAATGGTTTTCGCTTCGAAACTTAATCCATCGCTTCCGATTCTTAATGCGGCGCCGGGGATTTGTTTTAAATATTGATAATCTCCCCAAACGATCTGCGGAATTTTTTCGGTGTACCAGATTTCAACTTCTACAGGATCAGTATCTTCTAGAGGATCTGCATCAACTTCCAATATGGCCAATTTACATGGAAACCCAGCGATCATAGTGGTTTGCTCATTGTCAAACTTAATGTTGCTGAAATCAGGCTCATCATCATAAGGTAATTTGGTGAAAGTCTGCGCTTCTGTATCTAACCTAAATGAAGTTTTTGCTTTTGAATCGGTTAATTGTATCCATTGTTGGAAGATTTTTGACTCGATTTTATAGTTTTGTTTGCCAATCCATGCGTGAAGCACAGATTCTCCGGCGAGGCCTTCGAGAAGGGATAAAGTCATATTGGTAATTGATTCTCCTTCCGAATCAGCGTTCTCCATTTCTGATTTTAAATCTTCATCAATAGCAATGGTGTAATCAATTTTGAATACTTCTTGTTGGGCAAGAGAAGCTTTGCAGAAAAGAGCCAACAGGACAATGGAGAATAGTTTTTTCATTATTTTGAGAATTATTGCGCAAACTTCCCTTTTTTTCTTGATTCTACAAATAGTAAGAACATACTTTACCTTAAAAACTTTCGATATTGTATATTTATATTGATGAAAAGAATTTTAACCTATTACATTTTTACATTTATATTGAATTTGGGCCTGAATGCACAGCAGAGGCCTAATATTTTAATTATAGTATCTGATGATCATTCCTTTCAAACTATTTCGGCTTATGGTGCAGCAGTTGGTAATACGCCAAATATAGATCGTATTGCAAAAGAAGGGTTGTTGTTCAATAGGAGTTATGTCAATAATTCTTTGTGCGGTCCTAGTCGGGCAAGTTTGCTGACCGGGAAATATAGTCACAAGAACGGTTATAAGGAAAATGAGAAATCACATTTCGATCATCGTCAGAATTCTTTTGTGAAGGAATTGCGAAAAGCAGGGTATAGCACTTCATGGATAGGGAAGCAACATTTAGGAGATACCTTAGAAGGATTTGATTATTTTGATGTTTTATTGAATCAGGGACATTATTTTAATCCGGAATTTAAGAACCAAAAGGGAGAGTTAAGGATAGAGAAGGGATATGTATCAGATATCATCACAGAGAAAGCCTTAGGGTGGTTGAACAGTTTAGATAGAAATCAGCCTTTCTGTTTAATTCTGGGGCATAAGGCTACTCATCGCAGCTGGCACCCGGACCCGCAGGATTTTGGAAAGAATGATGATCGGGATTTTTCACTTCCCAACACATTCTATGATTCTTATGAGGGAAGAGAGGCTGCGAAGATTCAGGAGATGAGTGTGAGTAAGGATATGTTATTAGACTATGATCTGAAGGTTTTTAAATCTGAGAAGGATTGGATGGGCGAGCCTAACTTCTTGCGAATGGATGAACAAGATAGGGCTGCCTATAGAAAATACTACAGTGAAGTAAAACGGGATTTTGAAACAAGAGATCTGAGTGATCCTAAAAAGCTTGCTGAGTGGAAGTATAGACGTTACATGATCGATTACCTAAATACAGCAGAATCTATGGATAGGAACATCGGTAAGGTTCTGGATTATTTAGATGAACATGCGCTTAAAGAGAATACAATAGTAATCTACATGTCTGATCAGGGCTTCTATATGGGAGAGCATGGTTGGTTTGATAAGCGATTTATGTACGAAGAATCTTTTCGGACAGCAATGATGTTAAGGTATCCAAAGTTAATTCAGCGACCTAAAAAAGTAAATGATTTGTTGATGACTATTGATATTGCACCGACTATGTTGGAACTGGCCGGTGTAAAAGTTCCATCTGACATACAGGGTGAATCATTTTCTTCCCTCCTAAAAGGGGAAAAAGGTAAAAGAAAGATACTCTATTATCATTACTATGAAGATGGAATCCATAACGTCTCACCGCATTTTGGAATCAGTGATGGCCGATTTAAATTGATAAGATTTTATGATAAAATTAATTCGTGGGAGTTGTATGATCTTCAGAAGGATTCTAGCGAGATGAATAATGTTTACGGGGATCCCGACTTTGTAAAGATTCAGGAAAAAATGATGAAAAGACTAAAGAACGAGATTCTTAAGCAGGATGATAGCGAAGCAATGCTTATATTTGATGCTTCCTAAACTCCATAAAAAGATGCGAATATTATCTATATTATTTTTATGCTTTGTAAGCATTAGTGTTTATGCACAACGAAAACCAAATATTGTAATCATTATCTCAGATGATCACTCTTATCAAACTATAGGAGCTTACGGTTCAAAATCTGCTCATACGCCAAATTTAGATAGGATAGCACAGCAAGGTGCTGTATTTAATAGGGGGTATGTAACGAATTCTATATGTGGTCCATCACGTGCAACTTTGTTAACGGGGAAGTACAGTAATAAGAATGGATTTAAGGATAATGAGACTTCAGATTTTAATCATGGACAAAATTCTTTTGTAAAAGAATTACACAATAACGGTTATCAGACAGCCTGGATAGGGAAGATTCATTTGGGGAGACATCTGGAAGGTTTTGATTATTACAGTATCCTGAACGAACAGGGGACTTATTTTAATCCTGATTTTATCAGTAGCAAAGAAGGTGAAGAAGAAGTTGTAAACAGAGAGGAGGGTTATGTTGCCGATTTAGTTACCGATAAAGCATTGGGTTGGTTAAAAGAAAAGGAACAAGATGAGCCATTTTGTTTGATTATCGGACATAAAAACACACATAGAACTTGGATGCCGGCAATCGAAGACTTTGGGAAGAATGATGATAAAATAATTCCGCTCCCGGAAACTTTTTATGATGCCTATGAAACACGAAAGGCAGCCTCTTTACAAGAGATGAGCATTGATAAGGATATGCAGATGGCTTATGATCTGAAGATGTTTGAGAACCCTGAGGAAATGAGAAAAGATGGGAACTTCAAAAGGATGACTGATAAGCAATTTCAAGCGTATGTAGATTATTATCAACCTATCTATGAAGAATTTAAAAAAGCAAATCTAACCGGTAAAGCATTAGCTGAATGGAAATACCATCGTTATATGGTAGATTATCTAAACACAGCAGAATCCATGGATAGAAATATAGGACGTGTTCTAGATTATCTTGCGGAAAATAAATTGGATGAGAATACAATTGTTATCTATTTATCAGATCAAGGTTTTTATATGGGGGAGCATGGTTGGTTTGACAAGAGGTTTATGTATGAAGAATCTTTCAGGACACCTATGTTAATGAAGGCACCAGGCTTGATTAAACCAAACTCTAAAATTAACGGGATGGTATTGAATGTAGATATTGCTCCGACCTTATTGGAACTTAGTGGCACTAAAGTGCCTGAGGATATGCAAGGGACATCTTTTGTTAATTTGTTGAACCGGAAAAGTAAGAGTGTACAGGATCAGATTTTTTACCATTATTATGAAAACGGTGAACATGCTGTTTCTCCTCATTTTGGTGTAAGTGATGGTAGGTATAAGTTAATCCGTTTTTATAAGAGAGTGGAAGGTTGGGAATTGTTTGATATGAAAAAAGACCCTAGAGAGATGAAGAATGTTTATGCTGATCCAAAATATAAAGAAGTAAAAGAAAAGATGGAGAAGCTTCTAAAAGAAGAAATTGAGCGGGTAGAGGATGAGGAAGCGAAGGAGATCCTAAGAAACAATATTTAATATTCAACAGATTTTATTAAAAGGTATTGCAAAAAAGTATAATTATTGTATGTTTTCTTGTATTAAGCATGTGCAAGATTACATTTGCTCAGGACACAAGCACTGTTATCTATCAGCAATATCTGAAGGATAAAGCAAGGTTTGAGCATTTTGAAAAAGAGCATAGAGGATATGTTGAGGGAGCTAACCATCGGTTAGCTTTTTTACATTGGGGCAATCCTGAAGATAAAGTATTTATATGGTTGCCGGGGAGTCTTTTGTCGGCTTATGATTTTGAACCATTTGCTGAATCGCTTGTATCTATGGGGTATTATGTTCTTTCAGTAGATCATTATGGTCATGGCCTCACCGAAATTCCTGCCAGAGATCTTGATTTTTATGATTTTGCCGATGATTTATCTATGCTATTGAAGAAATTAAGTATTGAAAAGGTGGTTGTGGGAGGTTTTTCAAGAGGAGGTTATTTGGCGACTGCATTTTATGAAAGATATCCGGACAAAGTTGATGGTTTAATTTTGGAAGAAGGTGGTTCAGTGGCCTTTAAATCTTTATTCGAAGAAATGGATAGGGAATATTTAGATGAATTTCTGCAAAATGTTGAACCCCCGCATGAAATTAAAGAATATCTTTTTGAACAGTACGCTAGTGAATTCGAAGCGTATAAAAATATATACGAAATAAACGGAGGAGGGGGTAATTCTCAGAGTTTTGGGTTTTTCAAGAAAACCGGAGATCGTTGGGTGATTTATTATGGTTTAAATGAATACATGAATATGGAGGATAGTGTGCATTATGCTCAAGTACTAAATTATCCCGAAACCGTAAGCCGATATGCGTCCTCAATGATGCGTATTGAACCGCTGAAAGCATATAAGAATTTAAAGGTGCCGATGTTGATTATTGATGCTACAAAAGAGCCGGATGCTTTTGATAGCAAATGGGGGAATGAAAAGCTAAAGCAAATGCATCCAAATTTAATAGATCATCAAGAATTTGATTGTGATAACCATAATATTCATTATGGCTGTCCTGAAAGATTTTTGGAAAGTGTTAAAGAGTTCTTAGGAAAGCTTGAATAATAATTATCTGTTATTTGACAGAAGGGGAGGTGAAATAGAAAAAAGCAGAAATAATCAAGGACAAACATTCGCTTGTCCTTGATGATATTTTTCCTTAAAAAATTAAAGTTTTTTCGGGGTTTATTTTTCTTCCGTAACTCAATAATTCATAATGAAGATGAGGGCCGGTGGATCTTCCTGTGCTACCAAGACGGCCGATTTGCTGACCTGCCTCTACTTTTTGTCCTTTCTTAACTTTGGTACTGGAAAGATGGGCATATCTTGTTTCCCATCCATTGGTGTGTTGGATGATAACAACTTTACCATACTGACCTTTGTATCCTGCATGAACAACTTTTCCCGCAGCAGTTGCTGTGATAGGAGCACCCGTTCTTCCGCTTATATCAATACCTGAGTGCATTTCGATTCCACGATTTGTGAAAGGGTTTCTTCTGTATCCAAAGCGAGAAGTAATTCTGCCATTATGGGGAGTGCCTAAAGGAACACCTTCTAATTTCTTATCTAATTTTTTTACGGTTTCTTCGTAATACCTGATTAATTCAGGAAGGTTTACTTCTTCTTCAACCGGTCCGCCTGCATTTTTTAGTTTAGGTGCAAATTCTTTTAAACCTCTTTTGCGCATTTTGGCATTAATTTGGTTTACTGCACTATCAATAGCATCAAAAGATTTTTGAATCTGAACGGTACTGATTTGATTTGTTGCTTCTTCAACTGCCAGCGATTGTCTTGCTTGTTCAAGAGCCTCAATTTTTTTTGTTAATTGTTCTTCATAGTGATTGCTTGTTTTTTTTGTGGCAACATATATAATTGTTGCGCATAACAAGCAGATGCTGAAAATCCCTCCTGCCAATATGTATTTCCAGTTTTTAAGGAATACGGTTGGAATTTGGATCTTCAAATTGGAATTGCCATTGGAGTCTAGAATTTCAACGGCAGTCTTCTTTTTTGTCATATTATTTACTCTCCCACTTTTATTAGCCGGGCGTAAAAATAGAATATGTTAAAATAATTGCAAGAATTTTTAACATATTATAACTTTTTGCTGTCTATGAACGTTTAAAATTATCATCTTTGCATTATGTCATTTTCGCAGCGTATCCTATCCTGGTACTCTACCCATAAAAGAGCATTACCATGGCGGGAAACAAAGAATCCATACATTATTTGGTTGTCAGAAATCATTCTTCAACAGACGAGAGTAGAGCAAGGTTTGCCTTATTTTCTAAAGTTTTTGGAGTCCTATCCTAATGTAACAAGATTCGCCAATGCGGAGGAGGCAGATATACTTCGACTGTGGCAGGGTCTGGGCTATTATTCTAGAGCAAGGAACATGCATAAGGCTAGTCAACATGTTCTAAAATTTCATGCAGGAGAGTTTCCGGTTGATTATCAAGAATTATTGGCTTTACCGGGAGTAGGTGATTATACAGCAGCTGCAATTTCATCTTTTTCATCTAATCAAGCGCATGCTGTGTTGGATGGCAATGTCTTTAGAGTACTTTCACGTTATTTGGGAATTGAGGAGCCCATTAATAGCGGTGCCGGGAAAAAATTGTTTTTTCAATTGGCAGAAGAGCTCATGGATAGACAAAATCCCGGAGAATATAATCAAGCTATTATGGATTTTGGTTCATTACAATGTAAGCCTAAAAATCCTGATTGTGCTGAATGTATACTGAGACTGGATTGTGTGGCCTATAATACAGGTAAAGTTGATCAGTTGCCCAAAAAGAATAAAGCAAAGAAAAGCAGAGATAGATTCTTTCACTATTTTTTAATCGAACATGATGATCAATGGTTGATGTCTCAACGTAGTGAGGGAGATGTGTGGGCCAACCTTTATGAATTTCCAATGATTGAAAGTTCAGGAGATGTGGAGATATCTGAACTATTGGAAATGAATGAATATCAGGAGAATTTTGGGTTAAACGTTCCTGAATTGATTTATGGCCAGATAAAACAGGTATTAAGTCATCAGAACATTTATGCCAAATTTTACTCCTTACGGATTGGCCAAGGGGAATTGACCAAAAAAAGCCACTGGAATTATTTTTTATTAGAAAATTTAGATAAATTAGCTAAACATAAACTGATTAGTTCTTTTATGGAACGTTTTTTTAGTGCTCACTAAATCCTAAATTATAGTATGTCAGGCGTAAACAAAGTTATTTTAGTAGGTCATCTCGGTAAGGATCCGGAAATCCGATATTTAGAAGGAAATGTAAGTGTTGCAAGCTTTCCGTTGGCAACTTCAGAGACGTTCAATAAAGATGGGCGCCGGGTAGAACAGACGGAGTGGCATAATATCGTGTTGTGGCGTGGTTTGGCTGACGTTGCGGTTAAATATTTAAGTAAAGGTAAGTTAGTCTATATTGAAGGGAAGTTGAGAACCCGCTCTTATGAAGATAAGGAAGGAGTTCGCAGATATACTACTGAAATTGTTGCTGAAAGTTTTAATCTGTTAGGTCGCAGGTCAGATTTCGAACCTCAGAATCCGCAATCAGGATCTACAACAGGCACAACATCAAGTTCAGACTCTAAAGACGAACAGGTCGATTTTACGGAGAATGATGATGATAATGATGGTCTGCCTTTTTAATCTAATTAAATACTGTACCATTTCATTTATTTTTTAAAATTGCTGTATCTTTGAGGCATGTTGCAAGATAAGATAACGCAGTATACTGAAGAGATAAAGGCATTTGTTCCTAACTCTGCACAAGATGTTGAGGCATTCAGGTTAAAGTTTTTGGTGTCTAAGGGCATTGTTAAAAACCTATTTGAAGAGTTTAAAACTGTATCTTCTGAGGAAAAGAGGGTATTGGGAAAAGTATTGAACGAGTTTAAGCAATTGGCCGAAAGTACTTTTAAAGAAGCTTCTGAGCAGTTTTCCTCACAAGGAGATAATCAATCGGTTAAAAAAGAAGGTGATTTAACCTTACCCGGACAAGGATTTACACTCGGTTCAAGACATCCACTTTCATTAGTTCGAAAAGAAATAGTTGAAATCTTTAAGAAATTAGGTTTTGTTGTGTCAGAAGGGAATGAAATTGAAGATGATTGGCATAATTTCTCTGCATTAAATTTTGCTCCTGAACACCCTGCCCGTGATATGCAAGATACCTTCTTTATCAAAAAACAAGATGGGAATGATATCGTGTTACGCACGCATACCTCATCTGTACAGGTTAGGTTGATGGAAGCAGGGACTCCACCGTTTCGTGCTATTATGCCGGGACGTGTTTATAGAAATGAAGCAATTTCAGCTAGGGCACACTGTTTCTTCCATCAAATTGAAGGATTGTATGTGGATGAAAATGTATCCTTTGCAGATTTGAAACAAACATTGTATCACTTTGTAAAAGAACTTTACGGAGAAGACACAAAAGTTCGATTCCGTCCTTCATATTTCCCGTTTACAGAACCATCTGCAGAAATGGATATCTCATGCACAATCTGTAAAGGTGCAGGATGCCAAATGTGTAAGCAATCCGGATGGGTTGAAATTCTTGGTTGTGGAATGGTCGATCCAAATGTTTTGGAGAACTGTGGTATTGATAGTAAAAAATACTCTGGTTTTGCATTCGGTATGGGGATCGAACGTATTACGAATTTGAAGTATGAAATCCGCGATCTACGCTTGTTTTCAGAAAACGATATGCGTTTCTTATCTCAATTTGAAACAGAAATCATTTAATACGATATAATAAAAAGCCCATCCAAAGGTAAATTACTTTTGGATGGCTTTAATCCTACTAGGTTAGCTTAATTATAAAAATCAGGACATTAATGGAAGATAAAATAGTCATCGCAATAAAAAAATCTGCAAGAGATTTGTTTAGAAAATATGGCTATAATAAAACCAGTGTTAATGAGCTAGCAAAAAGTGCCAATATAGCCAAAGCCACCTTTTACAAGCATTTCGCAAGTAAAGAATTGATTCTGCATGCTGTGTTAATGGATTATATACAAGACAATGTATATGATATCCTGAACAAAAATGTGAATGAAAAGGATATGGCTTTATTTTTGGCAAATACGATTCTCCGTGTTAGTCGGGTTACCTATACAGTATGTAATGAATTTGTGGGTTGGGAATTTATCAGGGAATCTGCAAATGCGCAGGAATATCTAAAAACGCTGTCAGATGACTTGGAATTTCTTCTTTTGCGTTCTTTCATGCAAAATGAAACCATCGCTAATATGATTCCCGAAGAGCGTCTAACCTTCCTGATCAAAACAAGTAAAAATATAGTGTTTTCTTTTGCATTTACTGCTGTTTCCGAAGCAGACGTACGTAAGAACTTTATTTCTTTCCAAAAAGAGATGCTTCCGTATTTAGTGCAGGCCACCCTTCTTTAGTAAATTTATTAGAGATTTTAGTCACAGATTCCTGGGCAAGCTAATGGCTGTTGTCTTGTGTCTAAAATTGCGTATTTTTGCAGCCATATGGGAAGAAGAATACCTCAGGAAAAGAAGTTGATATCCGATGTTGAGATCATTGACATCGCGGAAGAAGGCAAAGGAGTTGCTAAACATGATAATTTGGTACTATTTATAGAACGGGCGGTACCTGGTGATGTATTGGACGTGGAGTTGCAACGAAAGAAAAAGAATTTTGCGGAAGGGAAAATTGCCGAAATAAAAAAGGCTTCAGAATTTAGAGTCGACCCATTCTGCTCTCACTTTGGTGTCTGCGGAGGTTGTAAATGGCAACAGATGACCTATGATGCGCAACTTAAGTTCAAAGAACAATATGTTTCAAATGCATTATCAAGGATTGGAAAGGTTGATGTCTCGGGGATGGAGTCTATATTGCCATCTGAGCAAACTGAATATTATAGGAATAAATTAGAATTTACATTTTCAAATAAACGATGGTTAACCAGTCTGGATGAAGTAGAATCTACTGATTCTATGGATGCTTTGGGTTTCCATGTACCGGGCCGTTTCGACAAAATCCTTGCTATTGACCATTGCTATCTTCAGCAAGATCCTTCCAATGAGCTAAGAAACAGTGTATTTCAATTTGCGAAGGAAAACTATATTTCGTTCTATGATTTACGTGCTCATGAAGGAGCGCTCAGAAATTTAATTATACGTACTTCTTCAACTGGTGAAGTGATGGTTATAGTGGTCTTTGCCTATCCTGAAGAAGGACAAGTAGAACTATTGATGTCCTATATTAAAGATACATTTCCTACGATTACTTCTCTATTATATATTATAAATCAGAAAAAAAACGATACCATCTTTGATCAGGATATTCATGTTTATTCAGGGAGAGATTTTATCTACGAAGAAATGGAAGGGCTGAAATTCAAAGTTGGTCCTAAATCTTTTTATCAGACAAATTCCAGACAAGCTTATGAGTTATATAAAGTAACGCGGGATTTTGCAGATCTAAAAGGAGATGAGTTGGTTTATGATCTTTATACAGGTGCAGGGACGATTGCAAATTTTGTGGCAAAATCGGCACGTGAGGTTGTAGGAGTAGAGTATGTACCGACGGCTATTGAAGATGCGAAGATTAATTCTGAAATCAATGGTATTCATAATACGAAGTTTTATGCCGGAGATATGAAAGATGTATTAACTGCAGATTTTATTTTAGAACATGGTAAGCCGGATGTTGTGATTACAGATCCTCCGCGTGCGGGGATGCATGCTGATGTTGTGGATCGGATTTTGGAGATGGAAAGTGAAAAAGTAGTTTATGTAAGCTGCAACGCTGCAACTCAGGCACGTGATTTGGAGCGTTTGACAAGTAAATACGAGGTAGTTAGAATAAAACCTGTTGATATGTTTCCACATACTCAGCATGTTGAGAATGTGGTGTTATTAAAATTGAAGAACTAATGGATTTACAGGACCTGTTAAATAAGAGTCCGGAAGGTGGAGATGAGGCTCCTAAAAATCAGAGCCCATTGTTAAGCTTAAAGAAGGATTTAGAATTTTATAAAGACTCCATAAAAGAAGTCTCAACGGAGATGGTAGCTGAGGGGTATACTTTGTATCCAATTTTTGTTGCTCATCAATTAAAAGTTGATTTAGGAGAAATGATATTGGATAGGGATGAATTGAATACACAGTGGAGTATTCAGGCAAGTTCATTGGAAGAATTTGTTGATAGGGGTGTAATAAAGGAAGAAAGAGAACAATATTTTATAAAACAATATAAGCCATCGAATGATTTTATGTGCTTATTCGTCGTTGTCCCCGAGGGAGCAAACTTTGTTTTTTATCCATATAACTAATAATGGTTTTAAAACTTTTTAACATTTGCTAGTCAAAACTATTATTACCTTTAAAATTGGATGTATTATAAAATAAAAAATATTGCCTTACTAGTTGTTTTCTTTTTCTTGGCATTTGCTGCACATAGTCAGGAACAAGATAACACAATTTCCGGATTGGTGATGGAGAAAGGCACAAGTACAAGGGTTACTGATGCGAATGTCGTTAACCAACGTACTAATCAAAGAGTTAGAACTAATTCCTACGGTGTGTTTACCATTGAGGTGAATGTCGGGGATACTTTGGCTATTTCTAAAGTTGGCTATGGATCGATAAAGACCAGAATCAATACCTTAGAGGATATCATTCTGGATATGCAGGCGGGTAATGTAATTGAGACTGTTGTCATCACCCGTAGTACTAAGGAAGCAGAGATGAAAGGTATGCTTGAAGATTATGAAAGTAAAGGAGTTTATAATGGAGGACATAATAAATTCGGTACCTATCTAGCAAGTCCTGCTACTGCCATATATAATTTATTTGGGAAAGAGGCTAAGAACGCCAGGCGATTTGAACAATACATGAGTCAAGAGCTGGAAGCGACCAAAGTAGATCGTATTTTCAATAAAACAATTGTTTCTAAACTTACCCACCTCGAGGGAGAGGATTTGGAATCATTCATGGATCTATATCGACCCTCTTATTCTACAGCACAGCATTGGGGTCAATATGATTTAATGAACTATATCAATACGTCATTTAAAGCTTGGAATGCACAAGGACGTCCGAAGGCAACGAAATTACCTAAGTTGGAAATTCCTGTTCAGGAAAAATAAAAAACTGATAATTAGATTTTTATGTGATTATAAAAGCTCTTAATAGAGTTTGGCATTGGCTTTGCAAAGTTGATTATTGATTTGTAAAAAGATATTAAATAAAAAAAGGTAAATTATTTGATTATGAAAATTAATAAAAGATTAGCGATTTATGGATTGACAGTGGCTACATCAACAATGTTGTTTGCAAGCTGTTCAACCATTCAAAATACAAGTAGTACAACTAAAGGTGCTGTTGTTGGTACAGCTGCAGGTGGAGCGATTGGTGCTTTAATTGGTGGTAAAGCTGGTAATACAGCGGTTGGTGCAATTGCAGGAGCTGTAATTGGTGGGGCTGCAGGTACATTGATCGGAAAGAAAATGGACAAGCAGGCTAAAGAGATTGAAAATACGGTGGCTGGTGCGGAAGTGGAGCAGGTTGGAGAAGGTATTTTGGTTAAGTTTGATTCAGGTATATTATTTGATTTTAATAGCACTGCCTTAAAACCTTCGGCAAAAGAGAATATTGCTAAATTGGTTGAGACTTTAAACAAAGAACCAGATACTGAGATTCTTGTTTTAGGACATACCGATAACGTTGGTACTTTATCAGCTAACCAAAAAGTTTCTGAAGGGCGTGCTGCTTCTGTAAAATCTTTTGCAGTATCACAAGGGTTAACAGGAGGACGTATAAAAACAGAAGGTAAAAACTATTCAGAGCCTATTGCTTCAAATGATACAGATGCAGGAAGAGCGGAAAACCGTCGTGTTGAGATCGTTATTGTTGCAAGTAAGAAAATGCAACAAGAGGCTCAACGTGAGGCAGGTCAACAATAATTGACTAAAAATTATAAGAATTAAGGCGCTAATTTTTTTAGTGCCTTTTTTAATGAAGAGCTTTTTTGTTAAATTTCATTCAAATGCTGACAAACTGTCATTTGTTTAGCGGATAATTATTAACTTTGTATTCTTTGAAAAATGACTATGTTAGAGTTATCACATACAACAAAAACACACGATGAATCCCGTCAAGGCGAGGCATTAGACATGATTGCTACCGGACAATCCAATGGACGTAAGCTTTATATCGAAAGCTATGGCTGTCAGATGAACTTTTCAGATAGTGAAATTGTAGCTTCTATTCTTATGGAGCAGGGATTTGAGACGACTAAGGACTATAGGGATGCAGATGTTGTATTCATCAATACTTGTTCGATTCGGGAAAATGCAGAACAGCGGGTAAGAAATAGGTTAAAGGAATTTGAGTCTGCAAAGGCAAAAAATCCGGGAATGGTGGTTGGCGTGTTGGGCTGTATGGCTGAGCGTCTGAAAGCAAAATTTCTGGAAGAAGAGAAATTAGTAGATGTTGTGGTTGGTCCGGATGCATACCGTGATCTTCCAAATCTAATCGGGAAAGTTGATGAAGGTGGGCGTGCTGTAAATGTTTTGCTTTCAAGAGAAGAGACTTATGCTGATATAAGTCCTGTCAGATTAAATACTAATGGTATTTCGGCGTTTATCTCCATCATGCGCGGATGTGATAATATGTGTTCTTTCTGTGTAGTACCTTTTACAAGAGGGCGTGAAAGAAGCAGAGATGCAGCATCTATTGTCAAAGAAGCACAAGATTTATATAATTCCGGATATAAAGAAGTCACCTTGTTGGGTCAGAATGTTGACTCCTACAAATATACTCCAGCTGCTGAAGAGGGAGCGGAGGTAAAACCTACGATAAATTTTGCTCAATTATTAGCATTAGTTGCAGATGTAAGTCCTGAATTAAGAGTCAGGTTCTCCACCTCACATCCTAAAGATATTACAGACGAGGTATTACATACAATTGCTCGGTATGAAAATATCTGTAATTATATACATTTACCTGTTCAATCAGGAAATTCCAGAGTTTTAGAATTAATGAACCGGACCTATGATAGGGAATGGTATATAAATCGTATTGATGCAATCAGGACGATTATACCAGACTGCGCAATTTCTACGGATGTAATTACTGGTTTTTGTACTGAAACTGAAGAGGAGCATCAGGAGACTTTATCCATGATGGATTATGTGAAATATGATTATGCGTATATGTTTGCTTATTCCGAGCGTCCCGGAACTTTAGCAGCTAAACGCTATGAGGATGATATTCCGGAAGACGTTAAGAAACGTCGTTTAACAGAGGTTGTAGATTTGCAGCGAGAACATAGCTTATTTAGAATTCAGAATTTTGTTGGTAAGGTTCAGAAAGTATTAATTGAGGGGAAATCTAAAAGATCAGATCAGGATTTTTGTGGAAGAAACGATCAAAATACGATGGTCGTATTTCCTGTAGATTCAAGGTTTAAGGTAGGGGATTATGTAAATGTATTAGGAGAAAGTTGTACATCTGCTACTTTAATAGGAAGAATTATCGATTAGTATTAATCCGTTCAAAAAAATAATAAATGGATCATCAAGATATTAAAAGTAGGTTTGGAATAATAGGAAATTCACCATTACTAAACCGTGCTATAGATATTGCACGGCAGGTAGCCCCCACTGATATATCGGTTTTGATTCAGGGGGAAAGTGGATCTGGTAAAGAGGTTTTTTCTCATATTATCCATCAGTTAAGCAGTAGAAAGCACGGGCCATTCATAGCCGTGAATTGTGGTGCTATTCCGGAAGGGACAATCGATTCGGAATTGTTTGGTCATGAAAAAGGATCTTTTACCGGCGCTCATGAGGCAAGAAAGGGATATTTTGAGGTGGTTGATGGTGGTACCATTTTCCTAGATGAAGTTGGTGAATTGCCGTTGGGAACCCAAGCTCGTCTATTACGTGTATTAGAATCCGGCGAATATATCCGAGTAGGTTCTTCGAAAGTTCAAAAAACCAATGTAAGGGTCGTTGCTGCAACGAATGTTGATGTTTATGAGGCCGTTAAGAAAGGTAAATTCAGGGAAGATCTATATTATAGATTAAATACGGTGCCACTAAGAATTCCTTCTCTGAGAGAAAGGAAGGAAGATATCGTACTGTTATTTAGAAAATTTGTTGTTGATTTTTCTGATAAATACCGTTCTCCGGGCATTCAATTAACAGAAGATGCACAAGAATTGTTGAAAAATTATTCCTGGCCGGGAAATGTTCGTCAATTGAAAAATATTGCTGAGCAAATTGCCGTTTTAGAAAAGGAAAGGTTGGTTAATGCCCAGATATTGAGTCATTATTTACCAATCGAGACACAAAGCCAAAATACTTTACCAATGGCGCTGAAGGATCAATCGAAAGAGAATTTTTCAGAGCGGGATTTGTTGTATAAGGTTCTTTTTGATATGAAAAAGGATATGGTTGATCTGAAGAAGTTGGTTGTGGAATTGATGCAGAAGGGTTTTAATCAAGGAACAATGGATCAAAATTCACCCTATATTAACCAGCTGTATCAGGAAATCAGACCTAGTGCACCGGCTTTGGGAACGGAGGAATATCCGGTAAGTCCTAATCCGACCATTACCATTCATAATCCTAATCAGGCAAATGGTAAAAACAATGATTATTTGACTTATGATACGCAAGATGTTGAAGAGGTTGAAGAATCATTATCTTTACTTGATAAGGAGTCGGATTTAATAAAAAAGGCTTTGAAAAAGCATAAAGGCAAACGTAAAGCTGCAGCTCAAGAGTTAGGTATTTCCGAACGCACACTTTATAGAAAAATTAAAGATTTGAATTTAGATTAATATGTTCAAACATAATATTAAGCGTTTTTCAGTTAGTATTTTAGTTATCTTTCTTGTTTTTACAGTTCAGGGCTGTAAAGTAAGGTATAGTTTAGGAGGGAGTCTAATTCCTGAAAATATGAAAACCTATTCGGTTGAAATATTTGAAAATATCTCGCCCTTTGTATCAGCTACCTTGAGTCAAACTTTTACGGAAGGATTGAAAGATCGTATTAGAACTCAATCAAAACTTAGTCAGGTAAATCAAGACGGAGATGCTATATTCTCAGGAGTTATTACAAATTATGCGATAACACCGGCTGCTGTTGAAGCAGGAACAGATATGGCCGCATTGAATCGATTGTCGATCACGGTAAAAGTGAAATATGTGAACCGTAAGGATGAAACGGGTGAGAGTGACTTTGAAGAATCTTTCACTCAGTTTAAGGAATTCCGTGGAGAGGTGAGTACACAAGAGATGACCTTAAATCAGGAAATCGTTAAGATGCTTACGGAAGATGTTTTTAACCGAGCATTTAATAATTGGTAATTAAGAGCCTTTGATGAACAGCATGGATCAAGTAAATATTTTTAGAAAAGCACTAGAGAATCCCCTTGAGGTAAGTGTTGCTGAGTTTGAGCAATTAATATCGAAGTATCCCTATTCACAACCTATAATTTATTCTTTTGAACGTAAAAAGATGCTGGAGGGGCAAGGTATAAATAAACAAAAAGCCTTGATTTACGCTAATAATGCTTTCTGGCTTAGAGATTATCTACAGAGTCCTGTTGAGGAAATCCCGGAACTAGAGGTTGATTCCGACGATTATATTGCTTACGAGGATGTAGAAGAAGGTCAGCCAAATGAAGTTGAAGGTGATATTGTTGAAGATGATATTATTGAGGAAGTTGAACAGGAAAAAGAAGACGAGGGGGTAGTTGAAGTTGAGGAAGAAGATAGCTCTGATTTTGAGACTGAGGAGGAATTGGCTTTTGATATGCCTTCCGGATATAACATTGAGAAGGAATTTGCAGAGGAACTAAAGGCGGCGCCTTTAGAAGATGAGGAAGAAGAAGATACTATTAAGACTTCCGAAGAAAATATTAGCTTGTACAACGATGAATTAATGCCCTATAGTTTCAGATGGTGGCTATACAAAACCCGATTGGAGCATGCCGATACTTATCAACCATTTTCTTCACCTGTCCTTCCGAAGCAGCAAAAAGGACAGTTTGACCCGAAGAAATTGGATGAAGCTATTTTAGATCAACAAATCCGTGAGAATATTTTTCACTTACAGAATCCGGAGGATAAATTAAGTGAGAATCATAATAAAGAAACAATAGAATTCAACTCTTCGGAGAAGGTTGATGAAGTTATTGAAAAGTTTATTCGGGAGGAACCGCAGATTCAGCCACCGAAAGCAGAAAAGATAAATACAGAGAATAAGGCCAGGAAGAGCTCAGAGGATCAGTTTCAAGTGGTTACCGAAACTTTAGCAAATATTTATGAGTCTCAGGGGATGTATGAAAAAGCGGTAACGGTATTTAGAAAATTAATTTCGGAGAATCCAGAAAAAAAATCGTACTTTGCGACCCGAATTAAAGAGATTGAACAAAAATTATAATTGAAAATATAAAAATGGAAATTTTACTTATTATCCTAATTATTCTAACAAGTTTATTATTAGCATTTTTTGTGTTGATACAAAATCCTAAAGGAGGAGGTCTTTCTTCAGGATTTTCTGGTGGCGCTAATTTAATTGGGGTACAACGTACAGGTGATATTTTGGAAAAAGGGACTTGGATTTTTATTATTGCTTTAATCGTGTTTAGTATTGCAATTAATATTATTGGTCCATCATCATCAAACTCTGGAAGTTTAGGAGATCAGATTGAAGCTCCGGTTTCAGCACCGAACCTGAATTTAAATCCAGGCACTACGGCTCCTGCAGGAGAAGCAACTCAAGCTCCGGCAACAGAAACTCCGGCAGTTACTGATTCTACGAAATAATTAGCTCTTAATTTTTAAGATATATAACCCTGTCTATTTAGACGGGGTTTTTTGTTTTAAGTTTATTAATGGTGTCATGATGGCATTAAGAATATGGTATTGCTGACATAAAAAATGACAGTTAATGAAAAAATGACAATAATTATTTCTTAATTTCAATTGGCATAGTTAGTGATACCTAAAGAATAGAAAAAGAAAAAACTAAAATTGATATACAATTATGGCATTAAGTATTAAACCTATCGGAGACAGAGTAGTAGTTGAACCTGCTCCAGCAGAAGAAAAGACAGCATCAGGAATCTATATCCCTGATACAGCAAAAGAAAAACCATCCCAAGGAACAATTGTTGCTGTTGGTACTGGAAAACCTGACGAACCATTAACAGTAAATGTAGGTGATAAAGTATTGTACGGAAAGTACGCTGGAACAGAAATTACCTATGAAGGTAAAGAGTATTTAATCATGCGCGAATCTGATATTTACGCAGTTCTATAATCAACAATTTTAAAATATAAAGTAGATTCTCGAGGGCCATTATATTAATAGGCTGATCTAGAATCGGAGATTCAATTACATATCACAATGGCAAAACAAGTAAAATATAATGTAGAGGCACGCGACGCCCTGAAAAAAGGCGTTGATACTTTAGCAAATGCTGTAAAGGTTACTTTAGGACCTAAAGGGCGTAATGTTATTATCGAGAAAAAATTTGGTTCACCGGCTATCACTAAAGATGGTGTTACAGTGGCTAAAGAAATCGATTTAAAAGATCCATTAGAAAACATGGGTGCTCAAATGGTAAAAGAAGTTGCTTCTAAAACTGCAGATCAAGCAGGTGACGGTACAACTACTGCTACTGTATTAGCACAAGCAATCGTTGCTCCAGGAATTAAATCTGTAGCAGCTGGAGCTAACCCAATGGATTTAAAACGTGGAATCGACAAAGCTGTTGCTGCGGTTGTTGAGAACTTAAAATCTCAATCACAAGTAGTAGGAGCTGACAACAATAAAATCAAACAAGTTGCTTCTATCTCTGCAAATAATGACGATGTAATCGGTTCATTAATTGCTGAAGCAATGGAAAAAGTAGGTAATGATGGGGTTATCACAGTAGAGGAAGCAAAAGGTACTGAAACTGAAGTTAAAACTGTTGAAGGTATGCAGTTTGACCGTGGTTATCTTTCTCCATACTTTGTTACTAATTCAGACAAAATGGAAGCGGAATTAGAGAACCCATACATTTTGATCTATGACAAGAAAATCAGCAACATGAAAGAGTTGTTGCCTATCTTAGAAAAACAAGTTCAAACTGGTAAACCATTGTTGATTATTGCTGAGGATTTAGACGGTGAAGCGTTAGCAACATTAGTAGTTAACAAAATCCGTGGATCATTGAAAGTTGCAGCTGTTAAAGCTCCAGGTTTTGGAGATCGTCGTAAAGCAATGTTAGAAGATATTGCAATCTTAACTGGTGGTACTGTAATTTCTGAAGAAAGAGGATTCAAATTAGAGAATGCTGAATTATCATACTTAGGGCAAGCAGAGAAAGTTGTTGTTGATAAAGACAATACAACAGTAATCAACGGTTCAGGTAACGTAGAAGATATTAAAGGTCGTGTTGCGCAAATTCGTTCTAACATCGAAACAACAACATCTGATTACGATCGCGAAAAATTACAAGAGCGTTTAGCTAAATTATCTGGTGGTGTTGCAGTACTTTATGTTGGTGCAACTACAGAGGTTGAGATGAAAGAGAAGAAAGACCGTGTTGATGATGCTTTACATGCTACTCGTGCAGCAGTTGAAGAAGGTATTGTTGCTGGTGGTGGTGTTGCTTTCATCCGTTCTGTTGAAGCCTTAGTTAATTTGAAAGGTGAAAATGAAGACGAGCAAATCGGAATCGACATTATCAAACGTGCAATTGAAGAACCTCTTCGTCAAATCTGTTCTAACGCAGGAATTGAAGGAGCTGTAATTGTTCAGAAAGTAAAAGAAGGAACAGGAGATTATGGTTATAATGCTCGTACTGATAAGTTTGAAAACTTAATCGGAGCTGGTGTAATTGATCCTACTAAAGTTTCTCGTGTTGCATTAGAAAATGCTGCTTCAGTAGCTTCCATGTTATTGACTACAGAATGTGTTCTTGCAGACGAACCAGAAGAAAATCCTATAGGTGCCGGTGGTCCTCCAATGGGCGGTGGTATGGGTGGAATGATGTAATCAGTCCATTCACTATAGTGAAAATATATAAAAGAGCAGTCCAATTTTGGACTGCTTTTTTATTTCTGAAAATAATTGCTCCTTTCATATTTCGTATATTCGGTATCTTCAATCTTATTAGAGTTTTTATGGATTTATATAGCATTGTTATATTGGTATTTATCTTCGTTGCTGGGATTGCTTTAGGAATCTTTGTTTGGAGAAATGTTGGAAATAAGAAAATGATTAATTCTGAAATACCAGCAAAGGAGTATATAAAAGAGATACTGCATGAGAAAGTAGATTTTTTTAATAAGCTCAATATCGAGCAACAAGAAAACTTTCTAGAGCGGGTTATCTATTTTTTGCATACCACTAAAATCTCTGCTGAAAAAGGCGCTGTAGTTATTGATAAACATAGAATATTGATTGCCGCCAGTGCGACGATTCCATTGTTTCATTTTCAGTCCTGGTCTTATGAGAACTTAGATGAAGTTCTCGTCTACCCCGATACTTTTGATGATAAATATAATACTGTTGAAGAGAAGAGAAATATCTTAGGAATGGTGGGAGATGGCGTTATGCACCGCAAGATGATTTTATCGCTACCTGCGCTGATGGCTGGATATCATCAAAATGGTAGTAGCAATACAGCTATTCATGAGTTTGTTCATTTAATAGATAAAGCAGATGGAGAAGTTGATGGTGTTCCTGAATATTTAATTCCCAAGAATCTTATTCAGCCATGGTTGGAAGAAATGCATGAAACGATTTCAGAAATTAGAAGAAATAAGTCGGATATCAGAGAATATGCAGCTAGTAATCCGGCTGAATTTCTTGCCGTGGTTTCAGAATATTTCTTTCAAAAGCCAAAATTATTAAAAACAGATCATCCTGAACTTTATGATTTATTAAATGAAATATATAATGGTAACAAGAAAGAATAATAAGAAACCTTTTTGCCTAATAGACTGTTAATATTTAAGTTAAATGAATTTCAATTGATTAAATATTATTTTTTAATAGAATAATTAAAAACAATAAAAAACTTATATGTTATGGAATACAGAAATATAGGAGACAGTGAAATTAATGCTTCGGTTATTACTTTTGGAGCTTGGGCTGCCGGAGGCTGGATGTGGGGATCAACAGATCGGAAAGATGCTGTAGAAGCTATCATTGCTGCATATGATGTTGGAGTTACAAGTATCGATACAGCACCAATTTATGGTCAAGGAACGAGTGAAGAAATTGTAGGGGAGGCCTTGAAAAATATACCTAGGGACAAAGCACAAATACTTACTAAGTTCGGAATGCGTTGGGATTTAGCTGCCGGTGATTTTGCCTTTCATAGTAATAAGAATGATGGTGAGGAAATTGAGATATATAAATATGCAGGGAAGGATAGTATCATTTATGAATGTGAGCAAAGTTTAAAGAGACTTGGGACTGATTATATTGATCTCTATCAGATTCACTGGCCGGATTCAACTACTCCGTTAGATGAAACTTTTGAAGCTGTTGGAAAGCTAATTGAGCAAGGAAAAGTAAGATATGCAGGGGTTTGTAATTATAATGCTGAGTTAATGGCAGAAGCAGTCAATACTTTACCAATTGTCTCGAATCAAATACCATTTAGCATGGTAAATAGGGGAGTCGAAGAAGAAACCATTCCGTATTGTATAAAACATAATCAAGCAGTATTAGCCTATAGTCCTTTGGAAAGAGGTTTACTTACAGGTAAAATCCATACAGGATATACTTTTCAAGAAGGTGATCATAGAGCAAAGCTACCTCATTTTCAACCTGACTTTATAGAAAGGACCAATGTGTTATTAGAACGTATTAAACCGTTAGCAGAAGATAAAGGAGCTACATTAGCGCAATTGGTACTTAGATGGACTGTAGAGCGTCCGGGAATTACAATAGCATTAGCAGGTGCAAGAAATGCAGAACAATCTGTACAGAATGCTAAATCGATGGACATACTACTCACACCGGAGGAAATAGAATTTATGAATGCAGTCGTAGATGCATTTTAAAATAAAGGTTGTTGGTCATCCAACAACCTTTATTTTAGCTGATATCTTTGATAGTAATTAATTTACCTTTTTTATTAAACTCAAATATTGATTTTCCCTGAAGATTTATTTTATCTCCTTTATTTGGTCCATTAGGAAAGTCAATAGCTAAGGTGGCTACGTAATCAATAGAGACTTCTGAATAATCTTTAAAATGAGTGATAGAGGTTACCTTTTGATTTCTATCAGAAAAGAAGGACTTAGCCTGTTCCGCCTGTTCTTTAAAGGCTTCTTTTCCATTTAAAGAATCGGTTACAATTCCTTTAGAAATATTTTCAAATAATAGATGATCATCCAAGTCTTTGACCATTTTGTCTATATCAAAGCTGTTATATCCGTCTAGGTAATTCATAATGATTTCTTCCCGATCCTTCATGCCTATTTTGTTAATGTGTAATATCTATAAAGTTAATTAATCTGGGATGAATAAAAATCATATTTAATTTTCGAAAATAATATTAAAAAAGATAGTACTTCTATTTTAGAAAAGAGCACTCCTATTTATTCTCCTTCGGGGTAAGATTTACATGTTTATTTGCTTGAGAAAGAAAGGGTTTAGTGGTGTTTAATAATTTTCGGATGTTGCAAATATACTTCTCAGGGGTAAATTGTAGCCTGTTTTTCTATGTTATATTAATATTAACTCTGATTTTTACTTAAATCATTGTAAAAATTAATCGCTAACTTTTTTTATTTTGTTATAATATTAGGTTATTGGATAATTAAAAGGGTTCATAATTTATTTGAGGTTGATTTTAGAGAAAACATTTGTTTATAGATGAATTACGAAGAACTAGAACAGTTATTTTATTCGGGAGAATTAGAGCATTTCATTCAGGAAGGAGAGGAGTATTTATTAGATAATCCAAAGGATACAGATATGCTATTCCTGATGGCAGTAGCTCACCATGATAAAGCCTATGAAAATGGGCATGAAGAAGTATATGAAGCAATTCAGGATTACGTGATTCCCTATCTCAAAAGAGTTTTGGTTTTTGAACCTGATAATGCCAGAGTATTATATAATATTCTAAACTATCCCTTAAGCAATCAAATAACTTTAGAGCAGATAGCTAGACCTAAATATCATTTAGATCCAACCAATATTAATGAATTTATAGATTATGCTGAAAGATTAAAAAGAGATGTAGATAATTCGATTTTTGGTCATGATTTCTTAATTAAGATTTATGAGTTTAATCAAAATGAAGCTGCCCTAGTGAAATGTGTAGACGATGCAATCGTTTATTTCAGGGAGCGATTCAATGAAAGTCGCGATTTAAAGGACAGAAATATTTCTATTTGTTGGTTAAAGAAAATCTATTCATTAGATAGGACTAAAAGTTGGAGTCAGGAGGAGTTGATCAGGGAGATTGATTCGATGATGTATTCATATATTAGCCCCAATGATGAGGAATTTATGGATCTGGCTGAAATTGCGTTTGAAGGAGGAAACTTAGATGTATCATTAAAAGCGTTATTAAAATTAATTAAAGGAAATAATCATAGTAAAGAGATTGAAGATGGTTTTGTTTTCTGGCATGAAAGGTTTCAGGAACAGATTAAGATAGGTTATAAAAATCCGGATGTATTTTATTTTCAATTGATAATTGAACGTAATTATTTTGAGATTTTGAATCTGGAAGAAGACTTTTATTACAAACATGCCTTAGAAATTATAAAAGTTCATCCGGAAAATTTTGCTGCTTACCACTTTGCCGGTACATATTTATATGACATCGGGAATTTTGAAGAGGCTTATGTTTTTTTAAAGCATGCTGTAGAACTGAATCCAGATGTTACTACATGGAGAAGAATGCTTGAATCAGAATTTTTGTCTTACGGGACTATTACGCAAAATATTCCGGTCTTTAATAGTTTGCCTCGTGATCTATACAATGAAGCGGTGAACTTAGAAAGTTTTCTTAAGAATATGCTAGATGATGGTGTTAAAGAAGCTTTAAGAACTGTTGATTTGAAATTATATCAACAATCATATAATAACTTTAGAAGATACTTTGAGGAAAATGCTTTTGAAAGTGACTTTTATGGAGATGAACATTGCTGGGCTATGTGTTGTAACAACTATGCTATTGGTTTAATTGCCCATGGGAAGTATGAAGAGGCAATAGAAATAGCAACGGAGGGTATGAATTATTCAGAGTTTTCTGAACTAAATCATACTTTAATAGAAGCGCTGTTGAAGAATGAGGATTATCACGCAGCACAGGACGCATTAGAAGACTATTTTAGTATGTATGATGATTCAACAGCTGGTTCTTATTATAAGCATTTGCAGCATAAAGCTGATTTGGTAACAATCAAACATAAATTGGGTAAATCCGAGGACATTGTTGATGAATCCCAGGTTTTACTTTTTCAAATTTATGAGCATTATCAGGACAATCCGGATATCTCGGATTATGATTTTCGAGACTTTGAAGCAGCAAAAAATACGATTGAAGAAATCCTATATAAGGAGTATGAACATAAAACTATTGAAGAAAGAAAGGCTTATTATGAAGGAATTGCTGCTAAGTATCCCGATGAAGCTAACCCACAATATAATTTGATGCAGGTCTATAATGAATTAGAAGACTTTGAGCATGTAAACAAAGCAGCAAGACTTTATATGGAAAATAAACAATCCTTCTTGCTGAATGATTTTGATAAAGCAAAGACTTTATACATGATTGTAAAGAGTCATTTTTTTCTTGGGGAACATAGAGAAGGGGCTGCGATGTTTTCAGATTATGATGATTTTTGTTTTAATGCTTTAGATAAATCAGAATATGTTTTATGGATAAGTTATGGTATAAAACTTTATGATCAGTTAAATGACTTTTTAAAGATAGAAGAATTGCGTAGCAGATTTCAAGAGATCTACAACTCGGAAGGATGGAGTTATGATGAGATATCAGAGGGAATACATTTAATAAAGGCACATTCTTTATATAAACAAGGTAACTTAAAAGAGGCACACAAAGCCTTGGATTATGTTCTATCGTATGATAATTACGATGCTAAAGCGGAGCATTACAAACAAACCTGGAAAAAACCTAGTCTATTTTCAAAATTCGGTTTTTAACTTTATTAGTTATAAACATATAACGTTTAAACATGTTGTTATAAATTAATATTTTCTTTGTAATATAAATTTGGTATAATTGCTGAATTTATTGAAATATTTATGTAAAACATTTTTTATTAAGCATTTACAACACTCAATATGTGAAGATTCATAATTATTGAGAAATGTTTTAAAACCAATTGTTACAAGAATATTTGATTCAGCAATATTAACAACACAATGAACGATATTAAACTATCGAGGGTTATTGATTCTATGAGATTACCCTTAATTTTTCTAGTGGTGATAGCTCACTTAGTCCCATTTTCTCTACCCCCAGTAAAATTTAGTCATCATACCAACGATATATATATTCTGATATCTGAATTATTTTCCCATCATTTAGCAAGGCTATCTGTAAGATGTTATTTTTTAGTCTCAGGATTTTACTTTTTTAACAGATATTCAGGAGACATAAAAAGTTTTTTTCAGAAACAACTTAAAAGTAGATTTAAATCTTTAGTTATACCTTTTATTATATGGAATGGGATGATGGTGCTTGCTGTTCTTGTGAAACACCACGTCTTCATGAAACTAAACCTTGGACCAGATGAAGGATACTTTTTTCTAAAGGAACTTAATCTATATCAGATATTTTGGTATTATCCAATTAATTTTCCATTATGGTTTGTTAGGGATTTAATCTGTATGATTCTTCTAACACCATTGGTATATTTTTTTATAAAATATTTTAAGCATTATGGAATTATCGGTTTAGGTATTCTGTATCTGACAATCAAGGAACCATTTGTGCCTGGCATTAGTTTAACCTCAGTTTTCTTTTTTAGTTTAGGAGCTTATTTTGCAATTGAGAATAAAGATTTATTGAAAGTCTTTGATAAATTAAAATATCCGGCACTTATTTTAATGCTGCTGTTTCTTTTTATCTCCTTAGGTCATAACGGGCAAGATATCCAAGAGTATTATCTCCGAGTCTTTATTATATGTGGGGTTGTTTCTATTTTTAATTTATTCAATTTATTAGATAATAGATATACCTTTTTAGAGAAATTAACGGGTTTTAGTTCTCTTTCTTTTTTTATATATGTTGTTCATGAAATTTATATCATCAATTGGGTGAAGGGTTTTTTCTTCAGTAGATCTTTGTTTGATGATGGATGGGGCAGGTTATTCGCTTATTTTGTGATCCCTTTATTCTGTATGGCTATATGTACTTTGATATATTATGCTTTAATGAGAATTATGCCTAAATATTTGGTGTTTTCTCTTGGCGGAAGGGTCCCAAATTTTAAAACAGCCGAACATCAATTAAAAATGAAAAGTAAATAGTTTTTAAAGCTGTTAACTATTAAAGGACAAAAGATGACTAATATATTAATCACCTTTTGTCCTTTAATACTATAAATTACTTTGAGTTATTACCAGTCAATATTTCTGTAATCATCTTCTTCTTGGGGCCATTCCTCTTGCACTATGTTGTTATTATTTTGTGGCCTTACACAAGCGGACCCGGCAGCAATCCCTTCTTCGGTGTGTAAAAAAAAGAATCAATGCGATGCAGGCGTAGCACAAGTACAAAAACACTTTGAGCAGTCCAAAGAGAAAATGAAAACCACGCCTGTAAGGTCTGTTCTGAAAAATACGGTGGAGCTTGCCATACATACCACAAGCAACGAAACAGATTTTAAAAAGCAGTTGACCGAGCAGAGTATTAATACGGTTGTAAGACGTAATAATGAAGGACGAATTTACGGTATGACCTTTATTGACCACGAAAGCCGTAGCGTTTGGAACGGATCACAATTAGACAGAAATTTGTCGGCAAACGTATTTAATGATTGGTGGAACAATGGAAACAAACCCGAATTGAAGATACAAGATAACCCCGTTTCTAAAGCAAATGAAATAGACAACCTACCTACAAAAGACCTTTTTGAGTTTCTCTCACAGGAACATTCGCCTAATACCGATTTGGGATTGTTTAGCCTGTTATCCGATGCACAAGGCGAGGATTACGAAGAACAACAGTTTGGTAATCGGATGAAGAAGAAAAAACATCCAAAACATAGAAGATAATATACAGATTCTTAGTGCTATTTTTTTTATAATTTAGAGTGTGACACGGATTGGCTTACTCTTTAAGTATTTTTGCTATGTAAAATAAGGAAAGCTGAAAACTTTGAGAGTAGGCATAATATAAAACATTACAGATTATGGCAAATTATTATTGTGAGTATTGCGGAACAAAGTATTCCAGCGTATCAAGTCTAACAAGTGGTTCGTGTATGCGACATCCTAACGGCTCTCATAAAGGAAAACATAAACTATATGAAGGGAGCGAGAAATCTCAGTACGTCTGTAAGCATTGTGGGACAAAGTATTCATCTCTTTCAAGCTTAACAAGTGGCTCATGTATGAGACACCCAAATGGCTCACACAAAGGAAAACATGCACCTGCTTTGTAAATGGAATGTTTTACCGCAATAGATTTTGAAACTGCACAAGGTTATTGTTGGAGTATTTGTCAGGTTGGGCTTGTTCGTGTCAATAATGGTATTATCACTGACGAAATCAATTTATTAGTACAACCTCCTAATAACTATTATTGGGATAAATTTATTGACATTCACGGCATTACTCCAGATATGACAAAAGAAGCCCTCACTTTTGACAAAGTCTGGCATAAATTAGAACCTTATATCAAAGAACAAGCCGTTGTAGCTCACAATGGCTTGTCTTTTGATTTTCCAGTTTTAGAAAAAACAATGGAATATTATGGCATGGAAAATCCTGAATATGAAAAGCATTGTACCTATCGTCTTTTTAGACAAAATTTAGCGTCATTGTGTAATCAGTATAAAATTTCATTAAATCATCATGATGCTTTAAGCGATGCTAAAGCCTGTGCTGAATTGTTTTTGATACATTTGCAAAGTAATAGTTTATAATAAAATATGATAGAACCTAAAAAAATTAAAGAGATAAATTTCTCAGATAATATTTATTTTATCCCTTCCTATCAGCGAGGCTACCGTTGGGATAAAAAACAAGTTGAAGAACTTTTAGATGATATCTATGAAGTGTATGTGACTAAACAAGAGTCCTATTGCTTGCAACCTATTGTAGTAAGTAAGATTGAAGAAAACAAGTATGAAATAATTGATGGACAGCAGAGATTAACAACCATATACATACTGCTGACTCGATTCAAACGATTTATTGATGAAAAATTCCAATTAGATTTTGAAGTAAGGCAAAATTGTGTAGATTTTTTCAAAAAATTAGACACAGGAAGTTTTGATTACTCCAATCCCGATTACTCACACATATCAAATGCTTACAAAGTAATTGATTCTTGGCTAAATATTAAAAAAGCAACAAAAATTGATTCTAATATCGAAATGAATATTTTTCAAACTTTGTTGGAAAAAGTTGAAGTAATTTGGTACGATGTCGAAGAAAGCAACAGAGAAGAACTTGTAAAAGTATTTACCCGATTGAATAGTGGCAAGATAGGTTTAACTAATGCAGAATTAATAAAAGCATTGTTTTTGAGTAAAGCGAATTTTGAAAATCAATCAAAAGATATATATACGCATCAATTAGATATTTCTAACAAATGGAATCAAATAGAAAATGCCTTACAAAACGATGATTTCTGGAATTTTATTAATAAATCTGAAAACAAATTAGCAACCAGAATAGATTATATCTTTCAACTAATTGTACGGAATAAAAATATAGCGATAAAAGAAGAGTTTGATGTCTTTAGATATTACTATCCGCTTTATGTTAAATCTAGAGAGTCTAAAGAATATGATTTTATTGAATCTAATTGGAATGAAATTGACTTATATTTTACCATCCTTCAAGATTGGTATTCAAATCACGAATATTATCATTTAATAGGATTACTTATTTGGGATGATGCCGATATACTAATTCTTATAAAGGAGTATCAAGAATCCAACAAGACATTATTTGTCAAGTACCTTTTCAAAGAAATAGAAGAACGTTTTTGTCATATTAAGATTGAAGATTTAGATTATAAAAATTCTTACAATCAAGTTGAAAAAACATTAGTATTCTTCAATGTAATGGAAGTATACCGTTCCAAAACTAATAGATTTCCTTTCAAGCAATTAAAAGTTGAAGAAATTAAATGGAGTTTGGAACACATCCATCCACAAAATGCTTTAGATGTAAAACAAAGTGAGTATTCACAATGGCTTGAAGACCACAAAAAAGTTCTTAAAGCAATAGATTCTGGTGGTGAATTAACTGATAGAATAGAAAACCTTATTATAGAATTAAAAGACACAAGTGCAAAAAATCTTAAACTACAATTTGAAGATTTATCCAGAGAAGTTTTAGAAAACCTTGATTACAAAGAGAATAATACGGAAAGTATCAGTAAAAAATCAAAGATACCATTTGAAAAATTGATTGGAGAACATCATATTTCTAATATGGCATTGTTGGATACGAAAAAAAATTCTTCATTAGGAAATAGTGCATTTGGGGTAAAAAGAAAGTCAATAATTGATTTTGAGCTAAACGGTTTTTACATACCAAACGCAACAAAAAACTCTTTCTTAAAGTATTATTCAGATTATCCAAAACACCTTAATTATTGGACGTTAGAAGATAGGGATGAATACTTATTCAAAATTCAGGAGCAGATGAATTTTGTAAAAAACCAAAATTTAGAAACCTATGAATATTAATTATACGCTCTTAGATATATTAACCAATAATATCTTTGTTTGGAAAAATATCGCAAAAGAACATATTCAAATCGAAAATGGAATAGAAATTCCAATGATTCAGAGAGATTATGCTCAAGGTCGAAATGATGAAAAAACGGCTTATATTCGAGAAAAATTTCTTAAAGATTTACACAGCGTTATGCGAGAAAGTCAAAATGGAAATGATAAACATCTGAATTTAGATTTTGTGTACGGTTATATTGAAAATTCAACTTTTATTCCTCTTGATGGTCAGCAAAGATTAACCACGCTGTATATTATCTATTGGTTTCTTGCTTTTAAAGACGATGTGTCTTTTTACGAAAATGGTCTACACCTATTTAGTTACAAGACGAGACAATCTGCTAAAGAATTTTTAAAATCATTAAATAAAGATGAAAACATAGAAAAAATAAGAATTGAAACAGAAGAAAACACGCAAAAAATAGTTTGTATAATAAAAAACCAGCCATGGTACAATCTTAATTGGGACTATGACCCAACTGTAAAAGGCATTCTACAAACATTGGAAGATGTATCAAAACTTTTTTCAGATATTTCATTCGAAACATTAAAAGAAAAACGACCTGTTAATTTTCACTTTTTACAAATTAATGAATACGGATTAGGCGACAATCTATACATAAAAATGAATGCAAGAGGTAAACCTCTTTCAGACTTTGAAAACTTTAAAGCTTCTTTTGAAAATGTAATATCATCACATAACTCATCTAAATTTTTCATAGAAAAAATAGATGGTGTATGGTTAGATGCTTTTTGGAAATTCACGATTGAAAGTTTCAATAAAACGGTCGATGTAGAACAAGATGTTTCTAAATTCACGAAGCGATGTGATGAATTGACGCTTTCATTTATCAGAAAAATAACCGAATATCTATACTATAAAGATAATATTGGTAGAAATTATCAATTCAATGATGTAGCTATTGATATTATTTATTCAAAAGAAGAAAACTTGCAAATATTAATTCAAACCTTAGATTTAGTAATTGGGCTTGGATACAACGAATGGGTAGATTATTTTGGTGATATTTTCTCTGAAAAATTCCAGAAAGACAGAATAGCAATTAACCAGCCATCACTAAATCCTATTCTGAAAATATTTAACAATGATAATTTTTCACATTTTGAAAATCTTTTATTATTTGGATGGTTAAATTATATCGCAAAAGCAGATTCTATAAATGTCACCTCTAACTTAAAAGACTTTTTACGAATTATTAGAAATTACATCAACAATATCAATCAGAAAAATAAAACATCTTTAGATTCAGAATTAAGAACAGATTATTACAACGATATACTAAACACTATTTTTTCGTTATCAATATCTAATCCTTATCAAAATCTGAATACTACATCAGTATCTTTTCGAAAAGAGTATATTCAATACGAAATAGCAAAATATGATCTTTTTCAAGATGATCTTTTTCGAAAAGATTTAATTTTCAAGATTGAAGACCATTCAACATTAAGAGGGTTGATTTTCAATTTTGATTTTACCTCATATACCAATGCTGAGTTACAAAACATTACAGATAATTTTTATAGCTTGTATAGAGAAGTAGCTTATCAAGATATTATCCGTCTGTTATTGTGTTTCGGAGATTATTCCATAAATGTAGGATACTCAAACTTGGGAGAGTTTAGATTTTTCGGACAAAAAGGAAAATGGCATCGGGTGTTAGCATCACCAGATGAAGAAATTAAGTCAAATTTTGAAGAGTTATTTAAAATATTTTCCAAAGAAAACACCAGTGATTGGCATAATTTTATTGAAACCAAAGTTTCAGAAAATATAGAAAGCTATAAAGGTAGTTGGTTATGGTACTGTTTAAACCCCAAGTATAAAACTATACTTGACCACCCTATTTATACAAAGAATTATGAGAATAAAGTTGAAATTTTTTATAACCAAAGTTTGAATTCTTATCATCATAATCCATTTGTATTTTGGTTTAGATATCATAGCCCACAATATGTTAGAATTCATATCAATGAAGCTGACTCTTGTGCTCAATACTCAAATTTTAGCAGATTACATTTAAAAAATGGTGTTGAATTGGAACAAATCAATAACAATTGGGTTGTTTACAATTTGGGTAAAGAATTCAATCATTCATCTTTTAAATTTGAGGTAGAGAGAAACTGCTATATTTTAAGTTGTGAAAACTTAATTGATGAATTAATCCCTCTTGTTGAAATTTTAAATCTTTATGAGAACAATTCCGATATTTAGAAATATCGGAATTGTTTGGTTTTAATCTACATAAATAAAAAACATTCTATCTTAACAACCACGTCACACTTTGTCTTACTCTCTCTGTACCTTTGTCAAAAAAGATAGGTTTATGGAAAGTATTACAAAGAAACAAATTCTGGAAAGCATTGGGAAAGTGTACGAACAATCAAAAAATTGTAAGCTTGAAAATTCATTTTTTGAAAGCATCAAATCCGAACTAGATACTCTTTCCCAATATTTCAAAACATCGGATAATCAAACCTTTTTTATTGCAATGGTTTTTGCTTTAAACTACAAAGGAGATACTGTCGATTTGAACGATTTGATAGAATATTTTGATTGTAATCCAATGAAAATTTTGGAATACAGCGATGATTTCGAGTATTTACACAAAGTTGGGATTTTTGAAAAAAAGAAATCAAGACACCGTGTGAAGTTAGCAGGAGCTAATGATCAATTTGTTATTCACGAAAAAATCACGGAAGCCATCTTGCAAAACAACCCTTTGCCAGCAATCAACGAGAAGAAGATAAACGGTATAATAGATTTATTAGAACAATTATACAAATTGGGTGACCAACGAGACGATGATAAAATTTCAACCTTTGAATTATTTCGGGAAGTTGAAAAATTAATTGCAGACAACACTCATTTTCCGTTGATAGAAAAAGTAAAACAATTCAGTTTAAGCACAGAAGACACTTATCTTTTTTTGTACCTAATATGGAAAACAGTGTCAGGAAATGAATCTACAGATATTGGAAGGGCTTTGGAGGGTATTTATGATAGTCCATCAGAGAGAGTAAATGAAGTACAAAAATTGTTATCTGGCAATCATATCCTTATTAACAATAATTTGGTTGAAATTATAGAAGCTCAATTTTTCAATGATACAGAAATGAAATTGACGGACACTTCGCTCCAACTTCTGAACGATTGCGACATTAAGCTTTTTCTAAACAAAAATAAAAAAGACAATATCATTATTCCCTCGGAAATTGTTTATCGTAAATTGGTTTTTGATAGGGTCGAGATGAATCAATTAGAAACACTTCAAAATTTACTTCAAGAAGACAAGTTTAATGAAACACAGATAAGACTAACAAATAAAGGTTTACCCAAAGGAATTGCAGTTTTGTTACATGGCGCACCTGGAACAGGAAAAACCGAAATTGTAAAGCAATTGGCAAAAGCTACAGACAGAGAAATAATGAAAGTGGAAATCAGCCAGTCAAAATCCATGTGGTTTGGCGAAAGTGAAAAAAGCATTAAACGTATTTTTACGGATTACAGAGCTTATGCAAAAGAATGTAAATTAACACCTATTTTATTTTTCAATGAAGCTGATGCCATTATTTCTAAAAGAAAAGAAAACAGCAATTCCAATGTGGGTCAAACTGAAAATGCTATCCAAAATATCATACTGGAAGAGCTTGAAAACTTTGATGGCATTTTAATGGCAACTACCAACTTAGCGAATAATTTGGACACTGCTTTTGAACGAAGATTTTTATTCAAAGTACCGTTCAAGAAACCCACAAAAAAGGTAAGAGCTAAAATATGGAAATCAAAATTGCCACATTTAGCAGATGAGCATTGTCAAATACTTGCAGAAAAATTTGACTTTTCAGGTGGACAGATAGATAATATTATTCGTAAAAGTGAAATACAGGAAATCGTTCACGGCACAATGACCAACTTTGAAGAAATACAGTCATTTTGTAGCGAGGAATGCATCATAACAAAAACAACTAAAATTGGATTTGGGTATGCACACGATTAAAATTAAAAGTCAAAACATTTTATTGTTATCAGATACGCATGGCAAACATCGCTTAATCGATATTCCTAAAAACATTCAGATTGTAATTCATTGTGGAGATATTTGTAATGCAGGAGATATGGATGAAGTTTTGGATTTTTTTAAATGGTACGCTCAATTAGAAATACCACATAAAATATTTATTCACGGAAATCATGATTTGCCTTTCGAGTTAGAACCAGAGTGGGGTAAAAGATTGATTCCTAAAGACATTATTTGGTTAAATGACGAAGCGATAGTAATAAGTGAAATAAACATAATGGGAATCAGTGCTTTCCCTTTTTATAATGGTATTGAAACGAAAAATAAAATTGACATCATTGCATCACATTACCCTCCTTACGGTATTTTAGACAATGGATTTGGCAGTGAAGAAATTAGTAATTTTATATTTCAGTTGACACCAAAATACCACATATTTGGTCACAATCATTCCAACTATGGAAAAACAAAATACAAAAGCATTCAGTATATTAACGCATCTATTTATCATAAGTTATGTCAAAAAGAGAATCAATAGCAAGGTATAATCTCATCATAAAAAAATTAAGAAAACGACCTGCAACATTTTCTGAAATTGAAGAATATCTTGCCTTGGAATCAGAAATTCAAGCTTACAATTTCAATATTTCAAAGCGTACATTTCAACGAGATAGAGACGATATTCGTTCTTTATACAATATCGATATTTTGTTTGACTTTTCTAAAAAAGTCTATTACATAGATTTTGATGAACAACCAGAAGCAAATGAAAGGATATTAGAAGCTTTCGACACCTTTAATGCTTTGAATTTAACAGATAGGCTTTCTAAGCATATTCATTTTGAAAAACGGAAACCTCAAGGTACTGAACATCTGTATGGAGTACTTCATTCTATTAAAAATCAGATTCAAATAAAATTTGTGTATCAAAAATATTGGGAAGATGAGTTAACTGAACGCATAGTAGAACCATATGCTCTGAAAGAATTCAAAAACAGATGGTATGTCTTATCAAAAGATTTAGGTGATGATAAGATAAAGAGTTTTGCCCTTGACCGTTTAACAGATTTAGAAATTTTGAATAAGAAATTCAATTTTCCAAAGGATTTTGATGTAAATGAACATTATAGATACTGCTTTGGTATTATCAGTCCGAACGGTCATCAGCCAGAAGATGTAATTCTTTCTTTCAATGCATTCCAAGGGAAATATATCAAATCATTACCGTTACACGATTCTCAACAAATTTTGATAGACAATGAACATGAATTAAGAATACAGCTCAAACTATTCATTACACACGATTTCTTTATGGAACTTTTATCCTTTGGAGAAAACCTTGAAGTACTTAAACCTCAAAGCTTGATTGATGATTTAAAATCAACTGTTAGAAATATTCAAAGTATATATGAAGAGTAGAAACTGCATAAATATATTGATAACGAAAAATTAAAATTTTGTATATTTGCTATGAGCCAACGGAAACATGTTGAAAAGCAAAGCAATAAGCACCGTTACCAAATCGTTACCTGACTTTTTTGATTATCCTTATAAAAGCTTAGTGTTCAACCGATACAGCTTTTTCCTGAAAACTTTAAAATAAAAATCCGCCTTCTGAAGCATTATAAAACAGCTTCCTTGAAGACGGATTTTTCACAAAAAATTGATTTAAAACTTATAGGTTGCTCCAACATTAAGTACTGATACACCGTAACCAAGTTCGGCATAGGCACCAATGTTTTCAGTAAAAAACCATCTGCTTCCTATAAATCCGGAAAAACCTATACCACTGCCATAACTTTTAGCCATACCGATGTCGTCAGCCGCATCTGAAGAGTACTTAACAATGTTATAGCCAAGCATTACTCCTGCATAAGGATCCAGCTTTGGTAAGTTGGTAAATCCATTATAATGATAGGCTCCTCTTACACCTGCTACTATATAGTTCCACTTGTAATTATATCCGCCACTGCTGTATTTGTAGCCGGTATTTCCAACATAACCTCCAAGACTGATTACACCCGGACCGCCGGTTTCCCAAAGGCCATGATCAATGGATAAACTAATGGCAGGTCGAGCGTTTCCCAGTCCACCCAATGCAGTCCCCAGACCTATTCCTAAATTAGCCGTTGTCGTTTCTTTTTTAAAAGATTGTGAGTTGGCAGTTGCTGCAAATAGCAATGCCATAAGAATAAAAATTGTTTGTTTCATTATTATAGGTTTTAAAATTTTAATACTGTTTTTACTTGATCATAATTGTTGATATCTACCCCTGATTTCGCAATTTTAGTTACATCCGTTGCCTCAAGAAAAAGAATTTTTATTCCTCCGAAAGTCACAGTAGAATTGTATAAGACATATGATGCAGGGTTTCGTGCTGTTAGGGTGACCCTGAATTGATTATTGTATGGAAAGGTTACATAATTGACCATGAAATTCTGTGCATGGTAGGGCACCTGATACCATGGATTTGCATGTTTAACATAGACCAACATATTTAGGTTTATGACATCATTATAAGCAATCGGCAGATCTAGATTGAGTGTCCCGGTAAAAGATCTACTACCAATTTCGAACATCTTTATATTAGCATTTCCGTCATCACCCTTGTCTCCTTTATCCCCCTTGTCTCCTTTAGGACCTTTCAAAGTGATCCCTGAGCCCCAACCAGAACTGGTCTTCGGACCGTATAACAAGCCTGTTGTTGACATAAAATAAAAATCACCGATGGTTCCCTGAGAGGTATTTGGAGCAACTGTTCCACTAAGTAATTTTGTTCCTTCCGCGCCAGTTGCACCTGTAGATCCGGTTGCTCCTTTTAAGCTTATACCTGTACCCCAACCTGAGCTGCTTTTAGGTCCAAATAATACAGAATTGCTGGTTTGTAAATAATAGTCCCCCTCATCGCCAATACTTGCTGTCGGAGCATTTGCTCCTGATAAGATTTTGTTGCCATTTACACCGGCAATCCCCTGTATGCCTTGAATCCCTTGATCGCCTTTAGTTCCTTCTGGTCCTGCGTCACCTTTTTTACATGCTGACAAGCTTAAAATAAAGAGGCTAGTCAACAAGATAATTGTTGTTCTCATCATGTCTGTTCTAAATTTTAAATATTATTCTTTAAATAATTAATCAATTTGTAGCATAGAGGATATTTGCTCCCTGAACGTAGCCACGAGGATTATAGGCGTTGTAAAAACCGTTCCAGTCACCTTTAATAGGAGATGAGATATTCCCGTCACCATTCGTATCACCGGCATGAGCGTCATCCCTATACGAGGTCAGGATTGCTGTATTGTGCAGATTGATATTCTGCGGTGCATTTCTTTGAAGTCCTGCACTTGATCTTTTAAATTTCACCACGACATTTGGTCCAATATTTATGGTAGAGGCACCAAATACTTGGCAGTATTCATCCAATACATAAGCAACCTCTGTATTTGACCAGGTTACGGTACGATCAAGACCTGAAAAATCTAAGTAAATACCATTATGAGTATTAGCTTGTGAAGGATTATCGGGATTGTGAAATTTGTTACTTGAATCCAGGTTGTAGTAAGCATTTATAAATAATGGTTTTCCATTATCAAAGAAAACATTATTGGTGAATTTACTCACCTTTGAATCAGACATAGCACTAGAACCATGAAAAGCACATGAGCTGTCATAAGATGACTCCGTATAGAGTGTATGAGCAATTCTACAGTTGTCAAATGTAAACGACACGGAGTTGGGACCAGAAATTCGAAATGCATTGCTGCTACCACCACTATTCTTACCTGAATAGAAGATGTCTACATATTGAAATATGGTTTCGGTCGTTCCGTTTAAATAAATCCCAGTCCAATCGCCTTTTGCAGGTGATGTTGCATTTCCATCCCCATTAGAATCACCACAATAACGATCATCTGCAATGGAAGTAAAGACAATGCGTTTTTGGGCCGTGCCAACAGCAATAATTTTACCACCAACCACATCTATTCGGGCATCCTTTAATTTTACAGTCACACCTGCTTCTATGGTCAATACTGCTTCTATTCGTAGGTTAGAGCCGTCTAATACATAAACATTCCCGGCTTTCCAGGTCGTGGCTTGATCAATCTTTCCCTTAACTTCAATAACATTACAACTTTGAGGTTGATCAATCGGATTAACTTCACTTTTTTCACAAGATGATAGACCGATAATTATCAAGCCTATCAAAAAAACAATTCTCTTTTTCATTATATTTTATCTTAGTTGTTTATAATCTTTTTGGTTAAAGAAGAAAGCGAAACTTTTAGTTAGCCACATTTCTTCCTAATTGTAAAAGCAAAGTTACTTGGGAGGTTTCGACTGGTCTACCCCCGAAAGGGGGTTTTTATTGAGGATAAATGAGTTACCTTTGAATTAGTACGATTAACCAATTGCGATTCTAGCCTTGACAAGCTGTTGAACCAGACAAAAAATGAGTAAAGATGATTAAAGTTGTAATTTTAGATGACCATAAAATTTTGACGGAAGGACTTTGTGGTCTTATAACAGAATCAGGCATTGCTACTGTTGTAGGCGTAGCAAATAGCGCGGAAGAATGCAGGCGTTCTCTTGCTTTTTGGAAACCTGATGTTCTACTTTTGGACGTGGGATTGCCGGATATTAATGGTCTGGATTATTGTAAGGAAGTAAAAGAATCTTTTCCCGAAATAAAGATATTGGCATTAACAACACATAAGGAATATGCTATTGTTCGGCAGATGCTAGATAATGGTGCTTCAGGATATCTAATTAAAAATGCAATGCCTGATGAGGTAGTGGCAGGTATTGAAACGGTTGCTGCCGGAGAAATTTTTCTATGCCATGAAATAGATATCTTAATGAAGCGACCTTCTAAGAAAAATATATGGCTGACAGAAAGAGAACGCGAACTGCTCAAATTAATCTCTGAAGGTTTAACGAATAATGAAATAGCAGATCGGATTTATTTAAGTCACGAAACGATCAAAGGATACCGTAAAAATCTATTATTGAAATTAGGAGCAAAAAACACAGCAGTATTGGTTAAAATGGCAATAGAACAAAAGTTAATCTAATCTTCTTAATAAATTTACTCAATATAAAAAGCGGAACTAACAGCTTTCATCCTGTTAGTTCCGCTTTTTACATAAGGTTACAATTACCTCCTCTTAAAGGTAATTACACTCTCGTATGAAACACCTTCTTCTACACCTTTTGAAGATAACTTCAAATTGTTGTTATTCACAGAAAATGTGAAAATCTCTGTATCCCCCTCAGATATGATTTTAAGCTGATCCCCATTCACTGTGTACTTCATATGATCTTTTTCCCAAACCTTTTCGTCTGTGTCATATTCTTCAGAATAACAGGTGCCATCGGCATTAAATGTTGCTCTTATTTGATCATCGATATCAGTATGTGCATCGGTACCCTCCTGTACTTTGCCATCTACTGTATACTTCCAATATTCAGAAGTAGAAACCCAAGATCCTACTAATAATGAAGAATCATTATCCCCATTGCCATCTTTCTCACAAGCAAATAATGTGCTCAGGGAAATAAGCAGAATTAAAAAATGTTTTAGTTTCATAATCTTATAATTTAAAATGTTCTGGTTATACAAATTAAGATAAAGGCAATTGACGGTTCAATACCTAATTCGGAGTATTTTTGAAAGTCGGTTGGAAGCGAAGTTCTACTCTTTAGGGAGTATAATGAATCAAATATCTGTATCAATTATTATTGAAATCGATTGAAAGAATGAAGAGTTTCAATGGTACTAATTCTTTGTACTATAGATTCTACTCAAACAGAAATTGCTCATTTATCAATCATAGCTTAGCCTTTGAAAGATGGGCGAGCATTGGGTGAGTTATGGACCAGGTATGGATCAGGTGATAGTTTTTATCTTTGAATTTACTGTATGCGGCAATAAGATTTGGGTTCTCTTTTCTACATGGTACACATCAGGAAGACCAGAAATCTATTAGGACATACTTATCTTCAAAATCAGAAAGCTTAATTATTTGACCTTTAGTATGAGCCTGTTCGAAAGCTATGGCTTTAGCACCTTCCTTCAATAATTGACCTTTTAAGAGGTTAGCAAACTTTTTCCCTCTGCTTGTTTTTTGTATTTCAGGAGATAGATTGATGAAAATTGGAGATATTACTTCCAGATCCGGTTTGGAACCAGCAATTCCTTCTAAAAAAATCAAGCTTAGTTTATTGTCGGAATCGTTTTTAATAAATGCCCCTATTCAGATTGACCAAATTATGGATCAAGCTGAATTCTTGGGGGGAATGTTAAAAATTTCTTAGTTTAGCATCTTTAATACAGATATCCCTTGCAAGAAGCCGAACGTAAATTACTCTCCCTATTGATGCCCGAAGGGCTATTGGAAT
>Ga0308157_10000511_pt1 | contig 125415 bp, 122 predicted proteins | sample PhyBR1_FD_201035 | JGI IMG/M metagenome (GOLD analysis project Ga0308157, IMG submission 201035) | Phyllosphere microbial communities from UC Gill Tract Community Farm, Albany, California, United States - DLSLB.R1 | ecosystem: Host-associated > Plants > Phyllosphere > Unclassified | place... | reverse complement strand
GTATATCAATTACTACAATAACGACAGGATAAGACTTAATCTAAAAGGAAAGAGTCCGGTACAGTACCGAACTCTTTCATATAATAATATTGTTTAATTTTGTCTAAACTTTTGGGTGCAGTCTATAAAAATTAAGGCTTTTTTATTTTTTTATAGTTTATTATCTAGGAAAGTATACAGCAAAAATCATGCTAGGGGTGTTTTTTATCAAATAAATTTATTAAATTCGTGGAATATGTTATGTTAAAACACAAATACAAATATGCTTAAACAACACTTACAACTCAAATTAGGACAGAAGCTTGCTCCTCAGCAGATCCAGCTGATGAAGCTTATACAGCTGCATACCCTGGAATTTGAAGAGGAGCTGGAAAGAGAGCTTGAAGAGAATCCTGCTTTGGAAATTGTAAAAGAAGATTCTAAAGAAGATGATTATTCTTCTCTGGAAGAAGCCTATCAGGATGAAGGTACGGAAAGCATTGAAACAGATTTTGATGTTAACGAGTATCTTTATGACGACGAACCCAGCTATAAAACAGCATCCAGCAACTATTCTCCGGATGACGAGGAATTTGATAACGAAAGCCTTCTGACAGAAGGACAATCGCTGTATGATTATCTGACGGAGCAGATTCATCTGATCAACATCAGTGAAGAAGATCTGAAAATTGCTGAATATATCATTGGAAACCTTGATACAGATGGATATCTGAGAAGAGAAATCAAATCTATTGTGGACGATCTTGCATTTTCACAGGGAATCTATACTACCAAAGAAAAAGTGGATGATATTCTGGAAAATTATGTTCAGAAACTGGATCCGCCAGGCGTTGGCGCACGCGGACTTCAGGAATGTCTTCTGCTTCAGATCGAAAAGAAAGTAAGCTCTGATAAAGCAGTTTCTTTAGCTGCCAATATTCTGAGACATCAGTTTGATGCCCTTACCAACAAGCACTATAATAAGATCATCCAGAAATATGATATTGAAGAAGAAGATCTTAAAGATGCCCTGGAGGAGATCTCCAAATTGTCTCCGAAAGTAGGCGGGAATTTTGATACCCAGACCATCACGATTAATCAGGAAATTATTCCGGATTTTGTGATCCAGGTGAAAGACGGCTTGGTTATCCCTATGCTGAACAGCAAAAATGCACCTACTTTAAGAGTTTCTGAAGAATACAAAGACATTCTGACGACTTATTCACACGATAAAAACTCTTCTGAGCACAAACAGGCGGCACTGTTTATCAAGCAAAAGCTTGATGCTGCCAAATGGTATATTGATGCGATTAATCAGCGTCAGAATACCCTTCTTCAGACGATTACAGCTATTGTAAAGTTCCAGAAGGACTATTTCATCACGGGTGATGAGAAATCTCTTAAACCAATGATCCTGAAAGATGTTGCAGACATTACCGGATTCGATATTTCTACCATTTCAAGAGTGGTAAAAAGCAAATATGCCGATACACCAAATGGAATTATTTATCTGAAAGACCTTTTCTCAGACAGCCTTACCAATGATGATGGTGAAGAAGTTTCTACCAAAGAAATTAAAACCCACCTTCAGGAGGTTATTGATAAAGAGAATAAGAGAAAACCGCTTACTGATGATGCGCTGGTAGTGATCCTTAAAGAACAGGGGTACAACATCGCCAGAAGAACCATCGCCAAATACCGTGAACAGCTCAATATTCCGGTAGCGAGATTAAGAAAAGAACTTTAAAATACATAAGGCTGTCCTCAAAAGACAGCCTTTATTATTGTACTCCGGGTTTATATCAATTTTACAGAGTAATAAAAAAATAATGTTCTGAATGTCGGTAAACTCAATGCCGCAATGTTTTTAATAGCTAACTGTTTTTAAGGCGCAAGAAAACCAAAGGTTTTCAACAGAATATACTACAGCAATCTGTGTAAATCTGAGCTATCTGTGGGAAACCCGTGCAATGAATTTTTAAAACCACAAAAGACACAAGAGAATTTAACACCTTAAATTTTTAAGTTTAAAGCTTCACGCATAGAAGTTCATAAAAGAATAAAAATCTACGATTTTTATTGGGTGAGAATAGATCTGTTCAACCCGCAAAATCTGTCATAAAAAACATCCAAAACAATCTCTTCTGAAAAATCTTTTAATGTATTCTGTAGAATTTATTCAATAGAGGCGGGCTAAAGCCCGCCTAAATAAAAAGACAATCCATTGGCTTTAGCCAAAACCTATAAAAAGTATCAGAATCAGAGAGAATTGCTGGGTATTACGACCGTTTAAAACCATCCAGTCCCAGTTCTTTCATCGAAATTTCCCGCATTTCAACTTTTCGTATTTTTCCGGAGATGGTCATCGGGAATTCATCCACAAATTTCCAGTATTTCGGGACTTTATAATGGGCAATTCTTCCTTTACAGTATTCCAGAAGTTCGGATTCGGTCACCTCAAAACCTTTTCTGATTTTGATCCACGCCATAACTTCTTCTCCGAATTTTTCACTGGGAACTCCAATGATTTGGACATCGAGGATATTGGGGTAGGTATATAAAAAGTCCTCAATTTCTTTAGGAGAAATATTTTCACCACCGCGGATAATCAGGTCTTTGATCCTTCCGGAAATGGTGATGTAGCCGTCATCATCCATTACAGCCATATCTCCGGTATGCATCCAGCGGGCATCATCCAGAACTTTTCGGGTATTTTCCGGATCATTCCAGTATTTCAGCATAACAGAATAGCCTCTGGTGCAGAGTTCTCCATGCTCGCCCCGGTTTAAAATCTTTCCGTTTTCATCAATGATCTTTATTTCGAGATGATCCTGAACGGTTCCTACCGTGCTTACCTGTTTTTCTAAAGGAGTACCAATCAGGGTTTGTGTAGAAACGGGTGAGGTTTCAGTCATTCCGTAGCAGATGCTCATTTCTTTAATATTCATCAGGCTTTCAACCTTTTTCATAATCTCCGGCGGACAGACTGAACCTGCCATAACTCCTGTTCTCAGACTTGAAAAATCATAGGTGTTAAAATCTTTTACAGCCAGTTCTGCAATAAACATGGTAGGAACTCCATAGAGAGAAGTGCATTTTTCATCGGAAACAGCTTTTAAAGTAAGGTCCGGGTCAAAACTGTCATTGGGAATCACCATACAGGCGCCATGGGCCGTACAGCAAATATTACCGATCACCATTCCGAAGCAGTGATAAAACGGAACAGGAATACAAACCCGGTCTTTTGATGAATATTTCAGACGAATACCAATAAAATAACCATTATTAAGAATATTATGATGGGAAAGCGTTACTCCTTTCGGAAAACCTGTCGTTCCGGAGGTATATTGGATATTGACAGGATCATCAAACTGTACATGTTCCTCAAAGCTGTGCAGGGTATCGTCTGAAGTATCCTGCCCGTTATTGAGAAAATCTTCCCAGTTATGATCGAAAAATATTTCGTGTTCCAGAGAAGGGCAGACTTCTTTGGCGTATTCCACCATTTCTTTATAATTACTGCTTTTAAAGCTTAATGAAGAAAAGATGAACCGTATCTCAGATTGGTTGATGACATAGGTCAACTCGTGCGTTCTATAGGCGGGATTAATATTCACGAGAATGGTTCCGATACGGGCAGTGGCATATTGTAGAAGCACCCATTCATAGCGGTTGGAAGACCAGATACCAATTCTGTCTCCGGCTTTTGCTCCCAAAAAGATCAGTGCTTTTGCAACAGCAGTGGTCTGATTATAAAATTCCTGATAAGTTGCTCTGTAATTCTGATGAACACAGACTAATGCTTCCTGGCGGGGATATTTTTCAACGGTGTTTTTAAGATTTCCTCCGATCGTTTGTCCCAATAGCGGAGTCTCAGAAGTCCCATAGACATAAGATAATGGCATAATTCAAGGTTTGGTGGAATAAAATTAATGAATAAATCCTGAATTATGAGCCTATACCAGTTAATTTTCCTGAGAATCTATTTCTTTAAGCTGTTTTAAATTTTTGTCGAGTTTCCGGATGATAATACCATAAACAAGTCTGTAATACAGCCAGATCAGCAGTATGCACAAAATCATACTGACAATGGTTCCTATAATAACAATCGCAAGGTTAGAATTGGAAGGCTGTATATTTTGGGAATTCAGAATATAAAAGATAAATGCCGAGAAAACCAGAGTAAAAGCTATAAGCAGAACAATACTGATCAGAATAAAAGCATTCACCGTATTTTTAAACTTGATAATTCGTGTAATCAACCCTTTAAGGTTTTCTTCTATTTTTATTTTACGGTAATTCTGGTAGAATTTGAAAACAAAATAAGCGGTGATCATGAGGCCTATGATTTTAATGGCTAAATAAGCAAAGTCGAAATTGTTTTCCAGTTCAGGAGATTCCTGTGCTCCCAGTTTTTCAAGAATTTTGCGGAAACTGTCAGATTCGTCCCCCTGGAAAAAATAAAATACTCCAAGTACAGAAAAGAATAAAAATTCAACAACACTGATCCAGAAAATATATTTCACATAATTACGTGATTTTCTGTTCAGCATCTGAAGGATTTCGGTGCTGTCATATTTCGGCTGAACAGGCTGCTCCTGCCATGTTTTCTTAAAGCTATCTAAATCAAAATCAGGCATATTTTTCCATCTGTTCTTTAAGGGTTTTCTTTAATCTGTTCATTTTCACACGGGCATTGACCTCGGTGATCCCAAGGTTTTCTGCAATATCCTTATAGGGCAGGTCGTCAAGATACATCATTACAATTGCTCTTTCTACATTCGGTAACGTTTTGATTACGGTGTACAGAAGCGAGATCTGCTGCTGTTTTTCATCATCATCTTCCACAAAATCTTTATGGTTAATGTCCAGTTCATTGGTAGGAAGACTTTTGCTTTTTTTCCGAAAAAGGGTAATGGCTGTATTAAGGGCTACACGGTACATCCATGTAGAAATTTTGGAGTTTCCTTTAAAGGAATCATAACTTCTCCAAAGCTGGAGAACAATTTCCTGAAAAAGATCTTCTTCATCTTCGAGAGAATTGGTGTACAAGCGCGAAACTTTAATAATCAGGCCCTGATTATCTTTAATAAGCTGCGCAAATTCTTTTTCTCTTGAACTCATAAATTTATAATGGCACGAAGATAATAATAATGCGGTAATTTATTAATTTGAAAATGGTTTAATTTGAAAATTTGAAAATTTTTGTTGAAATTCATAAAAATAATTAAAGAAACCTTTGAAATATCGTTCCTGTTTTTAATTTAATCTGAGTTTGGGTTAATGAAGTTAGATGGAAGCCGAAAGTTACTTTTGGTTATATCTATTGACAATCACTATAAAATTTTAATGTCATAAAAAGAATAAAAACAAATAAACAGTTATTCTTAATGACTTTTATAACTTCCCTATTCCGGCTCCCAGCTTCAAACCTTCTGATCATGAATTGAGAATAGTTTAATTTTCAAATCAGAGCATGGCTGTATTTTCAAATTATCCTGTATCTTTGCATTCGCGAGAAAATCGGCTTGTTGATTTCCCGTTTTACGGGAGGTAGGAAAGTCCGGACACCGTAGAGCAGCAAAGCGGATAACATCCGTCACCCGTGAGGGTAGGACAAGTGCAACAGAAAGCAGGTACAGTTCGGCTGTAGTGAAACCAGGTAAACTCTTTGTGGTGCAATGATAAGTATATCGGTTCTTTTCAGCAATGAAAATAGGGGCGGCTCGTCCTGAAAGCCGAGGGGTAATCAGCTCAAATTTTGCAGTAATGTAAAATGTAGATAAATAACAGGCACTTCTTCGGAAGTACAAAATCCGGCTTATAGATTTTCTCGTATTTTTCCTGGCCCATTTCCTTATAAAATGTCTTTTTTTTCAAACTTCCAGCTACTTGAAAAAGACCGGAACTGATTCCGGCCTTATAGATAATGATCTGCATTCTTTACGACCACAAATCATGAATGTAAGGTTTAAAGTGAATACAACTGTAGATAAGTAGTGCCGTTAATGGTAAAGATCTCTGCGAATTCGTTACCGGAAGGAGTGGTATACGTATCCATAGAATTAGGGTTACATGGGGTGATTAATGCTAAATTAGCATGGAACTCCAGTAATGAGGTACTGAATTTGGTAGCATACCATTGGGTGGTCGTAGAAATTGTACCTCCGGGTGCCAGATTTGGATCATCCCATGACATTACGGTGTGGTTCAAGGGATTCTGGTAAACTTCCCAGGTAGTTGTAGGATAGAGGGAATTTGTAAATTGAGATTGATAATCTTTATACATAAGTTCTTTTCCGTTTCCTGTATGGGAATCAGCAGGTATCTTAACGATATCTGTATTTCCAACCCTTGGATAGCATCCATTAGCAGCTGAGGTACTTCCTGCTATCAAAGTGCCGGAAAAATCATATTTCGAATAATTATTGATAATAAGTATTCCCTGTGAGTAAGCCAGTGAAGTCATTGCCAGCCCGGATAGTATTAAAACTTTCTTCATGAGTAAATCATTTTAGTAAAGCTGAATGTAAGTATAGAGTGTTACTCCGTCGTCTATGGTGAATATTTCTGCCATATTTCCTGAAGGAGTAGTGAAATTAGGTGTTGTATTATAACAGTTGCTGAAAATAGATACGGTACCTCCGAAGTTGTCAGGAGCATTGTTATGGGTTCCCGGATAATACATGGCAAACTTTGATGCAGCCCACTTTGTATTGTCGGAAATAAATCCTCCAAGACTTAAAGACGGATCATTCCATGGGATTGTAGTCGTATTGGTTGCTGATAACATAACAGACCAGGCAGCCATAGGATATAAAGAATTGTTAAACTGATCCTGATAATCATTATATCTCAGTTCATGTCCGTTGTACATATGAGAGTCGGCAGGAATTTTAACAAGGTCGGGATCAGCAGAAGTAACCAACGGATAGCAGCCTCCATCAGAATTACTGGCTATAATATATCCTTCAAAATCATACTTGGAATAATTGTTCAGGATGAGAGGGCCTTTCTGAGCAGATCCAAAAGAAAAAGCAGCAAGACTTAGTAATGCGAGTCCTTTTTTCATATCTATTATTTTTCAGATTTAATATTTTTACGGATTTCATCACTTTTCTTCATGTAGATCTGGGTAGCCCAGACAATGATCTGGCTCATATCACCGCCTGTTTTTCTCATCAGCTCGTTTTCAGTTACTCCGGTAGAAAGGATCAGCTCTTTGGAAGCGGGAACTAAAAGTGCTTTTCTTCGGTCGCTCAGTTCAGAGGTGTTTCTTCTTTTCTCCTCTTCCGTAGGTCTGTTTTGTGGATCTCCCAAACTTTTGAATGCTTTATCGAAGTTTTCCATTTGCGGAGTTTTCATGCTTTCCATCGTATTGGTAGCTGAGCCTTCGTTGTTACATGAGGTCAGTATTAAGGAGGCAAATGCTGCCAGCAGAAAATGTTTTTTCATAATTATTTTAGATTTATTTTTAATGTTGAAATAAGGCAGGAATACCTTATTTCAACATGGTTAAAAAGATTAATTTTCTAATAAAGACTGATATAGGTTATGTCTCCTATTCTGAACATTTCCGCATAATTTCCGGAAGGATAATCTATATACCACGGCATCAGGGGTTGGCACGGATTATTGGCAACACTTAAATTACCTATGAGACCAATCACATTGTTGTTGGTTCCCGGGTAAAATGTTTGAAATTTAATGGTGCTCCATCTGGTAGTGGTGGAAAGAGGTCCGGCAGGATCAAAGACAGGATCGTTCCAGGATACCCCCTGGCTTCCGTTTGTAGCGCTGAATGCATAATTCCAGGTCGCCATAGGATATAAGGAAGAATTGAACTGATCCCGATAATTCGTATATTCAAGCTGAAGCCCGTTACCCATATTGGCATTAGCCGGTACAGTAATATTATTACCTGCACGCGGAAAACAGCTGTTGCCCGCATTATTGGCGTTATCTGCCATAACAAGGCCACGAAGTTCATAGGGTGAGTAATTATTAACAATAAGTGTTCCCTGTGAAAAAGCAAACGAAGAGATAATGATGCCGGATAATGTTAGGATTTTCTTCATACTTTTTTATTTTATCATTGGGATTAATAAATCTGGAGGTAGGTTATATTGCCTGTTCCGGAGGTTATCGTGAACCACTCTGCAAAAGATGGCGTATTATACCCGCTTTGATTGGGCTGTAAAAACCCTCCTGAAAGTACCGGATCACCTACTTCAAAAGAATCTACAGATTGCCCGTTGCTATCCCTGAGACTAAAAGCATAACCTTCCCATTCATTAGTAGAATTAATTGCAGTAATAAGAGGGTGGTTGTAAGGGTAAGTGTTTGAATTGGCCGGGTTTAAAGGATCCACATAATTCCAATAAAGGATCGGGATGTTGGCTGTTCCGGTAGTATCGAAATGATCGTAGTAGCTGTCACCATTAATAGGAATGGTATAATTGGTAGAAGGGTAGGTACCAATGGCATACATATAAGGGGCGTAAGGAGTTGTACTTTTGGTCATCAGTCTGCCTACTGCAATATAATCAGGATTATAATTATTTACCTGTAAAGGAGTTGATTGTGCTGAAGCAGAGATTCCTGCTGCAATGCTAAGTATAATGGTTAATTTTTTCATAGAATTAAATATGTATTTTAGAGTTAAAATAGGGATGAGAGTAAGTATTACGGAGAAGCAGATGATTATTTCTCCGATTTGATATTCTTACGGATCTCATCACTTTTCTTCATATAGATCTGGGTAGCCCAGACAATGATCTGGCTCATATCACCGCCTGTTTTTCTCATCAGTTCGCTTTCAGTTACTCCGGTAGAAAGAATCAGCTCTTTGGAAGCGGGAACCAGAAGGGCTTTTCTTCTGTCGCTCAGTTCAGAGGTGTTTCTTTTTTTCTCCTCTTCAGTAGGTCTGTTTTGTGGATCACCCAAACTTTTGAATGCTTTGTCGAAGTTTTCCATTTGTGGCGTTTTCATACTTTCCACAGTGTTTACAGCAGAACTTTCGTTGTTACATGACAATAGAGTTAAAGCGGCAAATGCTGTCAGTAAAAAATGTTTTTTCATAATAATAGATTAAAATTTTTTTTAAGTTGGGAGTAGTGTTAGAAAAACTGAATGTAAGTGATTGTTGTTGCTCCGCTGGTTACGGTAAAAATATCCCCGGTGTTTCCTAAGGGAGTACTAATGCTGCTTGGAGCGTTATAGCAGCTGTTAGGAAGCACTAATGGACCATCGAAGCCGCCTGGAGCAAGATCATTGGTTCCTGCGTAAAACATTCTGAATTTTGTGCCAGACCACCTTGTATTAGCTGAAATAACTCCGGTAGGTAATAAAGATGGATGGTTCCAGGCTCTTGGAGTTACGGATGTGGCTGACAGGCTTACAGTCCAGGTTGTTGTAGGATATAAAGAGTTGGTAAATTGATCCCTATAATTGTCATAAACGAGTGCTTTCCCATTTCCCATATGAGAATCAGCCGGAATTACAATTTCATCAGGATCTCTGGTAGTAACATAAGGAGAACAGGTTGCTCCTGATTCATTACTGGCAAAAACAACCCCTTTAAAATCATATATAGAATAATTGTTGACGATAAGAGGGCCTTTTTGAGCATAGCCTAAAGAGCAGACAGCCAGACTTAATATGGCTAAAACTTTTTTCATGGTATTTTATTTTTCAGATTTTAAATTTTTACGGATCTCATCACTTTTCTTCATGTAGATCTGGGTAGCCCAGACAATGATCTGGCTCATATCACCACCTGTTTTTCTCATCAGTTCTGCTTCTGTTACTCCGGAAGAAAGAATCAGCTCTTTGGAGGCCGGAACTAAAAGTGCTTTTCTTCTGTCGCTCAGTTCAGAGGTGTTTCTTTTTTTCTCCTCTTCAGTAGGTCTGTTTTGAGGATCTCCAAGGCTTTTGAACGCTTTGTCGAAGTTTTCCATCTGTGGCGTTTTCATGCTTTCCATCGTATTGACGGCATTGCCTTCGTTGTTACACGAGATCAGTGTTAAAGTGGCAAAAGCTGCCAGTAAAAAATGTTTTTTCATAATAGATTTAAGTATAATTGTTTAAAACCTGATGAGATCAGTAAAGCTGAATATAAGTGGTTGTAACTTTGTCAACGGTGATGGTAAAGATTTCCGCACTGTTTCCATCAGGAGTGGTAATATTACTAGGAGCATCATAACAGCTGTTGGGAAGCACTAATGGACCGCCGAAGCCCCAGACACCGTCATTGGTTCCTGGATGAAACATTCCGAATTTGGTGCCTGACCATCTTGTGTTGGCTGAAATAACCCCGGTAGGCAGTAAAGACGGTGCGTTCCAAGGGCTTTGTGTTGAAGATGTATTCGAAAGGGTTACCCTCCAGATTCCAGTAGGATATAAAGAGTTGGTAAATTGATCTCTATAATTATCGTAGATGAGTGCTTTTCCATTTCCCATATGCGAGTCGGCCGGAATAATAATTTCGTCAGGACCTTGGGAAGTTATATAAGGATAGCAGTTTGTTCCGAGTTCATTACTGGCAAAAATAACTCCTCTAAACTCATAAACAGAATAATTGTTAAGGATAAGAGGTCCCTTCTGAGCATAACCTAAAGAGCAGGCCGCTAAACTTAATATGGCTAAAACTTTTTTCATGATTATTTATTTTTCGGATTTAATGTTCTTACGGATCTCCTCACTTTTCTTCATGTAGATCTGGGTAGCCCAGACAATGATCTGGCTCATATCGCCGCCTGTTTTTCTCATCAGTTCGGCTTCAGTTACTCCGGAAGAAAGAATCAGCTCTTTGGAGGCCGGAACCAGAAGGGCTTTTCTTCGGTCGCTCAGTTCAGAGGTGTTTCTTTTTTTCTCCTCTTCAGTAGGTCTGTTTTGTGGATCTCCCAGACTTTTGAACGCCTTGTCAAAGTTTTCCATCTGTGGCGTTTTCATGCTTTCCACTGTATTGGTTGTACTTCCTTCGTTATTACACGAGATGAGCGTTAAAGCAGCAAATGCCGTGAGTAAAAAATGTTTTTTCATAGTAATTAAGATGTAAGTATAATTGTTTAAAACCTGATGGCATCAGAAAAGCTGGATGTAAGTGATCGTATCCGTTCCACTGGTTATGCTAAATATTTCTGCGCCGTTTCCTGATGGGGTAGTAAAGTTGCTTGGTGCACTGTAACAGTTGTTAAATAGAGTAACTGCTCCGTTGAAGTTATCCGGAGCGAGGTCTGTGGTACCCGGATAATACATCACAAATTTAGTAGTGGCCCATTTAGTGTTGTTTGAAAGAACAAGGCCCGGTGCCATAGAAGGATTGTTCCATGCTCTCGGGGTGATACTTGAACTTCCGCTTGCCAAAGCTACTGACCATGTGGCCATAGGATATAAAGATGAAGTATATTGATCTCTGTAATTTTCGTAAACGAGAGCTTTACCATTCCCCATGTGGGAGTCATAAGGAACCCGGACCATTTCAGGGTTAGCTGAACTTATGTGAGGATAACAGTTTCCCGTGGTATTATTAGCGATGATATATCCATAAAAATCATACTTGGAATAGTTGTTGAGAATAAGAGTTCCTCCCTGTGCATAGCCTAAAGAAAAGGCTGCTAAACTTAGTAATGCTAAAACTTTTTTCATGGTATTTTATTTTTCAGATTTAATATTTTTACGGATTTCGTCACTTTTCTTCATGTAGATCTGGGTTGCCCAAACAATGATCTGGCTCATATCGCCGCCTGTTTTTCTCATCAGTTCGGCTTCAGTTACTCCGGAAGAAAGAATCAGCTCTTTGGAGGCCGGAACTAAAAGTGCTTTTCTTCTGTCGCTCAGTTCAGAGGTGTTTCTTTTTTTCTCCTCTTCAGTAGGTCTGTTTTGAGGATCTCCAAGGCTTTTGAACGCTTTGTCGAAGTTTTCCATCTGTGGCGTTTTCATGCTTTCCACCGTATTGACGGCATTGCCTTCGTTGTTACACGAGATCAGTGTTAAAATAGCAAAAGCTGCCATTAGAAAATGTTTCTTCATAATTATTTTTATTAAAATAGATTTTAGTTGGTTTAGAAAATTTGCAGATAAGTTGTGGGCCCGCTTGGGGTAGTAATCGTAAACCAGTCGGCACTTGAAATAGAACCCGTAATAGAGTTACTAAATGCCGGGTCAATAGTTGGATCTCCCAATTTATACTCATCACTGGCTCCGGTTGCAGGGTCCTGAATAACGAAATGAAAGCTTGCCCATTCATTGGCAGAATTCATTACCGTGGAAATAAACGGATGATTATAGGCGTAGCTTCCATTGTTGGCGGGATTGGTATAATCTGTAACATACCATTTGACAATAGGAAAAGTTGCTGTTCCCGTAGTACTGAATGAATTGTATTGGGTAAAACCTCCTGCAGGTACTGTATACATTCCGTAGGGTGCGTTGGGAGAAGCAAACATATAAGGCCCTGCTACACCACCGGCTGGTGCCGTCCGGAATCTGCCGGCAGCATCATAAGCACTATAGTTTTGTATGATGATAGGCGAGCTTTGGGCAAAAGTGAATACTCCTGCCGTTATCAATAAAATAAATGAAACTTTTTTCATAGTATTTCAATTAATTAATGACCAGATAAGTGTATACGGTTCCGTTGGACGTAACGGTAAACCAGGAAGCATCTCCCATTGGAAGAGCATCAATATATTCAGAAGCTGATAAGCAGGGATTATTCTTGTTACCAATATTTCCGTTAAAATAGGTTTCCGCATTAGAAGTTCCGGCGTGATACATCTGAAATTTGGAATGTGACCATTGGGTGTTTTTGGAAATAATGCTTCCAGGTACCATCGTTGGATGATTCCATGTACGAGGACCAAACAAACCCGAATTTACGCTGACAGACCACGTAGCTACTGTACTTAGAGATCCGTTATACTGGTCACGGAAATTATCATACTGTACCGTATTACCCGCCTGTACTATAACCTGCTCCGGATCTTGGGACATTACGAAAGGCAGACAGCCTCCCGCGAAATTATTGGCAATAATATTTCCGTGAAAATCATAATTTGTAGAAAGATTCTTAATAATAAGAGGACCTCCCTGAGAATATCCTAATGAAGAGATGGTTAAACCTAATAATGCTAATGTTTTTTTCATGAACTATTATTTTTCAGCTTTGATATTTTTACGGATCTCATCACTTTTCTTCATGTAGATCTGGGTGGCCCAAACAATGATCTGGCTCATATCGCCGCCTGTTTTTCTCATCAGTTCGGCTTCAGTTACTCCGGAAGAAAGAATCAGCTCTTTGGAAGCAGGCACCAGAAGTGCTTTTCTTCTGTCGCTCAGTTCAGAGGTGTTTCTTTTTTTCTCCTCTTCAGTAGGCCTGTTCTGTGGATCTCCCAAACTCTTGAATGCTTTGTCAAAGTTCTCCATTTGCGGAGTTTTCATGCTTTCTACTGTGTTTACAGCTGTACTTTCGTTGTTACATGAAGCCAGAATCAAAGCAGCAAAAGCCGCCATAAAAAAATGCTTTTTCATAATTACTTTTTATTAAAATAAGTCTTGAATATGTTTTGGAAATTGACATTAAAAAACCTTGGAAGTCTAAAATTTAAGCTTCCGTATAGATAGTGTTCAATTAAATAAACTGCTATAAAGCAGTTGTTCTTTTAAAAGATCTGCAGATAAGTGGTGGGGCCACTAGGCGTAGTAATCGTAAACCAGTCAGCACTGGAAAAAGTACCGGTCAGCGAATTACTGAATCCTGAATAAATCGTAGGATCTCCCAGCTCATAAATATCAGCAGCTCCGGTTACCGGATCGTGAAGCCAGAAATGGAAGCCCGCCCATTCATTCACAGAGTTCATTGTCGTTATAAACGGATGATTATAGTCATATCCTCCATTATTGGCTGGGTTGGTATAATCTGTAACGTACCATTTGACAATAGGGAACGTTGCTGTTCCCGTAGTACTGAAGGAGTCATATTGGGTAAAACCTCCGGCCGGAATCGTATAAGAACCATAGGGCGGATTAGGTGCCGCATACATCAGAGGTCCCGGAGCCCCTCCCGGCATTCCTGTCCGGAATCTGCCCACTGCATCTGAGACACTGTAATTCTGTATGATAATAGGTGAACTTTGAGCAAAAACAAGAGCTCCTGCTGCTACTGATAAAAGTAATGCTATTTTTTTCATAGATAATATGGGTTATTAGTTTTAGTTGATGAGCAGATATGTATAGACCGTACCTCCGGTAGTAATGGTAAACCACGATGCATCGCCCATTGGAAGTGCATTGATGTAATCTACATTATTGACACAAGGGTTGGCTGCATCTCCGATATTTCCGTAAAAATAAGTCTCCGGATCAAGTGTTCCGGCATGAAACATCTGAAACTTAGACATAGACCATTTCGTGTTGTTGGAAATAACTCCTCCCGGCACCAGGCTGGGATGGTTCCAGGGGCGTAAGCTAGGCGTACCTCCTGTCGCAAGAAGAACCGACCAGGTAGCCACAGAACTTTGAGATCCAGGAATATATTGGTCCCGGAAATTATCGTATTGTACCGTAGTCCCGGCTGGCACCCGTAACATGGTGGGATTGTTAGAGGCTACAACTGGGTTACAGCCTGCTCCTGCAAAATTATTGGCAAAAATGTTTCCCCGGTAATCATAATTCACAGACTGGTTCATGATGATGAGAGGACCTCCCTGTGCGTACATTAAAGAAACAGATAGAATTCCTAATAGTGATAAAAGCTTTTTCATGACTTATTTTTCAGATTTGATATTCTTACGGATCTCATCACTTTTTTTCATATAGATCTGGGTAGCCCAGACAATGATCTGGCTCATATCACCACCTGTTTTTCTCATGAGTTCGTTTTCAGTTACTCCGGTGGAAAGGATCAGTTCTTTAGAAGCCGGAACCAGAAGTGCTTTTCTTCTGTCGCTCAGTTCAGAGGTATTTCTTTTTTTCTCCTCTTCAGTAGGTCTGTTTTGGGGATCACCCAGGCTTTTGAAAGCTTTGTCGAAGTTTTCCATCTGCGGTGTTTTCATACTTTGTACAGTATTTGCAGAGGCATTTTCATTGTTACAGGAAACAAGACATATCACAGCGGCTGCTGATAATAATAATTTTTTCATAGTTAATAGTTAATAAGGTTTGGTGTTCTTAATTTTTGATAAAATTATAAAAAAAACTGACATGAACAATATATTATTCATGGAATAGGGATTTTTATATAAAATTTAACTATTTTATTTAACTATGAATTAGTATGTTACATTAGTAGATTATTCACTTTCAAGTGTTATTTTAGCTTGGTCTAACCCTGCTTTTTCTTTTTCATCCAGCTGAGGATACTTTAGATTCATCCTTTCCAGAGTATCAATAATGATCTGTATAGCGGCTACTCTTGCAAACCATTTATTGTCTGCAGGAAGCACATACCAGAGAGCATGGTCTTTTGAGGTTTCATTAATCGCCGTTTCGTAAGCTTCCATATATTGACTGAATAAAGCTCTTTCGGGAAGATCTCCCGTAGAAAATTTCCAGTTTTTCTCCTGCTCGTTGATTCTGTCCAGAAGCCTTTTCTTCTGCTCATCTTTAGAAACGTTTAAAAATATCTTGACAATCGTTGTTCCGTTTTGAGCCAGATGTTTTTCAAAATTCCGGATGCTTTCATATCTGTTTTCCCAGAACTGGTTGTCAAAATCTTTTACCGAAGACCAGGTTTTCTCACTGAGGTTATACTCAGGATGTACTTTACACACCAGAACACTTTCATAATGGGATCTGTTGAAGATTCCTATCATCCCTTTCTGAGGAAGAGCAAGATAATGCCTCCATAAAAAATCATGGGAATATTCTTTGGAACTTGGTGTTTTGAAGCTGGTAACATTACATCCCTGCGGATTTACTCCTCCGAAAACGTGCTCAATAAGGCTGTCTTTTCCGGCAGCATCCATAGCCTGAAGAACAACCAGAAGGGACTGGCTGCCATCAGCATATAGTTTTTCCTGAAGCTCACGAAGCTTTTCCTTTTCTTTGATCAGCAATTGTGCGCCTTCTTCTTTAGTGAGCTTTCCTTTATAGGCTGTTGATGTTTTTTTTATTGAGAATTTTCCATTTATCTGAAAATCGTCTGAGAAATTGGTGTCCATATTGTATTAAAGATTAAAAAGTGTCTTAAATTTCTTGTAGATCCGGATTTTTGAAACAGAATTCCGTATATCTTATGTCTACAGTACTATAAATGTAATAAAAAAACCGTCTCCAAATGAAGACGGTTCTTTTATTTTTTTAAGTAGAGATTACTTTGCAGCAGCTCTTTTTGCAAGTTTAGCAGCTTTTTTCTCAGCCTTAGCAGCAGCTTTCTGCTCTGCAGGTGTTAACGGCTTCGGTTCAGGAGCGTTTGGATCTACAGTCCCTTGAATGTGGATTACACTTCTGCTGTTAGCCGGGTCATTAGAAAATACTTCAATCATTTTATTGAAAGGTCCGTTTGATGCAGTATTGTATCCAACTTTGATTTTAGCAGATTTTCCTGGCATAATCGGGTCCTGGCTGAATTCAGGAGTTGTACATCCGCAAGAAGGTTTTACATTTGAAATGATCAGAGGTTTATCACCAGTGTTCGTTACTGTGAAGAATCTTGTCCCGTCAGCATTGGTTTTGATCGTTCCGTAATCAAAAACAGTTCTGTCAAATGTAATAGTCTGTGCAGATGCCAGAGCAAATGTCCCAAATAATGCAATTCCTGCAATTAATTTTTTCATATTCTTGAATGTTAATATGTTTGTTAGATAAATTTTGAGAAACAAAGTTAAAAATTATTTTAATTCATACTTAAAATTTTTTTTCTTTAGACTATTTTTGCAAATTGTAAATTAAAGAAATAGAATTTATGCAGATTTCAGAAAAGTACAATCCACAGGAAACAGAACAAAAGTGGTACAATTACTGGATGGAAAACAAGTACTTCCATTCAGAACCGAATGACAAGCCGCCGTATACTGTTGTAATTCCTCCGCCAAACGTAACGGGGATCTTACACATGGGGCATATGCTTAACAATACCATTCAGGATGTTCTGGTCCGTCGTGCAAGAATGCAGGGCTTTAATGCCTGCTGGATTCCGGGAACAGATCACGCTTCAATTGCTACTGAAGCTAAAGTTGTTGCTAAACTGAAGTCTGAAGGGGTCAATAAATCTGATATTACCCGTGAAGAATTCTTAAAACATGCCTGGGACTGGACCGATAAATACGGAGGGACAATTCTTGATCAATTGAAAAAATTAGGATGTTCATGCGACTGGGACAGAACCCGTTTCACCATGGAAGACAAGCTTTCACAGCAGGTAATCAAATCTTTTGTAGACCTTTATAATAAGGGATTGATCTACAGAGGTTACAGAATGGTAAACTGGGATCCTGAAGCTAAAACCAATATTTCAGATGAGGAAGTTATCTTTAAAGAACAGAATGGTAAGCTGTATTTCCTTAAATATAAAATCGAAGGTTCAGAAGAATTCCTTTCGGTAGCTACTACACGTCCTGAAACCATTTTCGGAGATACTGCCATATGTATCAATCCGAATGATGAAAGATATGCACATCTGAAAGGTAAAAATGTAATTGTACCAATCGTTAACAGAGTGATCCCGATTATTGAAGATGAATATGTAGATATTGAATTCGGAACAGGAGCATTGAAAATTACCCCTGCTCACGATACCAATGACTACGAAATCGGGCAGAAGCATAATCTTCCGATGATTGATGCTTTGGATGATGACGGAAACCTTAATGAGCACGGGCTTCATTACGCAGGTCAGAACAGATTTGAGGTAAGAAAGCAGATCGCCAAAGAATTGCAGGAAAAAGATCTTTTTCTGAAAGCTGAAGATTATGTAAATAAAGTAGGAACATCCGAAAGAACAGGGGCAGTTATTGAACCTAAAGTTTCTGTACAGTGGTTCCTGAAAATGTCTGAAATTGCCAAACCAGCTTTGGATGTAGTAATGGATGATGAGGTGAAATTTTATCCTGAGAAGTTTAAAAACACCTATAAACACTGGATGGAAAACATCCGCGACTGGAATATTTCCCGCCAGCTTTGGTGGGGGCAGCAGATTCCAGCCTATTATTATGGAACCGGAGATGAAGATTTTGTAGTTGCTGAAACAAAAGAAGATGCTTTAGAATTAGCAAAACAGAAAACCGGAAATCAAGAACTGGTTATAGAAAATCTTAGACAGGATGATGATGCATTGGATACCTGGTTTTCATCATGGCTATGGCCAATGTCTGTGTTTGACGGGCTGCTTGATCCTGAAAACAAGGATATCAATTATTATTATCCAACATCTGATCTGGTAACAGGTCCGGATATTATTTTCTTCTGGGTAGCCAGAATGATCATGGCCGGATTGGAGTACAGAAAAGAAGTTCCTTTTAAAAATGTATACTTCACAGGGATCGTAAGAGATAAACAGAGAAGAAAGATGTCTAAATCTTTAGGGAATTCTCCGGATCCTATTGATTTAATGGATAAATATGGTGCAGATGGAGTTCGTGTAGGAGTTTTATTGAGTTCTGCAGCCGGAAATGACCTTCTTTTTGATGAAGACCTGATGCTTCAGGGAAGAAACTTTATGACGAAGATTTGGAGTGCCTTCCGTTTGATCAATATGTGGAATCATGAAGATAAACCGGCTAATGATACAGAAAACCAGACCATCGAGTGGTTTGAGAATAAACTGAATAAAACCATTGCTGAAATTGATGATCAGTTCACAAAATTTAGAATTTCTGATGCTTTGCACCTGATCTATAAATTGATTTGGGACGATTTTTGCGGGTCATATCTTGAAGCCATTAAGCCTAACTATGGAGAAGGTATTTCTAAAGATGTTTATCATAAAACGGTTGCACTTTTTGAAGAATTAATGAAATTAGTTCATCCGTTTATGCCTTTCCAGTCAGAAGAAATCTGGCAGTTGATTTCAGAAAGAAGTACGGAAGAAGCATTAATCATTGCTCAGCAGAAAAAAGCAGGTGAATTTAATGAAGAGGTAATCCGAAAGTTTGAAATAGCAGAAGAATTGATCTCCGGGATTAGAAACTACCGTCAGACTAAAGGGATTTCTCCTAGAGAAGCCGCTGAAATTTATACCAATGCAACTGAATTTGCGAACGAAGCGGTGATCAGAAAACTGGCCAACGTTTCTGAAATTCATTTTGGAACAAAAACAGATAAACCAAGCTTTACATTCCTAGTAGGAGCTACAGAAGTTTCTATTCCTTTAAGTGAAAGCCTGGATTTAGGAGAAGAAAAAGAGAAAACAGAAGAAGAACTGAAATATCTTAAAGGCTTCCTGATCTCTGTAGAAAAGAAGCTTTCCAATGAAAAGTTTGTAGCCAACGCCAAACCGGAAGTGGTAGAAGTAGAACGTAAGAAGCAGAAAGATGCTCAGGATAAAATTGCTATTTTGGAAGAGAAACTGAAAAGTTTGTAACTTAGACAATAGCTTTATCAAAATGTCAGGCTGGGCACAAAACGTGTTCAGCCTGACAATTTAAAAAGAAGAATTAAAATGACACACATAGAAAATATAAAAAAGCTGTTCTCAAAAGAGTTTGTAGAAAGTCCTTTACTTGAAAGCTTTGAAGTCGGAAAGATCTACCTTTCCAGTGGGAAGCTGGTGGCTTGTGATCCTTTGATCACCAATGATATGCTGTCTTTCTCTACAGAATTTCCAAAAGGAAACTTCTCTGTTCTGCTGCATAAAGAAAGAGAAAGTAACTGTGTGGCATATGCTGAAATTATTTTCAGCACAGAAACCGTTACAGATTGGAAAATGGCGGTTACTGCAGGCCAGAATATCAAAGATCTTACAGATGAAGAAGTCTTCGGATATCCGGTAGAAAGCGGAATGGGATGCTTTATGGATGCAGATACCCAGAACAGCCTCAACGAACTGGAAAAAAGACTTTATCACAGCAAAGGTGTAGACTTCATGGGCATTTATGAAGAATTCTTCCATGAATATTTTTTCGATGAAAACGGAGCTATAGATCAGTATGCTTTTCTGAAACCTTCTGAAGATCATCCGGGAACTATTTTTGCATTTGAAACCGGATATGGAGAAGGATTTTACGCCAGCTATATTGCGTATGATAAGGAAGGAAAGCCAGTTAAGATAATTACAGAATTTATTGAAATAAGTTAATTAAATTAGCTATTTTTGAAACGATATTTCCGGAAGAAATTTTTATTAAATTAATGAAAAACACCAATGAATTTCTCATCTGAACAACCCAAAATTATTGTTGTAGGCAGTTCATCTATTGATCTGGTTTTAGAAACTGAAAAACTTCCCCAGCCGAATGAAACGGTTTTAGCCGTCAATTCAGACAGCTATTTCGGAGGCAAAGGAGCCAATCAGGCTGTTGGAACAGCAAGACTTGGAGCCAGTGTATACTTTGTTGGGTGTGTGGGAATGGATCCTCTGGGTCAGCAAATCATGAGAAACCTGGTGAGCGAAAATGTAAACGTAGGTTTTGTTCATGAAACAGATCGTGAAGCAACCGGAACAGCATATGTAACAACCAGTAATGGAAATGCAGCCATTGTGGTAGTACCCGCAGCCAACAACTGCTTGAGTATAGAACATATAGAAGAAGCAGACCGTTATTTCCATACGGCAGACCTCGTGCTTGTTCAGCTGGAAGTAGCGATGGAAGCAGTAGAATATACTGTAAAAAAAGCCAAAAAGTATGGCAAGAAAGTAGGGCTTTACGCTTCACCGGCGATGAAAATCAGTGATGAACTCATCGAAAATGCAGATTTTATTGTCGCTAAAAGCAGTGAGCTATATATTCTTTTTGGTGAAGAACAGCGGGAAGAAGTACTTAAGAAATATTTCAATAAGGTTTTTGTAAGAGATGATACCAATTCCACCATTTATTTTGATGGAACGGCAATGAAGTACTACAGGAACGATAAAGATGAGACCGTTTATAAAATGGGAATGGGAGATGCTTTTACCTCAGGATTTGCTATTGCACTCTGCCACGGGAATTCTATTGAAGAATGTGTAAAGTTCGGAAATGAAGTTTCATCAAGAGTTTCCAGAGGAAAAGGATCACAGACAGGACTGCCACAAATGTCAGATTTCTTTTAAAGCTATTTGCCACATATCGAAACTCTGAGATTTTGTATAAAATGATAAGTAAAATTTCCACTTTTATAGTGGATTTTTTCTTTTTACCTGTATGGAAAAACTTTTGCTTACTACAAAGGATCACATATCACTTACAGCACACCTTTTTCGGCCTGAAAAAAGTAATGGAAGCCTTCTTCTCATTAATTCGGCAACAGGGGTAAAGCAGCAGGTCTATTTTTCTTTTGCCCAGTACTTTTCAGAGCAGGGATTTACTGTAATTACCTATGACTACAGAGGAATAGGTCTTTCTAAACCTGCCGAAATGAAAGGATTCAAAGCTTCAATGCGAACCTGGGGATCAGTAGATTATAAAACATTGACGCAGTATATAAAAGCTAAGTTCCCGGAATATAAAAAATATTGTCTGGGGCATTCAGTAGGAGCATTGATTCTGGGAATGAATGAAGACTCAGTGATGTTTGATGAATTTATCTTTGTAGGTACACAAAACGCTTTTGTCGGAAATTTAAAAGGAAAGACCAAAATTGAAGCCTATCTGGGATTCGGGATTGCACAGCCTGTAACAACTAGGTTATTAGGATATTTTCCGGCACATTGGTTCGGACTGGGAGAAAGTCTCCCGAAAAATTGCGCATTTGACTGGAGAACCTTAATTTTAAACAAGAAATCAACCAACAGGCTGCTGGAGAAAATTGATGATCATTCTAAAAAATTAACCCAGAAAACATTCGTGATCCGTGCTGAAGATGATATATGGCTGACAGAAAAAGGCGTTCTGAGTCTTTTGAATGATACCTATCCTAATCTTAAGCCCACCTACCGACTGGTAAAAACTTCCGAATCTGATAAAAAAGAGATTGGGCATGTTAATTTTTTCAGAAGCTATAATCAAAAACTCTGGAGTATTATTTTAAACGAATTAAAGAACTCATGAAAAGCGTAATTGAAAACACGGTAGCATTTGTAAAAGAAAAACTGGAAGGTGCGGAAGCCGGACATGACTGGTATCACATTGAAAGAGTATGGAAGCTTTCAAAAAAAATTGCAGCAACAGAGGATTGTAATCATGATGTTGTAGAGCTGTCTGCATTGCTGCATGATATTGCAGATCCTAAATTTCACAACGGAGATGAAACCATAGCTCCGAAAATTTCGAGAGCATTTTTGGAAGAACAGAAGGTTCCGGAAGAAGTGATTGAACAGGTTTTGTTTATTATTAGGAATATTTCATTTAAAAACAGAGCTGAAATCCCTGCCAATCCGTCCATTGAACTTAAAATTGTTCAGGACGCAGACCGTATTGATGCAATAGGTGCTATTGGGATCGGAAGAACATTCAACTTCGGAGGGTATAAAAACAATCCGATGTATGATCCGGAAATTAAACCTGATCTTGGGATGACCAAAGACCAGTATAAAAAATCGAACGGAACTACCATCAATCATTTCTATGAGAAACTACTGCTTTTAAAAGATATGATGAATACCGAAACGGGTAAAAAACTGGCTCAGGAAAGACATGATTTTATGCAGGCGTTCCTGGATCAGTTCTACAAAGAATGGAATGTTGACTAATATAATATTTTAAATTAAGGCCGGAAGAGGGAAGGTACCATTTTTATTATCCGTCGTACTATAATTTTTCTAATGGTATAAGCCTGATAATGAATTTTCATTGGTTTTCAGGCTTCACAAAGCTTCCTTATATCCGGCCTTTATCTTCTGTTTTTACCAAACTCGGGTGAAATCAGTATCTTTGCAGTATGGAATTTATCATTTTTGTTATCTTTTGGGCTTGTGTGCTTTCTCTGGTTTTGTCTAAAGTAAAATCGGGGAGGATGGCAAAATGGGCAAAACTCTTTCGTATTCTTACGGTAGTCTTTTCTATTTCTATTTTTACCTATTGGTTTATTAAAAAAAGTGCTGTTGGGTTTGTTGATAATTCAGTAGGACTTCAGGTGATTAATAAACTTCCTCAAACGCTGGATTTTTATCTGATTAGTGTTGATCATGATGCCAATGGAGAATTACTTCCCAGACACATCGGTAAAATACGTCCGGAATATTACAGAATTGAATATCTGCAGATGAGTAAGTCTGATGAATACTGGATTGTAGGGTATCTGGGCAAAAAGAATATGGTCTATTTTTCCCAGCATTCTGTACCTAATAAAAATATGGATCAGATTGTGGAAGTGCAGAATTATATCAATCAAAGTGTAAAGCTCTCTGATATGGCAAAAAAGCAGGTAGATGCCTACAATTATGAAAATGCAAAATTGGGAATCTGGGTAAGCCTGGATTTTCTTCTTCTGTTTCTGAATTTAGTGCTGCTGCTGAGAAAAGATAAGCAATAAGTAATACATTTTCAGGTATATTACCTATTGCCTATTACTCATATTAAGGATAATCCAGAATAAGCATGACCTGTTCTTTGTGTTCTTCGGGGCAGCTTCTGATTAATTTATCTTTATTTTGCTTGCTGATCTGCTGAGGTTCCAGCCATTCCGTCTGGTGTGAATTTAAACTATGATTGTCGTAAACCCTTTTTATTTTATGATCTTCATAAAAAGTATATTCATCGCCCAACGAATCACTGACAATGCTGATTGTACAAATTTTTTTTTCCATGACATTTCGTATTTTAAAGTATACTCGCTCTATGGGAACATCGGTATACTCTAAAATACTAATTTTTTCAATATAAACCAGTGTTTTGAAAGATTTTATTTTCGGAAGCCTGTTTTATACTGAAATAATTTTTGTTCTGATTAAAAAAGACTGCCTGTACTTTCAACGGCCATATGAGGAATGTGAAGATCTGTTTTCCATGCTTCATTCATTTTCTTGATGAAGTAAGCAGAAAGCAATGGTGACGCTTTCTCAACATTCTGATGAACAAAAAAATACAGATTCTGAAGACCTTCTTTTTTCCATCGGGTTAAATGTTCCATCCAGTCATCCAGTCGGTTATAATCACTTTCGGCGTTGGCTCCCACATAACGGATGAAGGCGTTTGGGGTAGTCAGGCGCATGTGAAGCATATCTCTTCTTCCTGCAGTATCCACAATAATATTGGTGATGTTATGAGCCTCAAACAGCTCGCAGGTTGTATTCAGAATTTCTTCATTAGTAAACCATTCGGTATTCCGGAGCTCAATTGCCAAGGGAACTTCTTTAGGCCAGTCTTTTACAAACTTTTCAAGTCTGTCATAGTCTTTTGGCTTGAAATTATCATGAAGCTGAAGGAAAGCCATACCCAGTTTTTCATCGAAATTCATAACAGCCTGGGCAAAATGAGTTACCGGTTCAGTTACATCAATTAGTCTTCTGAAATGAGATACGGTATTGGTTATTTTAGGGAAAAATTTAAAATTTTCGGGGGTTTTTTCTTTCCATGTCATTACCTGTTCAGGTGTAGGCATCCCATAGAATGTTGCATTCAGCTCAATAGAATTAAACTGAGTGGCATAATAAGTCAGTTCGTCTTTAGTTCCTTTAGGGTAAAATCCTTTCAGATCGGTTTTATTCCATTTAGCACATCCAATGGAAATAGTATCCAGTCCTTTTTTGTTCTGGCTTAAAATATCTTTTGTGCGCGGGTGGTCTTTTGGTAGTGTGAAATCTATTTTTGAAGGATCCTCTACTTGTCCGAATTTCATATTAATTTATTTTATTGTTTAAAATTAGACAATTTTTTGCTGATTGATGTCTTCAAACTAATAAAATCATTGGGGCAGCTTATCAGGTTATTAAGTTTTTTAAGCGGTTATTAAAAATAAAAGCTGCAAACAAAACGTGCAGCTTTTTATGATGAATTTGTGTTTTACTTGATACCCTGTGTTACCATTTTGTTGGAAACAACAGCATAGATACATCCTGAGGTTTTCAAATTAACCGTAATGGTTGCGGGAACGGATCTGTATGCAGTATCTCCATAAGGTTCAACGATTTTTCCGTTGCTGTCTTTTAAAGTTTTTCCTTTGATGGTATAAGTCATTGTAGTTGTTCCGGTAAACCCGCTGGAAGGGCTGAACGTGACAATACCTGTAGATTTATTATAGCTCCATGTTCCCTGTGCTGTTATTTTTTTACGGTACAGAGTAAGATCTGTATCATTATTTTTAGTAAAACTAAAGGTTGAATAGTCAATATTATCTTTGCTTCCTACTGGCGGTGTTACAATGCTGATCGGGCCTTTATATGCTATATCATTATTGAATACCGGAATAGAGACGGGTTGAAATTTACATGTTGAAGCAACATCATCATTAGCTACTGCAGAATAGGGAAGTGTAAGTTTTACATTTCGGATAATATGCTGCTGATAAGCGGCTCCTGTAGCTGCAGCAAAACCTAATTTCAGAAAAGAAGGAACGGTTGCATTCAGGGTCTGGTTTGTTGCGGTTCCTTCAGTATCAGAATTGTTAAAATCACTTGTCTGCGGATTAGCATTTTCAGTGTAAGGTACTGAAGTTGGATAATGATAATAATTGATCACATTAACCGGTGTTCCGTTTTGTAAGGTCTGTATATCCACTTTGATATCAAATCCGTCGGTTGTGGTAGGACTGGTAAAATGCGGGATCAGATCAAGATATACTTTCCTGAATTCGCCACTGTTATTTCTGAGATCAAATACAGAGGAAAGCGTATTGGTGGATGCTGCGTAACTTCTGTTGGTTTGTAATATTCTGCCAACAGTTCCGGAATTGCTTAAGGTGGTACGGGTTGTCAGAACCGGATAACCTGTATATCCGTCTCCTAAACCTGTTGTATTGATGGCTGCACCCTTGGCTCCTCTTAATGTTACATGGCTCCCTCCCTGGCTCCATGTGACTCCCGAAATACCATTTACCCTGGATTCTCCCTGGAACCGTTTTGCTTTAAAATTTCCGAATTCATCCAAAGCAATACCCAAATAAGCTCCGGTAAGTCCGGCTTTACGTTGGGAGGCATACGTGTCTTTTGCTCTGTTATAAGCATATCCAAGTCCTGCACCCGGTGATCCGATAACCGGATTAGTCACAGAACCGTCATACAGAAAGAATGAAAGTCCGTCTCCATAGGCTCCGCTTAGGGGTGCCCCATTTTTCATATCATACTCAAATTCAACATGCAGCCCATTAACTGAAGTGAATGTTCTTCCATTGATAAATAATCCTCCGAATTGCCCTGTGCTGGCTGGGGTAAGCTGTACTCCTGTTGAAGTATGCGTTGCATTTCCCTGGATGCTGAGTTCAGATGCTGAAGAAGCATTCATCAATGAACTTGAATACGAATAAAATCCGTAAATACTGGCTACTTCTGTACTGTCTGTCTGTGCGTAGGCGAAATGAGCGAGCAGGCTGAATAACAGACACATCAATGATGGTCTTTTAAAAATCTTTTCCATGACTGTTTATTTTACAACAAAAACAATATTGATGAAAGATGCAGAGGTTGCATTGGACAGGATATCATAATTCAGGACACCTGTACTGCTTATGCTGTTGATTTTAAATACAGCCGGATCATAGCCTGTTACATAATAATACAGATCGGTAGCATTTGGGAAAAATGGAATGGAGGCCGGCGCTGAAGCGCTCCTTGCGTTAGCAGCGACGTTCGAAAACTGATTTTTGTATAAGGTATACAAATCTTTTGTCTGCCCGGTAGCGGTTGTTGTGGTGTCGAAAACTACGCTGGGCATATAGAAGAATCTAGCTGCATAGGGAGAAAGACATACCCAGTCAGGGGCTGCGGGAGTTCCCACATTCTGACTGATACATTTCTTGTTGCTGTCAAAAATGACAAGTCCTGTAGCGGGATTGGTAACTGAAGTGAGGGTGGTGATTCTTGGGAGTAAAACTCCTTTTGAAGTGCTGGTAACATCTAAAGCAGCACTTTGATCAGGTGAGGCGGTATTAATGCCCACCTGCGCAGTAATGGAACAGAAAGCCATCACCAAAACTAAGGTAATAATTTTGTACATGTCGAAATAATTTTTTTGTGTGTTTTGATCTTATTGACAAACCAGATGTCAGTAAGAAGTTAATTGCTTAAAGGTAGTATTGTGTGTTTTTTCTAATAAAAGGTACTATTGATTAATATTAATTTTTTTCTGTGTTTTTATATTGATATGATTTTTCAATACAGGTTATAATATTTCTATTATTATGTTAAATATTAATTTAATTGAGATATTTTAGTTTATATTTTTCTGTATAATTGAATAATCATAGTGTAATATTGAACAAATGTAGATAAAATTATGATATAACAATGGCCTGATCTCTGCGATAGGAGGATTTGATTCACCCGTCGGAGAGTGAACATTGATTATTCTTAGTGTTGGTAAATGATTGAGTATATATTTAATAAAAATATTAAATATGTTAAAATTTGTTAAATTTTTATTTATCATAAAAAAAGCACGCTGAATAGCGTGCTTTTGTGTATATAAAAAGTTTATTATTTGTGAATTATGCTTCGCAGGAAGAACAAGATACAAAGTTGACCATCATTTCTTTGGATACAGATGAACTTCTTTGATAGTAAAGAGTTTTCACTCCTTTCTTCCATGCTTCAATATAAAGATAGTTAACATCTTTTACCGGCATTGTAGATGGAATCTGAAGGTTCAGAGATTGTGCCTGGTCAATATACTGTTGTCTTTGCGCAGCCTGGGAAATAATTTCCATTGGAGAAATTTCCTTGAATGTTTTGAACACTGCTTTTTCTTCGTCAGTAAGTTCTGTCAAATGTTGTACAGAACCGTGGTTCAGCATAATGGTTCTCCATGTTTCTTCATTGTCTAACCCTTTTTCTTCCAATAATTTTGCAAGGTATTTGTTTTTACGCATAAAGTTTCCTTTAGCAAGACCTGCTTTATAATAGTTAGATGCAAAAGGCTCGATTCCCGGGGAAGTCTGTCCTAAAATTGCAGAACTTGAAGTGGTAGGAGCAATGGCCATTGTTGTGGTGTTTCTCAATCCGTATCCTTTTAATAATTCCGGTTCACCATAAATATTAGCCAGTTCTCTTGAAGCCTGTTCCGCCTGTTCTTTGATATGTCTGAAAGCTCTTGCATTGAACTGAGTAGCTTCAAAACTTTCAAACGGAATCATATTTTTCTGTAAATACGAATGGTATCCTAGAACGCCCAATCCAAGCGCTCTGTGACGTAAGGCAAAGTTTCTTGCTCCCTGCAGGTAATAGTTTCCTTCTGTTTTTTCGATAAATTCAGTTAAAACAGCATCCAGGAAGTAAACGGCAAGTTTTACAGCATCTGTATCTTTCCATTCATCATAAAGTTCTAAGTTCATAGAAGATAAACAGCAGATAAAAGATTCTTCTCTGGTAGAAGGAAGCATGATTTCAGAGCAAAGGTTACTTGCATTCACAGGCATTCCCAAATCTTTATAAACCTGAGGCTTATTTCTGTTCACATTATCTGTAAAGAAAATATAGGGTAGGCCTTTCTGCTGACGGCTTTCCAGAACTCTAGCCCAGATCTTACGCTTGTCCATGTCACCATCAATCATATCCTGCATCCAGTAATCCGGAACACAGATTCCTGTGAACAGGTTCTGGATTGGACTTCCGATATCTTTGATAGATAAAAATTCTTCAATATCCCCGTGATCAATATCAAGATAGGCCGCAAAGGCTCCTCTTCTTACACCGCCCTGGGAAACTACATCCATAGCAGTGTCGAACAATTTCATGAAAGAAACAGCTCCTGAAGATTTACCGTTATCAGTTACCGCAGTACCTCTGTTACGAAGCTCTCCGAAATATCCTGAAGTTCCGCCCCCGATCTTAGTCTGCATAATTACCTCACCCATTTTGTGGGTAATTCCTTCAATACTATCCGGGATATGAACATTGAAACAAGAAATAGGAAGACCTCTCTGTGTTCCCATATTGGCCCAGACAGGAGAAGAGAAACTGATCCATCCTTTGGTGATCATTTCTTTAAAAGCAGGCTGTAGTTCCGGCTTGTATAGTTTTTTAGCAGCTGCAGTGGTGATTCTGTCAATAGCTCCTTCTACTGTTTCTCCTTTCAGCAGGTAGCCTCTGTTCAGCATTTGCTCAGATTCCTCATTGAGCCACCAGATATTTGAATTTTGCTCTTCCATAGATGTTATATTTTCGAATTCCGGAGTAAGGTTATATACTCCGGAATTTTGTTGTTATATTGATTGTAAAATTTCTACTTTGTGGGACCCGTTCAGTCCGCTTTCGTCTCTTAATCTTTGAAATTCCTTAAAAGACGGAACATTTAAAACCTCATACTGAGCCTCTTCATTGATGTAATTGGAGTAATGCAGAAACGTAACACCGTCTTCTTTTACATACACCTTATATTCAAATGTTTCCTGATCTAAATTCTGAAAATCATCCAGAAACTGTTGAATATTGGCTTTATTTTCTGAAACAAATTCAGGGCTTACGGTGTAGGTTACAATTACATTAATCATTTGCTTTGCGTTTTGGTATTGTATATTTATTTTGAGAAAAGGATTCTCAGAATGATATCTCTAATACTATCTGTTTCGACGCTCGCTTCGCTCGCGCCTCATTCATTAAAACAGGTCGTTGGCTGTAATACTCTTATCGTGTTTCGTGTAATCAACCGGTCTTTTGGCAAAGAAATCATCCATAGAGTTGGCGAAAACTTCTTCTTCAAACCATTTCATCGGGCGGTATTGCTCAGGAGAAATGTTGTAGCGGGTTTCCATATTGATTTTTTTCAGACTGTCGTCTACTCGGTATTTCATGAAGTTCAGAAGGTCTTCTCTTGAGAAAACGCTTAGTTCTCCTAACTCAAAGATCCAGTCTAAGATTTCACCTTCCAGCTCAATAGACTGATCTACTAAAGTATAGATGTCTTCAATATCTGAATCGGTAAGAAGGTTGGGTTGTTCTTCACGGATCTTGTTGATCAGGTAAATTCCCGCATTGGCGTGGATTTGTTCATCTACAGAGGTCCATGCAATGATGTTGGAAACATTTTTCATGTATCCTTTGAATCTTGTGAAAGAAAGAATGATCGCAAATTGTGAGAAAAGCGATACGTTTTCAATCAGGATGCTGAATAATAAAAGAGAGGACACATATTCTTTCGGAGTTGTAGAGTTGGCGTGTTTTAAAACATTCGACAGGAAGTCTATTCTCTTTTTTACAGCCGGAATCTCTATAACGCTAAGGAATTCTTCATTATACCCTAATACCTCCAATAAACGGGAATACGCTTCAGAATGACGGAACTCACATTCGGCAAAAGTAGCTCCAAGTCCGTTGAATTCAGGTTTTGGAAGGTGATTGTACAGGTTTCCCCAGAATGTCTTTACAGACACCTCGATCTGTGCAATAGCTAAAAGAGCATTTTTCACAGCATTTTTTTCGTGTGGTTCAAGTTGCGAATGAAAATCCTGAACATCTGCAGTAAAGTCAACTTCCGAATGTACCCAGAACGATTTGTTGATCGCTTCTACAAATTGAAGAACCTCAGGGTATTCAAATGGCTTGTAGCTTACTCTTTTATCAAAAATTCCCATATTAAAATATCTTTAAAATTAAATAATTTACATCACTGTGGATAACGTTGGTATAACAGTTAACTTTCTGTGTATTTGGTGCTTATGTTTGAAAGTTATTCACTTTGATAAGCAGCAGTTTCTTGTAAAGAACTAAGTACAAAGTTCGAAAAAAAGAACTGATTTTGAAAGCCCTAAATACTAATTGGCTGACTTTTAACTCTAAAAGTTTTCCACATTTACATGAAAGTAGCGCAGATAATGGCTTAGACAGGGTTATTGACAAAAAATATATGGAAATCTATAGTTACAGTTAAACAATGTTTTGTAATGTGCTATAAATAAAGGGTTGATTTATTAAACAATAAAATATTTGAATAAATTCGGGTTCTTGTAACAAATTGAAAATATCATCTACTTATTGGGTATAAAATCATAGATCACTCAATGTTAGTAATTCAGGATTTACATAAATCATACGACACCGGGAAAAGTAAGCTGCACGTTCTCAAGGGAATCAACCTCAATATTTCCGAAGGCGAATTTGTTTCTATTATGGGAAGTTCCGGTTCCGGGAAATCCACGCTTCTTAATATTATTGGAATTCTGGATGAAAAAGATTCAGGAACCTATGAACTGGATGGTGTTCCTATTGAACATTTGTCTGAAGTAAAAGCAGCAGAATACAGAAGTAAATTCTTAGGATTTATTTTCCAGTCTTTCAATCTGATCGGCTATAAGACCGCTCTGGAAAATGTAGCCCTTCCTCTGTATTATCAGAATGTTCCAAGAAAAGAACGTAACCAGAAAGCTATGGAATACCTGGAGAAAGTAGGTCTTGCACAATGGGCTAACCATCTTCCTAATGAACTTTCCGGAGGACAGAAACAAAGAGTCGCTATCGCGAGAGCTTTGATTACAGATCCTAAAATTGTTCTGGCGGATGAGCCTACAGGAGCGTTGGATTCCAAAACAACCCACGATATTATGAAGCTTCTTCAGGACATCAATAACGAAGGGAAAACCATCATCGTCGTAACCCATGAGCCGGACGTAGCCGCACAAACCAAGAGAAACGTTGTGCTGAAGGACGGAATCATAGAAAGTGATGAGTTTATAAAGCAGATTGTCTTATAAATGAATGGTGAATGGTCAGTTTGCTTCGCAAGTGAATTTGATTTTTTTCCGAAATTTAAAAAAACAACAAATGAATTTGAAAAAAAATAAAAATGTTTTTAAATCTGAACCATTACAAACTTGATGTTTATATTTCAGCTAAAGAACTGCGAAAAGAGTGCTATAAAACTTTCATTAAAATTCCGGATAGTGAAAGATTTAATCTGATTGATCAAATACGCCGGGCATCAACTTCTGTTGTTTTGAATATTACCGAAGGATGCTCCAGAAAATCAGAGTTGGAAAGAAAAAGATATTTTGAGATTACAAGAGGCTCAGTAATAGAATTAGATTCCTGTTTTGACATAATTATAGATTGTGATTATATAAAACAAGAGGAGTTAACAAAAATTGGAAATTTAATAAAGACAACATTTATCCTGTTAAGCGGAATGTTGAAATAAAGACAAAAGTAAGTGTGAATAGTCAGTCATGAATTTTTGGATGCCGTAAAATTGACTACTTTGTTAATTGACTTCAGAGAAAATTCACAACATCGTTAATTGACTTTTTACATAGTAAAAAATAAAAAATATGTTTGACCTAGATCGTTGGCAGGAAATATTCAGTTCTATCCGCAGTAATGTATTGCGGACGGTACTTTCGGGGTTTACGGTAGCTTTGGGACTATTTATCTTTATTGTGCTGTTCGGAATTGGTAAAGGATTGCAGAATGCTTTTACACAGGGTTTTGCAAGAGATGCCCAAAATCTGATCACTATTTATACAGGGAAAACGACGGTGGCCTACAGAGGTCTCCAGTCGGACAGGAATGTAACGATGGATAACGACGATTATGATTTTCTGATCAATACCGATAAAGAAAAAGTGGGAGATGCCAGCCCGAGATATACTACGAGTATGATGGTGAAGTACGGTAAGGAAAGCGGAATGTATCAGATAAACGGTGCGGAGCCGGGAGAGCAGATTATCGAAAACAGAAAAGTTATAGAAGGACGCTACCTGAATCCTATGGACCTGAACAGAAAACAGAACATAGCGGTAATCGGAAGAATGGTGCAAAGAGACCTTATCAAAAACGGAAGCCCGGTAGGTAAAGATCTTGATATCAATGGTACCATGTTCAAAGTGGTGGGCGTATTTTCTGATGATGGGGGAGACCGGGATGAAAGACATATTACGGTTCCTATTACAACCCTTCAGCAGATGAAGAAAGGATCAGATACGGTCAATACAGTCTATATTGCCTATAATGAAAAGCTTACTCCTCAGGAAGCAATTAAATACGGAGATGAGCTTAAAGATAAATTAAAATCAAGAAAAAATGTCTCTCCTGATGACGAAAATGGAGTAGGAGTATGGAATAACGCCAAGAATATGGAAGGAACCTTCCAGTTTATGTTTGTACTTACCATTATCGTAGGATTTATTGGAATGGGAACACTGCTTGCCGGAATCATCGGAATCAGCAATATCATGGTGTATATCGTAAAAGAAAGAACCAAAGAGATCGGAGTACGTAAAGCTATCGGTGCTAAACCGGGAAGCATTGTAGGACTGATTGTACAGGAAAGTGTTGTGATTACCGTAATTTCAGGTATTGTAGGAGTTGGTGTGGGAGTTTTGACCCTTAGCTTAATGGGGGACAGTCTCGAAGAATTCTTCATTGTGAATCCGAGTGTAGGTACGACAGAAATTATTATGGCTTTCATAGCATTGGTTTTCTCCGGACTTATCGCAGGGTTCGTTCCGGCGTACAGAGCTTCAAAGATCAAACCGATTGAAGCGTTGAGAACCGAATAAAGGTAATTAGGATATAGTAAAGAAAATATAAAAATACAACTCAGAGAAGTGAATATTTTATTTAAAAAAGATACCTGGCAGGAAATTTATTATTCATTGAGAAATAATAAGCTTCGTACGTTCCTTACCATGATTGGTGTGGGTTGGGGAATGTTTTTATATGTAAGCCTTCTTGGGGCTGCCAAAGGAATGGAAAACGGTTTTGATAAATTGTTCTCAGGATTTGCTACCAATTCCATTTTCTTGTTTGCTGGAAATACCTCCATTCCGTATGACGGTTTTCCGAAAGGGCGTCAGCTTCATCTGAAGCTGTCTGATATGGATATGCTGAAACAGAAAGTTCCTGCAATAGATTATATTTCGCCGCAGAATTCCAGGGGAAGTTTTACCGGAACTGCCGGGGAACTCATGTCAAGAAATGGCAAAAAAGGAACTTATGGTCTTACAGGAGACTATCCGGTAGGAAATAAAATTTCGGAAAAGAAACTTATTTTCGGACGTTACATTAATGATGCCGATGTGATGGGGAATAAAAATGTAGTAGTGATTGGGGAAGAAATCTACAAGAACTTTTTCGATTCCAAGAAAAATGAAAGCCCAATCGGGAAATCAGTGAATATAAAAGGGATGTTCTTTAACGTCATCGGAGTGTTTCGTGTGAAAAAAGGAGGAGGTTTTGAAAGCGATCAGAGTGCCTATATTCCACTTTCAACCTATACCAAAATGTACAATGCCGGGGAGCAGATTGACCTGTTTGCTATTGTAGGCAAGCCAACGGTAGATTTAGGAGTTGTAGAGGAAGACGTAAAACAGGTATTGAAAGATAAAAATAAAGTATCTCCTGAAGATACCAATGCCTTTATGAGTTTCAATATCGGGAAAGAATTTAAAAAGCTGACAGGTTTTCTTACCGGAATGCAGCTTCTCACGATTATCGTAGGAACCCTTACCATTCTGGCGGGTGTAATTGCGATCTCCAATATCCTTCTGATCACGGTAAAAGAAAGAACCAAAGAAATCGGGATACGAAGAGCCTTAGGCGCAAAACCTGCTGAAGTAAGAAACCAGATCCTGTTGGAAAGTGTGGTAATTACACTCTCATCGGGGCTGCTTGGATTCATGTTCGGAATTTTTGTTCTGATTATTCTTAATGTAGCGACCCAGAATCAGGATACCTTCCCGTTCTACAACCCTACGGTTAATTATGGAAACGTATTCAGCGCTATGTCCGTAATGGTTATTCTGGGACTGATTATCGGGATGATCCCGGCACAGAGAGCGGTAAAAATCAGGCCGATTGAAGCGTTGAGGACAGAGTAGTAATAATTTGAAAATGAAAAATTTGAAAATCTGAAAATGTTTGTCAGACATTTTAATTTTCAATCTTTAAACCATTAAATAGTAAAAAAATAAACTAGGTATATGAAAAAGAAATTCACTTTGAAAAAAGCCATTTATATTGTATTGGGGCTTTTATTTGCAGTGGCATTGTTCTCAGGAATCGGGTATCTTGTGAAATCCAATTCCAAGCAGGCTGAAGCCTTCCTCACCAGGAAGCCTGTCATTAAGGATATGGAAGATAAGGTCATGGCAACAGGTAAAATTGTTCCGAAAGAAGAAATTGAGATCAAACCTAACATTGCAGGGATTATCGATAAAATTCTGGTAGATGAAGGGGATAGAGTAGAGGCAGGACAGCTGATCGCTACGGTAAGGATTATTCCTAATATCGCTGATGTGAACAACGCGCAGCAGGAAGTGGTTAATTCTCAGCTTCAGATCAATAATGCTAAGTTGAATGTTGATAATATGCAGAAACAGTTTGCTATGCAGGAAAAGCTTTACAAGCAAGGTGTTGCCTCAAAGCAGGAATATCTGAATTCCCAGCAGCAACTTTATTCTCAGCAGCAGACCCTTAAAAATGCTCAACAGCAGCTTGTAACGGCTGAAAAAAGACTACAGATTGTAAAAACAGGAGCAACTCCTGAACTTCAGGGATTGGCAACTACGCAGATCCGTTCAAAAGCTTCCGGAACCGTGCTTGAAGTTCCCGTAAAAGTAGGAAGCCAGGTAATTGAGGCCAACTCATTCAACGCAGGGACTACCATCTGTTCCATTGCAGATCTGAATTCACTGATCTTCCAAGGAGATATTGACGAAGCGCAGGCAGGAAAATTAAAGCAGGGAATGGACATGAAAATCGTGATTGGTGCATTGCAGAACAAAACGTTTCCGGGTAAACTTACCATGATTGCTCCAAAAGGAAAAGACAACAGCGGAACCATCAAATTCCCGGTAGAAGGAGATGTAAGAAATCCTAATAACGAGTACATCAGAGCCGGTTTCTCTGCTAACGGAGAAATTGTATTGAAATCTGAGAAGAATGCTCTTTTATTGGATGAATCTCTTGTTCAGTATGAGAAAGTCAAAGGGAAGGATTCTCCTTTTGTAGAAGTGAAGCAGAAAGACGGTAAGTTCAAAAAAGTATATGTGAAACTGGGAGCCAGCGACGGAATCAATGTACAGATCCTTTCCGGAATTGATAAAAATGCCGAAGTGAAAGTATGGAACCCTTCTGATAAAGACAAAGAAGAGCTTAAAGAGAAGAAAAAATAATAAACAATCATTATAGATTTACATGATGAAATCCTGGGAAACTTTCTCAGGATTTTTTTATTGAAAAGAACTCTAGAACCACTCTTAAACCGCTGTTTTTCTGAAAACTAATCATATATTTGAGTTCAAAATTAAAATCATGTGCAGATACGCGGGAAAGGGCTATAAAATTCACTATGCTTGTTTTAAATGCAGAAAATCATTTAAACAACAGGGTTCTCATGACATTTTTTTAAGAATAAAAAAAGAAAACGTATATCATGCTCCTGACGGCAGTGTGAGAAAAATCGGACATCTTTTTATGAAAGCTAATAAAGAAGAGCTGGATTTACTGATAAAGGAAATAGAATCAAGACCTGTAAAATGCCCGGAATGTGGTAGCATCATGGCACATCTTGGGTGGGAGTTTAAAGCTCCTAAAAAAACAGCGGTCAAAGAATGGGAAATTATAGAAGGTCTTTTCAGAACAGGAAAAGTATTTAATACCTGTGGTTGTTACGGGATTGGCTATATTCCAAAGAATCCGAAAGATTACGAACAGTATTTAAGGAATATCCTGAGTGAATACCAAGAACAGATGACCGCGTGTCAGGACAGAACGATTGAAGAATGTCCTGATAAATTGGACGCGGTTAAGTATTGGAGTGAAAAGATTTCTGATGTAAAGGCAGAAATGAACCTTCAGAGGTTTGAAATATTTTAAAACAAACGTTCATGAAGAAAAATTACCTTATCCTCTTTTTCTTTATCATTGGTAAATTCATACTGCAATATATATTAATCAGCCCTGAATATGAACTACACCGGGATGAATATCTGCACCTCGACCAGGGGAATCATCTGGCATGGGGATATGTTTCCGTTCCTCCTGTGAATTCCTGGTTGGCCTGGCTCATCAAAATGTTGGGAGGGTCTGTCTTCTGGGTTAAATTTTTTCCGGCTTTACTGGGTGCTCTCACAATTGCTTCCGTGTGGAAAATTGTCGAAGAATTGCAGGGAAATCTATATGCCAAAGTACTGGCGTCAACGGGAGTTTTGTTTTCTGTATTTCTTCGGATGAATATGCTTTTTCAGCCCACCTCTCTGGAAGTGTTGTTGTGGACGATGCTTTACTACGTCCTGATCCGGTATTTTAATTCTGAAAAAGTAAAATGGTTATACATTGGCGCAGTGATCTTCGGAATCGGTTTTCTGAATAAATATAATATCGTCTTTTCTGTATTGGGGATTATTCCGGCTTTACTGCTGACGAAACAGAGAGCCCTATTTCTTCAGCCCCATCTTTACGGAGCCGCATTGCTGGCTCTTGTTATCATTTTTCCCAATCTGCTGTGGCAATATCATAATAACTTTCCCGTGGTTCATCATATGAAGGAACTTTCAGAAACTCAGCTGGTAAATGTTAGCCGCTTTGAGTTTTTAAAATCCCAGATGCTTTTTTTCATAGGTGCTGTTTTTATAATTTTCGCCGGATTGTATGCTTTACTGTTTTATAAGGCATTTGAAAAATTTAGATTCTTCTTTTGGGCGTATGCATTCACAATCGGGCTGTTCCTGTTTTTCAGAGCAAAGGATTATTATGCGGCTGGACTTTATCCGGTATTCATCGCATTGGGCTCAGTGTATCTCGCTTATCTTTTGGCGGATGGCTGGAAAAAGATACTAAAGCCTGTCAGCATACTGATTCCTGTTTTGTTATTTATCCCTTTGTATCAAGTAGCTTTTCCCAATAAAAGCCCGGAATATATCATTCATCACCCTGATCAATATAAAAAGCTAGGACTTCTCCGTTGGGAAGACGGAAAAGATCATCCGCTGCCTCAGGATTTTGCCGATATGCAGGGCTGGAAGGAACTTGCAGAGAAAACAGATAAAGAATATGCAGTATTGTCGAAATCCGGGAAAACCTTGGTTCTTTGCGATAATTACGGACAGGCTGGAGCTATTAATTATTATTCAAAACAGAAAATAGAGGCAGTTTCTTTTAATGCGGATTATGTTAATTGGTTTGATCTGAGTAAGCGGTATGATCATCTGATCAGAATCAAAGATCCATTCTCAGATAATGATGAACTGAAAGAGACCGGCCCTTACTTTGAAACTTCCAAAAAGGCAGATTCTATTATCAATCCGTTTGCAAGAGAAAAAGGAGCGATGATCTTCAGTTTTAAAAATGCAAAAATAGATATCAGGCCAAGACTGCAGGAAGAAATAGATGAAGTAAAAGGAGAGTATTAAAAAGGTGGAGGGTAAATAACTTCTGAAAATATAGTAAAGTTTAAGTCTGTCTTCTGTTTTTCTTTAAAGCATAAAGCTTATCAAGAAAATATTTGATTTTTTCCTTAATTAATCTTAAAACTTAAATGGCTCTTAATGGTTTAAAAACAATAAACCCAGACGTAAGGATTATTTTGATAAAGAACATTCCGGGCAGTAACCTGAAATAATTCCATTAAAATTCACAGGCTGATAACCTTCCGGCATGGTAATATCCACCTCTTCCGGCATACATTCTATCGTTCCGCATTGAAGGCATCTGAAGTGAAAATGACTGTGTTTATGGTGCTTTCCGGAGCATCCACGACAGGGTGCAAAATAGGACTTCCCGTCATCACTCACCACTTTATGCACAATTCCGTCATCACAGAAACTATTCAAAATTCTGTAGATGGTAGCCCTATCTATCTCATTTCCCAGCTCTTTCTGTAAAATATCATGGCTTACCGCTGATTTTGAATCTTTTAATGAATTCAGGATCAGTTGTTTTGTTTTGGTATTCCGCTTATTCATAAGGCAAAGATATAAAATATTATTGCGACTGTGTTGCAATAATGAGATTTTGATTTAACTTTGTACAGACAAACAGATACTTAAATCATCATTCAAACTTAATTATAATGGAAAATAAAGACTTTGATGTCATCATTATTGGCGGAAGCTATGCTGGATTATCAGCAGGAATGGCACTGGGAAGATCAGTGAGAAACGTACTGATCATAGATAACGGTAAACCCTGCAACAGGCAGACACCACATTCGCACAACTTCATCACTCATGACGGTAAGGCACCAAAAGAAATAGCAACATTGGCCAGAGAGCAGGTTGAAAAATATAATACCGTGAAATTTCATGAAGGTACCGTAACCAAGATCAGTAAAAATGATGAGTTTGCCGTTGAGACTCAGGATGGCAACAGTTTTCATGCTAAGAAACTGATTCTTGCATCGGGTGTAAAAGATGTGATGCCGGATATTCCCGGATTTGCAGAGTGTTGGGGAATTTCTGTTCTGCACTGTCCATATTGTCACGGGTATGAAGTGAGAAATGAAACCACCGGAATTCTTTCGGACGCAGATATGGCTTATGATTTCACAAAAGTGGTATACAATCTTACGAAAAACCTTTCTCTATTAACCAATGGAAGATCTGCTCTTTCCGAAGAGCAAAAGGAAAAACTAGCCGGGAATAAGATTTCGTTAATTGAAGATCAGGTTGAAAGTATTGAACATGAAAACGGACATATCAGAAAGGTGATTTTTAAAACAGGAAAAGAGATTTCCCTGAATGCTCTGTATGCTAAAATACCTTTTATACAAAACGTTGATACTTCAGAATTAGGCTGTGAGCTGACGGAACAGGGCTTTATTAAAGTTGATTTTATGCAGAAAACCAACATCCCCGGACTTTTTGCCTGCGGAGATAATATAACCATGATGAGATCCGTAGCTAATGCGATTGCTCAAGGGAATTTTACCGGAGCAGTAGTGAACAAAGAATTGGCGGAAGAACAATTTTAAATGAAATATTCTGAAAGACTTTACCGGTGAATTTATGCTGTCACCCTCGGCTGCTAAGCTTTCAAAAATCATTTTTCCCACTGTTGAAATCTCAACGGAAATTCCGTACATTTGGGGTGGAAAATTTCAAAAACTAAAAGTATAATGGATATTATTTTCGACCTGATTGAAAAAGAAAGACAAAGACAATCCCATGGATTAGAACTTATTGCGTCAGAAAACTTTGTTTCTGAAAACGTGATGAAAGCAATGGGAAGCGTACTGACAAACAAATATGCTGAAGGGTACCCGGGTAAAAGATATTACGGGGGCTGTGAAGTGGTAGATGAGGTTGAAACGTTGGCAATCAACAGAGCCAAGAAACTTTTCGGTGTGGACTATGTGAATGTTCAGCCGCATTCCGGTTCTCAGGCTAATGCTGCCATTTATCTTGCTGTTTTGAAACCAGGAGATAAAATCATGGGAATGGATCTTTCTATGGGAGGACACCTTACCCACGGTTCAGGAGTTAACTTTTCAGGAATCCAGTATCAGGTAGTGTCTTATGGAGTAGAAAGAGAAACCGGCCTTATAGATTATAACCAGATGAGAGAAGTAGCTCTCAGAGAAAGACCAAAAATGCTTATCGCTGGTTTCTCAGCGTATTCAAGAGATCTGGATTATGCTAAATTCAGAGAAATTGCTGATGAAATCGGGGCAACACTTTGGGCGGATATTGCTCACCCTGCAGGTTTAGTAGCCAAAGGGCTGTTGAACTCTCCGTTTGAGCACTGCCACGTGGTAACAACAACAACGCACAAGACTTTAAGAGGTCCTAGAGGAGGAATGATTATGATGGGGAAAGATTTCGAAAATACATACGGTCATAAAACCCCGAAAGGAGAAACCAAAATGATGAGCCAGGTATTGGACGGAGCCGTTTTCCCAGGAATTCAGGGAGGTCCGCTGGAGCACGTTATTGCCGGTAAAGCAGTAGCTTTTGGTGAAGCATTAGACGGACAATTTGAAACCTATGCTAAACAAGTTAAAGCAAATGCTCAGGCGCTTTCAAAAGCAATGATCGACAGAGGATTTGATATTGTAAGCGGAGGTACAGATAACCATTTAATGCTGGTAGACCTTAGAAATAAAGGCGTAAACGGTAAAGAGACTGAAAAAGCCTTAGTTCTTGCTGATATTACATGTAATAAAAATATGGTTCCTTTTGATGATAAGTCACCATTCACTACATCTGGTATCAGATTAGGAACGGCTGCTATTACTACAAGAGGCCTTAAAGAAAATGATATGGATACTATTGCAGGACTGATCTCCGATGTCGTAGACAATATCAAAAACGAAGAAGTTCTTGCATCTGTCAGAAAAAAAGTAAATGAACTGATGGAAGGAAAAGCACTGTTCAACTATTAATTGTTAGCGGAAAATACAAAATAAAGAATGGGCACCTGTCCATTCTTTTTTCATTGATTATGGAGAAGAAATCTTTCACATTTGAGGAAATCAGGCAGAAGGTGGTAAATTATTGTGTTTACCAGGACCGATGCCATGCCGAGGTAGAACAGAAAATGAAAGAGTTTTTACTGATTGATGAAGCCAGGGAAGAAATTATGCTCTATCTTCTGAAGGAGAACTTTCTGAATGAAGAACGCTTTACACGGAGCTATATCAGGGGTAAATTCTATATCAAACATTGGGGGAGAAATAAGATCAGGATGAATCTGAAGCAGAAACAGATTTCCGAAAGACTTATCAATAGCTGTTTTGATGAGATTGATGAAGATGATTATGAAAAAATGATCAGGAAAATTTACGAAAATTATTCTTCTAAACAGAAAGGCTTGAAAGAATATCAAAAAAAAGTAAAAACTATAAAATATTTGATGAGCAGAGGCTTTGAATATGAAAAAATAAATGATACTTTTGGAGAAACATAAATAGATATTGGAAAAACAGAAGATTTGGCTTTCACCACCACATATGGGAGGGAATGAGCTTCAATATATACAACACGCATTTGATACCAACTGGATTTCCCAATACGGCTCAAATATAGATGAATTTGAAAACAGTCTTGAGCATTATTTAGGAGGCACTTCCCATGTTACAGCTTTATCATCCGGAACGGCAGCCATTCACCTTGCCCTGAGATTACTGAATGTTCAAGAAGGGGATTTCGTAATCTGCCAGTCGTTCACTTTTGTAGCTTCTGCTAATCCTGTACTTTATTTAAATGCTGTTCCCGTATTTGTAGATAGTGAAGAAGATACCTGGAATATGTGCCCTGATGCACTGGAAGAAGCTGTTAAATTCTGTATTCAGAAAGGAAAAAAGCCTAAAGCCATTATTGTTGTTTCTTTATATGGAATGCCCTTCAAAGCAGACGAAATACTCAGCATCTCGCGGAAATATGAAATCCCATTGATTGAAGATAGTGCAGAAGCCCTGGGAAGCAGCTATAAAGGACAGTTGTGTGGAACTTTCGGAGATCTTTCAGTCATCAGCTTTAACGGAAATAAAATTATTACCACGGCAGGCGGGGGAATTCTGATTTCGAGAAATGAAGCTGATAAAAAGAAAGCTCTTTTTCTGGCAACACAGGCCAAAGATGATGAAGATTATTACTGTCATTCTGAGATAGGCTATAATTATCGGATGGATAATATTACAGCAGGAATAGGCCGCGGACAGCTGGAAACACTGGGAAATAAGATCACAGGACGGAGAGAAAATCATGATTTTTATCAGATCTGTCTTAAAGATCATGAAAATATTGAACTTTTTTCTGCACCAAATGGTGATTTTTTTTCTAACTACTGGCTCAATACGGTTATTCTCAAAAATAATCTTTCAAAAGAAAAATTGAGGAAACTATTTTCTCAGAATAATATAGAAACCAGATATCTATGGAAACCCATGCATCTTCAGCCGTTGTATAAACAATATCAGTTTTTTGGAAATAATCTTTCTGGTACACTTTTTGACCATGGATTGTGCCTGCCATCGGGGACTAATTTAACGGACGATGACAAGGAAAGAATAGCTGAAATCCTTAGGATGTGAAATTCCCTAAATTTATACCATAAAATTAAATAAAGATGGGATTTTATTTTAATTTTGTATCCATCTCAAGAATTAATATTAATTAAAAATTGGTTTTAGCCGTTTTAAATATGAACACAAATACAGACAATGTACAACTCTTTTAGGAAAAAAGTATTTGGAGGAGACAATGTTGTCAATCTCTCTGATGTAAGATATCTTCCCAGATGGATAATACTTGTAATAGATATTATCATTTTGGTTATATCTCTATTCCTTTCTACTTATACTATAGAAAAAATTACTCAGAAAGAATTTATTTATCACGAAGATAAAAGTATAGTTTTTACCTTTATTATTGTGGTGAATACTATGTTTATGTATTTTTTCAAGACCTATGCAGGGATTATAAGGCACTCCACCTTTATTGATCTTTTCAAACTGCTGATTTCCTGTTTTTGTACAATGACAGTTATAGGCGTAGTAAATCTTATTTACTTCTGGGTAACAGGAGGGAAATTTATTTTAACCCCTTTTCTTGTCCTATATTTTATCATCTCCTTTATGGGACTTTTTCTGTTCAGGCTTTATGTGAAAGAGTTTTTTCATATTGTAAGAGAATACAGGAGAAGTACCCTGAAAAAAAGAATTTTGGTACTGGGTATTGATGAACAGTCTATTGCTATAGCACGTGCTATTCTTGATAATCCAAGTCTGCCTTATCAGGTTGTAGGATTTTTAACTCAAAGGACAGATTCGAAAAGAGCTTCGTTATTAGGAAAACCTATCTACGAAAAAAGGAAAATAGAAGAAGCAACAAAAGAAGATCTTATCATTGATGGTGTTATTATTGTTAAAGAAATGATGTCTAAAGACGAAATGAATTCCTGGGTGAATTTATTTTTAGAAAAAGACCTGAATATATTCAAAGCTCCTTCTGTACAGAAATTAAGAGACAGTGACCTGGGGGGATCCATCAGGAATCTTCAGATTGAGGATCTTCTTAACAGAAAGCCTATTAAGATAGAAAATGAAGAGGTAAAAAGCAGACATTTTAATAAGAATGTACTGGTAACCGGTGGAGCTGGTTCTATCGGAAGTGAAATTGTCAGACAGGTTGCTCAGTTCAACCCTGCTTTAATTGTTGTTTTAGATCAGGCAGAAACTCCATTGTATGACATTGAGCTGGAGATGAAAGAGAAATTTCCTCACATCAGATTCAAGTTTGTTTTGGCTGATGTTTCTAATATTCACAGAGTTGAACCTTTATTCCAGACCTATAATTTCTCAATGGTATATCATGCTGCTGCATATAAGCATGTTCCTTTGGTTGAGGAAAACCCTAATGAAGCAATACGTGTCAATGTTTTAGGATCAAAAAATATTGCGGTGTTGTCTAGCCGCTACAAGGTCAACCGGTTTGTAATGATCTCTACAGATAAAGCTGTGAATCCTACCAATGTAATGGGGGCTTCCAAGAGAGCTGCTGAATTATTTGTTCAGTCTTTACAGCATGTTGACGGTAATATAACCAAGTTTATTACAACGAGATTTGGTAATGTTTTAGGATCGAACGGATCCGTTATCCCGCACTTTAAAAGGCAGATTGAAGCTGGCGGTCCGGTTACCATTACCCATCCGGACATTGTGAGATATTTCATGACGATTCCGGAAGCCTGCGAACTTGTACTGCAAGCCGGGACAATGGGGCAGGGTGGAGAAATCTTTGTTTTTGATATGGGAGAGCCTGTAAAAATCCTTGATCTGGCAAGAAGAATGATCAAACTTTCGGGATTTGAACCTAATATTGATATTAAGATTATTTATACAGGATTGAGACCAGGAGAGAAGCTCTACGAAGAGCTGTTGAGCGATAATGCAAAAACACTTCCTACTCATAATGAAAAAATCATGATCTCTAAAGATCCGACGATGGAGTTTATGGAAATTGAGAGTTTGATCAACCTGATTACAGAGGCTTCCGTAATGAAAGATAAGGTAGAAGTTGTTAAGATTTTGAAATCAATTGTGCCTGAATTTAGGAGCAATAACTCGATCTATGAGATTTTAGATAAATAAAAATATAAATGTATATTTGTACAATTTTAAGATATGAAAAGTAAGATATTGGTTGTATTGGTCGCATTTTGGTTAGTTTCATGCAAGACAAATCCTAACGCAAAAAATGACCTTAACTATATGCAAAATATTGAGAAGATAGCTCTTGAAGCATCTTCAAAAAATCTGAATAATACAATTCAAACGGGAGATCAGTTGGTAATATTGGTGACTGCAAAAGATATGGATGTTGTAAAGCCTTTTAACCAAAACTATTCTTCATCTGAAATTGTTCAGACTAATGCATTTGCAGGAGGGAATACTCCTAACCAGGGCGTTGCTTCTATTACAGGTCCTACTTATGTTGTGGATGCTAATGGAGATATAGATTTTCCTATACTTGGGAAACTTAATACCTCAAACAAAACATTAGTAGAGTTCAAAGATGAACTGAGAAATAAGATGACACAATACATCATTAATCCCACTGTTAACCTAAGACTTGCTAATTTTAAAATTACAATTCTTGGAGAAGTAAATAAGCAGGGAGATTATGTAATTTCTAATGGACAAGGTACTATTTGGAATGCGCTAGGTTTAGCTGGAGATCTTACTATGTATGGAAAAAGAGAGGATATCTTGGTAATCCGAACAGAAAACGGCCAGGTAACTCATGGTAAAGTAAACTTAAGAGATGCTAACCTTATTAATTCTCCATATTATAACTTAAAACAGGGAGACGCTATTATAGTTTCTGCAAATAACACTAAAGATGCGATGTCTAAACAAAATCCTAATACAGGATTATATTTAACTGCAGCTTCAATTGCTATTACTGCAGCGGCTGTCATTGTGAGTTTAATTAAAAAATAACAGTTCCATAATTAAATTCTTTCTGGTTGCAAAAAAAATACTAAAAATGAATGAAATTAAATCATATAGAATAGCAGTAATCGGGCAGGGTTATGTTGGTTTACCGCTATCTCTAGAGTTTTCGAATTATTTCCCTGTTTTAGGGTTTGATGTGAATTCTGTTAGAATATCTCAATTGAATGAAGGAAGGGATGTCACATTGGAATCTGATGAGGCAAAACTAAAATCTGCTTTAAACAATTATAAAGAATCCCAAGGAAAGATAGGATATAAGGCTGTCGATGATCTGAAAGAAATTTTAGACTGCAATATATTTATAGTTACAGTTCCCACACCTATAGATAAATATAATTCTCCTGATCTAAAGCCTTTAATATATGCCTCTAAAATGCTTGGTGAGATCATCAAAAAAGATGATATAATAATATATGAGTCTACCGTTTTTCCAGGATGTACCGAAGAAGAATGTGTTCCTATATTAGAAAAATACTCAGGATTGCAATTTAATAAAGACTTTTATGTAGGATATTCCCCTGAAAGAATTAATCCGGGAGATAAAATAAATACATTAACAAGTATAAAAAAAGTTACATCGGGCTCAACGGACGAAATAGCAATCGAAGTAGATAATTTATATAAAAAAATCATAACGGCGGGCACCCATAAAGCCCCAAGTATTAAGGTTGCAGAAGCTTCTAAAGCAATTGAAAATGCCCAAAGGGATGTTAACATATCATTTGTCAATGAACTAGCTCTCATCTTTGATCGAATAGGAATTGATACTAATGATGTTTTGGAAGCAGCAGGAACCAAATATAATTTTTTAAAGTACAAGCCAGGGCTAGTAGGAGGTCATTGTATCTCAGTAGATCCGTATTATCTAGCACATAAGGCAGAACAGTTAGGATATCATCCCGATGTTATTTTATCTGGGCGTAGAGTAAATGATTCTATAGCAAAATTTATTGCATCTAAAGTAGTTAAACTTCTTATAGCTAAAGGAAATATGATAAAAAATTCTGAGGCTTTGATTTTGGGAGTAACATTTAAAGAAAACTGCCCAGATGTAAGAAATACTAAAGTTATAGATATTTACAAAGAATTAAAAGAATATGGAATTGAGGTTGACATCTTTGATCCTTGGGCGAATAAAGAAGAAGTACAACATGAATATGGAGTTGTAATTCTAAATGAAAAGCCTTCCAGTAAAAAATATGACTCTATTATCATTGCAGTTGCTCATAATGAGTTTTTGACAATGGATATAAAGAATATGAAAAAAGAGAATGCAATTATTTTTGATGCAAAAGCATGTTTAGACAGAAACTTGGTGGATGCCAGATTATAAAACACAAAAAAATTAATAGCAAAAGTTTAAAATCAATCGATACTGTAATTTAAAATTAAATAATGAATAGTCCAGTCGTTGAGGAATCAGAAAATGAAATCAATTTTTTAGAAATAATTAAACCGTATTTAAGAAATTGGATATGGTTTGTTATTATGCCAGTAATAGCTTTAATATTAGTTTACTTTTATTTAAAATTTGTTACACCAGTATATAGCATTCAATCATCTGTTTTGATTAAAGATGCTAAAAAAACTCCTACTGTCGGTGGTGATTTTGGCGTATTACAGGACTTATCTGGAATTGGGGGTATGGGTACAAACAGTATTGAAAATGAAATTGAAATTTTCAAGTCAAAAAAGCTAATGACAGATGTTGTTACTTCTCTTGGCCTATACACAACAATCCATGAGGGAGAAGGCTTTTCATCAAGAGAACTATACAAAGATACAAGTCCCTTCATTATAAAGGTTATCAACGAAAAACCACTTGCCGATTTACCAAAAGAACCTGTTTTTATTAAAATTTCAAATAACACACTTACTTTATCATCTGAAGAACTACCAAAAGATATTCAAACATCGTTTGGTAAGACTGTAAATTTGCCTTATGCGAATATCATGTTTTTAAAAAATCCTAAATTTAATAAAGATAAAGCAGGAGAACTATCAAACTTAAATTTTACTTATTCTACATTAGAAGGTGCTGTAAATGGAGTACAAAAAATATTGAATGTTGGTCTTGCAGATAAAGATGCAACGGTTATTGTACTTTCATTAAATTATCCAAATACAGATAAGGCAAAAGATATTTTAAATAAACTTGTAACCGTATATAACAATGATGCTATTAAAGATAAAAATTCTGAATCTGCAAGTACGAGAGATTTTATAGATGAAAGAATAAATATCATTGCTAATGATTTAGGTGAAGTTGAAAATAAAAAAGAACGATTTAAATCTTCAAATCAAATTACAGATCTGGTAACTGAAGCTAAAATTGGTTTAGAAAGTTCAGCAGAAGCTCGTTCAAAACAAATAGAAGTTGATGCTCAACTTGATCTCACAAATGCTTTAATAGGCTATATGTCTAAACAAGGGAATAGCGAAGTGCTTCCTACAAATGTTGGATTGCAAAATGATGAAGCAGTTAGAAGTATAAGTTCTTACAATCAACTAGTACTGGAGAGAAACAGATTACTGGAAAGCGCAACTCCTCAAAACCCGATAGTAATTGATCTTAATAAACAAATCAATTCTTTGAGAGCTTCTGTTGTTGAAAGTCTTAGAAAAAATGGCACAGGTTTGCAGCTTGCGAAAAATCAGTATCTGGCTGAGCAACAAAAAGTTTCTTCCAAGATTTCTAAGATTCCGGAACAGGAGAAATTATTCAGAGATATAGAAAGACAGCAGCAGATCAAAGAAAGTTTATATTTAATTTTATTACAAAAAAGAGAAGAAACAGCAATATCCCTTGCAGTAACAGCAGATAAAGCAAGAATTGTAGATTATGCATATGCATCTCCCAAACCTGTGGCTCCTAAAAAATTAGTTTTTTTAATGGCTGCTTTGTTGATGGGAATCGTATCGCCTATCATTTATATATATATAAAAGAATTAATTAACAATAAAGTAAAATCTAAACATGACTTGGAAAAATTATCACATGGTAAGCCAATAATTGGTGAGATTCCAAGTTTAAACAAAGGACAGGATGAATTGGTGAAAGTTAATGATATTTCTCCTTTGGCAGAAGCATTTAGAATTCTTATTACAAATATGAATTTTATGCTACCAAAGAAAAAAGAAGCAAAAGTTGTGTTTGTTACTTCAACAGTGAAGGGAGAAGGGAAAACTTTTGTTTCCGTAAATCTGGCCCTTACATTAGCAACTCCTAGTAAAAAAGTTATTATTATTGGATCTGATATACGAAATCCTCAACTTCAGAGATATAATAAAGCTAGAAAGGGGCTTTCAGGTCTTACAGAGTATTTATATTCTGATAAAACTAAACTTGAAGAAATTATTCATGTTTCAACATTTAATCCTTATTTGGATGTAATATATTCAGGAAGTATTCCTCCAAACCCTACAGAGCTTCTTACCAACGGAAGATATGAAGTATTAATTGAGGAACTAAAACATAAATATGACTATATTATTTTAGATACAGCACCTTTAATGTTGGTTACAGATACATTACTTTTTGCAGAGCTGGCAGATGCCACACTCTATGTAACAAGATCCCAATATACCGAAAAAACATTGATTGATTTTGCCAATAGAAATATAGATTCTCAGAAAATTAAGAATACAGGATTTGTTCTAAATGATGTTAGTAAAGATTATTTTGGCTATGGTAATAAATATGGTTACGGATATACTGTAGAAGAAAAAAAATGGTGGCAAAAAATACTTAATAAATAAAGAATGTCCATAAAAAATGTCATTTTAAGTGGAGGGGTGGGGTCCAGATTGTGGCCATTATCTAGAAAACATAATCCTAAGCAATATCTTGAAATCTTTCAAGGAGATTCTTTGTTCAGTCTGACAATTAATAGAAATAAGAGATTTGTTGAAAGCTTAATTGTTATATCAAATTCTGAAAATTCTAAAATTGGAGAAAAATGGTTGAAAGACATGGATAAACCCGTTTTGTCCATTACAGAACCATTACCAAGAAATACTGCCGCCGCAATTGCTCTAGCGTGTTTTGCTGCCGATAGAGAAGATATCTTATTAGTGACTCCTTCAGATCATATAATAGACGGAGACAGCTTTTATGAGAAAGCTGTCAATGAATCTTTAAGCCTTGCAAAAGAAGGATACATTGCAACCTTTGGAATTAATCCAGACAAGCCTGAAACGGGATATGGTTATATTGAATATGAAGGAAGAGAAGTATTAAGATTTCGGGAAAAACCCAACAGAGAAACTGCTATTGAATTTGTCAAAAGCGGAAAATTTATGTGGAACAGTGGAATGTTTTGTTTTAAAGCAGGTGTCATGCTTGATGAATTGCTTCTTCATGATCCTGAAATATTCAAAACGGCTAAAACTGCTTGGGAAAATAGAAATGAAGATGCATCTATATCAGAAGAATTAATGAAAGTAATTCCTTCCAAAAGTATAGACTATGCCGTTATGGAAAAAAGTAAAAAAATCAAAATGGTTAAATCAGACTTTTTTTGGTCAGATTTAGGGGCTTTTGATTCATTATATGATTATCTTCTAAGAAATGGACACCCGGTTGATGAGCACGGAAATATGTATATCGGGGACGAAAAAAAGTTTGCCCAGTTTATAGGAATGAAAAATTCAATACTTATAGATACTAGAGATGTAATATTGGTTTTAAATAAAGAAAACTCTCAGGATGTTAAGTATATATATGAAAATTTAGAAAAATCAGGATCTACACTAACATAATTTTTAGAATAGACCTACATAAATTATGATTTATAATAATATCAGAAACAAATATAAAAGGAATTAGAATACAAATATGGGAAAAGTAGCATTAATCACAGGAATTACAGGACAGGACGGATCTTTTTTGGCTGAATTTTTAATTGAAAAAGGATATGAAGTTCATGGAATTATTCGTCGTTCATCATCTTTTAATACAGACAGAATAGAACATCTTTATTTTGATGAATGGGTGAGGGATATGCATCAGGCAAGGCTGGTAAACCTTCATTATGGTGATATGACAGACTCTAGTTCATTAATGAGAATCATACAACTTACCCAGCCTGATGAAATATATAATTTGGCTGCTCAAAGTCACGTAAAAGTTAGTTTTGATGTACCTGAATATACAGCCGAAACAGACGCTGTTGGAACATTGAGATTATTAGAAGCCATAAGAATTTTAGGAATGGAGAAGAAAACTAAAATATACCAAGCTTCAACATCTGAATTATTTGGTCTTGTTCAGGAAGTTCCTCAAAAAGAAACTACACCATTCTATCCAAGGAGCCCTTACGGAGTAGCAAAACAATATGGTTTTTGGATTACCAAGAATTATAGAGAATCATATGATATGTTTGCCGTAAACGGAATATTATTTAATCACGAAAGTGAAAGGAGGGGAGAAAACTTCGTGACCAGAAAAGTTACATTGGCTGTAGCAAGGATTGTACAGGGGCTTCAGGAAAAACTTTATATGGGAAATCTAGACTCTTTAAGAGACTGGGGATATGCAAAAGATTATGTAGAATGTATGTGGCTTATGCTTCAACATGATAAGGCCGAAGATTTTGTAATTGCTACAGGTGAAATGCATACGGTGCGTGAGTTTATTACAAAAGCTTTTAAAGTGGCAAATATAGAAATTCGCTGGGAGGGGACAGATATTGATGAAAAAGGAATAGATGCGGAATCGGGCAGGATCTTGGTGGAAGTTGATCCAAAATATTTCAGACCCGCAGAAGTTGAACAGCTTTTAGGTGATCCTACAAAAGCTAAAACACTGTTAGGATGGAATCCAACACAGACATCATTTGATGAATTGGTAGAAATTATGGTAAAACATGACCTGGAATATGTAAAAAAACGTTAGTATTTAATGAAAAAGGATAGTAAGATATATATAGCAGGGCATAAAGGATTAGTAGGCTCTGCAATTTGGAAACAGCTTTCTGAAAATGGATTTACAAATCTGATCGGGAGAACTTCCAAAGAACTCAATCTGATGGATGCAGAAGCTACACAAAAATTCTTTGAAGAAGAAAAACCTGAATATGTATTTTTGGCAGCTGCGTATGTGGGAGGAATTATGGCAAATAATACTTACAGGGCGGATTTTATATACAATAACCTCCAGATTCAGCAGAATGTAATTTACCAGTCATATAAACATAACGTAAAAAAGCTTCTTTTTTTAGGAAGTACATGTATTTATCCTAAAGAAGCCCATCAGCCTATTGATGAAAATGAACTTCTTACAGATGTATTAGAGTATACTAACGAGCCTTATGCTATTGCTAAAATAGCTGGAATAAAGTTATGTGAAAGCTTTAACATCCAATATGGAACGAACTTTATTTCGGTAATGCCTACTAATCTGTATGGTCCTAATGATAATTTTGATCTGGAAAAAAGCCATGTTTTACCAGCAATGATCAGGAAAATTTATTTAGCTAATTCATTAATGAATGACGATTGGGATGCCGTTCGGAATGATTTACATAAAAGACCTGTAGAGTCTGTTTCAGGAGCCGACACTAATGAGACGATAGAAAAAACGTTGTCAAAATACGGGATATTTAAAGACAGAGTAGAATTGTGGGGAACAGGTAAACCTATGAGGGAGTTTTTATGGAGTGAAGATATGGCAGATGCCTGTATTTTCTTAATGGAAAATATAGACTTTGCAGATCTTATTTCCAATAAAAAAGAGATAAGAAACACCCATATCAATATTGGAACCGGGAAAGATTTGTCAATAAAAGATCTATCTTACCTGATTGCTAAGGAAATAGGATTTTCGGGAAATATTCTTTTTGATGCTTCTAAACCAGATGGAACAATGAGAAAACTGGTTGATGTATCAAAGTTAAATTCATTAGGATGGAAGAATCGTATTGAAATTACAGATGGAATTAATAAGATTTATAACTGGTATTTAAAGAGTATTAAATAATTATTTATTAAATTGAAACTTCTTTCTGATAAAGTCCTTCGCAAAAATTTTTCGTATCTTTTTGTATTGCAAATTGCAAATTATATTATTCCTCTCTTTTTATTTCCGTACTTAGGAACAGTATTAGGATCAGAAAATTTTGGACGAATTATGTTTGCCCAAGCATTTGTTGCATATTTTACATTATTTACCGATTTTGGTTTTAATGTTTCATCAACAAAAGAAATTGCAGATGCTTTGGGAGATAAAATTAAAATAAGTGAAACATTTTGGAATACAATGTTTGCAAAGTCCTTGTTGCTTATTATCAGTTTTATTGTCTTTGGAGCAATATTACTCCTGTTTGGGAGATTTAGAGAAGATAGTACTCTTTTTTTTATAAGCTTTGTTAATGTAGTATCTGCAGTGTTATTTCCTGTTTGGTTTTTTCAAGGAACTGAAAAGATGGGCTTTATTACAATTATTAATACTATTCCAAGAGTTGTAATGTGTTTAATAACTTTCTGGTTGGTGAAAAAAGTTTCTGATTATAATTTAGCTCTGTTAATTCAGGTTTTATCAACATTTTTATCTGCCATTTTAAGTCTGGCTTTATTATTTTACTTGAGATTAGTAATCTTTATCAGGCCCAGCATTAAAAGTGTTAAAAAACAAATTGCTAATAGCTGGCATATTTTTGCAACCAGTCTTTCTAGTAATCTTTATACAACAACTAATACAATAATCTTAGGCTTAATTGCTGGTAATACTTCTGTAGGAATTTATTCCGCAGCAGATAAAATTATAAGAGCTTTGATAGCACTGCTTTCTTCCGTTACACAAGTTGTTTTTCCGAGAGTAAATGTTTACTATAATACTTCGAAGAAAAAATGTTTGCAATTTGTAAATCAAATCGTTTATGCAATTGCTGTAATATGTTTAGTATTAGGAGTTGGGATTTTTTATTTTTCTGATTTAATCATATCATTGATGTTTAAAACTGGAGAATTTATGAAATCAGCTGAAGTGTTAAGGTTTTCGGTACTATTGCCTCTATTTTCTGTAATTAATGGTGTTATTGCTATCAACATTTTTATAACATTTGGCTTGAAAAAGAAGCTGCTTAATATAGTTATGATAGGTTGTGTGTTTAGTTTAACTTTTATTGCTCCTCTTGTTATCATATTTAAAGAAAATGGAGCGGTTATATGTGCTACACTTACAGAAATTATTATATTTATTTTATTGTTATTTACAATAAAGAAAAGTAACTTGCTACATGAATCATAAAAAAGATATCATTATACTTCTTACTTGTTGCGTAAATCCGGCAGGTATGTCTTTTACTAAGATTAATGATGAAAATACAAGGATAAAACAATATTACAATGCAATTACCTATTATTTAAATACTACTGATCATAAGATTTTAATAGTTGAAAATACTTTATTTAATATTGATCCTGTTTTTTTACAAAATGAAAGAATTGAATATCTGACATTTGATGGCAATAATTTTGATAAAGCTTTAGGAAAAGGTTATGGTGAAGCTTTAATTATAGAACATGCATTACAAAATTCTTATTTTTTAAAAAATGAAAAAGCATATATCATTAAAATTACAGGAAGGTTATGTGTAATCAACTTAAATAATCTCATTAAAGATCTTCCTGTTGAGAATAAGAATTATATTATGGCTGAAATGACGTGGAAGAAAGATAAGGCATATTCTCATTTCTTTATAAGTAATTATAATTTTTTGAAGTCCTTTGTAGAAAGAAAAGAAAATATTAATGATTCAAAAGGAATGTATTTTGAACATTTACTTGCAGAACAGATAAAGGATATGAATAAAAAAGGCTTCCCTTTTTTAGGTTTGAAAAGAACTGTTATTATCGAAGGAATATCGGGGTCTACGGGGAAAGAATATACCAAAAACTATAATATTATACAATTACTTATTTTTAAGATTAAAAATTTTTATTTAAAAAACTTTTTAAAATGAAACAATTTGCAGTATTGTTAACTGTTTTTAATCGGATTGATTTTACAAAAAAATGTCTCTCACAGCTTGAAGAGGCAATAGCTCTATGCCCGGATTGTGAGTTTGATATAATTTTAACTGATGATCATTCAACCGATAATACAAAAGAAGTTATTGGAAAGCTATTTCCTTCTGTAAAAATACTTGATGGTACAGGAGACTTGTTTTGGTGTAGAGGAATGATTAATTCCTGGAAGTATGCTGAAAAATCAGAAAAAAAATACGATGGATATTTTTGGCTTAATAATGATAGTTATATTTTTCCAAACTCATTGATTAGTCTTATTAACCAATCAGAAGAGAAAAATAATAAGGCAGTTATAAGCGGAGCATTTAAATCTGCAGCAACTAATCGTACAACTTATGGAGGGAGACTGAAAGGACAAACTGTTAATTTGGACCCGGATGGAACTCTGCAAAAGATTGAATGGATGAATGGTAATCTTGTTTTTGTTCCGGAATATGTATATGAAAAAATCGGAATGCTGGATAGCACATTCTGGCATGCAATTGGAGATTATGATTATGGATTAAGAGCAATAAAACAGAATTTAGAAGTTGTTTTATCAAAAGACTATGTAGGAGAGTGTGAAGATCATGAAAAGATTGAAGCATGCTATGATAAAAAAAATTCTTTAAGAAAAAGGTTTAAAAATCTCTATACTCCACTTGGAGATGACCCGTTTATGCGGTTTTCATTTTTAAAAAGGCATTATTCTCTTGGTAAAGCCATAAAGTCTTTTACTATTACTCATTTATTTGTTTTGTTTCCTGACTTAATGAAATTCTATAATAATAAATGATGTGATGAAATTTAGCAGTATAGAATATAGTATTCCCTACGTCTTCATATTTTTAATTTTATTTGCCTGTGCAATTTTAGAACAAAAGAATATTGATAGGATTATCTCCAGAAATAAACTAAGAAACTTTGCCTTTATTTTAGTTCTGCTTTTCTTCGGATTAAGAGGTTATGTAGCAAGTGACTGGATATCTTATACACATTTATACAGAGATATAGTTCCAATAAACCAGCTCTCGCTAAAAACATTCAAAACCATTACTTACGAACCTGGCTTTTTAGTGTTCACTTCCCTTATTAAAACATTTTCTGATAATTATATATTTTATTCCTTTGTAAATTCTCTTGTTGATCTTCTTTTACTTAGAATACTTATTAAACGATATTGTCAGGGATATTTTATTTTTGCTTTGACTATATATTTTGTATTCTGTGGCGAAATAGAAATTAATATGCTTAGAAATATCAAAGCCATATTTCTTTTTCTGCTGTCTATTAAATATATTAGTGAAAGAAAAATTTTACCTTTCATGTTGATTAATCTTGTGGGGTTGTCATTTCATAATTCTGCGATTTTTTATTTCCCGCTTTATTTTTTTATTCATAAAAATAATCAGAAAGTATATTTTATATTTACCATTATTGGACTAATAATTTATTTTTTCCAGATCCATTATTTAAATACTATTACGAATGCAATGGCAGGCTTTCTTGGAGGAATGTTTGCTAAAAAAAATGATCATTATATTACTTCAGAATCTTCCGGTATAACTTTTGGGGTTTTATATATATTAATTCCTCTCTATTGGGTTTTTAAAAATTATAAAAAAATTATCAATATCAATGAAAATAATTTGATTTTTGTAAACCTATTTTTTTTGTACTGCTTTTCAACCTTATATTTTTCAGAAGTATTGGTATTTAGAGCAAGATTTTCGGCATTGTTTTCATTTAGCTTGTGTGTATTATTTCCGTTAATGTATTTATTTAACAGAATTAAGATCAATAGAATACTGATTGTTAATTTTTTATTAGTAGTTTTTGTTAGTAAATTAGTACTTACAAATACTCCTATACTTAACAAGTATGATAATGTTATTTTTGGAATAACTAGTTTTGAAGAAAGAACTAAAATCATTGAGTTTTATTATAGAAAACTTTTAGACTAATGCATATTATGTTTTTATTGCCTGGACACGGCAAAAAGCCAATCGGTGGGCACAAAATTATCTATGAATACGCGAATTATTTTGTGAAGGAAGGACATGAAGTTTCTATAGTATATGGTTCAAGTTGTCTTTTTGGAAAAGAGAGTTTTAAGAATAAAATAAAATCTCTAGCTAGGTATATTTATTTTAAAACAATTGGTGATTTTAGACCCTATGGCTGGTTTGATCTTGATAGAAGTATAAAACTATATTTTAATTGGAATTTAGAAGAACGGAGGATCTTAAAAGCAGATAAATATATTTGTACAAGTATAGAAACGGCTTATTATCTAAATGAATTCAAATGCAAAAATTCAGATAAAATCTATTTTATACAGGGCTATGAAAACTGGAAATGGGGGAATGATATGGTTCATGAGACATGGAAGTTTAATATGAAAAAAGTTACTATTTCGGAATGGCTTATGGAACTGATCAAAAAAAATAATGAAATAGTTTATTTGGTAGAAAACGGATTTGATTTTAATGTTTTTGATCTTGATGTTCCTGTGGAAAGCAGGCAAAATACAAATGTTTTAATGCTTTATCATACTTCGCCCAATAAAGGTGTTGCAAATGGATTTAAATCTTTAGACCTTGTAAAAAAAGAAATACCAGAATTACAGGTAAATTTATTTGGAACTTTTCCGAAGCCAGTAAATCTCCCTACAGGATATAATTATTATAGAATTCCCGAAAAAGAAAAATTAAGAATGCTTTACAATGATGCGGCCATTTTTGTTGGAACAAGTATTGAAGAAGGTTGGGGATTAACCGTAGGTGAGGCTATGCAATGTGGATGTGCTATAGTATGTACTGATAACAAAGGATATCAAGCTATGGCAATAGATAATTCTACCGCTAAAGTTAGCCCAGCCGGTGATATTAAAAGTATGGCAGATAATATTATTGAATTAATTAAAAATAGCGAAACCAGATATTCAATAGCCCAAAAAGGATATGAACATATTAAAAAATTTGATAATGCAGAAGCATTTTCTAAATTTAAAAAAATTTTGAATGATGATTAGTGTTTGTATGGCTACCTACAATGGAGAAAGGTTCATTAAAGAACAAGTTGTATCCATTCTGAATCAATTATCTTCAAATGATGAGCTCATTATTTCTGATGATGGTTCCACAGATAATACATTAGCTATAATAAAAACTTTAAATGATAATAGAATTCATTTAAAACAGAATATTAAAAGCAATAATAGAAAGCATTCTAGGCATTTTCTTGTCACTAAAAACTTTGAAAATGCGTTGTCATATGCTAAAGGTGATATCATTTTTCTTGCTGATCAAGATGATATATGGAAGACTAATAAGGTTGAGACATGTTTACATTACCTAAAAACATACGATATTCTTTTTACAAATTATGATATTATTGATAATGAAGGTAAGGTAAGTGAATTACAGTTCTTGAAAGAAAATCCTATCGATATATCTTTTTATAAAATGATGAAAAAAATGCCTTTTCATGGCTGTTGTATGTGCTTTAAAAAAGAAGTCTTAAAACAGGCACTGCCTTTTCCAAAAAAACTTCTACTACATGATAATTGGATTGGCATTTTATGGGCGTATCAGCACCCCGAAAAAATTAAATTTATAAAAGAATCATTTGTGCTATATAGACAACATACAAATAATGTTTCAGGAGTAAGTAGAAATTCTTGGATGTATAAATTACTATACAGAGCCGAATTTTTATTTGATATTTATAAGAGATTAATTTTTAAAATATAATGGTATGGATTTTTCGGTTTTGATTTCGGTATATTTTAAAGAAAAAGTTGAATTTTTAGAAAAAGCATTAGATAGTATTCTAAATAATTCTCTCCAACCTAGTCAGATTATTCTTGTCAAAGATGGTAAACTAACAAAAGAGTTGGATGAATGTATAGAAATATATTGTACTAAATATAGTGATTTATTTACAATTGTCTCCCTAGATGCTAATGTGGGTTTGGGAAAAGCTCTCAATGCTGGACTTAAGCATGCTTTGTATGATATTATAGCAAGAATGGATACAGATGATATTTGCTATCAAGATCGATTTAAAAAACAAATAGAGTTTTTAATTAAAAATCCTTCTATTAGTGTTATAGGTACTGGGATACAGGAATTTAATTTAATTCCTGGAGACCTAAATCAGTTTAGAAATTTGCCAGTAAATTCTGAAGATTTATTGAAGTTTTCTAAATTTAGAAATCCTCTGAATCATCCTACTGTGATGTTTAGAAAGAAAGCTGTTATTGAGGCTGGATCGTACCAAGATATGCCATTGTTTGAGGACTATTATCTTTGGGTTAGAATGTTACATAAAGGATTTAAAATTGCAAATATTTCAGAACCTCTGCTTCATTTTAGAATAGGAAATAATATGATTGGCAGGAGGAGTGGTTGGTCTTACCTAAAAAAAGAATTGGCATTTTTATCAAAAATAAGAGAAATAAATTATATTAATAGAAAGGAATTTTTAGTATCGGGAATTGTAAAATTACCACTCAGAATATTACCCAAATCTATTTTAACCTTCTTATACAAAAAACTACTGAGATAAATTATGAAAATAGCCGTTTTTGGAAGTTCAGGCTTTATTGGCAAAAATTTAGTAAAATCTTTACAGCAGAATTTTGATGTTCAGGAGATTTCTTTACGAAACTCTGAATGGGAGAAAAACCTGAGTGAAGAAACCAAAATTTTCATTAATCTTGTGGGAAAAGCACACGACCATAAAGGCACAGCAACTGAAAAAGATTATTATTTTGCCAATGTTGATCTGGCTCAGAGCCTATTTGAAGCTTTCAAAAAAACAGATGCGGAATTATTCATTCATATCAGTTCACTGGCTGCACTGGAAGAGTTTGAGTCTGTTAAACCATTACTGGAAACAGATCAGTGTAATCCTGTTTCTCTTTACGGAAAAAGTAAAAGAAAAGCTGAAGAATGGCTGTTACAACAATACTTGCCAGAGGGTAAAAAACTGATTATTATCCGCCCGCCAATGGTTCACGGGCCGGGCGATAAAGGAAACCTGGGACTGCTGTATAAAATCATTTCAAAAGGAATTCCCTATCCGCTGGCTTCGTTCAACAATGAAAGATCTTTTATCTCCATCGGCAATTTTATCTTTTACATAGAACAGATCATTCAGAAATACAATAATTTAAACAGCGGTATTTATCATATTGCAGATGATGAAACTGTTGCTACCAACGAAATTATTGAAGTCATTAAAAAAGTTGAAAATCTCAAGATTCCCAATATCAGTCTTCCCAGGTTTCTGGTGAAAGCAATTGCAAGGTGTGGAGATTTTTTACCGATTCCATTGAATACAAAAAAATTAAAAAAACTGACTAATAATTTACTGGTATCCAATCAAAAGATAAAAAACGCGTTAGAAATTGATGAATTGCCTTTAACGGCAAGAGAAGGTTTAGAACTGACCATCAAAAGTTTTAAAAAATAATGGAATATATACTCGTCACCCTGATCTTATTTATCTCAATTTTGATCTACTTCAAAATAGCCGATAAATACAACATTATAGACAAACCAAACCACAGAAGTGCCCATACTCAGATTACTTTAAGAGGTGGGGGAATTATCTTTCCTGTTGCATTCATTGTTTTCTGTTTATTTAATTTGAATTCAGCGATTGAAAATTACTGGTCATTCGGTCTTGGTCTTCTTGCAATATGTACCATAAGCTTCATTGATGACATCAGAACATTATCGAATAAAATAAGATTGCTTGTTCATTTTATTTCGGTGATCCTGTTGCTATATTTCACAGGAGCATTTACTTTGATGCCTTTTTGGGTATGGCCGGTATTATTTATAATTATAATCGGTACCCTGAACGCATACAATTTTATGGACGGAATTAATGGAATGACCGGGATGTATAGCCTTGTTACCTTGGCTTCCCTGGCTTATATCAATCAGGAGGTGATTCAGTTCACAGATAATGATTTTATTATATATCCTGTTTTAGCCTGCCTGGTATTTCTGTTCTTCAATTTTAGGAAAAAAGCCAAATGTTTTGCGGGAGATGTAGGAAGTATGGGAATTGGTTTTTGGGTCATAGGCCTTATTGCTCTTCTGATCATGAGAACCGGAGAATACAAATTCATCCTGCTGCTGGCCATCTACGGAATGGAAGTCGTTCTCACAATCATTGAAAGAATCCTGTTAAAAGAAAATATTTTTGAAGCCCATAGAAGACACCTTTATCAGCTGTTTGCCAACGAGAAAAAAATTTCACATTTATTGGTAAGTACAGTGTATGCTGTAGCTCAGCTGATTGTTAATATATTTTTAATTCATTCAGAACTTCCGGTTTGGGCGGTTATTTTGATTATATTTATCCCGGCAGGAACACTCTATTTGGGATTAAAATGGAGCTTAAAAAAAGAATATAATTTATAGAGATAAAAAATGAAAATAAAAGAAACTCCCTTAAAAGATTGTTACATCATCGAACCTACAATTTTTGAAGATGAAAGAGGCTACTTCTTTGAAAAATACAACGAAAAGAAATTTGAAGAACTTACCGGAATGAACGGACATTTTGTTCAGGACAATATCTCAAAATCTTCTTATGGTGTATTAAGAGGCTTACATTTACAGAAAGGCGAGCATGCACAGGCTAAGCTGGTATCATGTCTTGAAGGAAAAGTTTTTGATGTAGCTGTTGATCTTCGCAGAGATTCCCCTACCTTCGGGAAATGGTTTGGAGTAGAACTTACTCCCGAAAATAAACTTCAGCTGTATGTTCCGAGAGGCTTTGCTCATGGATTCTCCGTATTAAGCGAAACAGCCATTTTTTCTTATAAATGTGATAATTTTTATCATAAAGAATCGGAAGGAAGCGTAATCTGGAATGATCCGGAACTGAACATCGACTGGAAATTACCTTTAGAGGTAGTACAACTTTCAGAAAAAGACAAAACTTTGCCCCTTTTCGCTGAAGGTAACTTCTAGATATAATATTGAAAACCATCTCCCTGAGGTGGTTTTTATTTTTTAATCAATACTCCTTTAATATTTCGTATCTTTGCACACTCAAAATCAAAAAGATGCGCACAAAATCTGTAGGGAAGAAGAAAATCAATGTGGTTACACTTGGATGTTCCAAGAATGTATATGATTCTGAAGTTTTAATGAGCCAGCTGAAAGCCAATGGGAAAGAGGTGGTACATGAAGATCGCGGAGATATCGTGGTAATCAATACATGTGGATTTATTGATAATGCAAAAGAAGAATCAATTAATACTATTCTTGATTATGTAGAAGCCAAAAACAGAGGTGAAGTTGAAAAAGTTTTTGTAACAGGATGCCTTTCCGAAAGATACAAACCGGATCTTATCAGAGAAATTCCTGATGTAGACCAGTATTTCGGAACAAGAGATCTTCCAATATTACTGAAGCACCTTGGTGCAGATTACAAGCACGAGCTGGTAGGAGAGAGGCTAACAACTACTCCGAAACATTATGCCTATCTTAAGATTTCAGAAGGTTGTGACAGACCTTGTTCATTCTGTGCTATTCCTTTGATGAGAGGTGGTCACGTTTCTACACCAATAGAAAAGCTGGTAACAGAAGCTCAAAAACTGGCTAAAAAAGGAACAAAAGAATTGATTCTTATCGCTCAGGATCTTACCTATTACGGATTGGATATTTACAAAAAACGCGCACTTGGAGATCTTTTAAAAGAATTGGTGAAAGTAGAAGGTATCGAATGGATCCGTTTGCATTATGCTTTCCCTAGCGGATTCCCTGAAGATGTTCTGGATATCATCCGCGAAGAACCTAAAGTCTGCAATTATATCGACATTCCTCTTCAGCATATCAATTCTGATTTATTGAAGTCTATGAAAAGAGGAACGACCCATGAAAAAACGAATGCTCTTTTAGCAAAATTCAGAGAAAAAGTTCCGGATATGGCGATCAGAACAACATTGATCGTAGGATACCCCGGAGAAACAGAAGAAAGATTCCAGGAGCTGAAAGATTGGGTAAAAGAACAAAAATTTGACAGACTTGGATGTTTTACCTACTCCCATGAAGAAAATACGGGTGCTTATGTGCTGGAGGATGATATTCCACAGGAAGTAAAAGAAGCGCGCGTAGAAGAAATCATGGAAGTTCAGTCACAGATTTCTTGGGAAAAAAATCAGGAAAAAATAGGAAAAACCTTTAAATGTATTTTTGACAGAAAAGAAGGAAACTATTTCATTGGAAGAACAGAATATGACTCTCCTGATGTAGATAATACAGTTCTGGTTTCTGCAGAAGATACTTATATTTCTATAGGTGAATTTGCGATGGTAAAAATAACTTCTGCGGAAGAATTTGACCTCTACGGAGAACTTATTTAATTAATTAAAATATAATACTTTAGGAAAAATAATCAATTGCTCAATTACTTAAAAGATTAATAAAATTTAACATACTTAAATTTATACTTAATTCTTGTAATTTGTTGTTTTATAGTAAATTGTACTTGTTTGATAGATATATAATTTATTTTTTTTATATAAAATGTATAAATTAGAAAATTATGTCTTAAATTTGCGCAATAAAGCAATATTTTAAAATCAAATGCTTTCATACGGTAACTCATAATATAGGTTGATATACAGTTAGTTAAAGTAATTGTTAAACAGGCTAGACGTTGGGCACAAGTTGGGATGCATCTTCCATTTGGAAATATTGATGGAAAATAATGTAATTAAAATCTTTAAAAACTTATGAAAAAATTTTTATTAACAGCGACAATGCTCGTTTGCCTTTCGGCGTTTTCCCAAGCACAGCAGGGCCGTGTAGGTATTAATACCACCACACCTTCAGCAACATTGGATGTAGCAGCCAATACTGCAGATAATTCTAGACCCGATGCATTATTAGTTCCCCGAATGACTGCTGCAGAACTTGCTGCAAAAGATGACACATCCGGTACTTACGCGTCTGCTCAGAACGGAGCAATTGTTTACATTACTTCAGGAACAGGATCAGGTTCAAGAAGAGCTAAAATTACTGGTGCTGGATTTTACTACTTCGATAATGTAGTTCCTGAATGGAAACCTATCGGTGGTGGAGCAGTTGTGCCAACAGGTAGAACTGTAAGAACACAAACAGGAAATACAATTTCTGATGCTGATTTAGGTAATGCTATTGTAGTAACCAGTAATACTACATTTGATCTGTCTACGCTTACAAAGACAAATGGAAAAAGTATTATGTTTATCAATGCTGTGTCTGATGGTACAGGATTTAGTGTAACCGGAATTCATTCTACATCTGCCGGAGCCCCTCTTGGTAACGGAGTTGCTATGGAATATATTTGTGATGGAAATAACTGGTACAGCTTAAATTCATTATAATTAATTTAAAATAAGGACACATTATGAAACTATATATTAAAACCATATTGTTCTCAGCAATCGTTGCATCTGCAAGTTCTTTTGCTCAGATTAAATCGAATAACGTAATTAGCAATACTATTCCTGGACAATCTGCATTCTTGGATGCGTCTGCTCCTTTATTTAATGGTTCTGTGGGTAATGGTAAAGGAATTGTTTTCCCTAGAACAAACCTTACAACGTTTGTATTTACTACCCAAACAACAAATGCTGGAGTTTTCCCTACTGCTTATGATGGGATGATTGTGTATAACTCTGCTACAGGTAATACTCCTAGTTCAGGTTCTGGTGTTGGAGGACAGGCTGTTACTCCTGGATACTATTATTTCTCTAATCCTACGGGTGGCGCAGCTAACAGCTATGCGACTTCAACAGGGAGATGGTTACCAATCGCAGGAGATCCGAAAGTGAATATCACTACAGCTGAAACGTTAACCAATACTTCAATTGCTGCATCTCCGGTATATGCAAGAAAAGGTACATTTAGTGCTAACGGAACATCAACAGCACCTACTTTCCCGTCAGGAGCTATTGTAATCCCATCTACAGGAAGCTTATACAGAATAACTATTTTCCAGGCAGGAACGAATAATGTTTATGCAAATAGCGTATATTCTTATGACAAAACAACAGGAAACTTCGTTACAGGAGCTCCTAGTATGTCTGTAGTATATCCTTCAGGAAGTTATGATTATATTGTAGAGTATACTAAGTAATCAATAGTAATGATATATATAAAAACCAATGAGGCAGCTCATTGGTTTTTTTGTTTTAGAGAGGTTATTAGACCGTAGTTCTTAAGTAAGGGTAAACTTAACAAAGCAATAAAAAAGAGCCTGTATTTCAAAGAGAAGCGAAGCAGCTTTATTGATCTCTTAGTGATTAATAAAAAATTATTTGCCCCAACTTTATATAGTCCATTTTTATTGGATGTAAATTAGTGCATCTGTGTTATCGGTAGCACGACTTAGGGAATCTAAACACATTTTGATGCTATGGGATATTTGTAGCTCCTAAACAATGCTTTATATAAAAGGGAGCCCCTCCCGACTTTCCTAAGCAATTGGATTGATTGGGTTTCTATTTTGACTAAACAGCATCAATTAAAAGATATATAACCATAAGATGGAAATTTTAATCCTACATATTATCTTTGATCAGCCTAAAAAGATCTATAAGCAGATGAATAAGTTGGTCAGAATGACGATAGTTTTAAATGAACCAATTCGAATATATTCCTGAAAAAGAATTAAATATATAAAATAGAATGGTTGTAACCTGTTAAATTTAGACCTAAAACTGTCAAAAAGAACAGGCTCTTGAAAGGCTATCCTGCTCTGATCCCTTGTGATAATGCTGTTTCGCCTAGATTTTGAGAGACCTATGAATGAACTTAAAATTTAACATAATCGGCATCAGTGCTTTTTATATTTTTTTATTTTACTTTTCCGGCTGTTTTATAAATTATTGATTTTCAACTATTTAAAAATATTGTTTTTTGAAATTATGCATGAATTAGTTAATTAAATTAACGTTTTGGTGTTTTTTTTAACATTTTTTAACAGTGTTGTTTAAAAGACCTAATCATAGGAAGTTACAGAGATTGTTAACATATATTTTGGTTTTAGTTAACGGTTTTTAACAAATCGCTTATGGACTTTAAAAGATTCCTGATACTTTTGCTCCGTCAAAACCAATAAAATTCAAGATGATGAAAAGATTCATTCTCGTAATCATAATGATGATTTCAACCTTAGGAGTTTATTCATTTACGAATAATGCCTCAGATGCGAAAAAAACAAGTTATGCATCGTACTACCACGATAAGTTTAATGGTAGAAAAACAGCAAGCGGAGAGATCTTTGATAATTCAAAGTTTACCGCTGCAAACAGAACGCTTCCTTTTGGGACTAACGTTAGAGTTACCAATTTGAACAATGGAAAACAGGTAATAGTGAAGATTAATGATAGAGGACCTTTCCATGCGTCAAGAGCTTTAGATATTTCTAAAGCAGCGTTCGATGAAATCGGAGATATCGATCACGGTACAATTCCGGTTGAATATGAAATTGTCGACTAAATTTATGATTTAAATTAATAAAGCCAGCTGATTCAGCTGGCTTTTTGTATGTAACCTTATTCCTTGTTTTATACATCAAGCTCCAGAAGAGCAGGGCAGTGGTCAGAGTGTACGGCTTCTTTTAAAATCACAGCACGCGAAAGCTTATCTTTTAAAGAATAAGTAGCAAAATTATAATCCAGTCTCCAGCCCTTATTATTGGCTCTTGCATTTTGCCTGTAACTCCACCAGGTGTAATTGTCCGGTTCATTATTGAAAAACCTGAAACTGTCAATCAGCTCGCATTCCTCTATAAAACTGGTCATCCATTCCCTTTCCATCGGAAGAAAGCCTGAAACATTCTTTAAACGAACCGGATCATGAATGTCAATCGCCTGATGACAGATATTAAAATCTCCCGAAATAATAAGATTCGGAATGGTTTTTCTTAATTCCTTGATATAAGCCAGAAAATCATGACAGAATTGCATTTTAAAATCCAGTCTTTCAATATTGCTGGCAGAAGGAACATACACGGAAATAACAGAGTAACCGTCAAAATCTGCGCGTATAATTCTGCCTTCATTATCATAGCTTTCTATTCCGCATCCGTATTCAATATGAGAAGGTTTGATTTTGGACGCAATTCCCACGCCACTATAGCCTTTTCTTACTGCGGAATGCCAATAACTGTGATAGCCTAATTTTTCAAGACTTTCAATATCAATCTGGTCGTTTCCTGCTTTGCTTTCCTGAATACAGATGATGTCCGGATCAGCGGTTTTCAGCCAGCCTAAAAAATCTTTGGTAAATGCTGCTCTGATTCCGTTGACATTATAGGTAATTAACTTCATGCGTCTTTTATAAAAAATTTAAAATGTTCATCATATTTAGAAGGAATAAATTCCACAATATTATAATCCGCTGTCTGATGAATATAAAAAGGGCATTACAAAGAATAATACCACCTGTTCTCGGCTCTTTTCTTCCGGAAGGGAAATCTCCTGAATGATCATATTTTTCCGGAAAATCATTGTGTTCAGGAACTTTATACGTCAGCGAAAAAATAAACATTGTCTTCTGCTAAGATAGGAACTCTGACAGACTATTAAAAGTAATGGCAAAAAAAGAAGCGGAAAAAAATCATTCGATTTTTTTCCGCCCTCAGACCCAAAATTAAATAAACTATGAAAAAAACTATTTGGGTTCTAAAATACTGATCGGAATAATACACTCTTCCAGTGATATTCCGCCATGTTGGTAGGTCTCTTTATAATAATTCACAAAGTGATTATAATTCTTAGGATAAGCCAGGAAAATATTGTTTTTGGCAAAAATATACTTCGAGCTTAAATTTCCTTTAGGAAGGAATAGCTTTTCCGGATTGGTGATAGCCCATACATCGCTGTCATCATACGTTAAGCTTTTCCCTGTTTTGTAACGGATATTGGTAGAAGTCTCACGGTCGCCTACAACTTTGCTTGGCTTTTTAACGTAAACAGTTCCGTGGTCAGTAGTGATCACCAATTTATACCCGTTTTCTGCAGCTAATTTGACGATTTTCAGCAAAGAAGAATTTTCAAACCAGTTATAGGTAAGAGATCTGAATGTTTTATCATCACGGATCAGCTGATCTACAATATGGTTATCTGTTTTGGCATGAGAAAGAATATCAATGAAATTGTAAACAATCACCAGAAGGTCGTTGTTTTTATGTTGATTAAAATCATCGTAGATCTTTCTTTCAAAATCCGCATTCAGGACTTTAAGATATTTCATAGACTTAGAGCCCAGTCCAATTCGTTTCATCTGATCTTCTAAGAAATCACGTTCAAATTCGTTTTTATTTCCTTCTTCATTATCATTGAACCATTTGTCCGGAAAACGTTTTTCAATTTCAGAAGGCATCAGCCCGGCAAAGAATGAATTTCTTGCATATTGTGTTGCTGTAGGAAGAATACTGTAATAATAATCTTCTGATACTTTATTGTAATATTTTGTAAACAGAGGTTCAATAACCTTCCACTGATCATAACGGAGATTATCCACCATTAACAGAAGAACTTTTTCTTTCTCTACTTCAGGCTTTACTTTTTCTTTGAAAAGTGTGTGGCTCATAATGGGTTTGTCAGAATCAGTAAGCCAGTCTGTGTAATTGTTTTCAATGAATTTAGCAAACTGAATGTTAGCCTCCTCTTTCTGAGACTGTAAAAGATCGGCAAATTCATTGTCTGTTACCTTATCAAACTTAATCTCCCAGCTTAATATCTTTTTATAATATTCTGCCCATTCCTGATAGGTTCTCAGGTAAGAAAGTTCCATAGACAGGTTTCTGAACTCCTGCTGGTACTGTAAAATTGTTTTTTGCTCCACCAGATTTTCCTGCTGAAGATTCTTTTTTAATGATAATAGAATCTGGTTCGGGTTTACAGGCTTTAGAATATAATCTGCAATTTGCGACCCGATAGCCTCTTCCATAATATGTTCCTCTTCACTTTTGGTTACCATAACGATCTTCAGAGCATTATCTTTCTCTTTGATCATAGGAATAGCCTCCAGTCCGGAAATTCCGGGCATATTTTCATCAATTAATGTTAATGCAAATTTTTCTGAATCCATAAGTTCCAGAGCCTCATTAACATTGTTAACAGGCGTTACCTGATAACCTTTTTTTTCTAAAAATACGATATGGGGCTTTAGTAAATCTATTTCATCATCTATCCATAATATCTTTTCCGACATAATTTATTTTTTACATGATTATTCTATCAAAATGTTGACCAATTCCTTTTAAAATCTCCCAAAATCAAAAGATTAAAAGTTAAATATTAGTTAAATGAAAATAGAGGGGGTATAATCGCTCTCTCCATTTACTAACGTCCGGTCTTTATGTATTCCAGAGCCCTTTCCAGAACTTCATCTCTTCCTTCCTGAATACCTTTTACCGTAGGCTTTACAATAATTTCAGGAACGATGCCTATTCTCTGTGTTTCTCTTCCGTCTGGATAATAAGCTCCCAGTCCTGAAAAACACGTGTCCAGCCCGGCAATTTTAAACATGGTAATATCACCGTTGGCTCCCGACGTATTGCTTCCTATCACCTTTACCCTCGGATGCTGCTTAAACATCATTGCGGTGGTCTCTGCCTGGCTCTGGGTATTTTCATCTACTAAAACTACAACATTTCCTTTATAATAATCAGAATTTTTTTTACCGATGCTGTTGACTGCAGTATAAAACTTTCCTGGATAATAAGTTTCCGGAAAATTGAACCGGTAATAAGGTGTTCTTTTCGGAAGGATCATCCGGCTGAGAGGAATGATGGTCTGTTTCGGATAATTTCTGAGGTCAAAAATAATAGAAGAGGCAGATTGCAGCTCTTTATACATATCATCAAGGTCGCTTTTTTCAATGATTCCCATATGAACGTACCCTGTTTTTTTATCTGAGTCCAAAAATTTCCACTTTTCCTGAGGGGAAGGTTTTTCTCTGGTGATAGCATTAAGAAGATATGTTTTTGCTGTTAGAGCTATATTTTGTCCGTTTCTTTCAAGATTGACAGTAAGGGAGTCTTCGTTGGTTAAAAGAAAATAACTTCTCATTTTCAAAATCTTCCCCCAGGAATTGGAAGCGGGAATATATTTCCCGAGTTTGTTGACTGTTTGCGGAATCGTCAGTCCATTGATACTATAAATGACATCTCCGGTTTGCAGCGGAGTTTCTTCGTTAAAAGAATTTTTATTAATTTTTGTAATCACCAGTTTTCCTTCTGCGTATTGGTATTCCACAGGGAGCTTTTTTCTTCCGTAAAGGTTTTTAGTGATCAATGGTGAAAATAAAAAAGCATGGGAGTCATCTACTTTTGCAACCAGTTCGGCAAGGACCAGGTGATAATCTTCATCATTATTTACATGGGTGAATTTTGGAATCATTTCCTTTAAAACATCATTCCAGTCCTGATCCGTTTCATATTTATAAGGAAAGAAATATTCTACAAAATTCCAGTATCTGAAAAGTTCCAGAAGACTGATATATTTCGAGGTATATTTTGATCCGTAAGAAACTTCATTTCTGAAAAATCCTTTTCTGCCGGACCTTCCTATGTAATAATTGTTGCCGGTATTTCGGTTGGCTTCAATATAAAGAAGCTGCCGGCTTACTTGTTCATTAAAAATAACAGGATTTTGAACCCAGCTTAGATCAAAATTTTTAAGGAAATAAGTCTTGCTTTTATCCGTTTTTGAACATTGTTTACATTCTTCAATTTTTCCAAGGCTGTTAATCCAATGAAAGTACAGGCTATTTAACTGGGCTTTATCCTGAACCGTTTCCAATTCATCTATTTTTTTAAGCAGCTGCTGATCCCAATCAAGATTGCCTTTCGCAACATGGGGATGGTAATATTTTAAAAACCCCCAGACCCGGCATAGCGATTCCAGCTTTTCGGTTTCAGATAACATCTGGGCAGAAAAAAAATGTACAGTGAAAATCAGGACGAAAAGCGAACGTTTTCTCATTAAAGGCTATAAGTTATTAAAACCATAAAGATAGATGTTACCCATACATAATACAAAAACATCTTTCATATTCTTTGAAAAATCTTCACAACAATAAAAATCTTCAAAGCTCTCTTCATGAAAGGCCTGGTAATTCAATCCATAGAATTTATTCAATAGAGGTAGACTTTAGTCCGCCTAAATAATAAAAAAATAATCCATTGACTTTAGCCAAAACCTATACAGTTAATCAATAAAATCAGGTATTTGTGGCAATGAATAGATAGTTTCTCTTCTACCTGCTCAGATAATCTTCAATAATAAAAACAGACGTGGATAAACTCGGTCCGTTGTTAATGCTAAATTAATCAAAATTAAAAATTAAAATCCCTAACTTTGTTTACTAATATCGACGTTTCCAATGCAGAACAAGCTTAAAATCATCAATGATCCGGTTCACGGCTTCATTAAAATTCCTTACGAAATCTTATTTGACGTTATTGAACATCCCTATTTTCAGAGACTCAGAAGAATCGGGCAGACCGGACTGTTGAATCTGATCTTTCCGGGAGCCACCCATACAAGATTTCATCATGCTTTAGGAGCTATGCATCTGATGTTTACAGCCTTGGAAACTCTGAAACAAAAAGGAGTGGAGATCTCTGATGAGGAAGAAAAAGGGGCGATGCTGGCTATTTTGATGCACGATATCGGTCATGGTCCGTTTTCTCATGCTTTGGAAAGTATGCTGATGGATGACTGGCATCATGAGAAACTGTCACTGTTGCTGATGAATAAACTAAATGATGAATTTAACGGGCAGTTGTCAGTAGCCATTGAAATGTTTCAGGGAAAATATCACAGAAAGTTTTTCAATCAGCTGATCTCATCCCAGCTAGATGTAGACAGACTGGATTATCTGAAAAGGGACAGCTTTTTTACAGGAGTTTCAGAAGGGAATATTAATACCCAGAGAATTATTTCGATGATGAATGTCTGTAAGGAAGGGGAATTGGTAATTGATGCAAAAGGTGTTTATTCCATTGAAAATTTTCTTACCGCAAGAATGTTTATGTACTGGCAGGTGTACTATCATAAAACATCGGCTTTAGCTGAATTTCTTTTAGTAAAGATCCTGGAGCGGGCAAAATATCTTGTTTCACAGGGGGTTGATCTTCCGGCGGGTGAAAATCTGAAGTATTTCCTATACCGCGCAAAAAGCGCAGCGACTGATGAAGATATTTACAGATTTACCCAACTTGATGATAACGATGTGATTCAGGCCATGAAACTGTGGCAGGGTGCCGACGATTTTATTCTTTCCTACTGGTGTAAATGTGTAACCCAGAGAAACCTTCCGAAAACCGTTATTTCATCTCACCCGTTTGAAGCGGAATTTATTGAAGAAAAAATAAAAAAAACTAATGAATTTTTCGGAATTGATAATGGAAAAGAGCTTGTGCATGAAATTAAACGAAAACTATTGCCTTATGATACCGAAAAACAGCCCATTTATCTACTGCAGAAAGACGGAATGAAAATACGGTTAGAAGAATCCCAGGACCAGCTTTTATCAGGGTTGATGGTAAACAAGACTAAACGGTATATTTTGACCTTTCCAAGAGATCTCTCCCGGATAATTTCATAAATATTATTAAAATTCACGTTCCGAAAACCAAAAAATGTTTGCGAATTACAGAATTTCTTATCTTTGCAGAATATGGAATTTACAGCTTCGCAAATTGCAAGTTTTATCGACGGAAAAATAATAGGCGACGAAAGTGCGGTTATTACAGGGGTTTCACCAATTGAAAATGGAGAATCGGGACATCTTTCTTTTATAGCACAAGATCGATTTTCTCATTTTTTAGATACCTCAAAATGCTCTGTTATTATTGTTTCGGAAAAGCTTCTGGCTAATAATACTTATAATCCTACCCTCATTGTGGTAAAGGATGCCTATCTCTCTTTTCAGATCTTAATGAATCTGTATCAGGAAATGCAGGGAAGAAAAGAAGGAATTGAAAACGGTTCTTCCATCCACAATACTGCAGTGATTGGTGACAAAGCCTATATTGGAGCATTTACTTATGTTTCTGAAAAAGCAAAAATCGGTGAAGGATCTCAGATCTATCCGCATGTATATATTGGTAAAGGAGTAAAAATTGGTAAAAACTGTAAAATAGACAGTGGTGCCAGGATTTATGACTACTGTATCATTGGGGATAACTGTGTAATTCATTCCAACACGGTAATCGGGGGTGATGGATTTGGTTTCCAGCCTACACCGGAAGGATTCAAAAAAATTCCTCAACTAGGTAATGTAATTATTGAAGACGATGTGGAAATTGGTTCAAACTGTAGTATAGACAGAGCTACTATCGGTTCTACCATTATCGGAAAAGGAACAAAAATTGACAATCTTATCCAGATTGCCCATAATGTGAAAATAGGGCAGAACAACGTGATCGCAGCTCAGGCTGGTATTGCAGGATCCACCACTATTGGAGACTGGAACCAGATTGGCGGACAGGTTGGTGTTGTAGGGCATATCAAAATAGGAAATCAGGTTAAAATTCAGGCCCAGAGTGGTGTGAATTCAAGCGTTAATGATAAAGAAACTTTGTACGGATCCCCTGCGATCAGCTATAATGACTATCTTAGAAACTATGTTCATTTCAGAAATTTCACTGAAATTGTAAAGAGAATAAATAATCTTGAGAATACCTCAAAAGATAATACTAATGAGTGATATGCAAAAAACACTCCAGGAAGAAGTAACACTCTCTGGAATTGGCCTTCATACTGGTAAAGAAGTAAAACTTACCATTAAACCTGCAAAAGAAAATACAGGTTTTGTTTTCGTAAGAACAGATCTTGAGGGGCATCCTCAGGTTGAAGCTGATGTTAATTATGTTGTAGCAACAGAAAGAGGAACAACATTAGAAAAATTAGGTGTAAAGATTACAACCTGCGAACACTTGTTAGCTGCTTTAGTAGGATGTGATATAGACAACGCTATCATGGAAATGGATGCTTCCGAGCCTCCTATTATGGACGGATCTTCAAAATTCTTTGTTGAAGCTATTGAAAGCGTAGGAATAGCAGAACAGAATGTAGCCAGAGAATATCTTGTGGTGAAAGAAGTATTGAATTATTCAGATCCTGCATCCGGATCAGAAATTACCATTATTCCTTCAGATACGTATGAAGTAACAACCATGGTAGATTTTGGAACCAAAGTACTGGGAACCCAGAATGCTACCCTTAAAAATATTTCAGAATTCAAAGACGAAATTTCTTCGGCAAGAACATTCAGCTTCCTGCATGAATTAGAAATGCTTCTGGATCACGGGTTGATCAGAGGTGGAGATATTTCTAATGCCATTGTATATGTAGACAAGGATCTTACTCCTGAAACTACAGAAAAGCTGAAAAAAGCCTTCGGAAAAGACAATGTATCTATCAGACCGAACGGAATTCTTGATAACCTAACTTTAAACTACCCTAATGAGGCTGCAAGACACAAATTACTGGATGTGATAGGTGACCTTGCCCTGGCAGGAGTTAAAATAAAAGGAAAAGTAATTGCCAACAAACCTGGCCATTATGTAAACACTCAGTTTGCTAAAAAACTGAACCGTCAGTGGAAACTTCAGAAAAAGAAAAATGTTCCTGATTTTGACCTGACTAAAGAACCGGTTTTTGATATCAACGGAATCATGAAGCTTATGCCGCACAGACCTCCGTTCTTATTGATTGATAAAATTCTTGAACTTTCAGATTCTCATGTAGTAGGGTTAAAAAATGTAACGATGAACGAACCGTTCTTCGTAGGACATTTCCCTAAAGAACCTGTAATGCCGGGAGTACTTCAGGTAGAAGCTCTTGCTCAGACAGGGGGTATTCTTGTTCTGGCAAGCGTTCCGGATCCTGAAAATTATTCTACCTATTTTATTAAAATTGATAAAGTAAAATTCAAAAGAAAAGTAGTTCCTGGTGATACTATTATTTTCAAAATTGAATTGATAGAACCTATCAGAAGAGGTATCGTTCATATGCAGGGATACGGATATGTAGGAGATACAGTGGCAGTAGAAGCGGAGCTAATGGCTCAAGTTGCAAAAAATAAAGTTGATTAAATGATCCATCAATTAGCAGCCGTAGATAAACGTGCGAAAATCAGCAAAAATGTTATTGTAGAACCTTTTACTACAATTGCAGGGGACGTAGAAATCGGAGAAGGAACCTGGATTGGTCCTAATGTTACCATCATGGATGGAGCCAGAATAGGAAAAAACTGCAGGATTTTTCCCGGAACTGTAATCTCTGCAATCCCTCAGGATTTAAAATTTGATGGCGAAGATACACAGGTAATCATAGGAGATGATACTACAATCAGAGAATGTGTTACCGTAAACAGAGGAACAAAAGCCTTAGGATATACTAAAATAGGGGCCAACTGCCTTATCATGGCTACTTCGCACATTGCCCATGACTGTGTGATAGGAGATCACGTGATCATTGTTAACGGCTGCGGTATTGCCGGACATGTAGAAATCGGTGATTATACCGTAATGGGTGGCCTTAGTGCTGTTCATCAGTTTGGCAAAATTGGTAAGCATGTCATGATTTCCGGAGGTACCCTGGTAAGAAAAGATATTCCACCTTACGTAAAAGTAGCGAGAGAGCCTATGTCTTATGCAGGAATTAATTCAGTAGGATTAAGAAGAAGAGGCTTCACCAATGAGAAGATTTTTGAGATCCAAAAGATCTACAGAGCTATTTTTCAGATGAAAATGAACGTTTCTCAGGCTATTTCTCACATTGAAAAAGAAATGCTTCCTACCGCTGAAAGAGACGAAATTCTACAGTTTATCCAAAACTCTCCGAGAGGAATTGTAAAAGGATACGGAACTGGTAAAGAAAGCAGCTAAAATAGAACAATAAAAACACCTACACACTTATGAAAAATTTATTTTTAACACTATCCTTTTTGTTCTCAGCTATCGTAGCCGGGCAGGAAACTAAACCGTCAAATGCTAAAACAGAAGATTCGTCTTCTAAGAAGCAGACTATAGAAAAAAGCCGTACACTGCAAAATGACAGTATTGCCAAAAGCAATGTGAATAATGCTTTGAAAAAAAGCATGAACAACGATTCATACTTTAAAAAATATGAGAATAATTCAAACGTTCAGAATAATGTGAATCAGTTGAACCAAAATAACACAATGTTTAACAATACGACTAATGGTTCATATATTTCGCCAAACGGCAAAGTTGTGAATCCGGTGGGGCAGCAAGGACCAGGCACTATGCAGGTACAAGTACCTATTTTTAAAACAAAATAAGAATAATATACATTAATGGCAACAAGTAACGATATCAGAAAAGGGCTGTGCATTGAGTACAGCAATGATATTTATAAAGTAATTGAATTTCTTCACGTAAAACCTGGGAAAGGACCTGCTTTTGTAAGAACCAAATTAAAATCAGTAACCAACGGTAAAGTAATCGATAATACTTTCTCTGCAGGACACAAAATTGAAGAAGTAAAAGTAATCACCAGAAAGTTCCAGTATCTTTATGATGATGAAAACGGATTCCACTTCATGAATAATGATGACTTCTCTCAATTATACCTGAACAAAGAAATGATTGAAAACGCTCAGTTTATGAAAGCTGGTGAAGAAGTAACAATCATTTTGAAAGAAGTTGATGAAACTCCTCTTTCTGCTGAACTTCCACAGTCAGTATATCTGGATGTTATAGAAGCTGATCCGGGAGTAAAAGGAAATACAGCAACCAACGCCCTTAAAAACGCAATCGTTGAAACAGGAGCGAGAGTAATGGTTCCTTTATTCATCGAACCAGGTGACAGAATTAAAGTAAGCACGGAAGACGGAAGCTACTTAGAAAGAGTAAAATAATAAAAATCCACATAAATTCGGTTTGCATCAGCAGTCCGAATTTTGTTTTATAAGAAAATCAATTGTTATGAAATTCCATTCTCCACAGAAACTTAAAACCATAGCAGATTTAATAGGCTCTACATTCATTGGTCCTGAAGACTTTGAAGTTTTGGGAACCAATGAAATTCATAGAGTGAAACCGGGAGACATTGTGTTTGTTAACCATCCTAAATATTACGATAAAGCCTTACATTCCGCAGCTACAATCATCCTGATTGATAAAGAAGTAGAATGTCCGGAAGGAAAAGCACTTTTGGTGTCTGATGACCCTTTCAGGGACTTTAATAAAATCAACACACACTTTACCAGAATATACAACTTTAAAGAAGAGCTTCATGATGTTGAAATAGGAGAGGGAACGAAGATTCACTCTTCAGCTGTGATCGGAAACAATGTGACGATCGGAAGCAATGTGCTGATATTTCCTAATGTAGTTATAGGAGACAGAACGGTAATCGGTGATAATGTAATCATCCAGTCCAATACTGTACTGGGTGGAGATGCCTTTTATTACAGAAAACTGAATGGTAATTTTGATAGATTGATCTCCGTAGGAAATGTAATCATTGAAAATAATGTAGAGATTGGAAATGGATGTACCATTGACCGTGGAGTTACAGATTCTACCATCATAGGAGAAGGATCAGTTTTAGATAACCAGATTCAGATAGGACATGATACCGTGATCGGGAAAAAATGTCTGATCGCTTCACAGGTTGGAGTAGCAGGATGTTGTATCATTGGAGATGAGGTAACACTTTGGGGACAAGTAGGCATAGCTTCCGGTAATACCATTGAAAGCGGATCTGTCATTCTTGGGAAGACCGGAGTGAACCGGGACCTTAAAAAAGGAACCTATATCGGGATGTTTGCAGAAGATTTTAAAGGTTATCTTAAAAAAGAGGTAAAACTGAGAAATCTCAAATAAACAATTCCGAAGGTTTTATCCAAAATCAAAGAAATTTAAGTAAATTTGTGAGCATTAATAAAATATTTAAATAAATTAAAACAACAATAAAATGTCAATTTTAGTAAACAAAGATTCTAAAGTAATTGTACAAGGATTTACAGGGAACGAAGGTACTTTCCACGCTGGTCAGATGATTGAATACGGAACAAACGTAGTAGGTGGGGTTACTCCGGGAAAAGGAGGATCTGAGCACTTAGGAAAGCCGGTATTCAATACAGTAGCAGACGCTGTTGAAAAAGCTGGAGCTAACGTAAGTATCATTTTCGTACCACCTGCATTTGCTGCTGATGCAATTATGGAAGCTGCTGAAGCAGGTATCAAAGTTATCGTATGTATTACTGAAGGTATTCCTGTAGCAGATATGGTAAAAGTAAAATCTTATATCGCTGACAGAGACTGCAGATTAATCGGTCCTAACTGTCCGGGAATCATTACTTCTGAAGAAGCTAAAATTGGTATCATGCCAGGATTCGTTTTCAAAAAAGGGAAAGTAGGTATCGTTTCAAAATCAGGTACCCTTACTTATGAAGCGGCTGATCAGGTAGTAAGAGCTGGTTACGGTATTTCTACTGCTATCGGTATCGGTGGTGACCCAATCATCGGAACAACTACAAGAGAAGCTCTTGAATTATTCATCAACGATCCTGAAACTGAAGCTGTTGTGATGATCGGTGAAATTGGTGGTGGTCTTGAAGCAGAAGCTGCAAGATGGTACAAAGCAAGCGGATCTACTAAACCGGTTGTAGGATTTATCGCAGGACAAACTGCTCCTAAAGGAAGAACAATGGGACACGCTGGTGCTATCGTAGGAGGTGCTGAAGATACAGCTCAGGCTAAAATGGAGATCATGAGAGAAAACGGAATCAACGTTGTAGATTCTCCTGCTGATATCGGTGCTACCGTTGCAAAAATCCTTGGATAATAAGCTACAAAACCCAATACAATATGAAAAAACTTTTATTAACCTCTGCTTTGGCTGTTTCAACCCTTTCTTTTGCCCAGATTGATTTTGGAAGCACAAGATTTGGTGTCACTGCCGGAGGTAACTATTCCCGTGTAAGGAATGCCCATAACCCTTCTGGTGCCAGATTTGCATTTCAGGGTGGAGCTCTAGCTCTTATCCCGATCGGAAAGGCCAACCAGTTCTTTTTACAGCCGGAAGTAACGTACTATGGTGCGGGAGAAACCGGAAAAGATAAAGAAGCTAAAGGAAAGGACGGTTATGATGCGGTATATGCCAACAATTACCTGAGCGTACCTGTTTATTTCAAAGGATACTTTTCAGAAGCTGAATCGGAATTCTTCGGAATGATAGGACCAAGATTTAACTTTCTCTTAAACCAGAACGTTAAAAATGCTCCGGCAAACAGACCTTACTATGATCCAGATGTAACAGACCCTTTGTACCCTGCAGTAAGCGGAAAAGCATCAAGCTTCAATTTCGCATTGGGATTAGGAGTCGGTTACAGTTACAAAAGACAGCTTGAAGTAACCCTAAGATATGATTTAGGTCTTTCAGATACCTATCCTGATCTTGCCAAAGAAAAAGGAGGAACCAATAAAAAGAAATCTGAGCAGGTTTTAGGCGTAAGCTTAAGCTATATCTTCAAATAGAATAATAATTATTCACCATAAAAAAGTCCCGGAAATTTTAATTTCCGGGACTTTTTATTTCGATATAGGAGATTTAGTTAATTTGTTTTTTATACCCAATTTATAAGGAAATTAAGAAGGTAATAAAGTAGGGCTTATAAAGATGTATGCTTATCCACTCGCTTCATCGAATCAACGAATTTGATTCCCATCTTTGCTCCCTAAAATCAACATTGCCTATAAATAAATCTTGGCATTAAATCTAAATTATTTAAAGATAAAATAATATTCTTTTAAAACTGATCTCTTTTATCCCTTGATCCATTTCCAGATCTCCTTCAGCGTGGCTTTATTACCATACATCAGAATCCCCACACGGTAAATTTTTCCGGCTAAAAAGATCATAAAAACCGTTGTTCCCAGCAATAATGCAATAGACAAGGCAATCTGCCAGGCCGGAACACCAAACGGTATCCTTGCAATCATCGCTACCGGGGAAGTAAACGGAATAATAGACAGCCAGAATCCCAGAGGACCATCAGGATTATTCATTAAAGAAAAGCTCCCGTACATTCCTAAAGAAAGTGGTAAAATAGCAAATAAAGTAAACTGCTGAGTTTCTGTTTCATTATCCACGGCAGAACCAATGGCAGCATAAATAGAGCTGTAAAAAATATATCCCAGAAGGAAAAATACAATGAATACAAAAATGATAAGCGGGAAATTCAGTTCCAGCAGGCTGTGGGAAACCTGAGTGGCAATCTGTGCAAAATCCAGTTTATTGGCAATTTCCTCACTGCCACCCGGAATATTTTTCTGAATGGAAGAAAAACCAGTATTCAGAATCAATGCTCCGATGACAGACATCGTGATCCAGATCACAAATTGGGTCAGGGCAACAAGTGTTACTCCAAGGATTTTACCCATCATCAGCTCAAAAGGTTTCACTGATGAGATAATAATCTCTACCACACGGTTATTTTTCTCCTCAAGAACACTTCTCATCACCCTTACTCCATAAATAATGATAAACATAAAGGTAACATACATCAGAAGGATGCTTAGCCCACTCTTTACCCCAAAAGCAAGATCAGAATCTTCCTTATTGTTTTCAGAAACATTAATGGTCTTTAAAGTAAAGCCCTTGTCCAGATCATTCAGTTGTGTCTCCTGAATACCCAGCTGCTTGATCTTTTCTTTTTTGATAACATCTGTAATGTCAGAGACAATCTTTTGTTTCGTATCAAAGCCTATCTTACTGTTTACAACAAGTCTTGAACTGTTCTGAAGCTCATCGTAATTCTGTCCGGTTAATTCCGGAAGGATCAGAATACCATCCAGAGATTCATTGTCTTTCAGGTTATTAATCTTTGATTTTTCATCTGCCGCAGAAACAAATATATAATTGAGCTTGTCATTGGATTTAAGCTGATCTTTAAACAGTCCGCTTTTATCCACGACTTCAATTACGCTGTGAGATTCATTGGCTTTAAACATAAGTCCGATTACAGTACCAAAGGCAGCCAGAAGAATAGGGGCCAGAAGCGTTAGTATAATGAAGGATTTTTTCTTAACCTGCGTAAGAAACTCCCTTTTTGTAATTAAAAAAATATTGTTCATAAAATTAGGAATGGTTACTTACGGCATTAATAAACACTTCATTCATACTTGGGATTCTTTCATCAAAAGATCTTACTTTTCCAATGTGTACAAGATCCATCAGAATATCGTTTTGTCCGCTTTCATTTTTTAGCTCGAAAGAAACCAGATTGTTTTCGTTGGAGAAATTGAAAATTTCATATTGAGTTTTGAAATTATCAAACTTAGTTTCGTCAACTTCCGAAAGCGTAACTCCGAAAATATTCTTTTTAAATTTCTCTCTGACATCAAAAACTCTTCCGTCAATAATCTTTTTTGAGTTATTGATCAAAGCCACATAATCACACATTTCTTCCACACTTTCCATTCTGTGGGTGGAAAGAATAATGGTCGTTCCGTTATTTTTAAGATTAATGATCTGGTCTTTAATCAGATTGGCATTCACAGGGTCAAAACCAGAAAACGGTTCATCCAGAATCAGAAGATGAGGTCTGTGAAGGACTGTTACTACGAACTGAATCTTCTGCGCCATTCCTTTGGAGAGTTCAGAGAGTTTCTTTTTCCACCATTGATCGATATTCAGCTTATCAAACCACTTTTTTGCTTCGTTCAGAGCATCATTTTTGCTCATCCCTTTCAGTTCCCCGAAATAGAGAAGCTGATCTCCAACAGTCATATTCTTATACAGCCCTCTTTCTTCAGGCATATAACCAATGTCTCTGATGTGGTTGGGGTTAAGGCGGTCTCCGTTGATCCAGATATCTCCGGAATCGGCCTGGGTAATCTGGTTGATAATACGGATGAAAGAAGTTTTTCCGGCTCCGTTAGGACCTAGAAGACCATAAATGCTGCCTTTCGGAACATGGATGCTGAAATCATCCAATGCTACTTTTTTTCCTGCATTATAGGTCTTTCTGATATGTTCAGCTTTTAGCATTAAATTGTTTTTTACAATGAGTGTATAAAAAAAGGAAGTTGAAAAACTGGGAAAATTATATAAATATTTGTGGTAAATATAATTTTTAATCAGGTTTTAGATTAAACTTTCTGCCTTGTTCTCAATTTTTATTCCTAATTCTACAAAAGTTCCGTAAGTTACGGAATTATTAAAACAGAATGAATGCAAAAGAAAAAATCCTGATGATTATCAGGATTTAAATTTTTATTGTTTTACAATTTGAGTTACCTTTTGGGTATTATCGCTTAAAATATAGCGAATCAAATATTTTCCGGGTTTCAATTTTTCAATATTGATTTCCCCTGAATTCATGTTGACACTGTAACTGGCCACCTGCATTCCTAAAATAGAATAAAAGGTTACGCTTTTGATCTTCAGGGAAGAATCTTTAGCTTTAATCAGCAGGTAATCCTTAGCAGGATTTGGATAAGCAACCAGTACACCATCATCAGCTTTCTGTGATAGGGATCCCGGCTCTCTCAACTGAGCTTTTAAATTGGTGGAAAAACCAACAAAAGTGCCTAAAAATATAAATAAAAGTAAAAGTTTTTTCATCAATATTATAATTTCTCGAATGTATTAAAACAAAAATAACAAATTCTACAATTCCATGCAATAGTTTTTTATTGAACTTGTAGTAAATTTGCATAAACTTATTCAAAAAGTATTCCAAAATGATACATTCAAGAAACAGAAGACTTAGAATTAATGAATCTATCAGAAGTTTAGTAAGAGAAAATATTCTTACAACGGATGATTTTGTAATGCCTATCTTCGTAATGGAGGGCGAAAACCAGCAGGAAGCAATCCCGTCGATGCCAGGAATTTTCAGGAGGAGCATCGATCTGACCGTGAAAGAATGTAAGGAATTATTTTCTTTGGGGGTGAAATCTGTCAATCTGTACATGAAAGTGTCCGAACATTTAAAAGATAATACCGGAAAAGAAGCCTGGAACAAAGACGGGCTGATGCAGAAAACCATCAGAGCGATTAAAGATGCTATTCCGGAAATGATTGTAATGCCTGATGTAGCACTGGATCCTTATTCCATTTACGGGCATGACGGAATTATAGAAAACGGAAAAATCATCAATGACGCCACCAATGATGCCTTAGCCAGAATGTCTGTGTCACACGCAGAAGCAGGAGCTGACATTGTGGCACCAAGTGATATGATGGACGGAAGGGTACAGGTGATCCGTGAAGCTTTAGAGGAAAGCGGATTTACCGATGTAGGGATTCTGAGCTATTCCGCAAAATATGCAAGCTCATTCTACGGACCGTTCAGAAGTGCTCTGGATAGTGCACCGAAAGATAATATGGAGATTCCGAAAGACAAGAAAACATACCAGATGGATTTCCACAATTCCCGCGAAGCATTAAACGAAGTTTATAAAGATATTGAAGAAGGGGCAGACATCATTATGATCAAACCGGGACTTCCTTATCTGGACATCGTTTCCAAAGTACGTGAAGCTATTGATCTTCCAATTGCTGTTTACAACGTAAGCGGAGAATATGCCATGGTGAAAGCAGCAGCACAAAACGGATGGCTGGATAATGACAAAACGATTATCGAAAGTCTTACCTGCTTCAAAAGAGCCGGAGCAGATATGATTTTCACTTATTTTGCCAAAGAAGCAGCCATGATTTTAAATAAATAGGCAATAACTGCATATACAATTAAAAACACCTCTGTTTTGAGGTGTTTTTTCTATTCAGTCCAATATTGAATAAAGAGGAAAGACTAAGATGATACTCCATCATGCTGTCTTTGGTGAATTTAAATGTTACTAAAGGAGTTTACTTTATTAGTTTACTTTTATATATTTGCGCTATGATTTTACGAGGAGAAAATTTGATCAAGGAATATGGTCCTAAAAAAGTAGTAAAAGGCGTTTCTGTACAGGTTCAACAGGGAGAAATTGTTGGTTTATTAGGCCCGAACGGAGCCGGAAAAACCACTTCGTTTTATATGATCGTAGGACTGGTTAAGCCTACTTCAGGAAAAATTTTCCTTGATAAACAGGAGATCACCACAGATGCCATGTACCGCAGAGCCCAAAAGGGAATCGGATATCTGGCTCAGGAGGCTTCCGTTTTCAGAAAACTGTCTGTAGAAGAAAATATCATGGGCGTTTTACAGCTGACCAAGCTTTCAAAGCGGGAACAGCAGGTCAAATGTGATGAGCTGATTGAAGAATTTTCATTGCAGCACGTTCGTAAAAACCGCGGAGATCTTCTTTCCGGAGGAGAAAGACGCCGTACCGAGATTGCAAGATGTCTCGCTACAAGCCCGAACTTTATTCTTCTTGATGAACCTTTCGCAGGGGTTGACCCCATTGCAGTGGAAGATATTCAGAAGATCGTAAGAAGTCTCGTAGATAAAAATATCGGAATTCTTATTACCGACCACAATGTACAGCAGACCCTGGCCATTACAAATAAAACCTACATTATGTTTGAAGGCAAGATCCTGAAAGAAGGACTTCCTGAAGATCTGGCCAATGATCCGCAGGTAAGAGAGGCTTATCTTGGAGAAAACTTCGTCTATCAGAGTATTCTGGACAAACCAAAGAAGAAAAAATATATTTACAATATCTGGGCGGGAAATTTTGATTCTAAAACCCAGTTACAGGGGTTTGTAGATAACAATTTCAGCCAGTTTGATGATCTAAGATTAATGTATGGTTTTGAAGACATCGGTTTTGCTTCATTAGGCAATTCAGAGATTGAACATATCTTCAATGATGTAGTTGATAAAAATGCCAACAACTCTTTTGTTTTCCAAAGAAAAGAATTAACAGCCATGTATTCTCTGGAACAAGCCGAAGCAGAATCCAAAGCTGCCAGCAGACCGGAACTGCATTACCTGACCACATATTTCTACGAAGGATAAAATTTGACTGTTAAAAAAAGTAGATCATTTGCTGAAAAATAGAATAAAACGTACCTTTTCTCTCAGAAACGGTACGTTTTTCAGTTAACATACATTCTATGGCAAAACCTTTTAACAGAACAGTTACTTTATTCGGAATTTATAAACAGCTTGTTCCTTTCATCAGACCTTACCGTTTAATGATCTATGGAACTTTATTTCTTACCTTTTTGGGAGCTTTGGCGGCACAGGTCAATCCCATTGTACTGAAATATACGGTGGATGAGGTTACCAATCTTACCCATCTTCCCCATCCGATGTCGGAAGGAATTCATATTCTTATTGTGATTTCTGTTATTTTACTGGGAAAGGAGTTACTGAATATTTTCATCAATTTCGGACAGAAATTTTATGGTGAAAAAATCAGGATCAATGTGAGTTCTGTTCTGGCACAGTCAGCGATTGATAAGATTCTTACATACAAGGTAGCTTATTTTAATGATGAAAATCACGAATCCGGAAAACTTCAGATCAGGATAGACCGCGGCATTGAAAGTCTGACAAAACTGGTTCAGAATTTCTTCATTGATATTCTCCCGCTTTTTTCCAATGCCATCATTGCCCTCATCATTATGTATATGCAGAATGTTTATGTAGGAATGGTTTCCACCATCATTGTTCCCATTTATTTTTATATTAGCTCACTGCAGGCCAAAAAACTGGGTGGGGTGAGACGCCAGCTAAGAAATCAGAGAGAAAGGAAAACCTCAGGACTTCTGAATCTGATCAACTCAATTATGGTCATTAAAAGTTTTGTCCGTGAAAAATTTGAAGGTAAAAAACAGTATGACCTTCAGATGGAACTGATGGAAAGCCAGATGTTCACCCGGAAAACCAACTTTATTTACGATGGATTAAAAACCTTTATCGAACAGTTTGGAGTGGTTCTGATTATTCTTTTGACGGTGTATCTGGTACTGGATCAGCAGATGACCATCGGCGCGATCATGCTTCACATTATGTTATTCAATAACGTCTCGGCTCCAATCCGCCAGCTTCACAGGATTTATGATGATATGAATGATGCCATGATCTATGCGGAAGGGTATTTCGACATTCTGAATGCTGATAATGAAACTGAACAGAACGGAACTTTTATAGAAAAAGAAATCAAAGGAACTTTCGAATTAAAAAATGTGGATTTCACCTATCCGAATGGTACAAAAGCGCTGCATGAGGTTTCCATGAAATTTGAAAACGGGAAAACTACGGCATTGGTAGGACTGAGCGGTGCAGGAAAATCAACTGTAATCAATCTTTTGTGTAAATTTTACCTTCCCGATTCCGGAGAAATCCTGCTGGATGGAGTGAATTTAAATGAGTATAACAATACTTTCCTGAGGAATGATCTCGGTCTGGTGCTCCAGAGAAATCATATTTTTCAGGGAAGCATTGAAGACAACATCAGATATGGAGATATGAATGCGAGCTTTGAAGAAATTCAGGAAGCCGCTAAAAAAGCTTACCTGCATGATCAGATTCTGGATCTTCCGGACGGTTATCAGCATGATGCAACACAGCTTTCAGGAGGGCAGCAGCAGAGAATTGCCATTGCCCGGTTATTTCTGAAGAATCCTCCGGTTATTTTTCTTGACGAACCTACCGCCAGTCTGGATGCCATTGCTACAGAACAGATCAAAAACTCACTGGATGCCATTAAAGAAGGTCGTACTGTGATCATTATTTCCCATTCACTTTCCCAGATCCTGGATTCTGATACAATTTATGTAATGAAAAAAGGAAGAGTGGTGGAAAGCGGTACTCATGATGAACTCGTAATAGCCAACGGAACCTACCGGGAAATTTTTGATGCATCAGCCAGAAGTTTGAATCTTGATAAGCTGGTGAACACCTATAAAGAGAATTAGCAGATCCTGATCAGAAATTTAAAAAAAAATGACTGATTTTATCCGCTGAAGACCAAAAAGAATAATAGATTTGCCGGAGCAATTATGAACGATCACTATCTTAAAAAACTCGACAGGGTAACAGCTATTCTCACCCAATTACAATCGAAGCCGATGATCCGGGCACAGGATCTGGCTGAAAAATTCGATGTCAGCATCAGAACGATTTACCGTGATGTGAAAACTCTGGAAAATGCAGGAATTCCAATTATTGGGGAGGCCGGAAACGGGTATTCCCTGATGGACGGCTATAAGCTTCCACCCATTATGTTTACCAAAGAAGAGGTATTAAGTTTTATCACTGCTGAAAAACTGATGCAGAAATTTTCCCATCAGAGTTTGGGGAATCATTATCAGGCAGCGATGGTGAAAGTACGTTCCGTATTAAGAAATTCGGATAAAAACCTGATTCAGAATATCGAAAAACAGATCGATGTCTTCAGCCATCATGCAGGGGCAGAGGATCATGTTAAAAATGTGCTGCCCACGATCCTGGAAAGTATTGCTGATAAAACCCAGTTGATCATTGAATATCAAACAGTAGATTCAACGGTTACCAACAGAACGATTGAAGCTGTAGGAGTATTCTTTGAATTCAACTACTGGTACATTATGGCATTCTGTACGCTGAGAAAAGATTTCAGGCAGTTCCGTGTTGACAGGATTCTTCAGATCTTAAAAACCCAGACACCATTTCTGCAGGAATACGGCCAGATCAATGATTACAGGAAAAACGGAAATGGAAATAAGACCAAAGTGAAGCTTTTGGTTGATAAAAAAATTATGGGACATCTGGTCAATTCAAAAAGATATTATGGTCTAACCGAAGAAGCAGAAAGAGAAGATGGAGTGGAACTGACTTTTGAAACAGAATGGATTGAAGAAGGATTCCCTCGCTGGCTGATCACGTTTGCCGATTATGCCACTGTTTTGGAACCGGATAGCCTCAGACTAAAAATAAATGATCTTGTTACCAGAATTTCGGTTAAGCATCAATAAAAACCCCAACACAGAGGTGCTGAGGTTTAAGGCAATAATGATTTAGCTGAATAATATTTGATGAAAAAGGAAAAGGCAAAATCGTAAAGCGGCAGGAAGAACCATAAAATGAGTTTTGTCGCAGTTTAATTTGATATGATTATTATTGAAGAATAAACAGTTTTACCAACCCGTTTACTTTTCGCCTTCCCTTTTATGATCCTAGAATCTTTCCCAGAAGAAAGGAGGTTCAATTCCTAAAGCTCTCAGGTAAACATACCCTTGTCCGCGGTGGTGGATTTCATTGTCTACAAAATAAAGGATGTTCTGATATACCGGGAACTCGTACTGTCCAAACAGATTGAATGTTTCCTGAAAACGCTCTTCTGTAATCTGGCTGAAATATTGGTTGATTACTTCTGTTTCTTCATCCCATTTTTTTAAGAGGTCTTCTTTTGTTTTAGGATTGAAACCTTCTTCGTTGTAAGCCTCCATATTTTTTTCAATGATTCCTTTCAGGGCAGGTCCGCCAATACTGATCAGTTCTACGGCTAATTTGGCAAAAGGTCTCATTCCTCCTACTGAAAACTCAAATAATTCCTTTTCAGGAAAAGCTTCGATTACTCTTCTTGTCAGGTTTCTGTGCCCCTGCCAGTGCTCTAATAATTGCTCAGATGACATGAATTGTTTTGTGGCTGTTGCTGTAGTTGTCATAATTGTATCGTTTTTGTTTGTTATTGTTGATACAAAGGTAAGACAGGGTTATGACAACAGTTTGTCAGTAGTGTTTTTGAAGGTGAAAAATATTTTTATTTTCTTTAAAAATATGCGGACCGATTTTTGCGTTAGGTATGAAAGTGTAGTCATAAAAAAATCAATTCCAATTTAGAATTAAAAAATGAAGAAGTATATTTTGTCAGTTATTCCTGTTTTTTTATTAGTATCCTGTAATAAAATAGAAGAAAAAATAGATCAGACTGTTCAGAAAACAACAGAAACCGTGCAGCAGAAAGCACAGCAGGCAGTAGAAGAAACTGTGAAGAAAACGGTAAATGAATCTATTAATTCTTTAACCAACTCGCAGGATGTAAAGTTCAATGAAGTATTTCCCGGGGCAGAAAAAGCAATCGTAACGGAAGACAGTGGAAAGAAGTTCAAATTTCCCAACGGTTCTGAAGGCTATATCTTTAAATACAAGTCAGATCTGGCAGTATTGCTCCCTTTTCTGGAAAGCAGACCTTCCACTGATGAAAGCAAATCTGATAAAACAGCCCGTAAAATTGATGGGCAGAGCATTATTGATAAAATAAGTTTTATGTCTAAATTTCTTCCCGAAAATACCTTTGATACAAGCTTCCTTGAAGATATCAAAAATGATAAAAATATAGAATACTATAAGCTGAAAAGGTTTCCTCACAACAGTACCATTATCTATAATCCCAAAAACCAGACTGTTATACAATACGTAGAAATCAGTAAATAACGATGACAATAGCATAGGCAGATTACCGGTCATTCTTTTTGCACGAATCCTTTTTACATTCTGCAAAAAAAGGTATTTTAGTACCTATGAAAATTTATACAAAAACAGGAGATAAAGGCCAAACCGCTTTATACGGCGGAACAAGAGTATCCAAAGCCAGTGCAAGAGTGGACAGCTACGGAAATATAGATGAGTTGAATTCATTCATAGGGATTGCTAAAAGTCATATTCAGGATGAAGAAGTGCTGAAGCAGTTAAAGAAAATTCAGTTTGATCTCTTTACCGTAGGATCAGAAGCGGCTACACCGGTTGATAAACTTATGCTGGCTAACGGAAAATCGCGCCTGCCATTAATTATTTCTGAAGCAGAAATTGAAGAACTGGAGCAATGGATGGATACTTTTGATGAAAAACTGGAACCTCTTCAATATTTTATCCTTCCCGGAGGAGGAAAATCAGCAACATTTTTACACGCAGCAAGAACTATCTGCAGAAGAGCAGAACGTTCCCTTGTTTTCTTAAATGAGTCAGAAGAGGTTCGTCCTGAGCTGATCAAATACCTGAACAGACTTTCAGACTACCTTTTTGTTTTGGCGAGATATGTTTCCAAACTGAATAACGAACCGGAAGAATACTGGAACCCGAATGAAAGATAAAGCATTACTTTTCATTAACGGAGACGCTCCAAAATCTTTTCCGGACTTAAATAATTATGGGCTGATTGCCTGTACGGACGGAGCTTTTCATTATTTGAAAAAAATGGGTTTCCCTCTGGATAAGCTGGATTTTATTTCCGGTGATTTTGATTCACATTCCGGATCAGATGAAAATATTTACGAAGGGAAATTTATCCATACACTGGATCAGGACAAAACAGATTTTCATAAGGCATTAGAAATTATCCTGGAAAAAAGTTTTTCAGAGATTGATGTCTTCGGAGGCAGCGGCGGAGAACAGGATCATTTCCTTGGGAATCTTACGGTAGCCTATGCATTTAAAGACCAGATGAAGATCCGATTTTATGATGAATTTTCGGAATATTACTTTATTTCTAATAACTTTAAACTGAAAGGAGTAAAAAACAGAATGATCTCACTTTATCCTTTTCCGTTAGTAAACAATATCACAACCAAAGGGCTCAACTGGCCTTTGACTAATGGAAGTTTAAGTATTACCTCAAGAATAGGAACCCGGAATTTTGCGATTGAAGATGAGGTTTCTGTAGAATATGAATCAGGGGATGTGTTATTTTTTGTGGGAATTAATGAGATAGACTATCCAAAGATATATTAAAGCTGTTTAAACTTAAAAATGAATTTAAACAGACTTATTTTATACTTTAATATCCTGCTAAAAAGCTTAAAGAAGTTTATTAAAAACTATTGAATAGATTAATCAAAATATCAGTTTTCACGGTTTCATTATTCTGTGTTTTCTCCTGTAAAACACAGCATTTTGAGAACCCGGATTATGGAATTATCGGAACTGAAAAAAGTTTTACTATAAAAAAAGTCGTCAATTTCAGGACGACCGGAAATATCAAAAATACAGAGGGAAGAACTTTAAAACAAGGCCTGTTATACAGAAGCGGACATCTTCATAAGCTTAAGAAAAACTCTTTCGAACAACTTAAGAAACTGGGAATAAAAGATGTTATTGATCTCAGGAATTCCAAAGAAATTGCTCAGAAACCAGATCATCTTCCGGATGAAATCATTTATAAAAATTATTCAGCTTTTGAAGATGAGGGCGATCAGCTGGATCAGGCCAAAAAACTGGTGTTAAAAGGAAAAGTGAATGGTTCTGATGCAGATAAAAGAATGATGGATTTCTACAAGGAATACGTTACTGAAAATCCTGAAATCATCAGAAAAATCATCACCGAAATCATGGAGTCTGATCAGCCGGTTCTCTATCATTGTACAGCCGGAAAAGACAGAACAGGAATTGTTAGCGCTTTGATTCTGACTATTTTGAAATTTGATAAACAGACCATTTACAACGAATATCTTTTATCCAATAACTATAGGAAAAGCCTTGTGAGGAAAAGATTAGATCTTGCCTATACCCTCCATTTTCTCTATCCGAAGATGGATATTCAGGTGCTGGAAAAACTGAGCTGGGTAGAAAAAAGATATTTAGACAGTGCATTTGATCAGATCAATAAAAAATATGGGTCAACGGATGTGTATATAAAAGAGGTTCTGGGTATTTCCGAAGATAAAAGAAAAAAATATATTGAGAAGTTTACCTATTGATTTTCAGAGCAGAAATTTTCGGGATACGGTGTTTTGGGGATTATAGAAAATTATAATAAATTTAACGCTTAAAAATCAAACTTTTTTAGCAATTTTGCATTTCTTAATTCACTTGTTTAGAAATGAAAATAAAGTACTCGGAACTTATTGATCAGACATTATATTTTCCTACTGAAGAATTTAATGTTTCTGAGAACAATTTGTTATTTCACGATATTCCTTTGATGGAAGTCGTTGAAAAATTTGGCACTCCGCTAAAGATTAGCTACCTGCCGAGAATTTCTCAAAATATCCAGAAGGCGAAAAGCTGGTTTAAGGAAGCTTTTGAGAAAACCGAATATAAAAAGAATTATACCTACTGCTACTGTACCAAGTCCAGTCATTTCAATTTTGTTCTTGAAGAAGCTCTGAAAAACGATATTTCGATAGAAACGTCTTCCGCCTACGATATGGATATCGTAAAATCTCTTTACAATAAAGGAAAGGTAAACAAAGATATTGAAGTGATCTGTAACGGTTTCAAAACAGATGATTATCTGACCAAGATTTCAGATATGATCAATAGTGGTTTTGAAAACATTACTCCGATCCTGGATAATTATCGTGAACTGGATAAACTTACGGAAAGTATTGATTCAACTTTTAATATCGGGATCCGAATTGCGTCTGAGGAAGAACCTAAATTCGAATTTTATACCTCAAGATTAGGAATCGGATATAAGGACATTATCCCTTATTACAGCCAGAAAATTGCTGAACATCCTAACGCAAGACTGAAGATGCTTCACTTCTTCATCAATACAGGAATCAAAGATACTTCTTACTATTGGAACGAATTGTATAAATGTCTTCGTGTATATGCACGTCTTAAGAAGATTGCTCCGGAAGTGGATTCCCTGAACATTGGTGGAGGTTTCCCTATTAAAACTTCTTTGAATTTTGATTATGACTATCAGTATATGGTAGAAGAGATTGTATCTCAGATCAAAAAATTCTGTGAGGAAGAAGGGGTAGAAGAACCTAATATTTATACGGAATTCGGAAGCTTTACCGTTGGGGAGAGTGGTGCGAACCTATACAAGATTATCTCCCAGAAGCGTCAGAACGACAGAGAGAAATGGAATATGATTGATTCTTCATTCATGACCACACTTCCTGATACGTGGGCTATTTCGAGACACTTCATTATGCTTCCGCTGAACAGATGGGAAGATACTTATGAAAGAGTGTTTTTAGGTGGATTAACTTGTGATTCTGATGATTATTATAACTCTGAACAGCATACCAACGCCATTTATCTTCCTGTTTTCAGTGATACGAAGCCTCTTTATATCGGGTTTTTCCATACAGGGGCCTATCAGGAAACCATTGGAGGATACGGTGGAGTACACCACTGCCTGATGCCTCAGCCAAGACACGTCCTGATCCAGAAAGATGAAAACGGAGAACTTCAGTATGAAATTTTCCGTGAAAAACAGGAACCGGAAGACGTTTTAAGACTTCTTGGATATAAATAATAAATCAGCTGGCTTTAGCCAAAATAGATACAAAATAAAAGCTCTCAAAAATGTTGAGAGCTTTTTATTATTTAACCTCAGTTCGGAATAAGAATTTTTAATTTATAGAGTTTTGAAGCTGGGAGATGGAAGAGGTTTTCAGCCATAACTAAAAGTAACTTCCAGCCTCCTTCTTCCATCTCCCAGCCATTTATAATAAATTCATTGACCGAACTTGGGTTACTTAAAAATATTTTGAAATTTTATCAATCTGAAGGTCTTCATAATCAGAAACCACAACATCAGCCAATGTGTAATCCTGATTTTTGGAATGGGGACTTCTGTAGGCCGAGCAGAAGATTTTTGCTCTGTGTGCGGCAAGAATTCCGTTCGTGGAGTCTTCTATAACCATACAGCTTTCAGTGGATTCACCAGCCATTTCAGCGGCTAATAGGAAAACTTCAGGATGAGGTTTGGATTCTTTTAAATCGGCACCGCTTATCTTTCCGCTAAAGTATTTTTCAAGTCCGAATTTTTCAAAAACCATATTGATGGTAGTCATTGTTGCCGAGGAAGCAAGAATCAGTTTAACCCCGTTTTCATGGTAATGCATAATCAGTTCTCTTACCCCGGGAATTAAGTCAAACTCATCATCATTATCAAAATAATCTTTAAAATGAGCCCTTTTGATGGCCGCAATGGCTTCGTGGGTATGAGGTAAATGATACTGCTGAATCAATGTTTCACAGACTCTCTTGGTAGAGGCTCCGGTAAAAGAGGTGTACAGGTCTTCGGAAACAGCGATTTCCAGTTCATCAAACGTTTTGAAATAAGCTTTTCTATGCAATGGTTCTGTATCTACAATCACCCCATCCATATCGAAAAGAACAGCTTTTAAGGACATATTCTGAGTTTTGCACAAAAATAGGTATTTATTTGGTAGGAGGAAAGGGGAGGACAGATAGAAAGATGATAGACGAACAGATGATAGATCGGTTGTAAGCTGTAACTCTAAACATTAAACTCTGAACCTTGAACCTTAAACCTTAAATTCTGAACTTCAACACATCACTTTTCTTTGTATCTTTGCGGTAAATATTTCAATTTTTATCATTTAAATTTTTAAATAAAACATGAGAACATACGCAGGAATTCCTGAAGAAAACGCAACGTTAGAGAACTCGAAAGTAATGCTGGTAACGGTTCCTTATGACGGAACTTCCACATGGGGAAAAGGAGCAGATAAAGGTCCTGAATTATTCTTAGATGCTTCTGAAAATATGGAGCTTTATGATATTGAAACACAGACAGAACCTTATCTTCAGGGAGTTTATTTAGCAGGAGAAGTTTCTGAAGATTCTAGTCCTGAAGCGATGACAGAGGCGGTTTATCAGAAAACAAAAGAGCTTTTGAATAACGAAGGTAAAGTATTCACTCTTTTTGGTGGTGAGCACTCTGTTTCTATTGGTTCTATCCGTGCAGTAGGAGAGAAATTTGAAAATTTAACGGTTCTTCAGCTGGATGCTCACACAGACTTACGTCCTGAGTTCCATGGTTCTACTTCCAACCACGCCTGTGCTGTTTTTGAAGCAAATCAGAAACATAACCTGGTGCAGGTGGGAATCCGTTCTATGGATGCAGAAGAAGCACAATATCTGCCGGAAGGAAGAGTATTTTTTGCTCACGAGATTGCTAACAATGAAAATTGGGTAAATGATGTGTTGGAAAAAGTTTCAGGGAATGTGTATATCACAATTGACCTTGATGCTTTTGATCCTTCAATTGCCCCTTCTACAGGTACTCCTGAACCTGGTGGATTAGCATGGTATCCAACATTGGAACTGTTAAGAAAAGTATTTGAAAAATGTAATGTGGTAGCTTTTGATATTGTAGAATTAATGGATTCTCCAATGGCTAAACCAACTGCTTTCCTGGCAGCGAAGTTATATTACAAAATGCTTGCTTACAACGATATTTATAACAATAACTAATATTCCGCAGGAATCGGATTTTTTCAGCCGTATATTCTTTGGAAATTTGTGAGGTAAATAAAAGCAAAATATTATGTCCACACAAAATCAGATTGATTATAACAGAATTGCCAAAGCGATAGAATATATCCAAAGCAATTTCAGGCTTCAGCCTAATTTGGATGAAGTGGCAGAGAAAGTTCACCTGAGCCCGGCTCATTTTCAGAAAATATTTACGGAATGGGCAGGGACAAGTCCGAAAAAATTTTTGCAGTTCATCAGTCTTGAACATGCTAAAAATTTACTGAAGGAAGAAAAAGCAAGTTTATTCGATACTGCATTTGAGACAGGTTTCTCCAGCACAAGCAGGTTGCATGATCTTTTTGTGAAGGTAGAAGGAATGTCTCCGGCAGAATATAAAAACGGCGGAAAAAGCCTCAGCATCAATTACAGTTTTTCTCCAAGTCCTTTTGGATCTGTAATGACCGCTTCTACGGAAAAGGGGATTTGCTATATGGCTTTTGAAGACGATAAAGAAACAGCATTGGGGAATTTGAAACATACATTTCCCAATGCTTCTTTTTTTGAAAAACAAGATGCGCTTCAGCAGAATGCTCTGTCTATTTTCAATAAAGACTGGACAAAGCTCAACACCATTAAACTCCATTTAAAAGGCACCGATTTTCAACTTAAGGTTTGGGAAAGTTTATTAACCATTCCTATGGGAAAACTGTCTACTTACGGCAGTTTGGCAGAGAAAATAGGAAATCCAAAAGCCTCAAGAGCAGTCGGAACAGCAATCGGCAATAATCCGGTAGCCTTTCTTATTCCGTGTCATCGGGTGATTCAGTCTACAGGAAACATCGGAGGCTACAAATGGGGAAGTGATAGAAAACAACTTATTGTGGGCTGGGAAAGTTCACACCTATATTCCTGAAATAACCTGAGAGTTCGAGCTAAGAAAACTAGTATTAATGGCCGGAAAAAGGGAGCTGGAAGTTACTCATGGTTATACCTATTGATAATCTCTGTAAAATCACATTAGCTAAAAAAGATGGCAATCTATTATTGATGACCTTCAGAACCTATCTATTCCATCTACCAGCTTCCAAGCTCTGTAAATAGAAAACCTTATCCCAAACTGGCCTATACAATCAATCCCATTAATCAAAAGCATACAATTAAGAAATGTGTCTCTAATCTGAGAATGAGGATTTTATATAAAAATAGCTAAATTTAGGTATTTTCTACTGATTGATTTCTAAGTAATTTAACATCAGTAAATTTACTATCATGAACAACAGTATAAAAAAGTATTTATGGGGAACTATTGCTTTTTTGCTTGGGTTTTCCTTTATGGCCAGGGCACAAAAGAAAATAGAATATGTTCTTCCCACAGCAGAATTCAATAAACAGGAAGCATATAAAATGCTTGAAGAAGGAACCAATACTATTCAGGGGAATGTTTCATTTAAAAAACGAGGGTATACCAATTATCCGCATTATACGGATAAGGTTTTGCTCTTTCCTATAACGCCTCATCTTTTGGAGTATTTAGAACTGCGGAAAAAATATAACAGTAAAAGAAAGCAGGCGGCTCTGACAAAAGAAGCGGTTATGGCAAAAATAGAAACGAAAACCTTGGATGATAAAGGCAATTTTGAATTTGTTAATTTAAAACCAGGGAAATACTATATCGTGAGTTGGGTTGCCTGGGAAAAAGTAACGAGTTCTCAGGTACAGTCCGGACCTGTTGTTGCGAATTACAATATGCTTGGACAACAAATGGGAGGAGGTTATGTACCAACAGAAACACAGTATAGTTCAAGGGGGGTTGAAGAAGAAATAGGTGAATTTGTTGAGGTGGCGGGTGATCGTAAGGTAATTAAGGTAAACATGGCAAGATAAAAATTAATAAAAATGCAGAAAATGAAATTACTATATATCGTTCTTGTCAATTTGGTATTTGTTTGTGCCGCTGTTGATGTGAAAGCGCAAACCATATCATTCCCGGATAAAAATTTTAAAGATGCGCTGATTGAATTAGGCCTCGATACCAATAAAGATGGGAACATCCAAAAATCAGAAGTGGCGAACGTCAAAGAATTGTATGTGGGGAAGGCTGGTATTACCTCATTGGCAGGAATCAAAAACTTTACCAGTCTGGAAGATCTTGGGTTTTACGAAAATAAACTAAAAACAGTTGATCTTGAAGGCATGAAAACCCTAAAATTTATTTATGGTTTCAGAAATGAAATTACCCAGATAAAATTAAAGGGATGCTCAAACCTGGAGATTCTTGCTTTAGATAACAATCAATTATCATCCATTGATTTAAACGGGCTTACAAAATTAAGAGAAATTGATATCAACTGGAATAAGTTACAAAGGGTTGATCTAAATGATACACCTGAGTTGGTTAAGGCATGGCTATGGGATAATCAAATTACCAGTTTCAAAGCCAATGGTTCACCAGAGTTGAAAGATTTGAAACTCAATAAAAACCTGATAGAAGAAATTGATTTGAGAACCCTTACCCAACTCATATCTGTTAACCTTAATGACAATCCTTTACGGAAAGTTAATGTAACAGGCCTTAGTGCACTTGAGACCCTTAACTGTGAAGGGATAGGGAGGAGAAGCTTTCTCACCCAGTTAAATACCAGTGGGCTTATAAACCTGAAAGAATGTAAATGGTAGCCCGGAAGTATATTAAAATTTGGGCTGGCAGCCATTCTTGGACAAGCTGAAATCTATTTCTGCTGATGATTCATTTGTCAGAAAACTATCCATGTATTTGTATTTTATCTTACCTTTAAAATCTGGAAATCTTCAGATTAGAGTAAAGATCAATGAATTTTAAAATTACAAATGGTAAAGGCCTGGTTTCTATTGAATATGATATTCATCATCAGAGTGAAGATGAATAATAATGGTGCAAAAATCATATATACATTAAACCATTACTAAATTTCCTGAATTATGATGAACCTGTTCGAAGAACTATCAGAATATCCCTTAAATATCCTTCCAAATGACGGAACAGTTCATTACTATGGAAAAGTATTTTCTAAAGAAAAATCGGATGCCTTTTACGATTATCTGTTTAACCAGATTCCATGGGAAAATGATGAAGCGGTAATTTTCGGAAAACTGATTTTAACCAAAAGAAAAGTAGCCTGGTTTGGTGAAAAAGCTTTTGAATATACCTATTCCAAACGGACAAAATATGCCCAACCCTGGACTCCTGAACTACTGGAACTGAAACAAAAGTGTGAGGAAATTTCAGGTGAAACCTACAATTCCTGTCTCCTGAATTTATATCATGACGGAAGTGAAGGGATGGCCTACCACAGCGACGGAGAGAAGGACCTCAAAAAACACGGAGCCATCGCTTCTTTGACTTTCGGTGCAGAGAGGAAGTTCCTCTTTAAACATAAAACAACAAAGGAAAAAGTAGAAATATTTCTGGAAAACGGAAGCCTGTTGGTTATGAAAGGAATAACCCAGGAAAACTGGCTCCACCGCCTTCCACCCACTACAAAAATAAAAACACCAAGAGTAAATCTTACATTCAGAACCATTGAAGAATAATGATGCTGTCTCAATGTAATGCCAATCACCTGTGAAATTTGTGTGATAAAAAATATCCATACAGATCTGTGTTATCTGAGAAATCTGCGGGAATTTTTTTTTACCACAACAGCACAAAGATTTAACGCTTTAGTATCAATAAGTTTAAAAGCTTAGAGCATAAAAGTTCACCTAAGTTCTTTAAAAATCTACGATTTTTATTTACTCCGGAATGGATTCTGCGAGACAATAAAAAAACACCAACGAGTTCTTAGTGAAAATCTTTTATGTTAGGCGGTAGAATTTATTCAATAGAGGTGGACTTTAGTCCGCCTAAATAATAAAAATGAATCCATTGGCTTTAGCCAAAATTTAACAACAGATCAAAAAAGGTGGCTTTGAAAATCTCAGCCACCTTTATAATTGTTTATTTTAGAATATCAGCTTCAATAGAACTGTCATCATAGACTTTAATGAATGCTTTCGTATAATCTTCTTTTGTTGCAAAATTTGGATTTTCAAGGAACTTTTGCGGATTTAAAGCAAACAGGGGAAACCAAGTACTGCTGATCTGAATCTGTATTCTATGGCCTTTTTTAAAGGTATGCATTACATCCTGCAGCCTGAAATTCACAGCGGTTTTCTGATTGGGAACCAGTGCTTCTCCTTTTTCCTTAGAATTTCTGAATCTTGCCGGCATAATTTCGCTTCTTACCATCTGGTGGTAATTTCCGTAGATTACACCATCTTTCTTTTCTTTCGGTTTGAAATCTTCAGGATAAACATCAATCAGCTTTACAGCGAAGTCAGCATCAGTAGAAGTAGAGGCAATATTCAGTTTGGCCATGATCTCACCTCCGAAAGTAATATCTTCCGTTAAAATATCGGTTGTGAAGGTCAGTACATCAGGTCTGCCTTCTGCAAATCTCTGGTCTTCCGACATGTAATTTCTTGGGGTAAAACCGTTGAAATCTTTCAGGTTATCAGAGCTTAATACAGGATTGTTCGGGTCGCTGTAATATTCTGAATAGCCCTGTCCTGCTGATTTTTTCAATGTTCCTCCTGCTAAATAAAAATTGATTTTCTGAGCATTTTTTGGAGGATAAGATGTAAATTCTCTCCATTCTTTGGAGCCCGTATCATACATTAAAGCCTCAGGAAGTCCTGCATCTTCTTTAGTATTTCCTTTCAGATAATGGCTGAAGAACCTAGTTTCAACATTTTTTTGATAATAGGTAGCAATGCTGTCCCCAAAATATGTCTGGTGGTGGAAATGTTTTCCCTGTTCCTGCGACCAGCCTCCGTGTGAGAAAGGTCCCATTACAATGGTATTTTTGGCTTTCGGACTTGTCTTTTCAATCGTTTTATAAATATTTAAAGGACCTGCAAGATCTTCTGCATCAAACCAGCCTCCAACAGTCATTACCGCATGTTTTATATCTTTTAAATGTTGAAGCAGGCCTCTTTTCTGCCAGAATTCATCATAATTGGGATGGCTCATAATCTCAGTCATAAAGAAATTGTCTTTATAATACTTTTCATACCCATCCTTTAAAGTTCCCATGTCTCTGTAAAATTTAAGACCGTCTTCCGAAGTGGCTTTAATCATAGAATATGTATACCATGCTTTATTTTCAGGCTTTGTTTTCTGTACTCCGAAAACAGGAAATGTTTTGAAATACCCCAGCATAAACTTTCCGTTATGAAGAAAATCATCATTCCAGAAATCAGAAATCGGAGCCTGAGGAGAAGAGGCAACCAAAGCAGGGTGTTGCGCCAGTGTTCCTACAGCAGTGTAAAAGCCAGGATAAGAAGTTCCGTATTGACCTGCCTTACCGTTATTGTCTTTTACATTTTTCAAAAGCCACTCAATAGTGTCGTAGGTATCTGTGCTTTCATCCACATCTTTCTTTGTCTTACGGTCTACCTGAGGGGTCATATTGGTGAATGTTCCTTCACTCATATATCTTCCGCGGACATCCTGATACACGAAAATATATTTGTCTTTCATCAGGTATGAGTTAGGTCCCACTTTAGCTTTATATTCATTTTCCCCGTATGGAGCAATACTATAGCAGGTTCTCTGCATCAGGAACGGATATTTATTTTTATTAGAAATATCTTTCGGAATATAGATGGCGGTGAAAAGCTTCGTTCCATCACGCATAGGGATGTAAACTTCCTTTTTAGTGAAATTATCTTTTACAAAAGTATCTTTCTGATCTTTGTTTTGGGCATTACCAAAAATGAAAAGAAAAATGAATAAAATTGAAACCGGAATCTTCATACATAAAATTTGCGGCTAATTTAGAAATAAAAATGCTTTTCTGATATTTTATCAGATAATTCTTCTTTGAAAATTAATTCATCGTAAAATATTTCCATATTTTGTTAATGTCTTTTGTTGGTTTAACGCAAAGTCGCAAAAATTTTAATGATTGAAATGTTTTCCATACAAATTGAATTTCCCACAGATTCCTCAGATCGCATAGATCTTGTGGATATTTTATTATCTCGCATATCAAGCAGATAGTGGAGATCTTTTATAAAATCGTAGATTTTTAAGAACCTTAAGTGAGCTTATATACGGAAGCATTTAACTTAAAAATAAGTGCAGAATCTTTCGTGCCTGTTGTGGTTAAAATAATTAAGGGCTCAATTCAAAAAAAATAGCCGGAAAAATTCCGGCCATTGAATGAATATGATAAGGGAGTTATTTTCCCTGTGCTTTTTTTCCTGCAAATTTATTCAGTTTCATGCTGATGGAAAACATCACATAGCGTTTCAGGATAAGATCTTCACGGTCCTCAAAATAAGCGTTGGAAATCGTTCTTCTTACACTCTGATTCTGGTTCAGAACATCATAAATCTTTACTTTTGCCGTAAACTGTTTATTGAAGAAAGAATATCCTAAACTCGTATTCCAGAAGTAGAAAGCTCTTTTAAAACCGGGAGCGATATTAGAATTGGTGTTGTATTCAAAATCATTTCCGAAAACCAGCCTGCTCTTGAAAAGATAATTCGTCAGTTCCAGCTTCAGGGCCTGGCTGGTAGTATTTATCTGGTCGATACTGTAATTGGTGTATTTTGAAAAATTATATCCAAGTCTGTATGATGGTTTAATGGTCACCTTGTCTTTAATTTCATAAGTAAGATTCAGCCCCGGATTGATGCTGTATGAATCACTGGTAAAGAGCTGTCCGTTGATAAACCCTTTATTGAAGTTATACTGCATATTGAACCTTGGGCTGATGGTCACTTTATTCTCTTTCCATTTGAAGCTTTTGCTGAAACCGGCTCCCGCATTGATATTTTTATTACCACTTATATTATCGTACGTAACAAGCTGTTTCCCTGCACTGTCATACTTTGAATAATTAATAATATCATTATCCCTGTACGTAAACCCGATATTCAGATAATAACTCATATTTTTTACCATATTGTAATTATTGAAATACAGGTAGCTGTTATTGGTCCAGGTATTTTTAAGGTTGGGATTACCCGTATAAGTCACCAATGGATTAGAAGTATCTTCATAAGGGGTAAGCTGCTCTGCGCCGGGAATGTTGAAATCTGCATAATGATAGAAGCTTAACCTTTTATTTTGAGAAAGCTCATAATTAAGATTGACATTATAGCCCGGAAGAACAAAACTTTTCTGAAGATTGTACTGCTGTCCGTTGAAAACGGAATTAACATTCATATCCGAAACATCAAGGTTCAGAGAAGCCCAGATATTTACTTTCTTTTTATTGAGGCTGAAAGTAAGTTCAGGAGTTAGCTTGTTGATTTTCTGCCTCATGCTGTTGGAAAGGGAAGTATTATAGTCTGTATATTGCCCGGTAGCGGCATCAAAATCATTAACATCTCTCAGATCACGGGTTATTTTTGAGCTGTAGTTCAATTCAAAATTAACGGACGCAGAATCTGAAATCGGTTCAGAATATCCCAGTCCGAAATTATATTCATTGCTCTGGTTCTTGTTTTTTGCAAGCTGATTTCTGTTGTCATTCACCGGAGTGGTCACGTTACTGTTTTGAAAAAATACCGTTTCTGAGCGGTTAAAATTATCCCTTCTGGATTCAGAGATGGCACTATTCATTTTAGCACTCAGGGAACGTCCTTTTTTACTGAATTTTCTGGAGAAATAAATATAAGGATTGAAGGAATTATTTATCGTTTCCGTGCTGGTGTACGCGTCACTTTCGTTCAGAAGACTATTGTCCTGGAAAGTAGACGATCTTGAATTGTTAAAGCTGAAAGTTCTGGAGCTGTTAAATCTTGGTGAAATGTAAATACTGCTAAGAGAATCCAGCCTGATTTTTGCTGAAGTATCAAAGCTGTACTGCTTATTTTCACTTTCGCCGCTGTTTTCAGAATTGGTTTTCAGCGTAAATTCGGGAAGCAGGGTAGTTCTTGAAACCTTAGATCTTGTTTCAAGTTCAGAGTCTCCATACATTAAGCTGAACGTATCCAGATCAGCATCCTTTCCGAGTTTGTCACTGTAATTGAATCCTACCGTCGTTGACTTCTGTATCCCTTTAGTATTTCCACCCGAGCTGTAATAGGTGGTATTTCCTACAGTGGAAACAGATCCTCCCTGCATCAGCCATGAATTACGGCCGTGTCCCATGCTGTCAAAAACCTCATCATTGGAAAATCCCTGGGAGTTGATGTTATTGGAAGCAGCAAGTAGGCTTATTTTCGTGTCTTTTTTAAAGTAGCTTAAAAGGGCGCTGCCTTCGTATCGTTTATCAGAGCCGTATCCTACAGTGAGCCTGGAGATGAGGCCTTTGTTCTTCTTTTCGTCAATATTAAAATTAATAGTCGTGTTATTTGATTTTGCTGTCTTTCCGCTCAGTTCCTCTTCTTTGGATTTGGTAGTGGTAAACTGGATATTTTTAATAATATCTGCGGGAAGGTTCTGAAGGGCAATTTTACCGTCTTTATCAAAGAAAGGTTTTCCATTGATCATGATCTGATCTACTTCCTTTCCGTTTACCGTGATTTTTCCTTCGTTGTTAATTTCTACACCGGGAATCTGCTTCAGAAGCTCCTCAATTTTACTGTCGGGACGTACTTTGATGGCAGAAGCATTAAACTCAATAGTGTCTTTTTTTATTTTTACTGGAGAAACGGTGATTTTTACTTCATCAATGCTCGTTACTTTGCCTTTTTCCAGTTCTATTTCCCCTAATGCCAGGGATTGGCTGATTTTTTCGAGTTTTTTTGAGTAAGATTGAAGTTTGTCAGCATCAATTTTTAGAAAAGAAGGCTCGCTCACAGCATCCGTTTTCAGGGAAAACTTACCTTCTTTATTGGTAGCCGTATAATTAATAATGGATGAATCTTTTTCTTTCAGGAGATAAACCGTTGCATTTTCTACGGCTTTTTTGTCGGGATCTGATACTTTTCCGTCAATATGCAGGCTTTGAGCATGCAAAATCAGAACCGTACATGCCAGCATCAGCACCGATAATAATTTCTTCATGGTTAATCACTTTTTTTAAAGGCGTAAAAGTATAAAAAAAACATCCCCTTTCGGAGATGTTTGGCAAATATTTGTTAAAGTTTAACTTTTTTTAAAATTACGCTCTTAAATATCTTGAGTAAGCATAGCCTTCCTGACCGTCATCTGTTTTTACTTTCCACCAGTCATCAGAAGTCTGCTCGATAAGAGTAACGGAAGAACCTTTTGCAGCTTTTCCTACAACAGCAGCCTCTGTAGACGGCTCCTGTCTGATGTTTAAGTTAGACTCTTCTGTAGCTACCGTTAAAGATGCTCCTGAAGCCAGTCCTGCAACCTGTACGTCAATATTGATATCTGAAGCTGAATAGGTAGAATCAATAGCTCCTAAAGCATTCCATACCGCATCTTTTGCTGCTGTATTGGAAGCATTTCCCGAAACATAAAGGATACCGTCCTGCTCCTGAACCTGAAGGTTTGAAATTCCTGCAGACTGAGCTGCTGAAACTACGCTTGAATATTTATCTTGTAATGTACTCATCTTAAATTATTTTACAACTAGGTTATTGTTATACTTTCCGATTTTCAAAGCGTCGATTGATTCTTTGATTTTTCTTGCCTGAAGGCCTGAAACATTTCCTGTAAGAGTAAGTTCTCCGTTTACAACCTCTACTTTTACAGAAGGGAAATCTTTAACAGCATCCTGAACTTTTTTCTGAACCGCAGGATCTACAGCAGCAGTTGTTTCAACCGGTGCAGGAGGTGCTGCTACAGTTGCCATGTCCATTACTTCCTTGATTCCGTTGATGGCTTTTAATTTAGCAATCATGGCATCTTTAGACTGCGGGTCTGCGAAAGTTCCGCTTAAGTGGGCTACACCTTCTTTTACTTCTACAGAAGCATTGGGATTAGAAGTTACCACTGTTGTAGCTTGAGTCTGAAGATCAGCATCAGAAACTTTCTTTTTACATGAAACTGCGCCGAAAGATACAACTATAGCCAAAGCAGCCATTGCGATAGTTTTTTTCATATTGTATATTTATTAATGTTATTAATACAATCAAATGTAATAATAAAATTTGTACCAAAAGAATAAAAACTCAATAAATGTTTTATTAATTTTTTGCAATATTTTCTAAACCAGGAATTTAATTTTAATGGATCATAAAATTAAAGTAAACTTAACCCGCATAGAACAAAATCTTGTGCCAATTCAAAAACTATTATATTTGTGGCAATTGAACAATATATATGAAAGGACAAAATAAACTTTTTATAGGCATTATTATTGCGCTTATCTTGGGAGTAGGAATCGGAGGTGTGGTACACATACAGTATCCTGAAAGTGCCGAACCTTTTTCCAAAAACATAAAACTGCTGGGAACGGTCTTCATCAGGCTGGTACAGATGATTATTGCACCATTGGTATTTACTACTCTTGTTGTAGGGATTGCCAAGATGAGTGATATCAAAATGATCGGAAGAGTAGGAACGAAAGCCATGCTGTGGTTTATTTCAGCATCACTGGTTTCCCTTTTTATAGGACTGGTCCTTGTGAACTGGCTGGAGCCGGGACACGTGACTAAACTGCCGATTCAGGATGCCGCAGCAGCAGAAGATCTTCTGAAAAGCAGTAAAAGTTTTTCTATGGAAGATTTTGTAAAGCATATGATTCCTAAAAGTTTATTTGAAGCCTTTGCTACCAATGAAGTGCTTCAGATTGTAGTATTCTCCATTATGTTCGGAGTTGCGCTTGCGAATCTGGGCGAAGAATATTCAAAGCCGGTGGTGAAGCTTTTTGATATTATTGCTCACGCCATCCTGAAAATGGTTGGATACATCATGTGGTTTGCACCGCTTGGGGTTTTGGGAGCGATTGCTGCTGTAGTAGCCGTGAATGGTTTTGAAATATTCAAGGTGTATGCAATTTATCTCAGAGACTTTTTCTTCGCATTAGCTGTTCTATGGATGGTACTTTTACTGGTAGGATACTTAATTCTTGGGAACCGTCTTTTTGAATTAATTAAAAGAATCAAGGCTCCGTTGCTGATTGCTTTCTCTACAACAAGTTCAGAAGCCGTTTTCCCGAAACTGGTGGAAGAGCTTGAAAAATTCGGATGTAACAACAGGGTGGTGTCTTTCATTCTGCCTTTAGGATATTCATTTAACCTGGACGGAAGTATGATGTATATGACGTTTGCCTCCATCTTTATTGCCCAGATCTACGGAATTGAAATGGAATTGGGACAGCAGATTACCATGCTTTTAGTATTAATGCTTACCTCAAAAGGGATTGCCGGAGTTCCGAGAGCTTCTCTGGTAATTATTGTGGCAACATGTTCCATGTTTGGAATCCCGCCTGAAGGAATTGCCCTTATCCTGCCTATCGACCATTTCTGTGATATGGGAAGAAGTATGACCAATGTATTAGGAAATGCATTAGCCACTTCTGCTGTTTCCAAATGGGAAGGACAGCTGGAAAATACACCGCAGGAAGTGTAATGGATATGATGGGGCTTCAACGCCATAAAGAAGATGTTCATGAAAAGGGTTTTACCGTAATCAATGATCTGTTTTCTGATGAGGAAATTGAAAAAATCAGCGAGAAAATTCTGAATACAGATACCTCCAATTCAAATTTTAGAAAATCGGATGATCTTTTTGCAGTACGTCAGTTTTTAAAAGAAGTTCCCGAAGTAAAGGATCTTATCTTCAATAACCGTATTAAAACCGTTATTAGAGAAATTTTCGGAGAAAAATATATTGCTGTGAAAAGCATTTATTTTGATAAACCTGAAACTTCAAACTGGTATGTAGCCTATCATCAGGATCTGACTATTTCGGTGGATAAAAAACTGGAGCTTGACGGATTTGGACCCTGGACCACAAAAAAGAATCAGTTTGCAGTACAGCCTCCTCTAAAGATTCTGGAAAACATCTTTACCATCAGAATTCATCTGGATGATACCGATGAAAATAACGGAGCTCTGAAAGTTGTTCCCAGATCACATGCCAAAGGAATTTACAGACCGGAAACCATTGACTGGGCTACAGAAACTGAAGAGATATGCAGCGTGAAAAAAGGTGGAATTATGATCATGAAACCCCTTATTCTTCACGGCTCCAACCGGACTAACGACGGCAGGAGGCGAAGAGTGATTCATATTGAATTTTCTGATATGGAACTTCCGGAAGAACTGCGTTGGTCGGAAAGACTGAATTAATAAAAAATAATGAACGATATTTTAAAATCATGGAAGCCATTTGAAATCATCTGGCTTCTTTCATTTTCACTGCTCAGTATCGGAATTGCCGTTATTAATAAAGATAACTGGCTTAATTTCTTTGTGCTGGTGTCCGGAATTTTATGTGTAGTGCTGGCTGCAAAAGGAAGTATCTGGAACTATGTTATTGGAACTTTAAATACGGCCGCCTATGCTTTTGTAGCTTATCAGAACGGTTTGTTCGGAGAACTCGGGCTTTATCTGATATTTTTCCTACCGATGAATATTTTCGGTTATTTTATGTGGAAAAAGCATATAAAAAATGATATTGTGGAAATGAAATCCCTTCAGTTGAAATCTTTGCTGGCGGTTTTCGTTCTTACAGCTTTGGGCTGCGCTGTTCTGGGATATTTGCTGTCTGCGGTAAGAGGGCAGAACACTCCTTATCTGGACGGGATGTCTACCATCATTTCAATTACCGCTACCATTCTGATGATTCTCCGCTATAAAGAACAATGGTTATTGTACATTATTTTAAATATTGTTACTGTTATCATCTGGATTATAAGAACCCTGGACGGAAGTGAAAGCGGAATCATGATGATAGCCATGTGGTCGGCCTTTTTAATCAATGCAGTATACGGGTATTACAATTGGAATAAAGGGAGTAAAGAAGAAAAACAATGAAAAAAACAGGACTTACATTAGGAAAATATGCGCCGTTCCACAAAGGACATCAGTTTGTTTTTGATACTGCGTTAAGTGAAGTAGATGAACTGGTAGTACTGATCTATGATACCGATGTCATCGAAACTCCTTTGCACATCCGGGCAGGCTGGATCAGAAATCTCTATCCACAGGCTGAAGTAATCGAATGTTGGGACGGTCCGGACGGCTACTCCAATGAAAGGTGGTTTGAGATCATACAAGAGGAGTACATTATCAAAATGCTTAACGGCAGAAAAATCACCCATTTTTATTCCAGTGAATTTTACGGAGATCATGTAAGCAAAGCTCTGAATGCTGTAGACCGGAGGGTGGATGAAGCGAGAACAGTTGTTCCGGTTTCTGCAACGAAAATACGGGAAAATTGTTTTGCTTATAAAGACTATGTGAGCAGTATTGTATACAAAGATCTGATCACAAAAGCTGTTTTCCTGGGAGCCATGTCTTCAGGGAAATCTACCCTTACGGAAGCACTGGCTAAGAAATTCAATACTGCTTTCGCTCCCGAATACGGACGAGAATACTGGACGGAACATCATGTTGACCGGAGGATCGGTTTTGAAGATTTTGATGTGATTGCCAAAAGACATATCGAAATTGAAGACCGTGAAATAGCCAATGCCAATCAGTACTTTTTTGTAGATACCAATGCTATTACCACCTATATGTTTGCTCTGGATTATCATGGAAAAGCTCCTGATTTTTTAAGAAAAACCGCAGATCTGAATTATAAAAGATACGATCTTTTTTTCCTGTGTGATATTGATATTCCTTATGATGATACCTGGGACAGAAGCGGTGACCAGAAAAGGGAAATCTTTCAGAAGCAGATTATTGCGGACCTTAAAGAACGGAATATTCCTTATATCCTGTTATCAGGAAGCCTTGAAGAAAGAATCCGGAAGGTAGAGAATGTACTTTCGGAATTCAGAAAATACTCGAACTATTTTGGCTCCGGAATTTGATATTGTGTTGTTTAAACCTTATAGGTTTCAAAAACCTATAAGGTTTGATAGGGATCATTTTTAGAAGAGATTTTTATGGTCTCGCTCATCATGCGGATTGAGCAGATTTTTTATTCTATGATAAATAGAAATCGTATATTTTTAAAGTGCTCTTATGTGAACTTTTATGCAGTAAACTTCATTCTACTAAAGTGTCAAAATCTTTTATGTCTGTTATGGTTTAAAAAGTTTGTCAAAAGATTCCTATGATTAACACAGGGAAAAGTCTGTGACTACTTTACTGAAATCTCATCAATAAAAATATAAGCTTCACCGCCTGCTCCCTGATGCCATTCCGGAAGTTTCCCGAAATAATAAGCTTTTACTTTGATGTATTGTGCTTCAGTAGGAAGAATCTCTGTTTCAAAATCTTTGGTCTGTACCTTTTCATCCTTTGGATCAATAGTGTTGTCTATCGTTTTCAGAAGAATAAAATCTTTATTGTTGATGGAGGCGTAATATTCTACTTTTTTAGGCATCAGAATCCATGATCTGCTGTCCTGCAGATAAGTTGAAGATAGTTTAGTAATTTGCTGTGGCGATTTCAGGTCGATAACAGCTTCAAAATCCTGTCCCTGATACCCGTGCCATTCGCCTTTTCTCCAGTTAACATCCCCTCTGATTCCGTCAATCAATGCCAGCTTTCCGCCGGCAGCGTATTGTGGGGTAGGTGTTGAACTGATTGAAATATCCCAATAATTAGGCCTTCTGTTAAAAAGGGCAGTCGTTACCGAGCTTTTTTCTCCTTTTCTTTCCGCAAAGGCTTGAACTTGGGTGGTTTTACTTATGGTGAAAGGACCTTTGTAGGTTGAGAATGTTTTTCTTTTGTTGGCATCACTTTCATCAAGAGTCATATAATATACTTTGTCTTCAGGATTCAGCGGGGTGATTTCTACTTTTGCTGAAAAATCAAAGATCCTGTCTGAAGATATTACAGGAGAAGCGGTCTGCTGGGTATATTTAAAATCTTTTGTCTGCGGGATATTCTCAAATCCCAGCTTTTTAAGCTCAGCCTTTCCTGTGTTTTTATTGATAACCCTTGTACTTCCGTCTTCCAGATGAATGGTAACCTCGTCAAAATAAGGGGTAGTGGTCTGCCATTCCGGAAGACCCGGAGTAACAGAATAAATACCCATCGAGCTTAAGATATACCAGGCGCTCATCTGGCCGCAGTCTTCATTTCCGATCAGTCCGTCCGGGGTATTTTTATAAAAATGGTCAAGGATATATCGGATCTTTGCATCTGTTTTTTCAGGTTTATCTACATAATTGTACAGGTAGGCGATGTGGTGGCTAGGTTCATTTCCCTGGGCGTATTGTCCCATCAGTCCGGTAATATCCACCTGTTCTCTGCCTGTCGTTTTATCGGATGCTGCAAAAATAGCATCAATGAACTGTTCAAATTTTTCTTTTCCGCCATGGGCTGAAATCAGTCCCGGAATATCCTGCTGTACCGAATAGGAATAATGCCATGAATTTCCTTCCGTATAATTGTTATTGACTTCCCTTGGGTCAAATGGTTCCAGCCAGTTTCCGTTCTTTCTTGGCTGCATAAAACCGGTTTTAGGATTATAAAGATTTTTCCAGTTCTGGGAACGTTTCATGAAATACTGGTAATCTTCTTTCTTACCTAAAATTTTAGCCATCTGGGCGATACACCAGTCGTCATAGGCATATTCCACCGTTTTGGAAACACTTTCATGTTCATCATCAATGCTGATATAATTGTTCTGTTTGTAAGCATTGAGGCCGAAAATATCCAGCATGGCAGAATTTTTAGAGGCTTCGAATGCTTTCTCGTAGTCAAATCCTTTAATTCCTTTAGCCATAGCATCGGCAATAACAGAAACAGCATGGTAGCCGATCATACATTCCGTTTCGTTGGAAGCCAGTTCCCATACCGGAAGCTTTCCGCCCTGTTCATATTGTTTAATGAAGGTATTGATGAAATCAGCAGTTCTTTTTCTGTCGATTAAAGTCATCAGCGGATGCGCGCCTCTGAAGGTATCCCAAAGTGAGAATACCGTGTAATAGCCGAAATCTTTTACTGTATACAGTTTGTTGTCCCTGCCCCTGTACTTTCCATCCACATCCATATTGATATTAGGTTGGGTGAAAACATGATACATGGCGGTGTAGAATACGGATAATTTACCTTTATCATCAGATTTTACTTCAATTTTTGAAAGTTCTTTATTCCAGTCTGTTTCTGCCTGTTTCTTTATGGCTTCAAAATCTGAGGATTTTCCTTCTGACAGCATATTTTTTCCTGCACCTTCATAGCCTGTGGGGGAAAGCGCAACTTTCACATTGATCTTTTCACCTTTTTTTACATCAGCAGAGAAGGCCAATGCCAGTTTTGTTCCTGTGAAAAGTTGATCTTCCTGTTTTCCGTTAACCTCTTTTTTTGAAATTTTCATGGGTTTTGAAAATTCAATTCTGGCATATACATATTGGTTAACTGCCCAGGCTTCACTTCTTCTGAAGACTTCAATGGTTTTATCATCAATGATCTTCACTTCACCCTCCAGAAGTTTGTCACGATGGTTGAGATCCAGAATGATATTAGCTTTACCTGAATTGTTGAAGGTATATTCGTGATAGCCGACTCTTTGGGTGGTGGTCAGGCGTACATCAATGTTGTTCTTATCTAATTTAACGGAGTAAAATCCTGCCGCCGCTTTTTCATTTTTATGAGAAAATTTTGAGGAATAGTCTTTATTGTTTAGGCTTGGATTTCCCATCGTAGGTATCAGCATAATATCCCCGTAATCTGAAACTCCGGTTCCGTTGAGGTGGGTATGAGAAAAGCCATAAATCACGGAATCTGAATAATGATAGCCGCTGCAGCCATCCCAGCTCCCATCTATTCTGGTATCCGGAGAAAGCTGAACCATTCCGAAAGGAACCGTCGCTCCGGGAAAAGTATGGCCATGTCCCCCCGTCCCTATGAATGGGTTGACATATTGCGCATAATTCTGAGAATAAATGATCTGTGCAATGAATAAAGACAATACAGCAAGGCTTTTTTTCATATCATAATTTTATGTCAGCGAATATATTGAAAAAACAGCAGAACAAAATGTAATAAAAGGAAGAGTAAGACTGTCTTACTAAAAATTACTACTATAGAATATATGAAAAAAATATTACTTTCGGCACTCATTCTTTTGCCGGTTTTTGCTTTCTCGCAGCAGATTACAGGAAAAATTACCCAGACAGGAAATACCGTTTCATATATTGAGATCATTGCTTCAAAAGGAGAACAGAAGCAAACCGCTATTTCAGATGAAAAAGGAAATTTTAAACTGAAGCTTCCCGAAAATGGAAATTATACGATCAGGCTTATACAGGATGGAGCAGAAATGTTATCATCTGATATTACGGTAAATGGTGATATGAAGAAGGACTTTTCTATTGATAAAAAGCAGGAAAAGCAGATTGAAGGAGTTACCCTCACCGCCAGAAAAAAAATGATCGAAAGAAAAGCGGACCGTCTGATCTTTAACGTATCAAATTCTGTGGCTTCACAGGGAATGGATGGTGCCGAAGCTTTGGCAACAACTCCTTTACTGAAGGTGGATGACAACTCAGGGATTTCGATTGTAGGAAAAAGTGGAGTAGCCGTGATGGTTAATGAACGAATGCTGAACCTTTCCGGAAGCGAACTGGTAACTTATCTTAAAAGCCTGAGATCTGAGAATATTGAAAAAATTGAGGTGATCACAACGCCTCCTGCTAAATATGAAGCACAGGGAAACAGCGGACTGATTAATATTGTTCTGAAGAAAAATCAGAATCTTGGCTGGAATGGAAGCCTTACTACAAGCCTTCAGCAGCAGACCTATACCGGAACTTCCAACAGTGCAACCATTAATTATCAGAATGAAAAGCTTCGTTCATCACTAAAATTAAGACAATCCAAATATGAAAAACATTCCTTTGAAAATTACAGAATGGAAGGAGTGGAAGGGGTGAAAAGTTCCGATGACAGAAGAGATTTTGGAGATGGGTTGGGGGCGAATCTGAGCCTGGATTATCAGCTTAATACAAAGTCTAACATCGGGCTTATCTATGATTATGGAGTTGGGCATTCCAATATGGATATTGATAACCGTTCAGACTATTTTCAGAATGGAAATCATACTAACACTCTGACGACCTACGCGGAGCATCGTTCTAAAGGCAAGCAACAGACAGTAAGCGCTTATTATGATCTTAAATTCGGAAAACAGGATAATAAGCTGAGTTTCACAGGAAATTATTTTTCCAATATTCCGGAAAGTACAATAGATTTCATTACTACGGAAAGTTCAGGACAAAGTTTTGTTGTGAGAACACCTTCTACCGTGGATTATAAAATTTATTCAGGGCAGGCCGATCTTACGTTACCCTATAAGTTCGCTAAGACAGAAGCCGGAGTAAAGTTCACCAATTTTGATAACAATTCTGATATTGCCTATCTGGATCTGCTCAACGGGAACTATGTTGAAGATCCTGTAAAAAGTAATGTATTTGAATATAATGAAAAAAATTATGCTGCTTACCTCAGCTTTGAAAAAGAGTTCAGCGAAAAATGGTCTGCTAAAGCGGGGCTTCGTTATGAATATTCCACGATCAACGGGAATTCTTTGACCTCCGGACAACAGACTGAAAATTCTTACGGAAAGTTCTTTCCTACGGCGTATGTAACATATAAAAGCAACGAAAATAATACCTTTAGCCTGAATTATTCTAAAAGGATCAACAGACCGGGATTCCGTGCCATCAATCCTTACCGCTGGTATATTAATGTGAATTCTTATTTTACGGGAAACCCGCTCCTGAAACCGTCCGTGAATCACAACTTTGAGCTTTCATACGTTTATAAAGGGAAACTGTCTGCATCAGCTTATTATCAGAGAACGATAGATGCATTCGACCAGTTAGCCAATCTTCAGGGTGAAAACAGGATAAGCACTTTTGCTAATTTTTACAACCAGAACAGCATGGGAGTTTCTCTAAATTATTCTGATACCTTCTTTAAATTCTGGGAAGCCAATTATTCTGCAGATCTGTCTTATATGAATACAGAGGTTTATGCTACAGATGCTGCCTCCCGTAAAGGAACCAGTTATGATTTTAATGTTCAGAACAACCTGTCGCTTAATAAAAGTAAAACAATACAGCTTATTTTCAATTACTGGTTCCGCCTGCCTTCCAATTCCGGAAATGTATACATGGATTTTGCCGGGAATTTCACTTCAGGGCTTAAGCTGAGTCTTATGGAAAGAAGTCTGCAGATGAATTTGTTTGTTTCAGATATTTTTAAACAGTCAAGAAGCAGGGGAGAAATTTATTATACAACAGGAACTCATTATTACAATAATTATTATGATGCAAGAAGACTTACTTTATCAGTAACTTATACTTTCGGAAACAAGAAGGTAAAAGGAGCGGACCGTAATGTGAAGTTTGATGAGAAGTACAGGGCGAATTAAAATGGATAGATTTTGGCTAAAGCCGAATGAATGTTTATTTATGAGGTTGTGTGGGGTGGACTAAAGTCTACCTCTATTGAATAAATTCTACGGGCTACATTGAACGGTTTTTAGTTGAAATTTTTGCTGGTATTTTTTGTCTCGCAGATTGTGCAGATTTATTTTCATTCCAATAAAAATCGGATATTTTCAGAAACTTAGGTGAACTTCTATGCGTAAAGTCTTTAACTTAAAAAATCACTAAAGTGTAAAATCTTTTGTGGTAAAAAAAGTTTCCCACAGATCCCTCAGATAGCACAGGCTTTTTTATTGTAAATATGGAATTTAACTGGCTGAAAATCTTTGATTTTCTCGTGCCTTAATACACATTGCAATATTCAAGAAAGCCTTGCGACTTTGCGTTTTCCAACATGAGGCAACTTTATGAATTTATACTTCTCCTTCAAAAAAATCATTCAAATAATCCTGTTTGCTGTTTTCATTCCTGTCTGTTCCTAAAAAACTTTTCCATGCCCGGGATTCATGGTATACGATACCCATTTCCCAGACACAGTAGGTAGGGAGATGGGTTTTATTGCGGTCCCAGATCTCAAATTTTCCGGATCCGTCATAATAAACGCTTTCCCAGAGTTCGTTTTCACTTCTCCATGTACAGACGAGCAGAAGATAGTTTTGGCCGCATCGATGCATAATGACAAATCCCAGATCGTCGGTAGTCTGAAAATTTTCACCCGCCTTTTCAATGCATATCCGTGCATTTTGGAGGTCCTGTTGAGAGATGTCTGCCGGATCAGTAGCCAGATCATACCATTTAAAACGGGTGCTCCCAACTGTAAAAAGATCTTTTGGGGCAGCATATTTGGAAGGATAAGATGGTGAAGACATAGATTGTGATTTTGTAATGATGAGGTTTTCTGTTTTCAGGATGAAGTTAACGAAATGGAGTGGAATAATATGATACTTATCTTATTTATCACATTGGGTTATAGATTTTATTGATTCTAAATTATCGAAAAAATGCGTAAATTTGTGAACAATTTATATTTAGTATGTTGACGAAAGAAAAGGTTCAAGATTTCCTTAAAGAGATAGAAGTAGACGATTTGGTGAATAACCTTCAGATCATGGGTAACGATGTTTACATTGATATGACGGCTCATTCACCTGCGATGCACGAAAAGAAAAAGCTGGAAGCAGCCATGAAACAGGCTTTTGCCAGTGAATTTGGAGAAGAGGTTCATTTAAAACTTAAAATTGTTTCTCCGGAGCCGAGTGAGATCCAGCAAAGTCAGATCAAAGGCAAGCAGATCCCGGGAATTCAGAATATTATTGCTATTGCTTCCGGAAAAGGAGGAGTAGGAAAATCTACGGTTTCAGCTAATATGGCAGTTACTTTGGCCAAAATGGGCTTTAAAGTAGGACTATTGGATGCTGATATTTACGGTCCGTCCGTTCCGACGATGTTTGACACTGAAGGTGAAAAACCGATTTCTGTAGAAGTCAATGGAAAGAATCTGATGAAACCTGTAGAAAACTACGGAGTAAAGATGCTTTCTATCGGATATTTCTCAGGAGCAAACCAGGCCGTGGTATGGAGAGGCCCGATGGCTTCCAAGGCCCTCAATCAGATGATCAGAGATGCTGCATGGGGAGAACTTGACTTCTTACTGATTGACCTTCCTCCGGGAACAGGAGATATTCACCTTTCCATTATTCAGGAAGTACCGGTAACGGGAGCCGTAATCGTAAGTACACCTCAGCATGTAGCCCTTGCAGACGTAAGAAAAGGAATTGCGATGTTCCAGATGGAAAGTATTAACATTCCGGTGCTTGGATTAATCGAAAATATGGCGTATTTTACGCCGGAAGAACTTCCTGACAATAAATATTATATCTTTGGAAACCAGGGAGCACAATATCTGGCAGAAGATCTTGGAATTCCGGTATTAGGAGAGATTCCTTTGATCCAGAGCATCAGAGAAGCTGGAGATGTAGGAAGACCCGCAGCCCTTCAGGAAGGTTCTAAAATTGCTGATATCTACACAGATACAGCAAGAAAAATGGTAGAAAGCTTAGTGGAAAGAAATAAAAGTCTTCCTCCTACAGAAGCGGTGAAAATCACCACAATGGCAGGATGCTCGCCGAAAGCAAAAAAATAATTATTTTCAGGACACCTGAAAAACCGAATTGAATCAAAAAATATGGAAACAAACATAACACACGAAGATACAGTAACAAGAGTAATGGAAGCTCTGGAAAGCATCAGGCCGTTTTTGAATAAAGACGGAGGTGATATTGAGCTTATTGACGTGAAGGATAATCAGGTTTTTGTAAAGCTTTTGGGTAACTGTTCCGGATGTTCACTGAATTTTTCAACCCTGAAATTAGGCGTGGAAAATACCATCAAACAACATGCTCCGGAAATTGAAAAAGTAATCAATGTAGAGTAAAAATCATATCTGATATATTGCTAAGACAGGCTTTTTAAAAGTCTGTCTTTTTTATTGAGCTGTATAATAAGGAGGTTCCGGGCGTCGCAGACGCCCGGAACCGAAAAATAATCAGAAAAGATAACTATGAATGCTGTTCTAAAAACTTCTGATAATTGTCTTCACTCTCAAAATAAGCTACCTCACCTTCATCACTAACCATTACGATGTAAGCATTGGCTTTATCCACTGTTTTTCCACTATAAGGATCTATGGCTTCTCTTACGCTTTTATCCTTCGGAATACGTTCTACACACATTTCGCAGCAGCCGTAATAGATTTTTCCGTCATGGGGAACTTCAATCTGCTTTTTACCCATATAAGCATTGTTCACCATACAGACTGTCTCATTGGGAACCTGACTTCCTTTTACATACTTTCCGGAAGCAGCAGGTTGGGCTTTCTGAACTCTTTCAGGCTGGCTCTCTTGAACCTTGTTTTGAGATTTTTCATTGGTGCAGGCGTATAGAACAGCCGTGCTGAAAAAAATAATGCATGTGCTTCTTAATACTGTTTTCATTTTTGATCTTATTTAATGGATATTCCTTCTACAATTTCTTCGCTTCCTTTTTTAATGATTTTATCCCCTTCCGACAGTTCGCCGAAAACCTCAACGGTATCATTCAGAACTCTTCCTTTCTTTACAGGAATGAATTTGGCCTTTCCGTTTTCATTTTTAATCACATAAACCCCCATATTACTTTCTACCACGGCAGATCTTGGGATAAAAAATGTAGCCTCCTTATTTTGTAAAGGAATCAATGATTCAGCGATCATAAACGGTTTCAGCTCCTTGGAATGATTGATAAAGTCTGCCTCAATTTTCTCTGAACGAAGCTTAAGATCTAAAGAACCTGACTTTCGGGAGATCCTGGCTTTAAAGTTTTTTTCAGGAATAGCATTCACCCTGAATGAAATGGTATCGCCCACATTCAGATAAGGAACATTGGCTTCCGATACTGAAAGACTTAATCGCAATTTAGAGGTGTTCTGTATCACCATCAGCGGAGTTCCGCCCATAGGCCCTACATAAGCTCCAAGATCCACATTTCTCTCGGTAATGACCCCGCTGAAAGGGGCACGGATCACCAGATACCGGTTAATATCCTGAATTTCACGATAAGCCGATCTTGCTGCGTTCAGCTGGGCTTCATCTGAAAGTTTTCGGGCAGTGATCTGATCAAGGGCATCTTTGGCGATAGCTCCCTTGGTTTCATTGGCTCTGAACATTCTGTCGTAGCTTGACCTTGTGGCAGCATAAATCGCTTCCTGTGCCTGCCATTTTGCTTTGGCACTGGCGGCCTGAGATTGTATTTCAGGAGCTTCAAGAACCATAAGAACCTGCCCGGCATTCACATATGTTCCGATATCAGCATTGATCTTCTTTACATAGCTCTGTACTTTTGCAAATAAGGCAGTTTCCTGATCAGGAACCAGTTCTCCTGCAAGCTTCAGTTCCACTTTGGGATTAGTTTTTTTGATTTCTACTGTTTCCAGGTTCTGCATCATCATCGGCTTCATTTCTTCAGTTTTAGTCATTGCTTTCTCTTCTTTACAGGAAACAGAGACACTACTTAAACTTAGGGTGATGGCTATATATAAAATGTTTTTCATTGATGTAAAAATTAAGATTGGGAATTAGAATAATAGATACTTTTTTCATCTTCAGGATCCAGTGAAGGTGAAATAGTTCCGGCGTTCTGCTGCATCCATCCGAAAACAAGCGGAAGGATTATCAAAACCGAAAAAGTAGAGAAAATAAGCCCTCCGATCACGGCTCTGCCGAGTGGTGAAACCTGATCACCTCCTTCCCCGAAACCTATCGCCATCGGAAGCATTCCTGCAGCCATAGCCAGCGTGGTCATAATGATTGGGCGGATACGAAGCCTGGCAGCCTCAATACCTGCTTCTAAGGCATTACCGGTAGATTTTCGGAGCGTTTCTGCATTGCTGATCAGTAAAACAGCATTGGCAATAGAAACCCCCACGGACATAATAAGCCCCATGTACGACTGTAGATTCAGAGTAGATCCGGTGAGTTTAAGCAGCGCCAGAGATCCGGCAATCACAAACGGAACGGTTGTAAGGATCACCAGCGATACACGGAAAGACTGGAAGGTTGCCGCAAGCATCAGAAAAATAACAGCCGCAGCAATAAGCAGCCCGGAAGAAAGGCTGGACATGGTCTCATTCAATACAGGAACCATTCCTGAAACCTCAATATTGACTCCTTTCGGTAGCTCACCAAGTGATTCAATCGCTTTCTTTACATCTTTTGAAGCCTGTTCAAGATCAGTTTTATGAATATTGGCAGTAACAGTAGTATATCCCATCGTTCCCAGGTTATAACTTTCCCCTAATTCTTTGGTTGAGGTAATGGAGGCAACGTCTCCTAAAACAGGTCTGTCTGAATTTTTAGTCAAAGGAAGATTAGCCAGTTCCTCTTTGCTGTTGAGTATATTCTGAGGTGTCTGCACCTGTACATCATAGGCAATGCCCATCATACCGCCAACCCAGAAATTCTTATTGGTGTATCGTGTCGATGCTGTGGCGGTGACCAGCGATTTGGCAATGTCCTGTGCATCCAGTCCGAGTTGGGCAGCCCGCATTCTGTCGATATTGATCTGCAGAGCAGGATAATTCATGGACTGCGGAATCTGCTGATCACGCATGTATTCAATTTGTTTCAGTTGAGCTAAAAGCTTATCGGCATACATTCTGTTCATCTTTTTCATCATTCCTGAAATCCTGATCTCAACCGGATTATTGGCTCCCTGGCTCAATATTTTTTCAGTCAGTTCTATAGGCTCAAAAGAAATCTGCAGATCCGGCATTTTTTCTTTGTAATAGCTGCGCAGTTCATCTTTAAGCTCATCAGAATTTCCGTTGAATTTCTTCAGAGCAACCTGCATTAAAGCTTCATGCGGACCTGCATTGTACAGGTAGATCGGGCTTACAGCAAAAGTCGACGGGTGCTGTCCGATGAATACAGAAGAAATGGCGATATTATCTTTTCCGACTTTATTTTTCAGATGCTCCAGAAACTTCTTGACCTTAATTTCTGTAACTTCAATACGGGTTCCTTCAGCTGCTTTTATACGTACCTGAAACTGACGTGAATTGACCGACGGAAGCACATCTTTTCCTGTGATCTGGTAAAGCCCGGCTCCAATGGCTAAAATAATGACAAGGCTCAGGCTTACCACCATCTTTCTCCTTTTCATAAGAGAGGATAGAAACCCGGCAAAACGATCCCGGAAACGGGTAAACCAGTTCTCCTGATGATTTCCACAGGCCTTAGGATCATGTTTCATCATCCAGTTGGCCATTACCGGAACAAAGGTCTGGGATAAAATAAAAGAAACAATCATGGAGAAACCGATTGCCATGGCCAAAGGCATAAACAGCGATCCCGGAATACCGCTCATCATTAGAGCAGGAGCAAACACAGCGAGAATACAAAGCATAATCAGCAGTTTCGGAAATGCAATTTCCCGGCAGGCATCCCATACAGCCTGTGCTCTGCTTTTACCCATTGCGAAATGCTGGTGGATATTTTCAATGGTCACCGTACTTTCATCTACAAGAATTCCTATGGCGAGAGCAAGGCCGGATAAAGACATAATATTAATAGACTGCCCGAATAATTTTAAAAACAATACCCCTGAAATAATGGATATAGGAATTGTCATGATCACAATGAGGGCAGCCCGGCGGTCATTCAGAAAGAGCATGACCATAAGCCCGGTTAGTAAAGCTCCCAGAATACCTTCTACTGCTAAACTTTTCAAAGCACTTGAAATATAAACAGACTGGTCAAATTCGTAAGAGATCTTCACATCATCAGGCATATTCCGCTGGATCTTCGGAAGTGATTCTTTCAGTTTGTTGACAACTTCCAGGGTTGATGCATTACTGGCTTTTGCGATATTGATGTATACAGAACGTTTTCCGTCGATCAGAGCATAGCCTGTTGCAATATCGGCCCCGTCTTTTACAGTGGCAACATCACGGATATATACATTGTCTGCTGTTCCTTTAAAAAGGGGAATATCTCCCAGTTCCTCCACTTTTTTTACCGTGTTGTTGGTGGGAGTCAGATAATTGGTATCTCCAATGTATACATTCCCGGAAGGAGAGGTAATATTATTCCGGCTAATGGCTTCCACAACCTGTTCCGGAGATAAATTGTGAGCACGAAGCCTGTATGGATCTACATTTACTTCTATAGTTCTCGGGCTTCCTCCAAAAGGAGGGGCAGTAGTCAATCCTGGAATAGCAATCAGAAAAGGACGAGCGTTGAAATTGGCAATATCCTGAAGTTCATTATTGGTTTTGGTAGTGCTCCGGAAAACCAGCTGTCCTACCGGTTGTGAAGAAGAATCAAAACGGATGATAAATGGCGGTGGCGCTCCGGGCGGAAGAAATACCTGTGAACGGGTAGACAGCGCATTAATCTGTGCAATGGCTTCCCCCATATTGGTTCCTTCATAGAAATTGACTTTCATGAGGGTTAATCCCTGGGTATTTTTAGATTCTATACTTTTAATGCCGTTGGTAAATAACAGCATGTTCACATACATTTTCGTGAAATAACCTTCCATCTGCTGCGGAGTATAACCGTTGAAGGAGTGGGCAACATATACAACCGGCAGGTTCATTTCCGGAAGAATGTCTACTTTGACATCTTTGGCTGCTTTAATTCCGAAGAACAGCAGACCCAGTACCAATACCATAACAGATATCGGTCTGCGTAAGGCAAACTTTATAAGATTCATGTCTGATTTTTTGTTAGTGGGTAATTGCTTTTGTAATGACTGAAATATCACCTGCCGAAGCTGCGATAAGCACAACAGCCTGCCATGAATTGTTCTGTGCAATCTCAAAATTGATTTCGGCACGGTTCAGAATATACAAGGCTTGGGTGAAGTCTACAATGGTGGTTAGCCCGTTTTCATATAAAGCTTTCTGCTGGCGGAAGGCATCTGACGCGGCTTCCATCTGTACTTTAGCCTCTGTAACTTTTGCCAGTGCGTTGCTGTATTTTGTTTCGGCGAGACGCTGCTGGCTGGTCAGTTCCTGTTTCAGAAGCTGATGGTCATAATCCAGGGCTTTGGTCATCAGTTTCTGTTCATTAACCCTTGATGTATTTCTGTAAAAATCAGTAAGATTCCAGCTTAGGTTGAATCCGACAATATAATTCATCCGGTCAACTCCTGCGCCTTTTAAATAGGACGAAGAAAAAGCGGTGTTATCCTGAACATAGTTGGAACCGAAACCGGAACCACGTCCCTGAAATGTTCCGAAAAGCGAAAGTGACGGCAGCCCCATCGTATTCAGATGGGCTTCCTGGTGTCGGCTTTTATTGATCTTCTGATCGATGAATAAAATACTTGGGTGATCCTGCAGCGAGTAAGAATTTTCTTTTATGGAAGGAATATTTTTACTGAAATAATGATCCAGCTGATAATCGGTGAAATCTTCGGCCAAAAGATCGGCCAGTTTTTTATTGTACTCCAGAACATGATCATTGGCATTGATAATGGAAGTCTGGGCACTTGACATTTCTGCTTTTGCCAGGGAAGCATCCACTTCAGGAATCAGACCACTGCCCGCCCTTGCTTTTGCAATGGTATAAATGACTTCCGATCGTTTATGGTTTTCATGCTGTACGTTTTCGAGTCGCTGACTGACCAGAAGGTTAAAGTAGGCCGCAGCTGTTTTAATCTGATGCTGAAAAATTTCCTGCTGAAGGTCTGATTTTTGAACCTCAACATCAGCAATTTCCAGCTGTTCTTTTGTTTTGAGTTTCCCGAAAGTATAAACGTTCCAGTTGATATTGGCCAGATACAGGCTTCCGAATGCAGAATTCCAGTTCTGATCTGCCAAAGGCATTGAAGTTGATGCAATTCCCGGCCCTCCTGAATTATGCATAGGTCCGTTCAAAGCATTGATGGTTCCGAAACTTTGCTGAGCCATCAGAGTGACTTCCGGTAAATAATAGGTTTTTTGAAGTTTAAGCCTTTCGTTGGAAGCCTGAATATGCACTTCTTTTTTCTGAATAGACTGGTAATTTTTTTCAGCCCTGTGCAGGATTTCCTCTAAGCTCGTCTGCTGAGCAAAGGAAATAACAGGGCAGCCCAGCCACAGGATGAGTGCTCTAAATGATAAATTCATAAGATAGATTTAGAATGAATATTGAAAAATAGTTTCCCGGTAAGGGGATGATACCATATGATTCAATCTATTCTAAATTCTGTAAACGCAGTGAAGGATGAAAAGGGAAGGGTAGTTGAGGTGGTATTTTGAAGGATCAAAATAAAAAGTGTGGTTTTCCGGATCAAGAGCAGAAACATTATCAAATACAGTTCCTAAATTATAATACGGAATGGAATCTGATAAAAACTTTACAGGAGCATTTTTATAAGAATGGGGAAGGTTATCTTCTTTACAGATTTTTTTTACCTCCAGTTTACAGCATCCGGTGTGATTTTTTTCTTTATTGGCACTACATTTCGGACAGTCCAGATCAGAAAGGTTTTTCAGTCCTACATGTATTTCACTGGAATTTCCTTTGCAGACATGCTTGCTTGTAGTAAATCCTGAAGACACCACAATATAAAGGAGAAGAAATAGTATGTGAAAAACTCTTTTCATTTCGCGGGATAAAATTAGCCTGAATATCATCCGCGGTGTTATAGAATTATGGAAGAAGTTTATACTTATCAGGAAAAGAACACGTTATAGCTCCTTTAAATAATAAAGGCTCAGATGATCAGTCCAAGCCTTGTTTTTAATTATATTTTATTGTTTTACTACCTTATTTCCTACGCCTGTAAGAGAGGCATCCGGTTTTCCTGATTTTGTTCCTGAAGTTTTATAATAAACGGTATTATTGCCTCCTTCCAGGGCTACTTTATCTACCCTGTCAATGTATACAGTGTTTCCTGTTCCGGAAACGGAGATCTTTCTGGCACTTCCTTTCACCGTTACCGTATTGTCAGCTCCTTCCACTTCTACTGTTCCGTCCTTAAGGGTATAGTTGAGTTTATGTCCGACACCTTCTACCTGGATCTTTTTATCATTGTCTGACTGTTCCATGCCTTTTGAAGATTCTGTTTTTCTGGACTGTGAAAAAGCGGTTCCTGTTCCTATCAGCAAAAAAGCCAGAACACTTAATGTTTTCATATTTTTCATTTTCATTTTGAATTTGGTATGGGTAAATATAAGCATTAAATTATTGTGCCTGTGTCAAGGAAAAGTTAAATTTTATACAGCTTACAGGTTAATATTTTTAAGGATTTCTTTGATAACTTTTAAAACATCGGTTGATTTTTCCCTGATGATTACTGCGTTTTTCTTATTCCGGATCAATTCAGTGAAATTATTGTCTTCGGTATTAATGTCTACAATAAAGGCTCCGTATTTCAAAGCTGTTTCAGCGATGGCTATCGGAAGGTTGGTGGCCCCGGAAGTTCCTACGATAAAAAGAATGGCACTATTTTTTGCTTTTTTCAGAGCACTGAATCTTTTGTTGGTCTTTTCATCATAATATTCATCAAACCACAGGATATTGGGGCGCATCCAGTGACCGCAATCCGGGCAGGTCAGCAGTTCTTTATCCCTTTCCGTAAGGTCTTCATCAATATCTTTACCTTTAATTTCTTCAGGAAGATTCACAATTGTTTTACATCCGTTGGAACATTTAATTTCCCTGTTGTTTCCATGAATCTCATAAATTCTCTGGCTTCCGGCACGGCGGTGAAGATTGTCAATATTCTGGGTAATCAGGTGAAATCTATCCTGAAGCATATTTTCTATGGCAGCAAGTTCGAAATGACTCTCATTGGGCTCCACATTTTCAAACATCTTTTTTCTGAACAGGGAATACTGCAATACTTCTTCCGGATGTTGTCTGAAATATCTCAATGTCCCAAATTCTTCTGGCTTATGAAACCGGGTTCCCTTCACCCAGATTCCGTCTGATCCGCGGTAGGTAGGAATTCCGCTGTCTGAAGAAATGCCCGCACCGGTCAGGAAGGTGAAAAGATTACGTCTCTCTTTATGATAAGACTGATGAATAATATGCTCTAACTGTTCTTTCATGGAAATGATAAAAGCCTAAAACTAATGAATTTAACAACAATAAAAAAATCCCGGACTTGGACTGCCCCCAAAAAGTTAGACACTTTTTAGGGGCATTTTTTTATGTATAGAAAAGAAAAATTTAGCGTTGCTTTCAAATTAGAATGTATTAATCTTCACAAAAACTCTTATCGTTCGATTGA
>Ga0308157_10000510_pt1 | contig 125762 bp, 101 predicted proteins | sample PhyBR1_FD_201035 | JGI IMG/M metagenome (GOLD analysis project Ga0308157, IMG submission 201035) | Phyllosphere microbial communities from UC Gill Tract Community Farm, Albany, California, United States - DLSLB.R1 | ecosystem: Host-associated > Plants > Phyllosphere > Unclassified | place... | reverse complement strand
TACTTCAAATGTGGCCAATCCGTCCGTGAATCCAAGCGTAACCACTACCTATACCGTAGTCAAAACACATACAGCATCAGGATGTAGCGATGACGACATGGTAACAGTAACTGTTAACAAACCGACTGTTCTGGCAGCGGCAGGTGACGATTTTACGAAAACATGTACATTAAATCCAACTGGAGGATCAATCGGTGAAGCTTCTCAGGAAGGATACACCTATTCATGGACTTCCTCTCCGGCAGGATTCACTTCAAATGCGGCCAATCCGTCCGTGAATCCAAGCGTAACCACTATCTATACCGTAGTCAAAACGCATACCGCATCGGGATGTAGCGATGACGACATGGTAACGGTGACAGTCAACAAACCGACTGTTCTGGCAGCGGCAGGTGACGATTTTACAAAAACATGTACATCGAATCCAAGTGGAGGATCAATCGGTGAAGCTTCCCAGGAAGGATACACCTATTCATGGACTTCCTCTCCGGCAGGATTTACTTCAAATGCAGCCAACCCATCCGTGAATCCAAGCGTAACCACTACCTATACCGTAGTCAAAACACACACCGCATCAGGATGTAGCGATGACGACATGGTGACAGTAACTGTTAACAAACCAACTGTTCTGGCAGCGGCAGGTGACGATTTTACAAAAACCTGTACATTGAATCCAACTGGAGGTTCAATCGGTGAAGCTTCTCAGGAAGGATACACCTATTCATGGACTTCCTCTCCCGCAGGATTTACTTCAAATGTGGCTAATCCGTCCGTGAATCCAAGCGTAACCACTACCTATACCGTAGTCAAAACACATACAGCATCAGGATGTAGCGATGACGACATGGTAACAGTAACTGTTAACAAACCGACTGTTCTGGCAGCTGCAGGTGACGATTTTACGAAAACATGTACATTAAATCCAACTGGAGGATCAATCGGTGAAGCCTCCCAGGAAGGATACACCTATTCATGGACTTCCTCTCCGGCAGGATTTACTTCAAATGCGGCCAATCCGTCCGTGAATCCAAGCGTAACCACTACCTATACCGTAGTCAAAACACATACCGCATCGGGATGTAGCGATGACGACATGGTAACGGTGACAGTCAACAAACCAACTGTTCTGGCAGCGGCAGGAGATGATTTTACTAAAACATGTACATCGAATCCCGATGGAGGTTCAATCGGTGAAGCTTCTCAGGAAGGATACACCTATTCATGGACTTCCTCTCCGGCAGGATTTACTTCAAATGCGGCCAATCCATCAGTTAATCCAAGCGTAACCACTACCTATACCGTAGTCAAAACACATACAGCATCAGGATGTAGCGATGACGACATGGTAACAGTGACTGTTAACAAACCGACTGTTCTGGCAGCGGCAGGAGACGATTTTACAAAAACATGTACATCGAATCCAACTGGAGGATCAATCGGTGAAGCTTCTCAGGAAGGATACACCTATTCATGGACTTCCTCTCCGGCAGGATTTACTTCAAATGCGGCCAATCCGTCCGTGAATCCAAGCGTAACCACTACCTATACCGTAGTCAAAACACATACAGCTTCTGGATGTAGCGATACAGACGACGTAACTGTTACTTTGAATATTGTAACTCCAACACCATTTACATTACACAATCTAGAAATTTGTGCTCCATTACCAGTAAGTCTTCTTTCTGCAATTCAAGAAGCATTACCAGATCCGCTTGTAGAAAGCGTAACCTTCTGGAGAGATGCTCAAGCAATGAATGATCAAATAACTGGTAACGACATTACAAATTTCACAGCTGGACCTGGTACTTACACTATTTATATAAAAGAAGTACTTCTTGCATCAGGATGTCCTAGAATACAGCAATTCAATATAGATGTTAAATCCTGCAGTGCTGCATTATGCACCTATACACAAGGATATTATGGTAACCCTGGAGGCATGTCATGTACTGAAGGAAAACCATATAGCACTTATAATTTAATTGCCAAAGCTTTAGCTTCCTATGGAGGAACAATGACCATTGGTTTAGCTGGGCATTCTGTTTGGATGACTGCTCCTGATGATATAGACGATATTATTAGAGTAATGCCTGGAGGAGGTCCTGCCAAAGTATTGTTCTCTGGTGATATTCAAATAAGTTCATTAACTCCTAATTACTTGAAAAATGGCAAAATCAACAATTCTCTGTTAGCACAAACAATTGCTTTAGGTCTTAACATAGGTATTAATGGCGCCCTTGGTAATTTTGAATTAAAAACAGGAACTTTTGCTGTTGCCGAACCTGAAGGTGGCTGTGGATCTGACATTCCAAAAACCAGACAATGCTCTCCTGGAGGATACACACCAGTAATCAACGAATTCAAATATTATTCCATTCAAACAAAAGTCATTAATGCCATTTCACCAAAAACAGTTCAAGGATTATTTGCATTGGCAAATCAAGCGCTTGGCGGTGGAAGTACAAATGGCTTGACATTGTCCGAAATCACGGCTGCCATTGATTTAATCAACAATGCCTTTGATGAATGCCGAATATTTGTAGGTTACGGTGTTGAACCACTAGTATGTGCAGCTCCGGTTGATAGTCTTATCAATACTTTTTCAACTGATACTGCCAGGCTAAGTGACACTCCTTCTTTCACGGCTTCACCGGTTCCTTTCAAGGATCAACTTACCATAAGCTATAATTTTGATTTTGTTACCGATGTAAAAATTGAAGTTTTCAATACAAGTGGCATTGTAGTAGCATCAAACTATGATACCAATGGCTACTTGAGCAAATCAGTTTTATTAAACATCCCGTATACAGGTCAAGAGGAAGTTTATATCATAAAATTAACCACCAACAGAGGAAGCAGTACCCAAAAAGTAATTTCTTCCAGATAATATTTAACCAATTTTAAACAAGAAGCATCCGCGCAAACGGATGCTTTTTGTGCTTCAAGATGTTTTCCTATTCAGAAGATATTCATTGAAAAAACACTAAAATCAATAAAAACAAAAAGGCTTTCCTAAAAAAGCCTCTTTGTTTTTTACAATACTAATATATTACTTAGTCAAAAGCAATTCTCTGTATTTAGTTAAAGTCCATAATTCATTATCAACCAATAACTCTAATTTATCACAGTGGCTTCTGATAATTTCAAAATAAGGTTTTACATTGTTACAATACGCTTCAGCCATTGCTTGTGCATCAGTCAAATTATTAGCTTTCTTTCTTTCTTCGGTCATCTCCTCTACCTTAGAATTAATTCCCTCAATATGTCCGGAAATCTCTTTAATTAAAATAATCTGCTCTTTTGCGATTGACTCAAATTCAGAACCAAAAATATCTTTCAGGCCTTTTACATTTTCAATTAAGGTATTCTGATACTTGATAGCAGTTGGAATTACATGGTTTTTAGAAATATCTCCTAAAACCCTGCCTTCAATCTGTATTTTTTTTGTGTATTCTTCCAATTCAATTTCATAACGGGCATGCAGTTCAACATGATTCATAATACCCATTTCTCCAAATAAACCAACAGCTTGTTTAGAAGCTCTTGCTTTCAGTGCTTCCGGAGTGGTTTTAAAATTACTCAAACCTCTTTTGGCGGCCTCTTTTTGCCATGCTTCACTGTAGCCATCACCTTCAAAAAGAATTTTTTTAGACTGCTTGATGTATTCTCTAAGTACATTAAAAATAGCGTCATCTTTTTTCATGTCTTTCGACTCAATTAAGACATCTACTTCATTTTTAAAATCTTTAAGCTGTTTAGCGACAATCGTATTTAGCGTCGTCATTGCATTGGAACAATTTGCAGAGGAACCCACGGCCCTGAATTCAAATTTGTTACCTGTAAAAGCAAATGGAGAAGTTCTGTTTCTATCGGTGTTATCCAAAAGAACATCTGGAATTTTACCCACAACATTCAGTTTTAAATCTGTTTTTTCTTCCGGAGATAATTTTCCAGTTGAAACCCCTTCCAATTCAGCCAAAACTTTAGTCAATTGCTCTCCAATAAAAACGGAAATAATAGCCGGCGGTGCTTCATTGGCTCCTAACCTATGATCGTTGCTCGCAGTGGCAATCGCCCCTCTTAACAAAGCTTCATAATCATTTACCGCTTTGATGGTATTGATAAAGAAAGTCAAAAACTGCAGATTAGTCATAGGAGTCTTGCTTGGACTTAACAGGTTTACCCCTGTATCTGTAGACAATGACCAGTTATTGTGTTTTCCTGATCCGTTAACACCTTTAAATGGTTTTTCATGAAACAAAACTTTAAAATCATGACGTTCTGCTACTTTATGCATAACATCCATCAATAAGCAGTTATGATCTACCGCTAGATTTGCTTCTTCAAAAATAGGGGCAAATTCAAATTGGTTTGGTGCCACTTCGTTATGACGTGTTTTGACAGGTATTCCCAATAAAATGCATTCCTGTTCCAAATCTCTCATGTATGTTAAGGCACGAGTTGGAATTGAACCAAAATAATGATCATCTAATTGCTGTCCTTTGGCAGAAGTATGACCTAATAAAGTCCTTCCTGTCATAATAAGGTCTGGTCGTGAATTTGCCAATGATTTATCAATTAAAAAATATTCCTGCTCCCATCCTAGTGTGGCAGTTACTTTCTTAACATTCTTGTCAAAATATTTACAAACTTCAGTTGCCGCTTCATCCATTGCCGACAAAGCTCTTAATAATGGAATTTTGTTATCTAAAGCTTCGCCTGTATAAGAAATAAAAATAGTCGGGATACACAAAGTTGTACCAAATATAAAGGCTGGAGAGGTTGGATCCCAAGCGGTATATCCTCTTGCCTCGAATGTGTTTCTAATACCGCCATTGGGGAAACTGGATGCATCTGGTTCCTGCTGCACCAATTGAGCACCGCCAAATTTTTCCAACGGGTCGCTTCCGTCATACGAAGTTTCAAAAAAAGCGTCATGCTTCTCTGCTGTTGTACCTGTAAGAGGCTGAAACCAGTGCGTATAATGAGTTACACCTTTGGCCAAAGCCCATTCCTTCATTCCCATGGCAATATAATCTGCCAGCTTTCTATCTATCTTGTTACCGTACTGAACAGCTCCCTGCACCGCCTTAAAAGCATCTGAAGTCAAAAACTGCTTCATTGCTTTATCATTAAATACATTAGACCCAAAAAGTTCTGATTTTCTTCCAGTTTCCTGAAAATCAATTAACTTTCTATTAGAAGCTTCTCTTAAAGCTTGAAAACGAATTGATGACATATCTTATATCTTAAAAATTAATATCCGTTGAATAAACACATACAAATATAAATTATTTATGTTCAACAAATAATCAAAGCATTCATGAATAATATGAACGTAAATTTGATTGGAAATAATTCAAAAAAAAGCCTCAATTGCTCAAATTTTCAATTAGAGTAATAAAATTCTTAATTAAAATTTAATATTCAAAAAATATACATTACGAATTTAATCGTTATACCCCTCTAAAATTATATTTTTTCAATTATCCCCCTCCTAAAATGCAGTAATATCAAAAATATAAACCAACTAAATAAAAAGCACCCCCCAATTTTACGACATAAGTAATTTATTTTATATTTGCATCTGAAAAAACAAAAAAAAATAAATTATAATTATTATGGCTAAAATTAAATTAGAATACCTTTGGTTAGATGGATACGAGCCAACACAAAACTTAAGAAGTAAAACTAAAGTTGAAGAGCATGAAAATTTTCAAGGAACTTTAGAAGAAATCGGAAACTGGTCATTTGATGGTTCATCTACTAGACAAGCTGAAGGTGGTTCATCTGACTGTCTTTTAGTTCCAGTTGCAATTTACCCAGATCCAACACGTATTAATGGATACTTGGTAATGTCTGAAGTTATGTATGCTAACGGAACTCCTCACCCTTCTAACGGAAGAGCTACAATTGATGATGATAACGATGATTTCTGGTTTGGTTTCGAACAAGAATATTTCATCATGGATACTAAAACCTTATTGCCATTAGGTTTCCCTATTGGTGGTTACCCTGCTCCACAAGGTATGTACTATTGTTCAGTAGGTGGAAAAAACACTCACGGAAGAAAATTAGTTGAAGAGCATGCTGATCTTTGTATCGCAGCTGGACTTAACTTTGAAGGAATCAACCAAGAAGTTGCTTGTGGACAATGGGAATTCCAATTGTTTGCCAAAGGAGCTAAAAAAGCTGGAGATGAAATCTGGGTTGCTAGATATTTATTAGATCGTTTGACTGAAAAATACGGCTACTATATTGAATACCACCCTAAACCATTAGGAGATACAGACTGGAATGGTTCTGGAATGCACGCTAACTTCTCTAATAACGTTCTTAGAACATGTGGTTCTCAAGAAGTATTCGAAAAAATTTGTGAAGCTTTCCGTCCAGTAGTTGAAGAGCACATCGCAGTTTACGGAGCTTATAACGATCAACGTTTAACAGGTAAACACGAAACTGCATCTATTCACGATTTCTCTTATGGAGTATCTGATAGAGGAGCTTCAATCAGAATCCCTTTATATGCGGTACAACACGGTTGGAAAGGATACCTGGAAGACAGAAGACCAGCTTCTAACGGTGACCCATACAAAATTGCTGCAAGAATCATCAAAACCGTTAAATCGGCTTTGTAATTATAAGCAATCAAAAACCAAAAGTGCCTTCATAACCGAAGGCACTTTTTTTATTTAAACAAATTACAGTACCTTTAGAACATCAATAAATTCGAATTACAAAATCAAATTTTAGATTTGTTGCACCTTTAAAACAAAACAGTTATGATCGTTTGGATATTATTTATTACACTCATCTTTATATTTTTGGCTCTTGATTTAGGAGTATTCAATAAAGACCCACATGAAATCAGCACAAAGGAAGCAAGCAAATGGACTGCGATCTGGTTTACTCTATCAATGCTTTTTTCAGGAGTAGTCTATTGGCTGTACACAACCGATTATATAGCAAATCCAAGTCAATTAAAACCTTCTGTAGCCGCTATGAAATTCATAACGGGTTACCTGATTGAATTATCATTAAGCATAGACAACATATTTGTAATTGCACTGATTTTTGCATCGTTCAAAATTCCAAAAAAACTCCAGCACCGCGTTTTATTTTGGGGCATCTTGGGAGCTATTCTTTTTAGAGGAATAATGATTTACTTCGGCGTTTTATTAATTCAGAAATTCAGCTGGACATCTTATGTTTTTGGAGCATTCCTTTTATTCACAGCCATTAAAATGCTATTCAGCTCAGACAATGAAGAAGAATTTGATCCAAAAAAATCCATAATCTATAAAGTTTTAGGAAAAATAATTCCAATAACAACCCACACGGATACAGAAGATTTTTTTATAAAAACCGAAAAAGGTAATACCGCAACACCCCTCTTTGTGGCATTAATCATTATCGAAGTAATGGATGTTGTTTTTGCAGTCGACAGTGTACCTGCGATATTAGCCATTACAGCCGATCCATTTCTTGTTTTTAGTTCCAATATTTTTGCCATACTCGGATTGCGTTCACTATACTTTTTCCTTGCCAATATGCTGGAAAAATTCAGCCATTTGGAATACAGCCTGATTGCCATTTTAAGTTTTGTCGGAATAAAGATGTTATTGCATGATTATATAGAAATTCCAGAATGGGCTTCGCTTGGATTTATTGCCTTGGCACTTGCCATAGGTGTTATTGTTTCTTTGCAGATTAGTAAAAAAGAGGAAAAATAATTACTTTGAACTTATTATAGCAAAAAAGGAAATCGAATGATTTCCTTTTTTGCTATAATAAGTTCCTAATAAACCTAATTCAATATCTCAACATTACTATCATCAATACCATAAGTTTTAATAACAGTATGATAATCAGAGTAATCAACTTTTTTAGATATATTTTTACTGGTTACATTGGAAGGCCCAGGCACAATCACAATTCTAAAAGTTTGAGACGTAATATAACCAGGTGTTAAAGATAAATTATAAGTACCCGCAGCGTAAATCGTAAAATCCTCTTTACTGAAATCAAAATCGTAATCCAATTCCCCTTGACTTAAAAATAATGTTCTTGGAATTTGTTGCCAAACTGGTGCTCCCGATAAAGTTGTATCACTTAACCTATATATTAAAACAACGTCTCCATTAAACAAAACAGTATTAAATGTTCGATAAATAGTATATCCAGTTGTATTTGATGCTGTATTATCATGTGAAAAATTCACATTCCTAAGCTCAAAAACCTCAGCAATCAATCCATCTTCTCCCGGAACACCCGGAGGCCCTTCTGGTCCTTCACATCCTTGAAAACCAAACATTGCTATAACCGCGAATATTGTAATTATTTTTTTCATCTTATTTATTTTTTAAAGTTCTATAAAGATATCTCAAAAATCAAGCCAAAAAAATTATTTTATTGCCTCTCATTCAAAAAAAATCAATCGTTTTCGTTTAAAAAAGGTTAATTCTAAAATATAACTCGAAAAAAGCACGGAAATTATACATCAACCGGTAAAAAACAAATCTGAAAGATAATTTCGAAATGATCAAAGCTCTAAATTCAGCTAAAAATCCTTGGTGTAGTTTTATTTTTGGAATTCCGTCATGTAGAAAATCATTCAATGAGTGATTTTAATTCATGTCTATATTGGGATGCGCTTTTACCCGTAAATGCCTTGAACGATTTATTAAAATGACTAAAATTATTAAAGCCACTTTCATAACTGATTTCGGTAATACTTTTAGTGTTTTCAGATAAAAGCTTTGAAGCATGAACCAAGCGATAATCATTTACAAAAGTGGTAAATGTTTTGTTCGTTATTTTTTTAAAATACCTACAAAATGATGGAGTTGTCATACTAACCATATTTGAAACATCATCAAGGTGTATAGGTTCCTGAAAATTATCCTTAACATAATTAAAGACAACATTGATTCGGTCATTATCTTGAACTTGCAATTCGAGAGCAAAACCATCAGCATTCAAAATAGTATATTCATTACTCACGGCTAGGTCATTCAAAATCCTAATCATTCTTAATAATTTATCAAAATAAGACCTATTTCCCATCTCATCAATTATAGGCGCAATCGTTTTTATGGTTTCCTTTCCAAATGCAATTCCTCTTTTTGCTTTCTCGAAAAGCTGTTGAATATTTCTTAATTCTGGGGCACTCAAAAAATCCTTACCTAAAAAATTAGCAGGCAATTGAATCACAATTTCATTTTTATTACCAGTCTGCTCATTTGTAAAACCGCAGTGAGGCAAATTACTGCCTATAAGAACCAGATCGCCATCTTTATAATAGGAAATATGACTCCCAATTTGTCTTTTTCCAGCTCCCCCGTTTACAAAGACCAATTCAATTTCGGGATGATAATGCCATAGATCCGATTTACAATTGGTATTTCCATCATATTTGGAATAAGTAATAGAACTTCCAAAAGGCGGGGTAATAATTTCTAATGTTGGACTTATTTTTTTCATAAGTGGCTATTTAAAGAAAACTATTCAAATTTACCAAAATACTATCATATATTACCCAAAATTAACATACAACGTTTTCGTAAGGTTAAAATAACATATAAATAGGAAAATCCTGTTGTGTTGTGTAATCGATTACACTTGTACATTTGTAATAGAAATTTAAACCAATAAATTTAAAAACGAAAACACATGAAAACAATTTTAAAACTTAGTCTAGTAGTACTAGTTGCAATGACAACAATGAGTACTTATGCCATCAATGGTGATTTTTTACTAAATGTAAAAAGTGTTAGCGGAAAAGAAATTAGCTTTGCCATAAATGAGTTGCAAAGAGTGAATGTTACCATAACTGACCGATACCATAACATCATCTATTCTGAAATAGTAACTGGAAAAAATGGTATTATAAAAACTTATAGCCTAGAAGAATTTCCTGAAGGAACTTACTTTTTAGAAGTTGAATCCAATTCAAAAAAAGTAACTCATGAAATTATTGTTTCAAGAGAAGTTTCAACTTTATCAAGAAAATCAATCGCTGAAGTACAAAAGAAAAATTTAAACCTTCAAACAAACAATGTAGCTACAAACTAATAGCGCATTTATAGGCTTACTAATTCAGAAAAAACAGCTCCTTTTGAGAGCTGTTTTTTTGTGTTATAAAAATAAATTCACATTACATATTTCTTCTATACTGCCCTCCCACTTCAAATAAAGCTTCGGTAATTTGCCCCAAAGAACAAACTTTAGTCGCTTCCATTAAATGTTCAAATAAATTATCACCTCTGACTGCAGCTTCCTGTAGTGTCGCTAAATGTTCTTTTACCAAATCTGCATGGCATTGATGCAGATTGTCCAGCATCGCAATTTGATATTGCTTTTCTTCTTCGGTTGCACGAATTACTTCTGCAGGAATTACTGTTGGAGAACCTTTGGAACTCAGGAATGTATTTACTCCCACAATTGGGAATTCACCTGTATGTTTCAAAGTTTCATAATAGAGGCTTTCCTCTTGAATTTTAGAACGCTGATACATCGTTTCCATTGCGCCAAGCACTCCTCCTCGATCTGTAATTCGGTCAAATTCCTGTAAAACTGCTTCTTCAACCAAGTCGGTCAATTCTTCAATTATAAACGAGCCCTGAATCGGGTTTTCATTTTTGGCAAGACCCAATTCCTTGTTAATAATCAGCTGAATTGCCATTGCTCTTCTCACCGATTCTTCAGTTGGCGTTGTAATCGCTTCATCGTAGGCATTCGTATGCAATGAGTTGCAATTGTCATATATTGCATACAATGCCTGCAAAGTGGTTCGAATATCATTGAAATCAATTTCCTGCGCATGCAGTGAACGCCCAGAAGTTTGAATATGGTATTTCAGCATCTGTGCTCTTTCATTCGCACCGTATTTATTTTTCATGGCTTTCGCCCAAATTTTTCTAGCCACGCGACCTATTACAGCATATTCCGGATCGACACCATTTGAGAAAAAGAACGATAAGTTAGGACCAAAATCATTGATATCCATTCCACGGCTCAAATAATATTCGACATAAGTAAAACCATTTGAAAGCGTGAAAGCCAGTTGCGTAATTGGATTGGCACCCGCTTCGGCAATATGATAACCCGAAATAGATACCGAATAAAAGTTTCTGACATTTTGGTCAATAAAATATTCCTGTACATCCCCCATCAATCGCAACGCAAATTCAGTTGAGAAAATACAAGTGTTTTGTGCCTGATCTTCTTTTAAGATATCTGCCTGAACTGTTCCTCTGACTTTTTTGAGCGTTTTGGCTTTTATTTTTTCATATACTTCTAAAGGCAAAACCTGATCTCCCGTTACTCCCAAAAGGAACAACCCCAAACCATTATTTCCTTCAGGTAAATCACCTTGGTAATGTGGGCGTTCTACGCCTTTTTCTTTATATATTATATTGATTTTCTCAGTAATTTCGTCCTCAAGATTGTTTTCTTGAATATAATGCTCACACTGCTGATCTATGGCTGCATTCATAAAAAAACCAAGCAACATTGGTGCTGGTCCGTTAATGGTCATACTCACCGATGTCATAGCATGAACCAAATCGAATCCTGAATACAATTTTTTGGCATCATCCAAACAACAGATTGAAACTCCGGCATTTCCAATTTTCCCATAAATATCCGGACGCAGATTCGGATCATTTCCATACAAAGTGACACTGTCAAAAGCAGTCGAAAGCCTTTTAGCCGGCAGCCCTGCACTTACATAATGAAAACGTTTGTTAGTTCTTTCGGGTCCGCCTTCGCCTGCAAACATTCTGGACGGATCCTCTCCGTCACGTTTAAACGGGTATAAACCAGATGCAAAAGGAAATTCACCCGGAACATTTTCCTGCAGAAACCAGCGTAAAATATCGCCCCAAGCCTTATACTTAGGCATGGCAACTTTTGGAATTTGAGAATGGGATAACGACTCTGTATGTGTCGCCATTTTTATTTCCTTGTCACGAACCTGAAAAGTATATACTGGATTTTTATATTTATTGACTTTTTCATCCCAAGTCAAAATCATTTCCCAATTATAAGAATCCAGATCCATTTTTACTTTATCAAATTGATGCAGTAACAGATTGATAAAAATCCTGTCATCATCGAGTTCTGTCAATGTGCTTGGAAGAACTGAACTGTCGTCAATTCCGGCTTTGTTAATCACGGGAACTTTTCCAGAAACACTTTCCAGCGTTTTGAAAATCCCGTATAATTTTTGAGCCACCTGCTCCTGACTTAAGGCTATAGTGTCGTATTTTCTATTATTTTCGGCAATTTCAGATAAATAACGGATTCTATGTGGCGGAATCACATAAATTTTCTCGCTCATTTCACGTGTAATTTCAAAAGTCGATTTCAAATCGGAATTGGTTTTCTCTACTATTTTATCCATGATGGATTTATACAAAGTATTCATCCCTGGATCATTGAACTGTGAAGCAATCGTACCATAAACCGGCATCGCATCTGGGTTTACATCCCAAAGATTATGGTTGCGCTGATACTGCTTTTTCACATCGCGAATCGCATCCAAAGCACCACGCTTGTCGAATTTATTCAAAGCAACCAAATCAGCAAAATCAAGCATATCGATTTTTTCCAATTGAGTAGCAGCACCAAATTCAGGTGTCATTACATATAGTGAAACATCGGAATGATCCATAATCTCTGTATCCGATTGCCCGATTCCTGAAGTCTCCAGAATTATAATATCGTATTTAGCAGCCTTTAAAACCTCAATAGCTTCTGCAACATATTTGGACAAAGCCAGATTGGACTGACGCGTCGCCAATGAACGCATATAAACTCTAGGATTATTAATAGCATTCATACGGATTCTATCCCCAAGTAACGCACCGCCAGTTTTTCTTTTTGATGGATCAACAGAAATTAGTCCTATTGTTTTTTCCGGAAAGTCGATTAAAAATCGGCGAACTAATTCGTCTACCAAAGAGGATTTTCCTGCTCCGCCAGTTCCAGTAATTCCGAGAACAGGAATCTTTGATGTTTTATTTTTTTCGTGAATCTTATCAAAGAAAGGTTTTGCTATTTCAGGGAAATTCTCCGCTGCCGAAATTAAACGTGCAATAGCAGTTGGTACTTTTTTCTCAATTAAATCCAGTTCATTTGTCAATTTATCTCCTATCGGGAAATCTGAACGTTCTACCAAATCATTAATCATTCCTTGAAGTCCCATCGCGCGCCCGTCATCTGGAGCATAAATTCTGGTGATTCCGTAAGCTTGTAATTCCTCAATTTCAGAAGGCAGGATTACACCGCCACCGCCACCAAAAATCTTGATATGGCCGGCTCCTTTTTCCTGAAGCAAATCGTACATGTATTTAAAATATTCGTTGTGTCCTCCCTGATAAGAAGTCATCGCAATGGCGTTGGCATCTTCCTGAATAGCGGTGTTAACCACTTCCTCTACACTTCGGTCATGACCAAGATGAATTACTTCAACTCCTGTGGACTGAATAATCCTTCTCATTATGTTTATTGCAGCATCATGACCATCAAAGAGTGATGCAGCTGTTACGATTCGGACTTTATTTACGGGCATGTATGGTTTAACTAATTCCATTTTATGAATATGATAATTTAACGATGCAATTTACATAAATTTTAAAATAAAAATCAATAAAAACAACGCAAAACAAAAAATATGGCAACGTTGTTTTTTCCTAAGAAAACAGGGCTGTTTTCACAAAAAATTGGTATTTTCGAGCCCTAGCCCTGATGGAAACGAAAAGCCCAGAAGGTATACTGCCAGTTTTTTCCGCTCCAAAAAAACGACCAGAGGAAGCCCTTTTTGGAGCAGGAAAAAACAGCTGTATTTATGAGAACTAGCGGTGTACAGCGGACACGAGCGAAGCAATTGACGGAGTAATCAGCTCCTAATTTATTTTAGAAAATTTAAACAAATGCAAAGAATTACCATACTTATCCATTGTGAAGATAAAAAAGCGATTGTTGCCTCGGTAACTAATTACATCGCTTCGATTGATGGAAATATTACTTACTTAGACCAGCATGTAGACGCAGACGAAAATGTGTTTTTTATGAGGCTGGAATGTGAATTCAGTAAGCTTAACTGGAATATTGAATCTATAAAAAGTCATTTTCAAGAGAATCTCGCCTCTCCGTTTGATATGAATTGGGCAATGTATCCACAAGAGCAAAAGTCCAGAATGGCTTTGTTTATATCAAAATATGATCACTGTCTTTATGATATTTTAGGGCGTTATTGTGCAGGTGAACTACCTCTTGAAATCCCTTTAATCATAAGCAACCATGAAGATTTAAAGCCCGTTGCTGAACGTTTTGGTATTCCGTTTCACCATGTTCCTTTTACGAAAGACAACAAAGAAGAGGGCGAAAAAGCCCAGATTGAATTATTAAAAGAATTTGATATTGATTTTATTGTTCTGGCACGTTACATGCAGATTATCACTCCAAATTTAATATCGCTTTACAAAAACAGAATTATTAATATTCATCACTCTTTCCTTCCTGCTTTCCCAGGAGCAAAACCGTACCACTCGGCTTTTAAGCGAGGCGTAAAAATTATTGGAGCCACAAGTCATTACGTTACCGAAGAACTGGACGAAGGGCCAATCATTGAACAAGATATTTCTAGAGTTTCCCACAGCCACTCCATTGAAGATTTTATTATGAAAGGACGCGACTTGGAACGTATCGTACTTGCGAGAGCCATAAAACTCCATGCCGAAAGAAAAACAATAGTGTATAATAATAAAACGGTTGTATTTTCTTAATACAACCGTTTTGTTTTAAACCTCACTTCAGAATATCTTCATGTTAAATCAAACAGATATTAACTAATTTCAAGATTTCTCTTAAGTACTCTAGCAGTTTCTTTCCTTTTTATCAAAAAAGGAAAGATTTAGCTTTGTTAAATTATATAGCAAACAACTTTTCTGAATATTATAGTTTATCATATTTTAGTATTCCTTTTTGTAAACCCTAATCCAGTTGATAAAGTTTATACATATTCTTTTTAATATCCACTATTACCATTATCACCTTTGTTCGCTTCTGATCTTTGAATTAAACCATCACCATTAAGATCATTACCACTTGGAAGTCCAGTTTTAATACCTTTTAAAAATTTCGGCCATATTTGATCCATATCTACAGGACGGAATTCTACCATATCGAATCTGTCTATATCACCTCCACTGCAACCGGTACAAGCATCTGTGTTAAATTTAATTAAATGTCTTCCTGTGGTTGTCACTTCTACAATACCCACAAGTCTACAAGCAACATTATCACTTTTAACAAATGGAAAAATATAACGTTTATAGCCTTGCGACTCATACACCTTGTCCGGTATACCTGTTGTAGCACTACTAGGATCATTTGCGAATTCTAAACCATTGATAATTCTAGAGGTTTGTACACCGTCAAAAAACACCTTTGTATTCGTAGAAGCCTTAGAACTGGCTGTACGATAGGAAACCCAGACTTTATAACGTCCTTTAACAATAACGGGGGTTCTAAATTCAATATCATTATTACCATTACTAGTACTGGAAGTTTGAATACGAAAACGGAAAATATTTAAAAGATCTCCGTTAACTGCTCCACTATAATTATTCCAAATTAGATTTCCCGTTCCTACCCAGGTAATATCCTTGAATGCTCCATTTCCAAGACCAAAACTTACCCCTGTAGATTTCCTGTAATTGGCAACATTCGCAGCATATTCAGGCTGATCACATAAATCAAAATAAACCGGTGATGGAGCACGCTTTTTAAGAGTGAAATGTCCATCTACATAATGCAACACCCCATTGGAACACGTAACATTACTTAAATCTCTTATTACCGCAACACCTTGTTCCTGTACTCCGTTAAAAACATCATGATTTATCAAAATAGACGTCTTATCCAACTGAGAACTGATCACTTCCAGTGGCGCCTTGGTTAAAAACGTAGGAGTTATTGCCATATCACTTAGATAATTTAAATTGGGCAACACATGATATTGCACAAATAAATTTAAACTATCTGCAGGATTGGTTGGATCTTTTAAATGACTATATCTTTTCTTTAAATCATCCAAGCTGTTAAAACCTGCCTTGCTAAAGACAGCATTGCTTTGTGCCAAAACTGTCAAGAAACTACCCACCTTGTTTTCGTCATAAACAACAGGCTGATTTAATTTTTCATACCAGCCAGTGGCTTTCAAAACTTCTGTGAACAATGAAAGGTTCTTATCTGCTTCAATGGTTTTTGCCAATGTCTTATCGGCTACTCGCAACACCTTATCAATAACATGAATGATACCGTTTCCAGCTGCAATGTTGGAAACCACAATATTGGATGTTTTATTAACCGTTGTGCTTGAAACGCCATTGATATTGGCAGCTCCAGTTATCAAATATTGACCATAAAAAGTAGGGGTAGCAATTTTTCCATCGGTAAAAGAAGTCGTAGCTATTGCCTTATCTAAAATATGCATCTTAACCAAATTTTTCAAGTCCTCCATTGGAATTTCCTTTATCGAACTAACGCCCAAATCCGCCATGTACTTTTTCACGGCATCATTGGTTGGAAGGAAAAAGGTATAGGTTCCATACGTATTCATGAAAGAAGCGTAATTGGTATAATCAAGAATTTCCAAAAACATGGAATAATCAGGATTCTCTCTTAAATATTCAGTTATATTAGGAGTCTTGTCTGTGCCTTCCTTTATTTTTTGTTCCGTACAGTTTTGAAAAACCAAAACTATCAAAAACAATAAAGTAATTTTAAAAAGGCTAGGGAATTGTAATAATCTTTTCATGTCTTTATTCATTTTAAATTTATAAAAATAGGGAGTATAAAATAGTTATTAGTATTATGTTAAAAGCTAGGCTTACTGATTCAATTTTGACAACTATATTTCAAAAACAATTTGAATGTCGTTTAAAAAAATAATCAAATTAAAATCTCCAAGAGTAATTACTTTATCTAAACTTTTTTTCAAATAATCAAGCTTTTGCAACATCGTTCTATTTTGCTTAATCCACGTTTTTTTAACACAAAAAATTATCAAACAATAAATATTATCTTACATTATGGATGTTTTTTGATTTTTATATGTTAATTAGATATTAAAAATACAAATAAAAAAAACAATTAACAATAAAACAAACAATATTTTCATTTATTAATTTTTATTTAAAAACACGAAATACATATTTATAGTAAATTATGTTTATTTACTTTTGGGGAAAAAAAACAAAAATGAAAAAAGCCTTACTCCTATTCTTAATTCTACCCGCAATAAGCAATGCACAATTCAAGGAAATTTTAAAAAAAGCGACAGACAAAGTTACTGCCGTTACAAATTCGAACAGCAGTTTGGATATTGCAGCTGGTTTAAAAGAAGCACTAAACAAAGGAGTTACAGAACAAGTATCCAAACTGACTGCTCTTGATGGTTTTTACAAAAATGAAGCTGTAAAAATTTTAATGCCCGAGGAATTAGCCAAACTGGACAAAACTTTGCGAAAAATGGGCATGTCAAAATTGGCAGATGAAGGAATACTAGCCATGAATAGAGCAGCCGAAGATGCTGTAAAAGAAGCTACCCCTATATTTGTTTCAGCAATTAAAAACATAACCATAACTGACGCTAAAAGTATTTTGCTAGGAAACGAAAATTCTGCAACGGTTTATCTGCAATCATCAACTCAGACACCGCTTTATGCAAAGTTTAATCCCGTGGTACAGCAATCTATAGGTAAAGTTGGCGCAGATGTGATTTGGACAAAAATCATAAAGCAGTACAACACTTTACCATTTGTAACCAAAGTAAATCCTGATCTTACCGATTATATAACTCAAAAAGCTTTGGATGGTGTTTTCAAAATGATTTCTGTTGAAGAAAAAAACATACGAACTGATATCAATGCCAGAACATCCAATGTTCTAAAAAAAGTATTTGCCTTGCAGGATAAAAAATAAAAAAATAGCGCAAGCACAAGGAAATCAGGAATTTAAAAACCTAAATTTTAATATGTTAAAAACAAATCTGAAACCTTAACTTTTTAAGAATAACTAATAACAATTCCTTAACAACAAAACATAAACATTATTCTGATCTTTGCAATGTAATAAACTGGTTATTTATTATTTTGGTTTTGGTTAGTTATAAAATTGCCTGCATCTATATACGGTGCAGGCATTTTTTATTTGGTACGAATGGATTTATTTGGTAGTATGTATAAAAGACAAAACCGCAGTATTAAAAGCATTTGGTTGTTCTACATTGACCACATGTCCGCAATTTTCAATTACAAACAACTGCGAAGATTTATAATGGCTTTCCACTACTTTGCGAACAGCAGGCAGAAACATATAATCCTCCTCACCCATAACATAAAGCGTAGGGATATTTAACTCTACTTGTCGGAACCACTTTAGCACGGGATTTATTTCGGCAGTTAGCTTAAACCACTTGATAAATTCTTTTTGATATAATTTCTTGGCTTCATTTATAAAAAGCAAACGGGATTGTTTGTGACTTTTTTTAGGCATTATCACAAAAGCAAAAAACTTGTATAAAACCAAATAAGGCAATACATATTTAAAGGTATTCCCTAGACGCATTAATATCTGGGAACGAAAATTCATCTTTAGGATAGCTCCTCCAAGAATCATGCTTTGAACTCTATCCGGATACATTTCGGCCAATTGTCTAATGAGGATTGTGCCTAATGAAATTCCAACGAAATGTGATTTTTCAATTTTCAGATGATCCAAAACCTCAAGTATATCGTGAGCCAAGGCTGAAAAGGTATATTTTTGCTTGAATGCCGTTTTCAAAGTTGTTTTGGATTCTCCATGACCTCTTAAATCTAACAGCAGAATATTGTAACTTTTTTTGAAATCCCTAATCTGTTTGAACCAAATAGACGAACTTCCTCCGGCGCCATGCACAAATGTGACCCACTGATCGCTATTCTCGTTCTTATATAATGTATAATTAATCACTTAATGTCTTTTTTGCTGGGCAAATATAGTTCTTTTTTAGGCTTTTGGATTGCTGGATTTTCAGATTATTAGACTGTTCCGCTTTTGATTTGTTAGATTCTAAAGTTTTTTCAAATTCTGCTGTGCAAAAATCGAAAGTAATCCAATGCCTTTAACAATCGGCTTCCATGCCATGAAAACATTTCTCCGTCCACTAAAATGGCTTGGGCATTATTTGTAGATTTCACTATTTCATAACCATCTTCCGCCTTAAACGGAAACGGTTCCGAAGAAAGCAACACCAAATCCAAACTGCCATCAGGATCCATTTTTTCAAGTTCAATTTCGGGGTATCTTTCTTGAGAAGAATATTGATTCTTAAAATTGTTCAGCTTCAGCATTTCATCAATAAAAGTTCCTGAACCAGATACCATATAAGGGTTTTTCCAAATAAAATAAGCCACATTTCTAACTGGAACATCATTAATGAAATTTTTAAAATCACTCAGGGCAAAAGCCAATTTATCATTCCATTTTCTAGCTTCAGTTCTTTTATCAAAAAGAAGTCCAAAGTCAGTTATCATTTGAAAATTATCTTCCAAAATACAAACATCAGTTACCCAGACTGAGCATATCTTTTTTAATTCACCTACTATTTCCTGAGTATTCTCTTCCTTATTGCAAATAATAATATCGGGATTCAATAAACGGATTTTGTCGTAATTCACTTTCTTGGTACCGCCAACAATTTTTTTAGTAGATTTCAGATGATAAGGATGCACACAAAACTTCGTGATTCCAACAATATTTTCTTCCAAACCCAAATCATAGAGTAATTCGGTTTGAGAGGGAACAAGAGAAACAATGCGTTTTGGGGTTGTTATAAAAGAATGGGAAAAACCGATCTGATCTTTTAATTGTTTCATTTTTTCTTTTGGTTTACTTTTTTTTAAATACAAAGGCACTAATAAAAAAACACCAAGTTCACAAAAGCTATGCGCCTTGTGAACTTGATGTTTAAATTATTCTCAAGGAAAACAACTTTTAAACCTTAAACAATTTAAACCTTAGACAATTTAAACTTTTAAACCAATAATAGCTTCCATTTCCTGTTGCATTTTCAAAGCTTCGGCTCTGGCTGCATCGGCAAAATCCGATCCGTTTGAAGCATAAAGAATAGCACGGGAAGAGTTAATTAACAATCCAACATTGTCATTCATTCCATATTTGCATACTTCAGAAAGACTTCCTCCTTGTGCGCCTACTCCTGGAACAAGCAAGAAACTGTCTGGAACAATTTTACGAACTTCAGTAAAATACTCGGCTTTGGTTGCGCCTACAACATACATCAGGCTCTCGGAATTTTTCCAAGTCTTTGAAGTTTCCAATACTTGTTTGTACAATTCTTTCCCATTTACCTCCAAAGTCTGAAAATCAAAGGCTCCTTCATTCGATGTTAACGCCAACATTATAGTGTGTTTGTTTTCAAAAGCAAGAAAAGGCTCAACCGAATCTTTTCCCATATAAGGAGCAACAGTAACACTATCGAAATTTAAATCTTCGAAAAAAGCTTTGGCATACATTGAAGATGTATTTCCAATATCTCCTCTTTTTGCATCGGCGATAGTGAAAATTTCAGGATACTTTTCGTTGATATAATTAATAGTCTTTTGCAGTGAAACCCATCCTTTTAACCCGTAAGCTTCAAAGAATGCAATATTGGGTTTATATGCCACTGTCAAATCATGGGTCGCATCAATAATGGCTTTATTAAATTCGAAAATAGGATCTTCCAATTCTAATAAATGTTGTGGAATTTTATTTAAATCTACGTCTAAACCTACGCATAGAAATGATTTTTTACTTTTGATTTGATCGCAAAGCTCTTGTGTTGTCATGGTAAATAGTTATGTGGCAAATTTACAAACTTGAAACTAAAAAACTTAAAATTTTGCAACATTCCTAAGCAATTGTGTAAGAGAGTAGCTTGCTTAGTGTTATAGATTTGTATAAATAATTATGGGGATGACTCAAAAAGTTTAAAAAACAAGCTATCAATTATTAAAATAAACATCATGAACACAACAGAAATCAAGGGAAACTGGAACGAAATTAAAGGAAAATTAAAACAAGAATATGCCGATTTAACTGACGACGATTTATTGTATGAAGAAGGAAAAGAAGACGAAATGTATGGAAAAATACAAAAAAGAATTGGCAAATCGAAAGATGAAATCACAAAATGGATTGCTGATTTGTAATTAATCGTTGGGAACACAAAATTGAGCTGTCTATATTTTTTTACTAATTTCTAATTATAGGGGTTATTAATTTTCTATAGGCAGTTCTTTATTCTAAAATAATTTCTTGTTTAACAAACAACTTATTCTATGAGCGAAACAAACAAAAGATATCATATAGCATTGGATTTATTGGCTTTCACTTTAATTATATTCATCGCTTATATGTTGCAGGATTTTCTAATCCCCTTATTTTTCGCCATCATCCTAAGTGTTTTGATTTATCCAATTGTACAATATTTTGAATCCAGATTATGCCTAAACCGCATTCTATCCATCACCATCGCCATAACCTTTTTTGTTGCAATGACTCTTACAATCTTTACCCTAATAGGTTTTCAATTTGAAGAAATAGTTGATAAAAGCGACACTTATTATAAACAAATTGAACAAAAAATAAATCCAATATTAACACAGGCAGAAAAGTCAATTGGAATCAAACGTGATGATGTTATAGATGAAAAGGAATTGGAAATAAAAGAAATAGCCAAAAAAAATTCAACCGGTATCATGGATTTCATCGCTACTTCCGGAAGTATTTTAGGAGATTTTATTTTGACTCCATTATATATGTTTCTTTTTTTGTTATACCGAAATTTTTTAGTCAGTTTTTTATACAAAGCCACTGCAAAAGCATGTAGCAGAACAAAAATGAGAAACATCCTCCAAGAACTTTATAAAGTACAGCAAAATTATTTATTGGGACTATTGATTGTTATGACGCTAGTAGGAATACTCAACAGTGTCGGTTTACTTCTTTTGGGAATAGAACATGCTTTTTTCTTTGGATTCTTGGCTTCCTTATTACTATTAATACCGTATATTGGTATCGTGATTGGTTCTCTTTTGCCTGCCTTAATAGCTTTGGCTACAAAAGATTCTTATTGGTATTCAATTGGGGTAATTGGTATATTTGGTTTTATTCAATTTTTGGAAGGAAACTTTATAACTCCAAAAATTACAGGTTCCAAGGTTTCATTAAATGTTTTTGCATCTATTTTGTCTCTTATTTTGTTCTCAATGTTGTGGGGAATTCCTGGAATGATTTTGGCCTTGCCTGTAACGGCATCACTAAAAGTGATTTTTGACAACTCCGAAAAACTAAAGCCGGTTGGCTTTTTATTAGGTGAAGCAAAAGAGAAATACTTTAGCAATAAGGCAAAAAACAGATTAAAAATTTGGAAAAAAATTAGATTGCAAAATATCAAGATGAATACTTTTTAACTGTATTGTTATTGTTTTTTGTTTTAATACTTCGAATTTTAAAACGAATTTGTCGTTTTGAGAACAATAAAAAGCAATCGATCAACAAATAATATTTTGCAACATTTTTTTGTACTTTAGTAATTAAATAATTAGGAACATGAAAATATTCATTAAATTTGATTTTAACAATACATGTAAAAAAATTCTTGAGGAAAAACTGCAAGAATCCCAAATCAAACATAGAATACTAGGATTTGGGGAGGTTGAATTTTTAGAAAAAGTATCCAATGAAAAAATGGAGCTGTTTAGCAAATCGTTAGACAGATATGGAATTGAAATAGTTGAAAATCAAAAAACAATTTTAATCCAAAAAATCAAGGATGCTATAGTAGATATGGTTTTTAATGAAGACACTAGTGTAAATGTAAAAAGCTCGGTATATTTGTCTGAAAAGCTGAATCATTCATATGGTTATTTATCCAATATTTTTTCTGAAGTGACTTATACTTCCATAGAAAATTTTATTATCATTCAAAAAATAGAATACACAAAACAATTAATAATTAATAATCAGCTATCATTAACAGAAATAGCCTTTAAGCTAAATTATTCCAGTGTTGCCCATTTAAGTTCACAGTTTAAAAACACAACTGGTATAACGCCATCTGCCTTTCAGAGAATCATTAATAGACGAAGGGAAATTGCCTCAAAAAATAAAAACTAAAAAAAAACATGCAATACGACTCAATACTTATAACACTAGCAGATGACGATGAAGATGACAGATTGTTTTTCATAGATGCTTTTGAAGAATTAAAAATCAATACAATTGTCAATACGGTCAACAATGGAAAAGAATTATTAAATTTTTTAAACCATCCTGAAACTATATTACCAAATATTATCTTTTTGGATTTAAACATGCCTATTTTAAATGGAATCGAATGTTTAAAAGAAATAAAATTAAATGACAAATTTAAAGATATTGTTATTGCCATATACTCTACCTCATCTTCGGATCAAGACGTGGAGGACACTTTCGTTTTGGGAGCAAATATCTATATTAAAAAGCCAAGTAATTTTGAAAACCTAAAAAAGATATTGGCTGATATTGTAACTATCAATTGGCAATATCATACTAGTGGACTAAACAAGGACAATTTTTTACTTCGTATATAAATTAACTAATGATTTTATGAAAGATAATAAGTATCGGACATCCGTTTATCATAAAATTATATTTACAGTAAGTCTATTTATATTATTTTTCATTAGTGTTCTCACGGTAAAACACATAAATAACATATCCAATTCTACAAAATTACTCATGCATACTTATGAAGTAAATCTAGAATTGGAACATTTATTTTCGAATATAAAAGATTCTGAAAATAACATGAGAGGCTATATAATATCAAGAGATAATCTTTATATAGTACTTTATCGAAATGACATAAAAAACATAAACAATTCATTCTCAATACTTAAGGAACTCACCAAAAATAACAGCCTACAACAGGCAAATCTAGAATCATTATATAAAACAATCAATAAAAGAAATGAATACATAGTCAATTATTTAAATCTGAACAAGAATATAGATTTTAAAAAAAACTATGATTTCAAAAAAATTTTCAGAGAAAGCAGTAAACTCTTAATTGACATTAGAATCAAGTTAAATCACATGGTTCATAATGAAAAATCCAATTTGACTGTTCAAAATTCAATATATGACAGCCAAATATATTTTACACCGCTTATAACATTAGGCATATTATTCATAACTCTTTTACTCTTAATTTTTACTTATTATCAGACCACAAAAGATATTGAAAAACTCCAATCTGCCAATCTCAAATTAAACAAATCCCAATTTTTAAGCTATCAAGCAGAAATTCTATCTGAATTTGGAACTTGGGAGTGGAATTTAAACAATAATAAAATGATCTATTCTGATAATTTATATCGAATATTGGGCACTGAACCTCAATCATTTGAAATAGATCAAAATAATATCCTAAAGTTTATCCATCCCGAAGATGTATCAATTTTAAACAATCTTTTCGAAAAAACCATCAAGGAAGAGGATATCCCACATATCGCGTTTAGAGTTATTAAACCAGATGGAGAGGTTCGCTTTTTCAGGTCAGTTGCAAAATTATTTGTGGATAATTTAGGAAATAAAACAGTTTTGGGCGTAACAGGGGATGTTACCGAAGAACATAATAAAAATGAATTATTGATAAGCAATTATGAAGATTTAATCAAGGTAAACAATCAATTAAAAATATTTGAAGAGTCGAGCAAACAGGCCGAAATTATTGGTAAATATGGCAGTTGGATTTTAAATTTTCATACTTCTGAACTTGCCTTCTCTGATAACAGATATAGATTATTAGGTTTTGAACCCCAAGAATTCAAGGCCTCTATTGAAAATTTATTTGGACATGTTCATCCCGAAGATAAGGAAAGTGTTGACAAGGCATTCCGAAAGGCTTTAACAACCATGGAACTGCCATCCATAAATTATCGAATAATAACAAAAAACGGCAAAATCAGGCATTTTAGAACCACTGCGAAATCCTTTACCGATTTGAGAGGAATTCAAAACATGATGGGAACCACTCAGGATGTTACAGAAGACTACAATAAAAGTTTGCAGTTAAAACAACGCAACAAGGAATTAGAAAAACACATCAAGGAACTGGACGAATTTAATCAAGTCGCCAGCCATGATTTACAGGAGCCTTTACGGAAAATTCAAACATTTATTTCAAGGATAAATGATAAGGAAACAGAAAACATGACGGATCTTGGCAAGGAATATTTATCAAGAATGGAAACCGCTTCCAACAGAATGCGTGTATTAATTGATGATTTACTGCAATATTCCAAAGCAAACAGATCTGAAAAAAACCTTGTAAAAACAAATTTAAATGAATCTCTAAGTGATAGTCTGGCAGAATTATCACAAACCATTGAGGATAAAAAAGCGACAATCAATTATACGGATTTACCAACAATAAATGGCATTCCTTTTCAAATGCAACAGCTTTTTTCAAATCTATTGAGCAATTCATTGAAATATTCAAAGAGCGATATAGCTCCAATAATTTCTATTGACTGCACCGAAATCATTGCAAAAACAGAAGCCGTTCTAAATGACAAAAGCTCAAAAAAATATTATAAAATAAATTTCTCAGACAACGGAATAGGTTTTGAGCAGGAACATTCAAAAAAAATATTTTTGCTGTTTAACCGTCTTCATGGCAAATCTGAATATCATGGAACTGGAGTAGGATTAGCCATTTGCGAAAAAATAATAGAAAACCACAAAGGCTATATATTTGCAAATAGCCAACCTAATGAAGGAGCCATATTTACTATTTATTTTCCAGTCCCTGTTCCATAATTATGTGGGAATAATATAAAACTTCATACTAATAATATAATTCTATTTTCCTGATTCATCCTGAACTTTGTAACAAAACAAAGGGCGATGAAAAAGCTACTGATCCCACTTTCAAAATCCATCTGCTACAATCTATTCTCATTCATGACATTTTTTTGTATTCTTTCCTGCACCCATCAGGAAAAAGATTACGCCGATACTTTTTACAAAATAGAGTATACTAAAGGAGAGCCTATAATTGATTTCAATACAATTGTATGCTTAAATGAGGCAAATGAGAAAACCATTGAATTGTCCAGTATTTCATTAAGAACATCCGAAGATTTAAAAACATTGGAGTTGCTTTTAAAAATAAAAAGAGACAACAAAAAAATTAATTCTGATTTAAATAAACTTACAAAAGACAATCTAATAATCATTCCAAAACTTGTCTATCAGATTAATGTAAATGAAGACTCGGTAAATAATAAAAATTCAGATTCCTATATCCTCAAAAAAATAGAAACTGAAATCAAAAATCAAATTATATTATTTGACAGCATCGAAAAAAACACTCAAAATATCGATTTTAAATTATTTGCAAAAAGGTCAAAAAAAATATTAAAAGATAATAAGGAAGCATTACAAACTATCTAAGCATTTAAAAATGAACTATTATAAACAATATTTTACTTCATTGCTAAAAGTGATCAAAATTGCCATAAACAATTTTTCGGAACATAAAGTTTTAAAAATGAGTGCGGCATTATCTTACACAACAATGTTTTCGATGGGGCCATTGCTCTTGGTAATTTTATTTTTATCCGACATATTTTGGGGAAGAGAAGCTACAGAAGGGACAATTTACAGCCAAATTAAAAACTTTGTCGGTCCATCGAGCGCTTCCCAAATTCAGACGATAATTGAAAATTTAAGCATTTCTGACAAGGGAAATTTAGCCGGATTAGTTGGAATTATAACCTTATTAATCGGTGCCACTTCCGTTTTTGCAGAAATTCAAGATTCAATCAATACAATTTGGGGAATCAAACCAAAAAAACAATCTGGTTTTTGGTTATACCTTAAGGCACGCTTGCTTTCCTTTGGCGTTATAGGAAGTTTTGGTTTTATATTGCTCGTTTCATTGGGAATTTCGACTATAATGGATACTTTGGGAGATCGATTTTTATCTCGATTTTCAGACTCCTTGTTTTATTTGGTTTACATCATTAATACCCTGATGACGTTTATTGTTATCTCGCTTTTGTTTGGAGCCATTTTTACTATTTTGCCCGATGCCGAAATAAAATGGAGACAAGTCCGATTAGCTTCTTTCACAACCGCCATATTATTCATGATCGGAAAATTTTTAATTTCCTTTTACATATCCAGTTCTAACATTCAGAATATATACGGCACGGCTGGCTCGTTTGTCGTTTTGATGATTTGGGTGTATTACTCTTCGGTTATACTTTATTTTGGAGCAGAGTTTGCCAAGAGCTATGCCATAAAATTTTCAAATGCAATAGTCCCTTCAAAATTTGCCGATCTGGTTCATACTGTAGATATCGTTTCTGAAGAGCAGACTATCCAAAAAGCGGAAAAGGAACTCAACATAATCAAGATTCAAAATCCACCAAATTAAATGCTTACATCTTGTATTGCATGCTTTAAACTTTCCTATCCAAAAGGAAAGTTTTTTGTTTTTACATACTATTTCATATGAATGGAAATTATATAAAACGACAAAAATATAATATAACAGAAGAATGTTTCTTATAACGCAACTTTGTAAATATAAAATTAACAAAAACAAAAATGTATGAAAAACCGAATAAAACTATTAGCCTCTGTCGCCTTCATTGGATTGTCGATCAACACTATTGAGGCACAAAGCAATTCTACAAATGAAGCACAATTTGGAATAAAGGGAGGAGTAAATTTTTCTAATATATACTCTACAGAAGTTGATGACAACAATGTTCTCACAAGTTTCAATGCAGGACTTTATGGAAAATTCCCTATTAGCGATATTGTTTCGATTCAGCCCGAAATCCTGTATAGCCGCAAGGGAGGAGAATTAACTTATAACAACGCATTTACAAGTGGAGTGTCCCAATTTAAATTGAATTACATAGAAGTGCCAGTCCTGTTGAATGTAAATATAACGAAGGAATTTAGCGTACATGCAGGGCCTTATTTTGCGTACTTGATTGATGCAGAAGTAAACAATGACGCAGAAGGAGATGTACTTGACTTTGAAGATGCTTATAACAATGATGATTTCAACAAATTTGATGTAGGTATTTCTGGAGGAATTGGATTCGATTTTGATTCATTTGGTATTGGAGCTAGATACAATTACGGATTTTCAACGATAGGTAAAGAAAGAAATTTTGCAGGTACAACTTATACAATACCTGATGGAAAAAATAGCAGTCTAAGCTTGTATTTATCTTACCAACTAAATTAATAAACTAACTTTTAAAAAATAAAATCATGTCAAACTTATTATATATAGTAGCAGTCATCTTAGTAATAGCGTGGGTATTAGGCTTTTTTGTTTACAGTGCAGGCTCAATAATCCATATATTATTGGTTATAGCAATAATTGCCATTTTGCTAAGATTAATAAATGGTAGAAGTGTTTAAAATTTGAACTTACAAATTTTAATATTTTTTTTAAATGGTATTGATTTTTAAAGTGAATGCCGTTGAAATAACTTAAAAATAATTTTAACTCTAAATTTAATAAATATGAAAAGATTAAAACTAACATTCGCAATAGCAGCAATCGCGATAGCTTTTGCATCATGTAAAGATGAGAAACAAGAAAAAGCACAAAAATCTTTGGATCGCTATAGTAATTATATAGACTCAATAAATAATATTGAGAAACAAAAAGCCGCAGAAAACTGGGATGTAATTGAAAATGATTATGCCAGATTAAAAGCGGATGCTGAAACTTCATTAGCAGAAGCAAGTGACAAAACAAAATTGCAAGATGATTTAAATTCAGCATCAATCAAATACGATGAATACAAAACTAACGTTTTAGCTGAAAAAGAAAAATTGGATCAAGCTGATTCGAAAACCGTTATTTATAAAAACTTATTTGGTCCTGACTATGTAAGTGATGATATGAAATTCAATTGGGTCAACAAAGACAATATACTAAGCGTATATGAGAACTTCGTAAATACAGTTAAGAAAAACAAGGATTCCTATACTCGTGAAGATTGGGATGAAATTAAAATTGTTTACGAAGCATTGGATTCACGAAAAAACACGGTCGAAAAAGAAGGTTTATCAAGCCATGACAACAATAAAATTGCTGGACTAAAACTTAAGTTTGCACCAATGTATACCGTTAATAGAATAGGTGCAAAATCAGAAGAAAATGCTGAAGCAAAAAAATAACACTCTTTGGAAATATGAAATAATCCAATTCTATCTCCCTCTCTCTTGGAGTAGGTTGGGAAGTTTAAAAGACCTATTTATATTTCTAAATGTTATTGTTTGAATTTCCAATCTTTTGGAATATAACAAAAAAAGAGGCCTTCACAGGCCTCTTTCTTATTTGAATATAAACAAAAAATTATAATTTTCCTTCATATATAGTTCCAACATGAATCACTTCAGTTCTTCTGTTCTGAGCTCTTCCTGCAGCCGTTTTATTACTGGCAACCGGTTTTGAAGCACCATAACCAACAAAAGTTAAGTTATCTGGATTAACACCTTTTGCAACTAAGGCATCCATAACCGCTTTGGCTCTTTCCTCAGAAAGTTTTTGATTTGCTTTGGCATTACCTACGTTATCTGTATGACCTTCAATAGAGAATTTGGCATTTGGATAATTTTTGATAATTTCCTTAATAGCATCCAATCTTCCATCCGTTTGGCCTTTATCAGCACTTTCCAAAACTGCTTTTCCAGTAACAAAGAAAACCGCTCTTGCTTGAACCTTAAGTTCTTTTAAAGCTTCTTTGGTAACTTCAGGACAACCTTTATTGCTTGCAGGACCAGCAACAGTTGGACAAGAATCAGCTTTATCTAAAACACCATCTTTATCCGCATCTAGTTCAGGGCAACCTGCATCAGCAACCGATCCTTTTTCAGTAGGACATTTATCATCTTTATCCAACACTGAATCTCCATCAGTATCTTGCCATGGACATCCTTTATTTTCAACTGGACCCGCTTCAGAAGGACATGCATCAACATTATCCAATACAGTATCCTTATCAGCATCACCCCAAGGACAACCATTGTTTTCAACAGGACCGGCAACAGTTGGACATTTGTCATCTTTATCTGCAACAGAATCTTTGTCTTTATCTGGCCAAGGACATCCCTTGTTTTCAACCGGACCAACTATTGAAGGACATTTGTCGTTTTTATCCAAAACATTATCACCGTCAGTATCCTTAAATTTATCTTGATAAACTGGAATTTTTAAACCAAAATAAACATCTGCTCCTTTTGATTCTTTAGATATAGCATTTGTAATCAAGGAACTTGATCCAACAAACATTGGCCCTAAACGCAATGAAGTACCCACTTGCATTCCGCTGTACTCCATATAATTCACAGGTACAGAAAACGTAAACCATTTAGTCTCAAAACGGGGAACTACCATCCATGAATTTTGTGAGTGTGTTTGATTCATAGATTCCTTATCAACCATACTTTGATTACCAGTCACATTCAAGTAAAATTTATTGTAAATATTCCAATCAACATCCACATGAAGCATTGTTGGCAAGTTTGATTTAGAATTTATGTACTTGGTAACAGGTTTACTATAATATTTTTCCAAGAACTCATCTAAATTATCGAAATCAGCATCATCAATCTCTTTTACCGTAATATCACCATCTATCTTATAAGTATCCTGTTTTAAATTTTTATACTCGATAGAACCAATATCTGTAACAGAAACTCCTAAACGCAATTTGTATTTATTTTTATCCTTATAATTATTATCGCTTGGTTTCGCTTTGCTCAAATCATAAGACTCATAACCTGGTCTCCATTCGTATACTAAACCAAAATCCCCTCCAAACCCAGTAGAATTAGGATCAAATTTAACATCTTCATCTCCAGTGATAAAATCTTGGCTACTTCCTATTGTAATTGTCCCAGTTGTGGTTAGCACACCATTATCAGGATCTACATTATCTTGAGCGAATTTAGCAGTTACGTTATTTCCATCAACATAAGAATTGATTCCGCCAACTAAATATTTGGCAGTAAAACCTCCCTTTATGAAATGTTGTTTACTTTGCCATAAAACAGCAGCATAAGTTGCTCCTATCTCCGCCCAAGTATGTCCAACTACTTTTGGACTTCCTACGGCAATATTAAAACTGGACGCCTCATCCAAACCTCCTTTTAATTGGTCAAATAACTCTCCATTTAAATTATTTCCGTTTAAAACAGCTCTCGCTCTGCTATAAATTGCTATTGCATGTTTTGGAGCTATATTAAACATAAAAGAGGGCCCCATAATATCAGAGTACATAATTCCTCCATTATTTTTTGTAGGAGTTCTAACTGCATCCTTGTCGAAATCATAATCCGGATTAGGCAAATCAAATAAACTTGCCCCGTAGTAATCATTATTTAATGAACTACTCGTGGATAACAAATTAATATCCGCCTTGAAACGAGAATCGACAATAGATGCGGGATTAAAAAGAACCCCCTGAATTCCAGCATAATTATCTGGAATATAGCCCATATACGACTGAGCTTTTGCTTTTACAGCTACGACTAAAAATATCAAAAGTATTTTTTTGTTCATAAATATTGTTTTTAAATTTAAGGTAAAAATATTGGCTTTTTATTTTTAAGACAAAATTAACAAAAAAAAGCACTTAACAAAGATAAATCTTTAATTAAGTGCTACTCCTTTTTAGGTATTTTGTTTAAAAAACTTCGCTGGCTTCTTTTAATTTTTCCATATTATTAACCAATTGCAACTCGTCAACAATTTTCTGGATGTCACCATTCATAATATTTCCCAGATCATACAAAGTCAGTCCTACGCGGTGATCCGTAACGCGGCCTTGCGCATAATTGTAAGTACGAATCTTTGCTGAACGGTCACCAGAACTTACCTGAGAAGTACGTTTTGAAGCATCTTCGGCTTGTTTTTTGGCCAATTCCATTTCATACAAACGAGAACGTAAAACTGTTAAAGCCTTGTCCTTATTTTTATGTTGTGATTTCTGATCCTGACATTGCGCCACCAATCCTGTTGGAATGTGTGTCAAACGTACAGCCGATTTTGTAGTGTTTACCGATTGCCCTCCAGGCCCTGACGAACAGAAGAAATCCACACGAACATCATTCATATCAATCTGTACATCAAATTCCTCTGCTTCTGGAAGCACCATAACCGTTGCTGCCGATGTATGCACACGACCCTGTGTCTCCGTTTGCGGCACACGCTGTACACGGTGTACACCCGCTTCAAACTTCAAAGTTCCGTATACATCTTCTCCGGTAACTTCAAAAATAACCTCCTTGAAACCTCCCGAAGTTCCTTCGTTCATATCCACAACCGATGTTCTCCAGCCTTGACCTTCGCAATATTTGGTGTACATCCTGAATAAATCTCCTGCAAAAATACTAGCTTCATCCCCACCCGTACCGGCACGAATCTCTACCATTACGTTTTTGGCATCTTCAGGATCTTTTGGAATCAGCATAAATTTGATTTCATCCTCTAATTGAGGTAATCTTTCTTTTGCTTCGTCCAATTGCATTTTGGCCATTTCCACCATATCGGCATCACTACCGTCGGCAATAATTTCATTGGCCTCCTCTATATTGGCCAATACCAAAACATATTCTTCACGCTTCTCCACCAAGGCTTTAATGCTTTTGTATTCTTGGTTCAGTAGCACATATCGTTTTTGATCAGCGATAACATCCGGCTGAATAATCAAATCCGAAATCTCGTCAAAACGCTGCTTTACATATTGAAGTCTATCTAACATATTCTTATCCTTATATTTTGGAGCGCAAAAATACAAAAAATAGTTGATAGTTAAAAGTTGTTATTTAATGGTTTTTTAGAAGCAATTTCCAACTACAATTTTGTCTTAAAATAATCTTATTTATAATTAAAAACAATCTATACTTTGAAGTGAGATTTATAACGATTATACTTAATTAAGCTAATTCAGTTTTGTGTATTTGAGGTAAAAATTATAACTACCAGTTTCTAAGTTTTATAATATTTCTAAAACATTTCGTGATTTTCTGTAAATCCATGTATTGCATTTACGATTCACTTATTTTAAAACATTAAACCACTTTTGTTTTACATTAACCAAATAATACAGTTTAATTATAAATATTTTTTTTAACATGAATTAAGTTATATCTTCGTCACCTTAAACTTACTTTTATAAAAATGAAAAAATCTTTACTATTATTTCTAATTTGTATTTTTACAGCAAACTCTCAAACAGTAACTGATTACATCACTTCTATTAGCCCCCCATCTGGAATAGAGTTTGACAATCAAGGAAATTTATTTATCGGTGATTATTTAAATTACAAAATTATTAAGGTTGATTTATTGGGCAACAAATCCACAATTACAAACTCTTTAGAAGGTTCTCCAAACCAAATAACTTTAGATAGCAACAATAACATTTGGACTGCCAATGAATTTTTTACTGATGTTACTAAAGTTACTCAAGCAGGAGTAAGAACTACATATTCTGCTTCTGGAAATGCATTTGGGATAGCAATTGACGCATTAGGATCCATTTATTTTTCTGAAAATGGACCTGGAAACATTAAAAAAATTGACCCTATATCAGGTGCAATAACAATTTTTAAATCGGGATTGACAAGACCCAGAGGTTTAACATTTGATAAAAATGGAGATTTACTTGTAGCTTGCGGAGGTACTGCAAACAAAATAATAAAAATATCGCCAACCGGTAGTATAACTGATATTATGACACAAATAAACAGTCCATACTACTTGACCCTTAATACCAATGGTGATCTATATGTTTCTACTGGTGATGGAGGAAGCATTTATTATTTAAAAAATGGATCGACAGACGGTAGTCAAACAATTTATTCTTCAGGTCTAGGAAGTGCTTATGGAATAAAAATAAGAAATAATGAACTATATGTTGCCAGACAAGGCTCCGGTTTAAATAAAATTAGTAAAATATCTTTACCTACATTAGGACTTGATGATTTTACAAACCAACAAAATGAATTGGTAGTTTATCCTAATCCTTCAAGTGACTATATTTATTTCAAGAATATAAATATTAATTTACAAAAAGCTGAGATATTTGACATGACTGGAAAAAAAATCAAGTCATATAATACAACCGAAATCAAAGATGATAAATTAAACATATCTGACTTACAGGCAGGTATTTATATTTTAAAAATAGGTACTATTTCAAAAAAGATAACAATAAAATAGCATCCTAACAAGCAAACAATTAATTAAACACTTGCAAATAAATATTTGTAAGTGTTTTTTTTTACTTTTTTATTAAATGAATTACTAAATCAAATCCATGAATGCAATACAAATCAATAATCAAAGGCAATAGAAGAATAAAACAAGCATATTGGCTATATAGTTCTAGCATTTTATTGAATTCAAATTTATTACACAATTATTAGTTCTTCGCAACGACTATCTGTAAACTCTATAAAATTTCATTTCAATACCAATTTCTAAATTCCTAATTTGCACCCTCAAATTACGAAGAAAAAATGAAGGTCTGTATTGCCGAGAAACCAAGTGTCGCACGCGAAATCGCATCCGTTTTAGGAGCCAATACCAAGCACGATGGCTATTTTGAAGGCAATGGTTATCAGGTAACTTATACTTTTGGGCATTTGTGCACCTTGAAAGAACCCAACGATTACAAACCGCACTGGAAAAGCTGGGATTTGAACAATCTTCCGATGCTTCCCGAAAAATTCGAAACCAAAGTGGTACAGAATTCGGGAATCCAAAAACAGTTCAAAATCATAAAAAGCCTTTTCGATAAAGCCGATGTGGTCATTAACTGCGGGGATGCCGGGCAGGAAGGAGAATTGATTCAGCGCTGGGTAATGAACGAGGCAAATTACAAAGGCGAAATACAGCGTTTATGGATTTCATCGCTAACCACCGAAGCTATCAAGGAAGGCTTTGAAAACCTAAAACCGTCGGCCAACTACGATAATTTATACTATGCCGGTTTTTCCAGAGCCATTGGTGACTGGTTACTCGGTATGAATGCCACACGTTTGTACACCGTAAAACACGGTGGTTACAAACAAGTATTGTCAATCGGACGTGTGCAGACACCAACACTGGCAATGGTTGTAGACCGATTTAAGGAAATCGAAAACTTTAAGCCACAGCCCTACTGGGAACTACAGACATTATACAGGGAAACACTTTTCAGTTACGAAGAAGGGCGTTTTCTAAAAAAAGAAGACGGAGAAATCTTGGCCGAAAAAGTCAAGGAAAGTGATTTCGAAATTGTTTCGGTCGAAAAAAAGAACGGTAACGAATATGCCCCGAAGCTTTTTGACTTGACTGGTTTACAGGTGTACTGCAATCAGAAATTTGGTTTTTCGGCAGAAGAAACACTTAAAATCGCACAGACTTTGTACGAGCAAAAAGTAATCACCTATCCAAGGGTGGACACCACTTTTCTGCCAAACGACATTTATCCGAAAGTAGCAGGAATTCTAAAAAATCTGACGAATTATAGCGAATTAACCCAGCCAATTTTAGAAAAAAAAATCAAAAAATCATCCAAGGTTTTCAACGACAAAAAAGTAACTGATCACCACGCAATTATCCCAACGGGAGTTCAAAACAATCTGCCGTACAATCAACAGCAGGTGTATGATATTATTGTGAAGCGTTTTATTGCCGTATTCTATGATGATTGTTTGGTCGCCAATACGACAGTCATTGGAAAAGCGGCTGATGTTACTTTTAAAGCCACCGGAAAAGAAATCCTAAAAAAAGGATTTAGAGTTGTCTTTGAAGATCCGAACGCCAAAGAAAAAGAAACCGATATATTACCAAGTTTTGTTGTAGGTGAAAAAGGGCCTCATCAGCCTTCCTTTTTACAAAAAGAAACCAAACCGCCCAATCAGTTTACCGAAGCTACTTTGCTGCGTGCCATGGAAACAGCAGGCAAGCAGATAGATGATGAAGATCTGCGTGAACTGATGAAAGAAAATGGTATTGGACGTCCATCAACGCGGGCAAATATTATCGAAACGCTTTTCAAACGCCAGTATATTGTTCGGAACAAAAAACAGGTTTTGCCAACGCCAACGGGAATACAACTGATAGATACGATTCAGAATGAATTGGTCAAATCGGCAGAGCTTACCGGTTCTTGGGAAAAACAGCTGAAGGATATCGAAAAAGGCGAATTTACCGCTGGTGCATTTATCAAAAACATGAAAAGTATGGTTGAAGCTTTAGTTTTTGAAGTACGAAGTGAAACCCGTCATGCCAATATTTCACACGCTGCAACGATTCAGAAACCAATTGTAAAAGCCGAAAAAAAGAAGGCGGACGGAATTTTGGCTGAAGCCTGCCCAAAATGCCAAAAGGGAAATATACTGAAAGGGAAATCGGCATATGGATGCAGTGAATACAAATCCGGCTGTGATTTTGTCCTGCCGTTTGTTTTTGCAGGCAAAAAGATTACGGAAAGCCAATACCTGCGATTGGTTCAAAAAGGATCGACCGTAAACATAAAAGGTTTTAAAACCGATACTGAAACAGTCGAAGGCTTAATCCGTTTTGAAGAAAATTACAAACTGAAATTAGAGCCAAAGAAAACTGAACCAAAAGTCAAAACGACATCAGATTCAGATTCCTTGACTTGTCCAAAATGTAAAAAAGGGACGATTATCAAAGGTAAAACCGCTTATGGCTGTGCCGAATACAAATCGGGCTGTGATTTTAAGGTGACTTTTGACGAAGTCAGAGCGAAATTAAAAGATCAGAAGCCAACCAAGGAATTGGTTTATGCTATTTTAGAAAAAAGTATTTAATTTTTTAGCCACTAATTCACGAATTGATACACATTAGCAAATCGAATTGAAAAAGTAAATTCTTATTTCAATTGAATCTGCTTCACCAGTCGCTATCGCTCGAGTCACAAATTTCTATCTATTTCAAAAATTCGTAAAATTAAAAACGAATTGTCATTTGTGCCTATTAGTGGAATTCGTGGCTAACTTTTTTTTCATAATTTAGCATTTCAAAAACAAAACACTCAGAATATGTTTCAAAAAATAACTCCCATACTGCTTCTGTTAGCCATTGTTTCCTGCAAAAACCCTGAAGCCTCCGAAAGAGACCAAATAAAAACCGCTAACTGGTTATTGGGTAATTGGGTAACCAAAATAGATGATGGCATTCTTTTGGAAAACTGGAAACAACTCAACGACAGCACTTTTCACGGAGAATCTTTTTTTATTAAAGGAAATGACACTTTGCATTCTGAAGCTATTGTATTGCAACAAAAAGGAGAAGAACTATTCTATAACGCCACTGTAAAAGGACAAAACGAAAACAAGGCAGTTCCTTTCAAACTTACAAACAAAACCGAAAAACAACTTGTTTTTGAAAATCCAAAGCACGATTATCCTCAAAAAATTACTTATACACAAATAAACAAAGACAGCCTTGTCGCATCCATTTCGGGAGTTCAACTTGGTAAAGCAAGCGTAGAAAAATTCGGAATGAAAAAGCTTGAATCTCAAAAATAACAATCTTTTGTTTACAAAAAAGCGAACCTTATTTCAAAAGAACAAGGTTTTGTATGCGCTAAAACCGCGTCAATCATTGGATTATTTATTTTATTTGTAATTAATCTAAATAAACATTGTTAAATAAAGTTTAATTTTTACATTTGCACTATTCTTATTTGTTCTAAATAAAACAGCTAAAATTAAATTTATTCTTAACCCATGAAATATTTGAATCTACATTTACCCCAAATTAAATTGTTTTTATGTCTATTTATTCTTTTTAGTGTTACCTCATTTGCGCAAAACACAGGAGGCATAAAAGGAACTGTTCAAACCAGTGACAACAAACCTGCTGAAGGTGTTTCTGTTACGCTAAAAGAATTAAACAGAACAACCATTGCCGACAATAATGGTGCTTTTATTATCAAAACCATACCTGCTGGAAACTATACATTAATATTAACTTTAGTAGGTTATTCCGATGTTCAGCAAAACGTAACAGTAGCTGCCGGCGAAACTGCAAGTGTAGATATCAATCTTACTTTATCCAATAACGAATTGAATCAGGTAGTTGTTTTAAGTAACAAAAGTGCTTTTAAAACCAACAGAATTTCATCCTCGCTTCGTTTACAATCCCCTATTATTGAGATACCGCAAAACATTCAGGTAATCACTGGAAAACTAATTCAGGATCAGCAGATATATGATATGCTTGAAGGAGTTACCAGAAACGTGAGTGGAGCTACAAGGGTTGAACACTGGGATAATTATGCCAACATCAACATGAGAGGAAGCCGAGTTGCACCTTTTAGAAACGGGATGAACGTAAGTACAACTTGGGGACCATTAACCGAAGATATGAGTATGGTAGAACGTATCGAATTTGTAAAAGGTCCTGCCGGATTTATGCTATCTAACGGAAATCCAAGCGGTCTTTACAATGTTGTAACTAAAAAACCAAGCGGACGTACTAAAGGAGAAGCCAATATTACTCTAGGAAGTTTTGATTTATATAGAGCTACACTTGATTTGGACGGACAATTAACCAAAGACGGCAAATTATTATACCGTTTTAATGCTATGGGTCAAGCCAAAAATAGTCACCGTGATTTTGATTACAACAACCGCTACTCTTTCGCACCGGTATTAAAATATTTGGTAGATGACAATACTGCCATCACATTGGAATATACACATCAATTCTCAGAAGTAAATATAATTGGCTCTAATTATGCTTTTTCTAAAAAAGGATATGCTGATTTACCGAAAGAGTTTACTACCGGAGAGCCTAATTTCTCACCAACAAAAATGAATGACAAAAGTCTTCTGGCTATTTTGGAACACAAAATAAATGATAAATGGAAATTTACGGGACAGGCTTCTTTTTTTAATTATACACAAGTTGGGATGTCTATGTGGCCTGATGCCATTGTAGGCGTTAACGATAGTATAATGAAGAGACGTGTCTATATTTCAGAAGATTATGCAATCGCAAAAACAGGGCAGTTTTTTGTAAATGGCGAAGAAAAAACAGGATTTGTTAATCACAAAATACTTGCTGGAATTGACATGAGTGATAAAATAAATTATTATGACTGGGTACAAAGTGCACCACTTACCGATCTTAATATTTATAAACCAGTTTACGGAACAGTTACTCCTGACATTATGCCTGTTTTTGACAGAAGTATTGATATCAAAACAAGAGGTCTTCAATATAAAAATGCTTACACTGCATTTTATGCACAAGACGAACTTGGCTTCTTTGAAGAAAGGCTTCGTTTGACGTTAGCCGCACGATACACTACCTTAAAATCTTCTACAGCATATTCTGGCGGTGAATTCAAGGACAGTAAAATTACACCTCGTATTGGATTAAGTTATTCTATCGACAAAAACACATCTGCTTATTTCTTAAGAGACGAATCGTTTAACGAAAACTACGGAGCAAACTGGGAAAACAAAAGTTTTGACCCACTTACAGGAACCAATCTTGAGTTTGGTTTCAAAAAAGACTGGATGAATGGAAAATGGAATTCGGTTTTTGCTGTATACCAAATTACTAACAACAATATTCTTACAGCCGATTTAGATTCAAATCATTATCCAGGTGGAGTTATACCAGCAAATCCATTTAGTAAACAAGGCGGACAAACAAAAGTCAAAGGTTTCGAAGCCGATATTAGAGGTGAAATCTTCAAAAATCTTGATGTAGTTATTAACTATGCTTTTACCGAAGCTAAAGTCACTAAAGATACTAATCCTGACTTGGTAGGAACTCAAGTATCAGGAACCTCAAAACACGTTCAAAATACTTGGTTGAATTATAAAATAGACAATGGTGCTTTCAATGGTTTAGGGCTTTCTGTAGGATACCAATATCAAGTTGATAGAAAACCTTGGTTTGCTTCCAATGATGAAACACAATTACCTGATTATTTCCGTTTGGATGGAAGCATAACGTATACCATAAACAAAATGACATTTAATTTGATTGTGAATAATATATTGGACAGATATTTATATTCTGGAGGATATTATGACTATAATCAAACGTATTACTGGCAGTCCGAACCAGGAACTAACTTACGTTTGTCAGTTGGCTATAGATTTTAATTAAAAAAGTTACTAAGTAGCTAAGATTCTAAGTTTTTAAAGATATTTTTAACTTAGCAACTTAGAATCTTAGAGTCTTAGGAACTCAGAAGAAAATGAAAAAAAACAACTTCAAAAAAGCGATCGGAAAACTACACTTATGGCTCGGGTTATCAACGGGTCTCCTGGTGTTTATCATTGCCATCACCGGCTGTTTGTATGTTTTTCAGGAAGAAATCACCAACTCCCTTCGAAAGGATGCGATTTTTCATAAAGAACAAAATATAGCGTCCAAAAAAATACTTCCATTAAAAATTATGGAAGCTAAAGTAAATGCTTTTACAAAGGAAAAATATCCAGTCCATTGGGTGAACATACCAATTGATAAAAGCAGGAGTTATATCTTTTATTACTACGAACACAATACCAAAGCATGGAATTTCTTTGATGAATATGTAGTGTATAAATCAGTTTATGTAAATCCTTTTACAGGTCAGATTTTGGCTGTTTATGATGAAACTGCCGATTTTTTCAGTATCATTAAATCGTTACATTACAGTTTTTTGCTAAAAAGCGAATGGGGAGCCTATGTTACAGGTATACCGACATTGATATTCGTTTTTATGCTTATTTCCGGTATTATACTTTGGTGGCCAAAAAATAAAAATGCCCGAAAACAGCGTTTTTCCTTTCAATGGAGTAAAGTAAAAAAATGGAAAAGAAAGAATTATGATTTGCACAACATTTTAGGATTTTATGCTTCTTCATTAGCTTTTGTCATAGCATTTACGGGATTGTTTTATTCCTTCTTTTTTATCCAAGCCATTCTATATATAACATTTTCTGGCGGAAGTTTGGTGTTTCCTGATTTTTCGCATATTAAAACCAAGGCTCCTTTGGAAGCAAGAAATGATTTCACTCTAGACAAAATCGGCAAAAAAGTGGAAGAATTATATCCCGATGCTTTTGTTTATAGTTTGGATTTTGGATACGAGCATATCGATGATCACGAACATCCAAATTATTCAGTCTTTGTCAAACAATTGTCTTATTCGTACCATGTTAATCACAGTTTAATATTCGATGAAAACTCAGGGGAATTACTACATGTACATTCTCATAAAGATAAAAACCTAGGGGAAAAAGCAGTTGCAGCAAATTATGATGTCCATGTTGGGGCAATTTTTGGAATTCCAGGGAAAATTATAGCATTTATCCTGAGTTTGATTTGCGCTTCACTTCCCTTAACCGGATTCTTAATTTGGTGGGGACGAAAGAAAAAGAAAAAAGAAACAAATACTGTAATTGAATAGTAATTAATACTTTCTGAATACATTTCAGCATCAAAACACAATTTAGACTTAAAAATCCAGTAATTAAATACTGGATTTTTTTAGGACTAATTTAATTATTTTTATTAATTCTAAATAAAAACAGTAAAGATTTTTTTGATTTTACTGAACGCAATCTTGCGACTTCTTAATGACAATTAAACTTAATTCTATCCATCATGTTTGATTATACCCTATTAATATTAGAGAAAGTGAGTTTTGACACCCAACTCTTTTCAAAAGAATTACAAAAGGCAATCCATACTTTGACACCTTCGGAAATTCAGAAATTAGAAAAATGGTTTTTCGATTATTCTCAATCACATACTGAATTAGACCAATTCAAAACTTATTTTTTGAATTAAAATTTTTAGCTAAATAAAATTAAAACAAATAAATCTAAATAATAATGAACAATTTCAGACTTCGAATACAGCATTTAATTCTTACAACTTGCTTGTTACTTTTTTCAGTCGTTACACTTTTTGCCCAGCAAAATCACGGAAAAATAAAAGGAATTATAACTACCTCAGACGGACAACCTGCCAGCGATGTAAACGTAGTCCTTAAAAATTCAAAATACTTTACGATTACCAATGAAGATGGAACTTTTGAATTTAACAGAGTCAAACCAAATACTTATACTTTACAAGTTTCATTAACAGGTTACGAAACTACACAACAAGAAGTAAGCGTTACCGAAAATCAAACAACAACCATAAATTTACAATTAAAGGTTTCAAATAAGGAATTGAAAGAGGTAGTCATAAACTATAGGAAAGCAAATAAATTTGCAGACAGGGAAACCGTTTATGTAGCTCGAATGCCTTTAAAAAATTTAGAAAACTCACAAGTGTATAACACCGTAAGCAAAGAATTGATAAAAGAACAGATAGCGACAGATATGGCACAAGCCCAAAGAAATATACCCGGAGCCATACCCGGAGCAGCTGGAGGAGGAAGTGTTGGTATTGTATCTAGGGGCTTTACTAGTTATCAATCTCTTAGAAACGGTATGAATTCGGCAGCTATTGCACCAGAGGATCCTGTTAACGTTGAACGCATTGAAGCTATAAAGGGACCTGTGGGTACTTTGTTTAGTAATATTTCTACCAGTTTAGGAGGAGTTCTTAACTATGTTACCAAAAAACCATACGAAACTTTTGGAGGCGAACTATCCTACACAACTGGAAGTTATCAGCTAAACCGCTTAACTGCAGATGTAAACACACCTCTTGATAAAGAAAAAACGCTGTTATTTAGAACTACAGCTTCTTATCAAACAAGAAATGGATATGTTAATGGTGATGGAGCACTTTGGGCAAACAGCTATTCTTTTTCTCCAAAATTGACTTATAAGGTTAACCCAAATCTTACTTTAGATTTTGATACCGAAATTGTTAGTCAAAAATATAATGCAACGTATGTTTACACTATTGGCGCGGGTGTTACTGCAAAAAGTTTAAAGGATTTACTTCCTTACGATAAAAGTTTAAGCAGCAATGGTCTTGCTAATCACAACTTTGTGAATAATGTAAATGTTTCGGCAAATTATAAAATTTCAGATTATTGGACTTCTCAAACCAGTTATATGTATTCTGAAGGTCATTATCCAAAACAATATTTATACTCAGCTGCCACTTTCACTAACAATACAACTGTTAATAGACTGATTGGATTATGGTTACCAGATAATAAATTTGGGCAAATGCAACTACAACAAAACTTTATTGGTGATTTTAAAATAGGCAAACTTAGAAATCGTATTGTGGCAGGTATTGATTGGTCACAATACTACTATGGATTAAATCGTCCTGCATCATTAGCAAATGGATATACAGATACAGTAGATACAACTAAGCCTATTCCTGAAATTAGCCAAACTCAGGTAGAAGTTGCTAATTCATTAGTCAAATATAACTTTAGAAGTTCTACATTAGATCAATATAGTGCTTATGTTTCAGATGTATTAAACGTTACGGATAATTTACTTGTAATGGCAAGTTTGAGAGTAACCCGAGCTATAAATAATGGTATATACTCTCAATCGACAGGATTAACAACCGGTAATTATAACCAAACACAATTATCTCCAAAATTAGGTATCGTTTATCAATTGTTGAAAGATAAAATATCACTTTTTACAAATTATAATAATGGTTTCATAAATGTTGTACCTGCTCCTACTGGACCTAGCGGTGATATAACCGTATTAAAACCTCAACAAGCTAACCAGGCAGAAGGTGGTGTGAAATTCAATTTATTTAACGGAAAATTAAGCAGTACATTTAGTTACTATGACATTCAGGTAACGAATGCTACTTATGCCGATCCAACAAACGCAGCCTATACAGTACAAGATGGAACACAGCGTAGTAAAGGATTTGAAGCAGATATAATTGCTAATCCTATTTCTGGACTGAATATTGTTGCCGGTTATGGATTTAACGAAAACATCTATACTAAAAACTCAACAGCTCTTCAGGGCAAATTTTCAACATTTGCACCTAAAAACATTGCAAACCTTTGGATCAGCTATAAAATAATGAATGGTAAATTAAACGGTCTTGGTCTTGGTGCCGGAGGGAATTATGTAAGTGACTCTTGGTACAACACTACTAATACTTTTATATTCAATGGTTACACAGTTGCTAATGCATCTGTTTTTTATAGCACTGAAAAAATTACCCTAAACCTTAAGCTAAATAATATTACTAACGAACAGTATTATATTGTAGGAACAGGTACTCCTCAAATGCTTAGAAATATTGCAGTGGGTTTTACATACAAATTATAACAACTCTTTTTAGTTTATTTTTTTAAAACACCTCTTACTTGGTGGAAACGAAATAATAAAAAAACATAGATCATTAACACCAAAATTATTTTAAAATATTAACCTATTTATATCTCAATAAATGAAATATCTAAATTCGAGAATGACAAAATTCTTATATACTATTAGTTTATTTTTTATTTTAACAACAACGTTAATCGCCCAGCAGAATCACGGAAAAATAAAAGGAATTATAACTACCTCAGACGGACAGCCTGCCAGCGATGTAAACGTAGTCCTTAAAAATTCAAAATACTTTACGATTACCAATGAAACTGGTAATTTCGAATTTAACAGGGTAAAAACAGATACTTATACCCTGCAGGTTTCGCTAACGGGTTACGAATCGATTGAAAAGGAAGTAATCATTACAGAACATGAAACAACAGCACTTAATTTTCAGTTGAAAGTTTCCAACAAAGAATTACAAGAAGTTACCATCAACAGCAGAAAAAGCAGAGTTTCTAAAAAAACAGATTACGTCGCCAGAATGCCTCTGAAAAATCTGGAAAACCCACAGGTTTACAATCTTATACCCAAAGAACTTTTCCAGGAACAAATGGCTGTTGATATTGCCGGAGCCATGAGAAACGCACCCGGTGTAGTCCCGCTCAACTATCCATCTGGCGGATTTGCTCTTATAATGAGAGGATTCACTGTTGGTATTAATTCCCGAAACGGTATGGAAACATTATCAGGACGGTCTTCTGTAGGTATTGCCAATGTTGAAAGAATCGAGGTTTTAAAAGGACCTTCGGGAACTTTATTCGGATCCTCTGCATCCTCTTTTGGCGGTGTAGTCAATTTGGTTACCAAAAAACCATTTGAAACTGCATCTACAGAAATTGCATATACTGGAGGAAGTTTTGGTCTAAACCAACTTACAGCAGATATAAATACACCTCTTACCAAAGAGAAAAATGTACTTTTTAGACTAAATGTCGGAGTTAATAGAGAAAAAAGCTTTTTGGATTATGGTTTTAATAACAGCCTGTCCTTCACTCCCAGCCTTACTTTTAAAGCAACAGAAAAACTTACTTTTAATGTAGATGCCGAATTATACAATGTAAAAAGCACCAAGCCGTTATACCCTGGCGCAACTGCTACATCGGGCATAACTAACCCCGAGGATGTAAAATTAGATTACAAAAAGTCGTTAGCACACGAAGATGTCGATGCCAAATCATCTACTTCAAAAGCTTTTGTTCAGGGAGAATATCAGATAGCAGATCATTGGAAATCGACAACTTTATTTTCTTATGTTAGCGAAAACGTAGAATACAGTTATCAAGTTCTGCCAACATGGACTTCACCGACGGTTGTGACTACACGTGCAACCGTTTTTGGACCGATATCCAGCAATTATACCAATATTCAGGAAAATATTAATGGTGAATTCGAAACTGGAATCTTTAAACATAAATTTTTAGCAGGAATCAATTACAGATATTATACTGATACTTTTTCATCTACACCAACTTCGGCAGTAATCAGAACGATTGATGTAACAACTAATTTTGCTCCAATCAGAAAAAAAGAAATCGATGCCTTGTTAGGAACTCCAGTTATAAGAGCCGGAAGAAACGAATATACAGCCAGCGGTTATGTTTCGGATGTAATAAGTTATGCCGACAGGATTTCGGTAATGCTAAGTTTACGTCTGGATAATTTTGACCGTAAAGTAAGCGGTACAACGCCGGCATATAATCAAAACTCATTATCACCAAAATTAGGAGTCGTTTATCAGGTTATTAAAAATCAGCTATCTGTATTCGGAAATTACATGAATGGTTTCCAAAACTTGGCACCTGTAACGCAGCCAAACGGTGAGCAGTTAATATTGGATCCTCTTTATGCAAATCAGTACGAAGGTGGTATAAAGGCCGAACTTTTCAATAGAAAATTAAGCACCACTGTTAGTTATTATAATATTACAAATGACAATGCTGTAATGAGATATACGGATTTGTCATACGAACAAGGCGGAAAACAGGTAAGCAAAGGATATGAATTTGAACTGATTGCAAACCCAATTCCTGGTTTGGATATTATAGCTGGCTATGGCTATAATGACAACCGCATTGTGAAATCCACCACTTTTGAAGGTAATAAGGCTGCAGATGCTCCAGAAAATGTGGTAAACTTTTGGGCTTCCTACAAATCACAAAGTATTTTGAAAGGTTTAGGGATTGGTTTTGGAGCTAATTATGTGGATGAAAGTTTCATGGCTACCAGCAATACTTTTTACATTCCGTCATATACCATTTTTAACGGTACCGTTTTCTATGAGCAGTCTGCATGGAGAATCGGAATTAAACTGAATAATCTAACGAATGAAAAATATTGGAGTACATGGGGAGCACCGCAGGCACCTACAAACTTTTTAGCGAACTTAACATTTAAGTTTTAAGCCAATTAAAATCATAAAACACCTCTATCTTTTGGTAGGAGGTGTTTTTGGTTTTAAAACAAAAAACTATTTATTCTGCAATCATATAAACAATGAAATTAAAAAAAACTATAGGTAAAATACATTTATGGCTGGGTCTGGCTTCAGGACTTATTGTAATTATTTTAGGCATTACAGGCTGTTTGTATGTTTTTGAAGAAGAATTACGGCCTCTTGTTCACAAACATTATCATGTAGATGAAATAAAGAAAACACCATTGCCTTTCAGTAAACTTTTGGAAATAGCAGAAAACCAATCTGAAAATCCAATTTCCGGATGCAAAATTTATAACAATAGAGAACGTACAGTAGCTTTTTGGAGTTTTAACAAATTAGAAAATAACAGTATTTGGTATTGGAATGATTACGACAGATTGTATATCTACCTAGACCCATACACAGGAAATGTCGAAAAACTAGAAGACTACAATTTTGAGTTTTTTTTCGTAATTAGAATGTTGCATCAAACTCTTTTTCTAAAGCATGATATAGGCGATATAATTGTAGGCACGGCAACAATTCTATTTATAATTTCCCTTATAACAGGCCTTATTCTTTGGTGGCCAAAAAATAAAAGTGCAGCCAAACAGCGTTTTTGGTTTCGATGGAAAGATACTACCAAATGGAAACGCAAAAATTATGACCTGCATAATATATTGGGCTACTATATGATGATTTTTGCCTTAATAATTGCGCTAACCGGTTTGGTCTGGGCGTTTGAATGGTATGATTCGGGTTTGCAATGGGCTCTAAACGGAGGCCGAACAATTGAAAAAAGCGAAAAATTAGTATCAGATACTACAAGGGCTAATTCGAAAAACAGCCTTGATAAAATTTATAATACCACTAAACAGCGGCACCCAAAAGCTGACAATTATATTCTTTTTATACCTAAAGATTCAGCTGCAACATTTAATGCATTCATTAAATATGAAAACTGCCTTAACGATGCATCAATCGAATACGATCAGTATTCTGGAAAAATTCTTAAAACAAATTCATTTGACAACAAAAACACAGGGGAAAAATTTCGATCTATCAATTACGATTTACATGTTGGCAGTATATTAGGATTTCCGGGTAAACTGCTTGCATTCTTTGCAAGTTTCGTTTCGGCGGGCTTACCAATTACCGGTTTTTTAATTTGGCGGGGACGCAACAAGAAAAAGAAAAGCACTAAAAGTATAAAATTTTAAATCAATTACAATGAAAAAATCACTATCAAAATTAACTCTGGGATTTGTTCTTTTATTAGTTCCAATGGCTGTAAATGCTCATAATATCTGGCTGGAAGCAAAAGGCTCCGGCAAAATCAATGATAAGGTACAGGTACAGTTGTACTTTGGTGAGTATGGACAGGAAACTCCAGAAAAAGGAGCGAAATTAGATCGATTAAAAGATATCAAAATATTTCTAATCGATGCTTCCGGAGCAAAATCGGAAATTACAATGACACAGACAGAAACACATTGGCAAGGTTCTTTCGAAGCTAAAACCATTGGAACCTATCAGATAATTGGAATAAATGACCAAGGAGAAGTTAGGGATATGTCAAAAAAACATCTTGGTTTTGCAAAAAGCATCTCGTATCTAAAAACTGCTTATACAGTAAAAACCTCAGAAGCCAAAGAATATGCTGTCCATCCATTAGATTTAACTGCACAAAAACAGAATAACAGTTATTTGCTGACTGCATTTAAGGACAAAAAACAGCAGGGCGATTTGAGCATTACAATTATCAATCCTGAAGGTTGGGTAAAAACAGTTGAAACAAATGAAAAAGGTCAAACATCTTTTATTCCAAACAAAAAAGGATTGTACCTAATCAATCTGGAATGGATAGACAATACCAAAGGAAGTTTCAAGGATAAAGCATTTGATAATACTGTCAATAAAGCAGTACTTTCCTTGAAAGTTGAATAAATAAATCTAAAAAATTACACAAAAAACAAAGATTCGGATTCTCATCTGAATCTTTGTTTTTTTTTTGCGTTCAATATCAAAAAATCAAAGAAACATAAATTTGAACCCCATTTAAATTATAATACAATCCGTTTAAACCTTTCTCTGTTTTTTGAATCTAAAAAAGTGCACTTTTAATCCACATTTAAAAGAAAATAATAATTGGTATTACACTATTTATTTTTACATTTGCACTATTTTTATTTATTCTAAATAATAGCTGCTTTAAGTAAGAAATAAAGAGTCAAATATAACTACCCTATAACAAATCAATTATGAAAAAAAATATTTTCATTGCTTTTACTTTAGTCTCTACACTATTGGTTAGTGCACAGCAAAAAAATACACTTTTAGAACAGTCTTTCTGGAAAACAAACCCTGACGTAGCGGCTGTTCAAGCTGAAATAGCAAAAGGCAGTAATCCTTCCGAGTTAAATTCAAGATCATTTGATCCTGTTGTTTTGGCTATTAACAATGATGCGCCTGCAGCAACAATAAAATTCCTATTGGAGCAGCCAGGAAATGAAGTTACCAAATCGACTCACGATAACAGAATTTATCTTCATTGGGCAGCTGGGAAAGGAAATCTTGAAATCATAGAATATTTGATTGCCAAGAAATCGGACGTGAATTTAGAAGACAGCCACAGTTCGTTTCCTATCACTGCAGCGGCAAGTAGCGGAGTAACCAATACAGCAGTTTATGAAGCTTTTTTTAAAGCGGGCGTTGAACCAATGAAAAAATACCAAGATGGTGCAAACTTATTGCTTCTGGCAATTCCTTACGACAAAGATCTTGCGCTTTCAACTTATTTTACAACCAAGGGAATGTCGCTTAAAGATGTGGACAGCAACGGCAATACAGCTTTTAATTATGTAGCCAAAACGGGAAATATTCCTTTCTTGAAAACACTATTGGAAAAAGGAATAAAACCCACAGACAATGCACTTATTTTCGCAGCACAAGGCTCTCGCAGAGAAACAAATACAATTGAAGTCTACAAATACTTGGTCGAAGATTTAAAAATCAAACCTACCACTACAAGTAAATTTGGGGAAACAGTATTTCATTTTCTAGTAAACAAGCCAAAACAAACCGAAATCATCAACTACTTTTTGGCAAAAGGGGTAAATATTACCAAAGCCGATAACGAAGGAAACACTCCTTTGATGGTAGCGGCAGCGGCAAGAGAAACAACTCCGGCATTAGACCAAATATTGGCAATCATAAAAAATGTAAATACTCAAAACGGAAACGGAGAGTCAGCATTGACAGCAGCTGTAAAATCAGGAACTCCTGAGGCTGTTAGCAAGCTTTTGGACAAAGGTGCCGATGTAAAACTATTGGACAAACAAGGAAACAATTTAGGTTTTTACCTAATACAATCGTACAGAGCTCCAATGCAGGGAATGGGCGGACGTCCAGAAGGCGGAAACGCACCAAAACAAGATGCTTTTGCAGCAAAAGCAAAACTGCTTCAGGACAAAGGTTTAAACTTGTCAACAGCACAAAATGATGGCAACACACTTTATCATTTGGCTGTAGCCAAAAATGATTTGGCTTTATTAAAAAAATTAGCCGATTTAAATATAGACGTAAATGCTAAAAACAAAGACGGATTGACAGCACTGCACAGAGCCGCAATGATTGCCAAAGACGATACGATCTTGAAATACCTGCTTTCTATCGGTGCCAAAAAAGAAATCACCACTGATTTCAAAGAAAGCACTTTGGACTTGGCAAAAGAAAATGAAACACTAACAAAAAACAAGGCTGATCTAACTTTTTTAAAATAGCCGTAAGGATTAATCTTTAGGCCTTAAGCCAAAAATTCATAATTCATAATTCATAATTCATAATTCATAATTAAATATGAAATCAATATTAAAAATAGCTCTTTCGGGAGCATTCATCTTCCTTTTATCTTTCCAAGCCACAGCCCAAACGAGCAAATACAAATGCATGCTTCAAATGTCTAACTATACAGGTGAAGGTGCTTATGTAGTGGTATCGCTTATCAATGCTAAAGGCGAATATGACAAAACGCTTTATGTGATGGGCGATGACAAAAAATGGTACAAAACCCTAAAAGAATGGCATAAATTTTATTCTCAAAAACCGACAGACATCAGTGCAAAAACCGGTGCATCGGTTACTGGTGGCGACCGCAGTATGACAACACTGGAAATTGAAGATTCCAAAATCAACAAAGGATATAAACTGCGTTTTGAAACTGCCGTAGAAGACCAAAAATATTATGTAACCGATCTTGAAGTTCCTTTGACAACCGAAGGAATCGCTGACAAAACCGAAGGCAAAGGTTACATTCGCTACGTGAGATTGAATAAAATCTAAAACAATCAGCATTTTTTGAACATATAAGTCATATAAGTTTTCGTCACTATTTTTACAGAAACTTATATGACTTATATGTTAAAACATTTTAAACAAAACTAATGACTCTTTCTTTTTGGCGTTACTCCCACTTGGCCTTGGCGGTGTTTTCTTCCTTGTTTTTACTATTGGCATCCATAACCGGAACCATACTTGCGGTTGATGCGATTCAGGAAAAAACACTTTCTTACCGAGCCGAAAACTTTGATACAATAACATTGGGAGAAACCTTGCCGATTCTGCGCAAAACCTATCCTGAAATAACCGAAGTAACGGTTGACCACAATCAGTTTGTAACTTTGGAAGGGCTAGATCAAAAAGACAACGATGTCAAAGCCTATATTGACCCAAGAACCGGAAAAGCATTGGGGACACCCATCAAGAAAAGTGAATTTATTCAATGGACAACAGCGCTTCACCGTTCCTTGTTTCTTCACGAAACAGGACGATTTTTCGTAGGTCTTATTTCGTTTATTTTAGTTTTAATTTCCATTTCGGGTTTTGTTCTTATCCTGAAAAGACAAAGAGGCCTGCGCAACTTTTTTTCCAAAATTGTAAAAGAATATTTTGCGCAATATTACCATGTCGTACTAGGCAGATTGGCACTGATTCCGATACTAATAATAGCACTTAGCGGAACCTATCTGACATTGGAAAAATTCAACTTTTTCATTCCAAAAACAGATTCGAAAGAGCAAATTGAAACCATAAAACCTGCAACAATTGCCGACAAAACTTCGATATTTAAGAGTACTCTTTTGGCTAATGTTGAAAAAATAGAATTCCCTTTTTCAGACGATCCGGAAGAATATTACATCATTACATTAAAAGACAGAGAAATCGAAGTCAATCAAGTTACTGGTGCTGTTATAAGCAAAAAACTGTTCCCGACAACAACTCTCCTATCAAGCCTAAGCCTTGACCTGCATACTGGAAGAACCAATGCCGTTTGGGCTTTCATACTTGGACTTGCAAGTTTAAACATACTGTTTTTTATCTATTCCGGTTTTGCGATGACTTTCAAAAGAAGAGCCAGCCGAATCAAAAACAAATTCAAAGCCGAAGAAAGTAAATACATTCTGCTCGTCGGTTCCGAAAACGGAAGCTCGTTGCGTTTCGCTAATTCAATACTGAAACAACTAATTGGTCACGGAGAAAAAGCGCATATTGCACAGCTTAATAATTACACTATTTATCCAAAAGCCGAGCATTTATTAATTTTTACCTCAACCTATGGTTTGGGTGATGCTCCGTCAAATGCTGATAAGTTCGAATCCCTTTTGATTAAAAACAGTCAACAGCAAAAAATCAACTACACCGTAATTGGTTTTGGTTCCAAATCATATCCGGATTTTTGCGGTTATGCCAAACAAATTGATTTATTGCTCGGGAATCAGGATTGGGCACACCGCTTCATTGATTTGCAGACAGTAAACGACAAATCGGCCGAAGAATTTGTCGAATGGGTAAAGCAATGGAATCACAAAACAGGATTCCAATTGGCCACTACTCCATCTTTGTACAATCATGTCCCGAAGAATTTAGAAAAATTAATGGTATTGGAAAAAACAGTAATTTCCGAAAGTGAACAAACCTTTATTCTTACATTGCGCGCCGGAATGCGAAGCAAATTTACCTCTGGAGACTTATTGGCTATTTATCCCGCCAATGACAATCGAGAGCGTTTGTACTCCATCGGAAACAGCAAAGGAAACATTCAATTGGCGATAAAATTGCATCCTTCCGGTTTGGGCTCCGGATTTTTATATAATGCAAAAGCGGGTGATATCATCAAAGCCAGAATAATTCCTAACCATGCTTTTCATTTTCCTAAAAAAGCCAAAAAAATCGCCCTCATTTCAAACGGAACTGGAATTGCGCCTTTTCTGGGAATGGTAGAACAAAACAAGAAAAAAGCCGAAATCCATTTATATAGTGGCTTCCGCCAAAAAACCGAAATCACTTCCCGTTATGAAGCATTTGCATCCGAAATGATTCAAAAACAACAACTAAGGAACATCAATTTGGCATTTTCCCGTGAGCAGGATCATCATTATGTAATGGATTTAATCAAAAGAGACGAAGATTTTTTTGCTGATTTATTGGCCAACGGAGGGACGATAATGATTTGCGGAGCACTAAAAATGCAATTTGATGTCGAAAATATCCTTGACGCAATTTGTTTGGCAAAAAATAACACGACGCTTTCCAATTATATAAGCAAAGGTCAAATTTTGACAGATTGTTATTAATTTTTGGAGCAGAAAGATAGGGTGTTTTTAAAAGCATGGTTCCCGCTCTTCGCTACAATCTTGTGGGCTGAACCCCAGCCCACAAGGATTTCCACTGCGATCGGGGCTAAAGACGGGTAGTATTGATTTTTTGGAATTACAGGTTTTTATATAATATTGTCAATCTGATTTAGGAAGACGAAAGCGAATTGACTAAGCAATCTCATAACGTATTCTCCGTTAAGTTTTTCATTTCGAGGAACGAGGAATCACATAACATGATAAGCGAGTGGGACTCCTCGTTCCTCGGAATGACAAAACAAAAGCAAGACACAAAATCATTATGAAAAAAAAATACTTTATAGCAATATTATCAGTCCTTTTTCTAACCCAAACAAGCAATAGTCAAGTCCTTCGAAAAAGAAACACTATGCTAATGGGCGGACGTTTTGACATTACAATTGTTGCCAAAGATTCGCTTTCTGCTGAACAAAATATTGATGAAGTTATCGCCGAAATCAGCCGAATAGAATTTTTAATTTCCGACTGGAAGCCTACTTCACAAGTTTCACAAGTAAATCAAAATGCCGGAGTTCAGCCCGTGAAAGTTGACAAGGAAGTTTTTGAATTAACCCAAAGAGCCATTCATTTCTCGGAACTAACCAACGGAGGTTTTGATATCAGCTTTGCTGCCATGGACAAAATCTGGAAATTCGACGGATCAATGACCGAAATGCCTTCGGCGGAAGCCATAAAAAAATCGGTAGAAAAAGTAGGCTACAAAAACATTATTCTGGATAGCGTAAATTCAACCATTTTCCTAAAACTAAAAGGCATGAAAATAGGTTTCGGAGCATTGGGAGAAGGATATGCAACGAACAAATGCAAAGAAATCATGCTTGCCAAAGGAATCAAGGCCGGAATTGTAAACGGTACTGGCGACATGAGCACTTGGGGAAAACAGCCCAACGGAAAACCTTGGAAAATAGGCATTACCAATCCTTTCCATCCAGATGACTTATTAGGTGCAATTCCGCTCACACAAGGCGCAGTTACGACTTCTGGCTCCTATGAAAAATTTGTTGTCTTTAATGGAAAGCGATATTCCCACATTATAAATCCATCAACTGGCTATCCAGTTACTGGTCTTTGCAGTGTTACTGTTGTAGGCCCTAATGCCGAAACCGCCAATGGATTGAGTACTTCCCTGATGATTTTAGGAAAAACCGCAGGATTACTTTTGCTTGAAAAATTTCCTGATTACAGTTGTCTGATGATTACAGATGAAGGGAAAGTAGTGAAATCGAAAAACTTCCGAATCAAAAAAATCAAAGTTAAACTTTAGTTTTTTTGGATACAAATTTGCTTCACCAGCCGCTATAGATCGTGCCGAAATGCTGGGAGTGTTTGTTTGTTTTTTGGAAAAAGTAAAACATCATTTTTTTTAAACCAACAAAAAAAATGTATTAACCTCCCCTTTATAGGTTGTTATTATTGTTTTTTCAAAATCAAAAAACAGCAATTTATTAACTATTTAAAACTCAAATAAATAAAAAACACACCTAAAAAATCCTTAAAAATTGATTTACAGATAGTTAAAAGCTTACAAAAATATTATTAATATTTAGTCTAAATAAGTTGTAATATCAAAAATGAGGTTTTATATTTGCAGTGTTATTTTTAATTATTCCAAATAAACAACATGAAATATATTTTACTCCCACTATCGTTTTTTGTATTCTGCTTAAGTAGTCAAGCACAAGATCTGGCAAGTAACACGAACAGTTCAAAAGACAACGACCTTTATTATTTCAAGTCGGATTCCATTAAGTCAGCTAATGATACTGTTAAGAAAAGAAAAGGACACGAATTAAAAGAAGTCATAGTAAACGGAAATAAGCACCAAAAACCAGTTACCGCTTTACGTTCTGGATTAAAACCAATGGATACACCACAAAGTGTACAGGTAATTGGGGCTGAAATAATTGAACAGCAACAAGCTATTCGTTTGAGTGATGTTATTAAAAATGCAAATGGTGTATATGTAGGATCTGCTCGTGGTGGTGCCAATGAAGCAATGTGGTCTAGAGGATATTCAATGGATGCCAACAATATGTTCAAAAACGGTTTCCGCTATAATGGAGGTTCCATTCCAGATGTTGCGTCATTAGAAAAAGTAGAATTCCTAAAAGGTGGTTCAGCCTTATTATATGGAAATGTTGCTCCAGGTGGTATATTGAATTTGGTTACCAAAACACCTAAATTTACCGAAGGAGGACAATTAACAATGCAAATGGGAAGCTATGGTTTTTATAAACCGTCTATTGATTTTTATGGGCCAATAAACAAATCCATAGCATATAGATTCAATGCTTCTTACGAAAATTCAGAAAGTTTTAGAGATTTTGTAAAAAATGATCGTATTTACCTTAACCCTTCTTTCTTGTTTAAAATTTCAGATAAAACTCAAATTACGGCACAAGGAGATTATTTAAGTGCCGACTGGGTTCCTGATTTTGGTACTGGAATTGTCAATGGTACAAAAGAGATTTTGGATATTCCACGTAATATGTATTTTGGAGCTCTTTGGTCAACAGGAAACACAAAATCATCAAGCGCTTCGGTTTTTGTAAATCATGACTTTAATGACGACTGGAAATTAGGATTTAACACTTCTTATCAATCCTACCACAGAACTCAAAAATCTACTGCACAGATGAGTACAGTTGAAGCTAATGGTAATTGGAAACGAGGATTAACTCAAGCGGATGCTGCCGAAAACATATTTGCAGATCAATTAAGCTTACAAGGAACTTTTAACACAGGAAGCATCAAACACCAAATATTCACAGGACTTGACTATGAAAACTCTTCGGCCCCAAGTTATACTTTTGTTTTTTATGACGACAAATATATAACCCAAACTACCGAAGCTAAACCTATAAATCTTTTCAACTACGATTACAGTAAAGAAAGTTTAAATCCTCCATATTCTACGAGATCAACACAATTAGCTACTACTGATACACAACGTTTTGGAGCATTTGCCCAAGATTTGATTTCGGTAAATAAATATATCAAAGTTTTAGCAGGATTACGCTGGTCTTGGCAAGAAGCTGAAGTTACAACTGCCGTAGAAAAACTGAAACCATCAGACGATAAAAAATCTAATACCATAACTACTCCTCTGGAAGATGCAATCCCTACAACAGCAGACAAAGTATTTAATAGAGCTTTTTCTCCAAAAGGAGGATTGGTAATTCAACCGAACAAAGATTTATCTTTATTTGCCAGTTATTCCAATTCATTTTCTCCAAATACAGGAACTACTGTTAATTTGCAACCATTAGACCCATCTATCATAGATCAATACGAAGCGGGTATTAAAACAGATTTTTGGAATGGCCTTTTGAGTACCAATATAACCGTATACCAAATTGAAAACAATAACCTGGCTCAAACAGCCCAATTCCAAGCTGACGGAGTTACTGAAAATGTAAACAGCAATTTAAAGGAGTTAGTTGGTGCTACCAAAGGGCAAGGAGTCGAAGTAGATGTTACGGCTAGACCTCTTGACGGTTTAAATATTAATGCTGGATATAGCTTTAATGAGACCAAAGTTTCTAAATCTTCTGGTACACATGGCAGCCTTGTTGTAGGAGACGTTCTTGCCAGAACACCTAAACATACTGCTAACTTAAGCTTTTTCTATAAATTACCTAGTGGTGTATTAAAAGGAATGTCTTTTGGGGCTATCGCAAACTATATTGGAGACAGAACGGGTGGTTGGAATGATGACTATCAATGGGCACTTAACACAAGTACTCCTGATCCAAATGACTACACTGTAACCATCAGAGATCGTGATATTCCGTTAGAAGGATACACAACAGTGGATTTTTCTGCGGGTTATGATTGGAAAAAAATCTCAATACTTTGTAAATTATCAAACATCACAAATGAGTTGAATTATACAGTTCACGAAAATTACAGCGTGAACCCAATCGCTCCTCGTCAAGTAATGGTAAGTTTGAAATACAAATTATAATACTGTTAGTTAATACGCTTTTTTATTTTTTTTCCAAAACTTTTTCTGTCCATTTCATCTTTTTGAAATACAGAAAAAGTTTTTGGTTTTAATAATAAAAAGTACCTTTACAGGATATATCAAAAACTACAAACCCACCATTAATATCAAATAAAATATGCCATCTCCAGTTTCAGAATGCCTGTATTGCCAAAACAACGACACCTTAAATCAATTAATGATTAAAATAGGTGATTTAAAAGTATCACAGCTTTTCCTTTTTAAAGAACAATCGTATTCCGGCAGATGCAATGTTGTTTACAAAGATCACGGAGTAGAACTTTATGAATTAAGTGATGAACAACGTAATTTGTTTTTTGAAGATGTTGCGACAGTTGGAAGAGCAATAGCCAAAGCTTTTAATCCCGACAAAATAAACTATGGTGCCTATAGTGATACGCTTTCACATTTGCACATGCACATCGTTCCTAAATACAAAGACGGTTATGGTTTTGGAAGTGTTTTCGAAATGAATCCACAGAAAACTTATCTTTCTGACGCTGAATATTCCGAAGTAATCGAAAAGATTAAAGCGAATTTGTAAAAACAAAAAAGTCCCACTTCAAATGAAATGGGACTTTTTTATAAAATTATACCTGAAAAGTCTCTATTATTTTGTGATATTCAACAACAAAGACCTAACAGGTTTTAAAAAGCTGTTAGGTCTCTAATACTAAGTTTTATTATTTTACTTCAACCCAGCCAAACTCTGCTCAATCGTAGCAATTTTCGCTAAAGCATCTGCTTCTTTTTTACGCTCGTTTTCAATGATTTCAGGTTTTGCATTGGCTACAAATTTTTCGTTTGACAGCTTTATCTGTACCGATTTCAAGAAACCTTTAATGTAATTTAACTCTTCGGTCAATTTAGCAATTTCAGCTTCAACATCGATGTTTCCTGTAATTGGAATGAAATATTCATTCGATTTTACACGGAAAGACAACGCACCGTCCACTTTGTCAGAAACATATTCTAACGAAGTAATATTTCCTAATTTGGCTACAACCGAATCAAAATAAATGGAAGCTTTGTCATTATTAACGACTTTCAATTCAATTGTATCTTTAAACGGGATATTCTTGTCTTTACGAATCGTTCTAATACCAGAAATCACTTCAATTGAATTTTCAAAATCAGTAATTAATTTGGCATCAAACGGTTTTAACTCTGGCCAAGTCGAAACGATTAACGCTTCTTCTGGCGTTCTTTCTGCAATGTGTTGCCAAATTTCTTCCGTCAAAAATGGCATAAATGGGTGCAATAATTTCAGATTACTTTCCAGCATTTCAATCGCTTTCGCAAAAGTTACGCTGTCAATTGGCTGTTGGTATGCTGGTTTAATCATTTCCAAGAACCAAGAACAGAAATCGTCCCATACTAATTTGTAAATCCCCATTAAAGCATCCGAAATTCTGTATTTTTCGAAATTGTCCTCGATTTCCAAAAGTGTTTGTTGCAATTTGGCTTCGTACCATTCAATCGCTACTTTTGAAGATTCCGGCTGTGGAATTGTTTCCGAAACTTCCCACCCTTTAATCAGTTTGAAAGCATTCCAGATTTTATTAGTAAAACCTTTTCCTTGGTTACACAATTCCTCATCAAACATAATATCATTCCCTGCAGAAGCACTCAAAAGCAATCCCACACGAACTCCATCGGCACCAAACTTTTCAATTAATTCCAATGGCTCTGGAGAATTCCCCAAAGATTTAGACATTTTACGTCTTTGTTTGTCACGAACCAATCCAGTTAAATACACATTTGAAAATGGTTTTTCTCCCGCATATTCATACCCTGCAATAATCATTCTCGCCACCCAGAAAAACAAAATGTCCGGACCTGTTACCAAATCATTCGTTGGATAATAATATTTGAAATCCTCGTTTTCTGGATCCATAATCCCACCAAAAACAGACATTGGCCACAACCATGAAGAAAACCAAGTATCTAGTGCATCGGCATCTTGTTTTAAATCGTTTGCGGTTAATTGTTTATTGTTTGTAGCTTCTTGAGCTAATTTCAACGCTTCATCGATATTTTCAGCAACTACGAAATCTTCTTTTCCATCACCATAATAATAAGCCGGAATTTGTTGTCCCCACCATAATTGACGTGAAATATTCCAGTCCCGGATATTATTTAACCAATGCGCGTATGTATTGTCAAAACGTTTTGGGTGCAATTTAATATCACCATCCACCAAAACTGATTGAATAGCTGGTTTTACCAAATCTTCCATTTTCAAGAACCATTGATCAGATAATCTTGGCTCAATAACGGCTTTAGTTCTTTCGGAAGTTCCCACTTTATTCAAATGGATTTCAGTTTTAGCCAAAGCGCCACTTTCCTCTAATTCTTTTGCAATTTCAGTACGAACCACAAAACGATCTTTTCCTTGGTAATGCAATCCAAAACTATTTAAACTTGCATCTTCATTGAAAATATCAATGATTTCCAAATTGTGTTTTTCTCCTAATGCTTTATCATTCACATCGTGAGCAGGCGTTACCTTCAAACAACCTGTTCCAAACTCAACATCTACATATTCATCTTCAATAATCGGAATCACGCGACCACAAATTGGCACAATGGCGCTTTTTCCTTTCAAATGAGCAAACCGCTCATCATTTGGATTGATACAAATGGCTGTATCTCCAAAAATTGTTTCCGGACGAGTTGTTGCAACAGTCAGAAAATCTTCTGAACCTTCAATTTTATATTTTAGGAAAAATAATTTCCCTTGTTGTTCTTCATAAATAACTTCTTCGTCAGACAAAGTGGTTTTCGCTTCCGGATCCCAGTTTACCATTCGGTAACCGCGATAAATCAAGCCTTTGTTATATAAATCAACAAAAGAACGAATTACAGAAGCCGACATATCTGGATCCATTGTAAACTTGGTTCTGTCCCAATCACAAGAACAACCCAATTGTTTCAATTGTTCCAGAATGGTTCCGCCGTATTTATCTGTCCAATCGTACGCGTGTTTCAAAAACTCTTCACGGGTTAAATCCGATTTATTAATTCCTTCCGATTTTAATTTGGCAACCACTTTTGCTTCAGTAGCAATAGAAGCATGATCCGTTCCAGGAACCCAACAAGCGTTAAAACCTTTCAAACGAGCACGACGAATCAATACGTCCTGAATAGTATTGTTGAGCATGTGTCCCATGTGTAAAACTCCAGTCACATTCGGTGGCGGAATTACAATAGAATAAGGCGTTCTATGGTCTGGCTCCGAATGAAAATAATTATTCTTCATCCAGTAATCATACCATTTATTTTCAATGGTTTTAGCGTCAAATTGTGCGGGAATTGTCATAAAAAAGCAACTGTTAAAACCAAAATTAAACTTTGGTTTGATTTTTGATGTTTATATAAAGGACAAAAGTAAATAATTAAGCACAGTATAAAAAGCGAAATAAAAAATTGTGCATTAATTAAAAGGTAGTACATTTACTATACCTACTAATAAAACCCAAAGAAAAATGAAAATTATTAAATCTTTTATAATATTGCTATTTTTTAGCCACATGAGCTTTGCACAAAGCGGACCGAAGATTGATGTACAGCAATCCGACAATACTCTTGATTATGGAAAAGTAAATAAATCCTCCGATAATGGGATTCGAAACTTTACATTTATCAATTCTGGTGATGCTCCATTAAACATAACGGGTATACAATCGACTGCCAGTTTTACCATATTATACAAACCCAGCCAATCAATTGCGCCAGGGAAATCAGATAAAATTGAAATAAAGTACAATATGGTTCCCGGTCCAATTCGTAAAACTATCACACTGGAAACCAATGCTACAAATTATGAAGGTGGTCGCGTTCCTCTAAAAATCAAGGGAGAAGTAATTGCAAACTAAAAAAAAAAGGGCTTTTAAAAAGCTCTTTTTTTTTTTTTAGTTCTTTAGATCATCAATTAACTGAAAATCTAATTTTATAATTGCTCCATTCCTATTTATTTCCAAGTAAATCATTTTATCCTCTTCGGATTTAAACAGTTCGTTTAATTTCCCCAATGAATAGCGATAAGCAGGTGATTTATTTACTGATACAATTACATCGCCAACGCGCAAACCACATTTTGCAGCAGCCGATTTCTTCCTGATATTGGCAATCTCATAAATCGGTTTGAGTACAAATTTATATTTAAAATCATTGGCAGTATTATTTCCTTCCCTATCAAATGTAATTGTGCCAGGCATAGGAACAGTTTCCATTTTAACAGTTTCCTTTATCCATTGTATTCCATTGTGCTTTATTTCAATACCACTTTTATTATAGGTAAACGGTTCATTAAATCTGGAGTTTTTCCTTAAATAAAGCTGTGCGTTTTTATAATCAAAAACTACTGAAAATCTTTTTAGGATTTCTCCCCCTACTGATCCAATTCGGTCTTTAACCATCCGTACATTTTTTATGGAACTCGAATCTGGGAAAGCAACAATTGGTAATCTAAAATTGTATCTGTCAAATGAAAAATTAGAAATCCTCGCCCTCTTTCCTTCAATATCGCCACTAAACCCTTTTCCTAAAAAATCATCAAAATTTTTAGATGGTACCTTGATTTTATCTGATAAATTTTGAAAAAGCCAAACAGAATCGCTATTTCCTGTATCAATCAACAATTTTACAGGTATTTCCGATTCGTTAATATCAACAGTAGCGACAATATAAGGTTTAAACTTCTCTATTGTAATTGCCGTTTTAACAAATTTCTTTTCGATCCTTTTGCGGTTCTCATCATTATCCTTATAAAAAATTAATTTTTTGTTGGCATAATCGATACGGACTAAATTCTCCTTGAAAAATTGATATCCAATAATACCATTTACGGGAATACCAATTTGTGAAGAAAGATTAAAACTTTGATCCAGAATAACATAGATAAGCTGATGGTTTTTTTTTGCTCCATCCAATTCCAAAATATTGTTTGTGGTTTTTAAACCTTCAATAGCTTCTTCGCTGCCTAAACCCCTCAAACTTATTTTTTCGGAATTATAAAAATTGACTTCTGGATTATCTTCCAAACTAAAAAGGATAGTTTCCTCTACACCTGTATCCAAAAGGAAGTTTACTTCGACTCCATTTACTTTTATGGGAATAAAAACTAAATTATTTATTAAGACTATTGGTACTGTAACTTTTTCTACTCCGCTATCAAACACAAAACCCTCCTGTGCAAAAACAGGCATTATTGTTATTAATAAAAGAAAAAATATACATTTTTTTCTCATTTAGTTACATTTCTATAATAATACCCAATTATACAATAATAATAAACTAAAAACAACAAAATAGGCATATTGTTTACGGTCTTTTTGGAAAATAAATTGCAAATTTGCACCTCAAATTTATAATCATGCCTGAAATTTCAATCAGAGGCCGAAGAATGCCAGAATCGCCAATTCGTAAATTGGCTCCTTATGCTGATATAGCTAAAAAAAAGGGACATAAAGTTTATCATTTAAACATTGGACAACCCGATATAAAAAGCCCGGAAATAGCCATCAATGCGATTAAGAACATAGATTTAACCATTATCGAATATGGTCCTTCGGCGGGATACGAAAGCTATAGAAAAAAACTGGCCCAATTTTATACCAAACAAGATGTAAAAGTAGGTTATGAAGATATAATGATTACCACAGGTGGTTCCGAAGCACTTTTGTTTGCTCTTGGAAGCATCATGGATCCAGGAGATGAAGTCATTATTCCTGAGCCTTTTTATGCTAATTACAGTGCTTTCTCGGAAGAATCAAGTGCGAAAGTGGTGCCTGTAATCTCGAATATCGAAAGCGGATTCACATTACCGACAATTGAAGAGTTTGAAAAAGCGATTACTCCAAAATCAAAAGCCATTTTGATCTGTAATCCAAATAATCCAACTGGTTATTTATATTCGGAATCTGAAATTAAGCAGCTTGGAGAATTGGTTAAAAAACATGATTTGTTTTTGATTGCTGACGAAGTTTATCGTGAATTTATTTATGACGAAAGAGATCACCATTTTTCGGTAATGAATCTAAAAGGAATCGAACAAAATGTTATTATGATTGATTCGGTTTCCAAAAGATACAGTATGTGTGGCGCACGTATTGGCTGTATGGTTACTAAAAACAGAGAAGTTATAGCTGCTGCAATGAAATTTGCGCAAGCTCGTTTATGTCCGCCGACAATCGAGCAGATTGCCTGCGAAGCTGCAATTGATACACCACAAAGTTATTTTGACGAAGTAATTGTTGAATACAAGGAGCGAAGAGATATTTTAATCAGTGAATTGAATAAAATAGACGGAGTAATCGTGAAGACTCCGAAAGCTTCTTTCTACTGTATTGCTCAGTTGCCTATAGACAATGCTGACAATTTTGCGCAATGGCTTTTGGAAGAATATGAACTGAATGGTGAAACGGTAATGATCGCTCCTGCTGCAGGATTTTATTCGACTCCCGGAGTAGGCTTGAATCAAGTTCGTATTGCGTATGTTTTGAAAAAAGAAGATTTAATTAATGCTGTTCGAATTTTGAAAGAAGCGATTTCTGTTTATAATTCGAAATAAAAAAACATTTATTATAAATATCAAAAAGCAATATCACTCAAAAGGATATTGCTTTTTTGTTTATACCGAAACTGGTTTTACCGCAAATTCTCTAATTTTTATACACGCTATTGGGACGTAAAAACTTCAGAGATAGATTTCTAAAGTTCTCTTTTTAGCAGAGACCTAACAGATTTCAAAAGCCTCTTATGCTTAATAGCAGTCTCTTAACATCAAGTTTTGTGTTTCTTATAAAGCCAAAATATTGATCTTTAGCCCCGATTGAAGTGGAAATCCTTTTGTGCCGGGGTTCGGCACAAAAGATTGTAACGGAAAGCGGGAACAATGTTTCTAAAAATGCAGCATGTTTCTGCTCCAAAAAATAATAATTGAACCCCTTATTTTGGTATAATTAAAGCCAAAACGATAGAAAATGTTTCCTTTTTATTAATTATCTTTACCCCCTAAAAATAGACAATCATAATAACAGTACCTTTTAATGATAAACAACGAAGAATTTCAAGACGAAATAGGAAACAATCATATTAGTACAAATGCTAAAAACCCTGTAAGAGACGATGCTTTTGCGATTACAGATGACGAAAAGATTGAAAAAATAAAAAAAGACGTCGAAAACATCCTTTTGACGCTGGGAATGGATTTAACGGACGACAGCCTTAAAGGAACTCCGAATCGTGTTGCCAAAATGTTTGTAAAAGAAATTTTTGGAGGATTGAATCCTGATAAAAAACCAAAAGCTTCCACTTTTGAGAACAATTACAAATACGGCGAAATGTTGGTTGAAAAAAACATTACGCTTTACTCTACCTGCGAACATCATTTATTACCAATTATCGGAAGAGCTCATGTGGCTTACATTTCGAGCGGAAGGGTTATTGGCCTTTCAAAAATGAACCGTATCGTTGAGCATTATGCAAAAAGACCTCAAGTTCAGGAACGTTTGACAATGCAGATTGTTCAAGAGCTTCAGCAAGCTCTCGGGACGGAAGATGTTGCCTGCGTTATTGACGCCAAACACCTTTGCGTGAATTCCAGAGGAATCAAAGATATCGAAAGCAGTACGGTAACTTCTGAATTTGGTGGAAAATTCAAAGATCCACAAACTAGAAGAGAGTTTTTGGATTACATTAAACTAGACACTAAATTTTAAATTAATGTTTAATCGTTGATTTGTTTAATTGTTAAATCGGATTAAATATGTATATTTTTTCATTCGAGAAACTTGAAGTTTGGCAAAATTCCAGAGAATTTGTTTCAGCAATCTACAAACTGACAGTTAATTTCCCATCCAGTGAAATTTATGGCATTACATCTCAAATAAAAAGAAGTTCATCATCTATTGCAACAAACATAGCCGAAGGAACTTCCAGAAACACAAATAAAGATAAAGCACATTTTCTAACTATTTCATATTCATCGGCAACAGAGACATTAAATCATTTAATTATTTCTAAAGACCTTGATTATATAATTAAACAAGAATATTTACTTGACAAAGAAAAACTGGAAAAAATATGCAACCAAATCAATAGCTTAAAAAAACATTATCTTTCACAAGCATAAAAAGTTTAATCGTTGATCAGTATAATCGGTAATCCGGTAAACAATTCAACGAGTAAACGATTAAACAATAAACGAATAAACTAATGGCACTCTATAAAAGTCAAACCTTAAAAATATACAATTCTCTTTCGGGAGAAAAAGAAACATTTACGCCAATCAACGAAGGAAATGTGGGTATGTATGTATGTGGACCAACGGTTTACAGCAATGTGCATCTTGGAAACGTGAGAACTTTTATGTCATTTGATGTAATCTTTAGATACTTACAGCATTTGGATTATAAAGTGCGTTATGTTCGAAATATTACCGATGTTGGTCATATTGTGGATGATGTGGATGAAGGCGAAGATAAAATTGCCAAAAAAGCGCGTTTGGAACAATTGGAACCGATGGAAGTCGTACAACGTTATACTGTAGATTTTCATGATATCTTAAATGCTTTTAATTTTTTGCCTCCAAGCATTGAACCAACTGCAACGGGACATATTATCGAACAGATTGAAATCATAAAAACCATAATTGACAAAGGAATTGGTTATGTTGCCAATGGTTCGGTTTATTTTGATGTGGTTAAATTCAATGAAACTAATCATTACGGTATATTAAGCGGCCGAAATATTGAAGATATGCTTGCCAATACCCGCGATCTTGACGGGCAATCGGATAAAAGAAATCCACAGGATTTTGCGCTTTGGAAAAAAGCCGAACCACAGCATATTATGCGATGGCCTTCGCCTTGGAGCGATGGTTTTCCAGGCTGGCACTTGGAATGTACGGCGATGAGCACTAAATATCTTGGTAATCATTTTGATATTCATGGTGGCGGAATGGATTTGAAATTCCCCCATCACGAATGTGAAATTGCTCAAAACGAGGCCTGCACAGGTCACACTCCTGTAAATTACTGGATGCATGCCAATATGCTTACCTTGAACGGTAAAAAAATGGCAAAATCTACAGGGAACAATATTTTACCTGGTGAGATTTTGACAGGAGAGAATCAGTTTTTAAGCAAAGCTTTTTCAGCTTCGGTCACACGATTTTTCATGATGCAGGCACATTACAGAAGCATTCTTGATTTCTCTGACGAAGCAATTATTGCTGCCGAAAAAGGATATAAAAGACTGATGGAAGCCATGGATGCGTTGAAAGGAATTTCGGCATCATCAACTAGCTCTTTGGATATTGCCAGTTGGAAACAATTGTGCTATGATGCCATGAATGACGATTTCAATACACCAATCTTGATTGCGCAATTATTTGAAGGGGTTCGTTTTATTAATTTATTGAAAGACGAAAAAGAAACTTTAAATGCTGCTGATTTGCAATTATTCACAAAGACAACACAGGCTTTCGTGTTTAACGTTTTGGGATTGGAAGAAGAAAAAACTAACGGTACTACCGATAAACTAGAAGGTGTCGTGAACATGCTTATCGGCATGCGTAAACAGGCAAGAGACAATAAAGATTTTGCTTTATCCGATCAAATTCGTGACCAATTAATCGCCTTGGGCATTCAGCTGAAAGACGGAAAAGAGGGAACTACTTTTAGTATTCAGTAAACAGAAAACAATATTCAGATTACTGAGAGCAAATTGGTTTACATTTAGAATCCAGATAACAATATCTCAAATGTTTTCAAAAATAATAGTTTATCCCTTTATTTTGCTCGTGAGGTTTTATCAGGGAGCCATCTCCCCTTTTACTCCCGCGACCTGTCGATTTGAACCAACATGTTCAAGTTACATGATTGAGGCTTTGCAAATTCACGGATTGTTTTATGGTGGATATTTGGGAATTAAAAGAATTTTAAGATGTCATCCTTGGGGAGGAAAAGGATATGACCCTGTACCAAACTCTCCAAAGGAGAAGGAATGCGGTCACAACCATTAAAACGAAAAATTCTTACCTTTTAGTTAACACAATTGTTCAAATCAAAATAGTATTTTCACAAAAAATAAAATAATAAATGACACACGCTTTAAACATTGTTTGGAATCCTGCTGAAGGTATTGATTTAGGTTTTTTCATTATCCGCTTTTACAGTTTGATGTTTGTTATTGCCTTTGGATTAGGGTGGTACATCATGAAACATATTTTTGACAGAGAAAACATTGCCATTGACAAATTGGATTCCTTATTTGTGTGGACTGTTTTAGCCACTTTAGTAGGTGCTCGTTTGGGACATGTTTTCTTTTATGACTGGGAATATTACCGAAACAATCTAGCCGAAATCATATTACCTTTTCGTTTTAATCCAAAATTTGAATTCACAGGATATCAAGGTTTAGCAAGTCACGGAGCCACTATTTCAATTATTGCTGCGATGTATTTTTTCAGTAAAAAAGTACTTCACAAACCTGTTTTATGGATATTGGACAGAGTGGTTATCCCTTGTGCAAGTGGTGCGATTTTTGTGAGATTGGGAAATTTTTTCAATTCAGAAATTGTAGGTAAAGAAACTACATCCGCATTTGGAATTCGTTTTGTAAGAGATCATTTTACACCTAGAGAAGCTGTAAACGCAACACAACTTCCTACTCCAAAAGAAGCCTACAATGCTATTGCAACCAACCCTCAATATTCTAATTTACTTGATCAAGTTCCTGCCAAACATCCTGCTCAGTTATATGAAGCCTTTTGTTACGTTTTTGTGTTTGCAGTTCTGTTTTTTCTTTATTGGAAAACAGACGCCAGAAAAAAATCAGGATTTTTATTCGGTTTGTTCTTAGTACTTTTATTCACAGTACGTATAATTGTCGAATCGGTAAAAGAGAGCCAAGGAGGCTTTGAAAGCGACTTAGGTAACATATTGTCAACTGGACAATGGCTGAGCATTCCATTTATACTTGTGGGATTGTATTTTGTTTTTACTGCTAAAAAAACTAATGAAATATAAAATTTCAATAATAAAAAACAGGCTGTGCAAAATGAACTGCCCCCAAAAAGTTAGACACTGTTTGGAGGCAGTTTATATTTAGGGACGACTTGATTTTTCTAATTCAAAAACACTTGGGTCAAATGATTTTCATAAATTTCCAAATCATTTAATACATTGGCATTTTTCTCTATATCATGAAAATGTATACCCTCCAAAGGTTTCATTCCTATAAAAGCATTCATTCGGTGGAAACCAAATAACGGTCCATTATCAACGCTAGTTTGTCCGAAAAACTCGCCTGGAAGCGTAAAGGCTTCTTTGGGTGCATTCCAAGAAGTGGTTACCATGTATTTCCTACCGTGCAGCATTCCTCCTGTCCCATAATTGATAGCGGGATTTTTAGAAGATCGGCCATCACTTTTATATATTCCCTTATCATGCCCTTCGGTGAAAACCACATCAATGTATTTCTTGAAAGCATAAGGCAATTGGAACCACCAAATTGGCGTATGATAGATAACTACATCAGCCCAAACAAACTTTTCCACCTCCTGAGCCGGATCGTATTCATCGTTTATATCAGTACTTATCACCTCAAAATTTTTATTATTCAGAAAAAATTCTGCCGTAGCATTTGCAATAGTCTGATTAAATCTCCCTCCTGAATGACCGAACTTCTGTCCACCATTAATTATAAATATTTTTTTCATTTTATGTCTTGTTGAATTTGATAGGACAAATTTACACCCTAATAAACTATTATTAAAATAACATAATTCATACATTTGTATCATAATTATAATGCATTATCAAAATGGTAAATCTAGAATGGTATCGAACTTTTAAATACGTTTACAAAACTGGAACACTAACTGGTGCAGCCGAAGCATTGTTTATTTCACAGCCTGGAGTCAGTTTGCATTTAAGTTCCTTAGAAAGTTATGTTGGCTATAAATTATTCGACAGAGCCAACAGGAAAATGATTCCGACTGAAAGAGGCAAAGTCCTCTATAATTTTATAAACGGTGCAATAGAAAAACTGGAAGAAGCAGAAAAAAACTTTCAGCGAAGTACCGAGAAGGATACACCTACGATTAGTATTGGAATGTGTTTTGAAACTTTTCAAATTACTTTAGAACCTTATTTATCCACTTTTTCATTTAACGTGATCATTCAATTTGGTGAATATCCTGAAATGATTGAAAATCTGGACAAAGGAATTTTGGATTTGATTATTACACCACAAATGATTGTCAAGAACACTATCGATTATCAAGCTTTCTCTTCGGAAACCATTGTCCTTATAGGCGGCAACAAAACAAATTCAGATATCTTCGATACGTTAAAAAAACAAAATGACCTAGAAGCTATGGAAAACTGGCTCAAACAACAAAGATGGTACGGAACGACTGGAGACATGGAGCATTTAAGACGATTCTGGCAGCTCAATTTCAATAAATACGCTGATTTTAGACCAAACTATATTGTTCCCAATTTAAATTCTATCGTGCGCTGTTTAAGCAACAGTAACGGCTTGGCAGTAATTCCAGATTTCTTGTGCAAAACAGAACTAAAAAGTGGTAAAATAAAACTTCTTTGGGAAGGAAAAACTCCTTTACAAAATACACTCTATTTTGCTAACAAGAAGAAAACGATTTACAATGATGAAATAGAACTTATAAAAAACACCTTTATAAAGATTATGTAGACATCAAAAACAATTATATTAGTTCTAAAAAAAAAGGATTCAACTTTCGTTGAATCCTTTTAAATATAAAATTGCTAATTACTACTAGCTTTCTTGATGTTTAGCTTCAACATTATGTTTTTCCTCGCTAGAAATAGTATCAACCAAAACAGGAGTTGCAATAAACAATGAAGAATAAGTACCTACAACAATACCGATCAACATGGCAAAAATAAATCCTCTAATTGATTCGCCACCAAAAACAAACATCGTTAACAATACAATGATCATCATCAATGAAGTATTTAATGTTCTTGACAATGTAGTATTAATGGAAGCATTTACAATTTCTTCAAAAGAACCTTTACGTTTTCCTAAAATAAACTCTCTAATTCTATCGAATACAATTACAGTATCGTTCATTGAGTAACCAATAACGGTAAGAATCGCAGCAATGAAATGTTGATCCATTTCCATGTGGAAAGGCATGAATTTATAACATAAAGAGTAAATACCCAATACAAAGATTACGTCATGCGCAACAGCTGCAATCGCACCTAATGAATACTGCCATTTACGGAAAGAAACCATTAGATATAAGAAAATAACTGCCATTGCACCAAGAACTGCCCAATAAGAGTTCGTTTTAATATCTTCAGAAATAGAAGCTCCTACCTTTGAAGCCTGTAAAACACCCACTTTTTTACCATCATAGGTGTTAGTGAATTTATCATAAGAAACGTTTGGAAAATACTTAGCCAATGCATCATATAATTTTTGATTTACTTCTTCATCTACAGCAACACCATCTTCCTTGATTTTGTATTTAGTTGTAATTTTCAATTGATCGTTATCACCTAAGATTTTCGCTTCAACTGGTGTGCCAAAAGCAGCAGACAATTCATCTGAAACGACAGTTGCATCAATTGGTTTTTCAAATTTCACCTGAAAAGTTCTTCCTCCAACAAAATCAACACCTTCATCTAATCCGTTTACAAAGAAAATAGAAACCAAACTTACAACTACAACAATTGAAGAGAAGATATATGTAAATTTCTTGATTTTAATAAAGTCAAAATGGAAATTAGTAAACCAGTTTTTAGTAATGTTAGTACAGAAAGTTAAATCAGCTTTACCAGCAATATTTCTATCAATAAAAATTCTTGCAATAAAGATTGATGTAAACAATGATGTAACGATACCAATAAGTAATGTCAAGGCAAAACCTTTAATAGGTCCAGTACCAAAAATAAACAAAATTGCTCCAGTTAAAACGTGAGTAACGTTTGCATCAATAATAGAACGCATTGCACCGTGCCATCCATAAGAAGCAATAACCGCCTCTGACAGAGATTTACCTTCACGCAATTCTTCTTTTGCTCTTTCAAATATAATGATGTTGGCATCCACAGCTGTACCTAATGTCAATACGATACCGGCAATACCAGGTAATGTTAACACAAAACCAAAACTTGCCATAATTCCGAATAAGAAAAGTAAGTTTAACAATAACGCAAGATTAGCATACCAACCCGCTTTACCATAATAGAATACCATCCATAAACAAACCAATAAGAATCCTAATACAGAAGAAATTGTCCCTGCATCAATTGCAGCTTGACCCAAAGATGGTCCAACAACTGTAGACTGAATAATATCAGCAGAAGCTGGTAATTTTCCTGCATTTAACACGTTTGCCAAATCTTTGGTTTCAGCGACATCAAAAGAACCTGTGATCTCAGATCTTCCTCCAGCAATTGGTCCACTTGATACACCTGGTGCAGAGTAAACAATATCATCTAAAACAATAGCGATATACCCTTTTTGAGTAAATGCTCTTCCTGTTAATTCTTCCCAAACCTTAGCACCTTGGCTATTCATTTGCATAGATACAGCTGGTTTTCCTAATTGGTCAAAAGTATCTTTGGCATCAGTTACAACACCACCACTCATTGCAGGAACATTGTCTCTATTACCTTTTAAAGCATATAATTCAACTGCTTCAGTCTCTTTTCCTTTATCATCTTTTAAAATAGTTGGCTTGCTCCAAACAAATTTAGCATTACGTTGGTCACCAGCTAATAAAATTCTAATATCTGCTCTCTTGAAATAAGAATTGATTACTGCAGTATCTTTTGGAGAGAAAAGACCAAGAACTGGCCCTCCACCTTGACTAATAATTTTATCAATAATAGGATTCTTTCCTTTTTTAGCAGCAGTAGTATCCTTTGCATCAGTCAATAAAGCACTTAATGAATCTTTTACAGCAACTTTGGTTTCCACTTTAGCAACTTCAGTTTTTTTCAAAGCTTCATTAGCTGCCATGATGAAATTACCAATTTCTTCAACTTTATAAGTTTCCCAAAACTCTAATTGAGCTTTTCCACCTAATAATTTCTTGATTCTATCAACATCTTTTGCACCTGGAAGTTCTACCAAAATCCTTCCTGTTTCTCCTAATTTTTGAATATTTGGTTGTGTAACACCAAATTTGTCGATACGCTCTCTTAGTACTTTATAAGCACTCTCAATAGATTCGTCAACTTTTCTTTTGATTACTTTTTGAACTTGAGCGTCTGACATTTGAAAATCAACCCCTCCTTCACCTTGTAAACTTCTGTTCGCAAAAATATCTGGAGACGCCAATTTTACAGTCCCGTTTGAATTTGCATCAAAAGCTTCAAAAAATTTACTTAAATAGGTCTTATTACCTTCTAAATTTGCAGTTGCATCAGCCAATGATTTATTAAATACCGGATTCTTTGAATTATTTGACAATCCTTTCAAAACATCCTTAACAGAAATTTGAAGAATTACATTTATTCCTCCTTCTAAGTCAAGACCTTTGTTTAATTGCTTGCTTTTTACTTCATTATAAGTAAAATCAGTAAAACCAAGGCTAAATACTTTTACCTTATCAATAGAATCTAAATATTTTAACTCTTTATCAGGGTTATCTCCTGCAAAAGCTTTAGCTTCACTTTTGACGTTATTTGCCACAAAAGTGAAAGAAAGTTGGTAAATACTTACCAATGCAAATAGAATTGCGAAAAATTTAATAAGTCCTTTATTCTGCATTATTACTAAAAATTAATTATTTTTTATTTATTATTTTTTGTTTTAAACCCTATAAAATAAGCCATTACGTCATTTTTGAAAAACAAAAAAGAAGTGCACGATTTATATCATTTTTTTTAAACCGAGCAAATATATAATTAACGGAAAGATTAACCAATTAATTTATTAATTAAAATTAAAAAAAAGACTGCAAAATTGCAGTCTTCTTTTTTTCCTATGAGAATTATTATACTAAAACCGATTTCAAATTAGCATTCATGTTTCTTACAGCATCTGCACTTTTTGCAAAAGCAGCTTTTTCAGTATCATTCAATGCAATATCAACAATTTGCTCCACTCCATTCTTACCAATAATACAAGGCACTCCGATACAAATATCATTTTGCCCATACTCCCCTTCTACAAATACGGAGCATGCAATCATTTTCTTTTGATCATTCAAAATACTATCTACCAAATAAGCAACAGAAGCACCAGGCGCATACCATGCCGATGTTCCTAATAAACCAGTAAGTGTTGCTCCACCAACCATAGTGGCTGCCGCAACTTTATCTAACTCTTCTTGAGACAAAAACTGAGATACCGGAATACCATTATAAGAAGCCAATCTTGTTAAGGGAATCATTGTAGTGTCGCCATGTCCGCCAATAACCATTGCAGAAATATCATTTGAAGGTTTATCCAACGCTTTAGACAAATAATATCTAAAACGGGAGCTATCCAATGCTCCGCCCATACCGATTATTCTGTTTTTTGGCAATCCAGTAGATTTCAATGTCAAATAAGTCATTGTATCCATTGGATTAGATACAACTATAACAATACAATTTGGCGAATGAACCAAAACATTCTCTGCAACTGTTTTAACAATTCCTGCGTTAATTCCGATTAATTCCTCTCTGGTCATTCCCGGTTTTCTAGGAATTCCCGAAGTGATAACAACTACATCACTGTTTGCCGTTTTAGAATAATCATTGGTAACCCCAGAAACATTGGTATTAAAACCAGTGTTTGTAGCACATTGCATAATATCCATCGCTTTACCTTCGGCAAAACCTTCTCTAATATCCAATAACACTACTTCACTTGCAATTCCTCTATAAGAAATTGAATCTGCACAGGATGCTCCCACATTCCCTGCTCCTACAATGGTAACTTTCATTTTTATTTGTTTTTTTATTAATTTCAAATCAAAAAACGAAAATGCAGCCGATTCTAAAAACTACGCATCAATATTGGCGTAAACTGCATTTTTCTCAATGAACTCTCTCCTTGGTGGCACTTCATCTCCCATCAACATTGAAAAAACCCTATCTGCCTCAGCAAGACTGTCAATATTTACCTGACGTAATGTTCTAAACTCAGGATCCATTGTAGTTTCCCACAATTGCTCTGCGTTCATCTCACCTAGACCTTTATAACGCTGAATGGCTGCACTTCCACCCATTCTGGCATTTGCCTGATCCCGTTGATCGTCTGTCCAAGCATATTCTTTTTTATTTCCTTTCTTAACTAAATATAAAGGTGGTGCAGCAATATATACATGCCCTTCTTCAATCAATTCTTTCATAAAACGGAAAAAGAATGTCAAAATCAAGGTAGAAATATGACTACCATCGACATCGGCATCACACATGATAATTACTTTATGGTAACGTAATTTCGAAATATTCAACGCTTTACTATCCTCTTCAGTTCCAACAGTTACTCCAAGTGCCGTAAAAATATTTCGAATCTCTTCGTTCTCAAAAACCTTGTGATGCATTGCTTTTTCCACGTTCAAGATTTTACCACGCAATGGCAAAATAGCTTGAAAAGCACGGTCACGACCTTGTTTTGCAGTACCACCTGCCGAGTCTCCCTCGACAAGATATACTTCACATTTTGCAGGATCTTGTTCTGAACAATCTGATAATTTCCCTGGTAATCCACCGCCACCCATTACGGTTTTGCGTTGTACCATTTCACGCGCTTTCTTAGCCGCATGACGTGCTTGGGCTGCCAAAATTACTTTTTGAACAATAATACGGGCATCATTTGGATTTTCTTCCAAATAATTCTCAATCATTTCACTCACAGCTTGGCTTACCGGCGAAACAACTTCTCTGTTTCCTAATTTTGTTTTAGTCTGACCTTCAAATTGTGGCTCTGATACTTTCACAGATATAATTGCCGTAAGACCTTCACGGAAATCATCACCTGAGATATCAAACTTCAATTTATCCAGCATTCCAGAAGAATCTGCATATTTCTTCAATGATCTGGTAAGACCAGTTCTAAAACCTTGCAAGTGTGTTCCTCCTTCGTGTGTGTTGATATTATTTACATAAGAAAAAATATTCTCCGAGTAACTTGTATTATAAATCAAGGCTACTTCAACTGGAATTTCCCCTTTTTCGTGATCCATCGAAATTACGTGTGCTATGATTGGCTCACGGTTTCCATCCAAATAACGAATGTATTCTTTTAATCCTTCCGTAGAATGAAATACTTCACCAAGGAAGTTTCCATCCTTATCTTTCTCTCTTTTATCCGTAAACGTAATGGTAATCCCTTTATTCAAAAAAGCCAATTCACGCATACGAGCTGACAAAGTATCATAAGAATACTCCGTTGTTTGCGTAAAAATAGTTGGATCCGGATAGAAAGTAACAATTGTACCTCTTTTAGTAGTTTCTCCGATTTGTTTTACTGGATAAAGCGCTTTTCCTTTTTCATATTCCTGTTCATATATTTTTCCGTCACTACTGTGTACTGTTGCTCTTAAATGATCTGACAATGCATTCACACAAGAAACCCCAACACCATGTAAACCTCCAGAAACTTTATACGAATCCTTATCAAATTTACCTCCTGCACCAATTTTGGTCATTACTACCTCCAATGCAGAAACTCCCTCTTTTTTGTGAATACCAACAGGAATACCACGTCCATTATCCTCGACAGATATCGATCCGTCCTCGTTGATACTAACAGATATCGTATCGCAATGACCTCCCATTGCCTCATCAATAGAGTTATCTACTACTTCATAAACTAAATGATGTAACCCTCTTACACCAACATCTCCAATGTACATCGATGGACGCATTCTCACGTGCTCCATACCTTCTAAAGCCTGGATACTGTCTGCAGAATAATTATCCTTCTTGATTTCTTCGCTCATATAATTTAATCTAAAAAATGTGTTTTTCGTCTAACAGCAAATATATAAAAATGCAATCTATTTAAGCATTTTATTCCAATTATAAGTAGTTAAGTTATTAACATTTGTGAGGTTTTATTCAAAAAAAACAATAAAAAGACAACAACCTTTTACCTAGTAAATCAATTATCGTCAATTACATATATTTATCGTTTTAATACCTTCTTCAAACAATTGAACTAAGCAAAAATCATTATCCCAACACAGCATCATAGGTAATTTAATATCTTGCAAACACAACTCAACACAACAGATCATATATTAGAAATAACATATTTTCGAAAGAGTAAAATCAATCCAATTTGAAAACAATATTCTATATTTGAACGATATCAAGTAAAAACCCAAGATACATTTAAACATCAAATCTTTTTTGGCTTTGTTTTGGCTATCAATTAACAAACAATCGTCTTCTAATTAATGGATTTTTTAAAAAAATATAAATCTCAATTACTATTTCATCTGTATTTGAATATCATCTTTGGTATCTTCATAACTTTTGCATCCTATTACCATCTACCCGTGGTTTCATTTACCGATTCTGGATTTTATTTTATTCATTTCATAGCTTTACAATTTTCATTATTTGGTTTCTTATACTTTTTGAGCATTAACAAATATGTGTTCAAAATATTATTCCCCTTTCTATTTTTACTACTTTCCAGCATTGCCTATTGGGTATATTTTCAAGACGTTACCATATCGCAAAGTGTTATTCAAGCTTCTCTCGAAACAAAAGCTGATATTGTAATTGATTTAATTAGTATTCCCTTGATTATATATCTTTTATTCAGCATAACCACCATAATCCTCACGCTCAAGTACTACAACAAACTACAAAACAATTCCCTTAAATCGCCTTTAACTATTTTGGCTATTTTAGCAATATATAGCTACTCATTTGTAGAAAATTATAGATACGGAACCTTCAACAGAAGACTTCCATATAATGTCGCAGTTTCAGTTCAAGAATATTTCGAACAAAATCCTTTGACTTTAAAACCCATCACCAATGATATTAAAAGCAATCTTGATAATTTAAGCGTTATTTTCATCCTCGGCGAAAGCGTGAGAGCTGATCATTTGCAAATTAACGGCTACACTAAAAAAACCACACCTTTATTAGCAAGTAGAAATGACATTATAAGCTTTCCAAATACCTATACGCCTTTGACCTATACCGCTATCAGTGTTCCTCAAATATTAACCGATGCAACGCTCACTGATGATTATAGCAAGCCGAAATACTCTTTAATTCAAGTTTTAAATCAAGCAAAAATTCAGACCAATTGGATTGGAAATCAAACTCCGGAGAAAAGCTATGAAATTTTCATTAACCAATCGTCTTTTCACCAAATTCTAGACCCGTTTCATTCTGATTTGAGTTTTCAGAAAGAATATGACGAAAAATTACTTCCTATTTTCAGGAAAACTTTCAATCCTGCCATTAATCAGTTTACGACAATCCACATGATAGGGAGCCATTGGTGGTATGAAACTAGATACCCTGAACGTTTCAGAATATTTAAGCCTGTTATTAAAAGTAAGCACACGCCTTCAAATTCTAAAGAAGAAATGATTAATTCATATGACAATACTATAGTTTATTTGGATTATTTCATTAACGAAACAATTAAAGAGATCGAAAAGACAAATTCAAATACCATACTGATTTACTTGTCAGATCACGGTGAAATACTTGGTGAAAACAACTTGTGGTTACATGCACAAAAAAATAAGGCAAGTGAGAATCCAGCTTTACTCATTTGGTGTTCTGCGAAATTCAAAAAGAAATATCCTAATATAATTTCAAATTTAAAATCACATCAAAATAAAAAAATACATCTTGATTTCTTCTTTCCTAGTATTATTGATTTATACAAAATAGACGGAATAAAATACAACAAAAACAAAGTGATTTTTTAATCTTAATCTATTCTTGTGAACATATAAAGATTTTCTTCGAATTATTTTTTTTAATTCAGCAATTACTCTGTAAATAGAAAAACAATTTTACATTTACGATACAAATCAAAACTTGACAATACTGGTAACAGTTTGTATTTTTGCACGATGAACGACAACTTTATAACCGAATTTTTCGGTATAGGAATACAAAATGGTAAAACTCCTGAAAACTTAGGTGTTTTATGGAGAACAGCTCAAAACTTAGGAGCAAGTTATATTTTTACTATTGGAAACAGATACGCCAAACAAGCTTGCGATACTCATAATGCGGTAAAATCACTTCCTTATTTTCATTATGAAAATTTTGAAGATTTTTATAAAAACTTACCAAAAGGAGCTCGTTTAGTTGGTGTTGAATTGGATGAAAGAGCAGAAGATTTAGAAACTTTCGAACATCCAAGACGTTGTGTTTATTTATTAGGCGCTGAAGACAATGGCCTTTCCAAAAAAGCGATTGAAAAATGCCACTCGTTAGTCAAATTTAAATCCGAAAAAAGTTTGAATGTTTCTGTTGCAGGAAGCATTGTTCTTTATGATAGAGGACTTAACAAGCCGAGATCATAAACAAAAATACTTTCATAATTTGATTACAATACTCAATCAAATTATTTGTTCTTTATTTTTACGCAGATTCTGCAGATTTAGCATATTAAAATAAAAAAGCGGATTTATATCTTTCGATGCAAATCCGCTTTTTGAGTATTATTTAAATTTAAAAATCTATTTTTTTATAATTCTAACATTCATTTCTTCGACCTTTTTATCAGACAAAAGAGATGGTGCTCCAAATAATAAATCTTCACTGGTTCCTGTTTTAGGAAAAGCCATTACTTCACGAATCGATGCTTTTTTCTCCAAAATCATCATCAAACGGTCAATTCCCCAAGCGATTCCTCCGTGTGGCGGTGCGCCGTATTGGAAAGCTTTATACATTGTCCCTACACTCCTAATCATTTCTTCCTTATTGTACCCCATATTCCTATAAGTTGCTTCCAGAATCTCCGATTTATGTGCACGAACTGAACCTCCTCCAATTTCGTAACCATTTAAGATTATATCGTATTGCTGAGCGATAATAGTTCCTATTTCCTCATCATCACCTTTCATGTGTTTTTCTAAATCATAAACAGCCGGCATTGAGAAAGGATTATGTGTAAATGTCCATCTTCCTTCGTCAGTTCTTTCAAACATTGGGAAATCAACTACCCAAGCAGGACATAATTCTTTTGGATTAATTAAATGCAATATTTTACCCAATTCCTGACGAACAGCATCCAAAGCTTTGTTAGCTGTTGCGTAATCAGCCGCTGAGAAGAAAACAATATCCCCAACTTCTGCATTAGTAGCTTTGATAATTCCTGCGGCAATATCTTCACCCAAAAATTTAATAATTGGCGATTGCAATTCATCTTCATTTACAATAATATAAGCCAAACCACCTAAACCGTGCTGTTGTGCAATAGCCGTAAGGTTTTCGATTTGACCTTTAGACATACGTTTATTGCCTTGCTCTTTAGCAGAAACCTTGATACATTTTACGATTCCACCTTCTTCAATCGGTTTACTAAACACTTGAAAAGTTGTCTCTTTTACAATTTCGGTAATATCCTGCATTTTCAAACCATAACGCAAATCAGGTCTGTCACAACCATAGAAATCCATTGCATCTTTATAAGTTATCACTTCAAATGGACGTAAAATCCATTTGTTGCTATATACTTTTTTGACTACTTCATTAAACAGCTTAGTATTCAAATCAATGATTTGTTGCATACTGGCATATGCCATTTCCATATCCAATTGCGTAAATTCTGGCTGGCGGTCACCACGAGAATCTTCATCTCTAAAACAACGTGCTACTTGGAAATACTTTTCATAACCACTAACCATCAACATTTGTTTGAACTGTTGTGGCGCTTGTGGTAATGTATAAAAGAAACCTGCTTGTTTACGTGTAGGAACAATAAATTCACGTGCTCCCTCATCAGTTCCCGCACTTAAAATTGGTGTTTCTATTTCTAAAAATTCTTCTTCATCTAAAATGTCACGCAATAATTTAATTACTTTATGACGGTTTACGATAGCTCTTCTTACCTCTTCGTTTCTATGATCTAAGAACTTGTATTGAAAACGAATTGCTTCATTCGTTTTTGCAGCTCTTTTAATTTCAAAAGGCAATGTTTTGGATAAATTTAAAATCTCCAAAACCGAAGTTTGCAATTCGATTTTACCAGTACGAAGTCCAGCATTGTAATCATCTTCATTACGACTAACTACAATTCCTTTTACAGAAATTACAGATTCCGGTTTCAACTTCACTAACTCATCAATGTTAGGAAATGATTCTCTACTGATATTCACTTGGAAAATCTCGTAGCTTGAATCACGCAAGTCAATAAACATCAACTCTCCGTGGTCACGAACACTTGACACCCAACCTGACAAGGTTATCTCTTCATTAATATTCTCTTCTGATAATTGTGAAATCTTATGTGTTCTATATATATCTTTTATAATAATTGGAATTTCAGGAAGTATTTCTTCTTGAATTACTTTTTCTTCAGAAATTGGCGCGGATAAATCGCTATTTATCCCTGCGGCGGACAGTACGGACAAGTCGCGACTTGTCCCAGCAGACGATCCCAATTGATCTAAAATAATTTGGCGAATTACTTTTCCGTTCGCTCCCTTTCCAATTATACCTAAAACTTTACCAACTAAAATCCCAGCTTTTCCTTGATCTCCAGATTTAATATCATTGGCAACAGCATCATTTTCTGAAATTACAGTTGCAATTACTTCTTTGATTTTATCTTCTGAAATGGTGTTTTCTTCAAAGTACTTATTGTAATCAAAAGTTCTATCCTTTAAATAACCTGTAATCGCATTTTGAACTAAAACTGCAGTGATTTTTTCCGATTTAAATAATTGGAAAATCTCAATTAAATGATCTACACTGTGAATATCAGCATAATCTTCAGCTTTAATATTATTAGCCAAAGTTTTTGCAACAAACGAAGGATCTTTGATTGCTGCATTAATTGTCATAAATGTTTTAGAACGCAAAGCATCTGCTGTAAAAAACTTAGCATCTTGTGGCAAAACTCCTCCGTTAATCAAAATAGATTCTACCGCAAAAGGTAAAGCAGCTGTATCGACTTTAATCGCTTCGATCTCTTTTTTGATATTTACAAAAGGTAAATCTGGTTCAGAAATGAAACGATAATCCGCTTCAAATTCCTTTTTACGCATCGTCTTGGTCTGCTTCAAATCGGCATCCCATAACACGGTCGTTTGATCAGGTCTGAACTCTTTGTGTTCGATGAAATAATTGAACTGTTTTTCTACTTCTTCTTTCAAAGCTTCAATCATAAACTTAAACGAATTCAGGTTTTTGATTTCAGTTCTTGGATTTAAATCATAAGAATGTTTTTTGCGCAAAGACACAGACACATCCGACTTGAATTCTCCTTTCTCCAGATTCGCTTCAGAGATTCCTAAATTCTGAACAATACGCTGAATATATTGCGCGTAAGTAGAAGCATCCTCAATATTTCTGATACAAGGCTCCGTAACGATTTCAATCAATGGAACTCCTGCTTTGTTGAAATCGACTAACGAAATCTTCTTTTCGTGCATCAATTTCGCAGCATCTTCTTCAATATGAACCTGAGTTAAATTTACGGTAAATTGAGAACCGTCATTTCGGTAACAAGATACGTGTCCGTCAGGAATTATTGGATTGTGATATTGCGTAATTTGGATGTTTTTCGGGTTATCTGGATATTCATAATGCTTTCTATCCCAGGAAATCACTTCGTTACTAAATGACGAATCCACTGCTTTTCCAAAATAAATCGCTTTTGTAATCGCTTCTTTATTGATAGCAGGCAAAACGCCCATTTGTCCCGTACAAACAGAACATATATTTTCGTTAGGTGTTTCAATTTCTTGATTTGGACAAGAACAAAACAACTTGGTTTTGGTATTCAATCGAACGTGAGTTTCTAGTCCGATTACCAATTCTAAATCGTGGGCTTTTATCGCCGCCGTTAATTGTTCCAGTTCCATTATATTGTATCTTTTAAGAAGTTTGCGAACTTCAACACTAATTCATCATTATTTTTTGCTGCAGTAATCTGCAATCCAGTACTTGTTCCTTGCGGCACAGTCAAAGTTGGCAATTGTCCTAAACTAAAACCAACGGTATAAGCATCTGACAAATACATCGCCAACGGATTTTTTAAACTGTCTCCAATTTTTGGAGGTGTACTTGGCGTAACTGGCGATAAAATCACATCTACTTCATTGAAATCCTTACTGAAGTTTTCCGAAATATGATCTCTTAAAGCCAATCCTTTTAAATATATTTCATCTGAAAAACCTTGAGATAATACTTGGTTTCCACCAACAATTCTACGTTTAGTTTCTTCAGAAAAATTTTCAGAACGGGTTACTGCGTAAGTATCAATTAAATTTTCTCCTTCAATACGGTTACCATAATTTGTTCCGTCCAAACGAGATAAATTCGAAGCCGTTTCAGCCATTGCCAGCGTATAATAAGTAGAAACTAAAATATCAGATTTAAAGAAATCCAATTCTTTAACTTCAATTCCTTTTGCTTTTAATTTTTCGATAGAAGCCAAAAAATCAGATTTTATTTTAGCATCAATAGCATCGCTTTCGATGAAATTTTTGAAATAACCAATTGCTTTTACTGTTGAAGTTGCAATAGATTCTTCGCTGATTTCTGTTGAAGGAATTGAAGTCTGATCTTTTGGATCTTTACCACTCATTACATTCAGTACAATTCGAATGTCTTCAATTGATTTTGCCAATGGACCAACACAATCCGTAGAAGAAGCGTAAGCCATCAATCCAAATCTTGAAACTCGTCCGTAAGTTGGTTTAAAACCGTAAATATGGTTGTAACCTGCAGGCTGACGAATCGAACCTCCTGTGTCTCCACCGATTGAAAAAACTGTATATTCTTTGGCAACATTTACCGCTGAACCTCCGCTTGAACCTCCTGCAACCAATTCTGGATTTACCGCATTTTTTACAGCACCAAAAATCGTGTTTTCACTTGAAGAACCGTGACCAAAACTATCGCAGTTTTCTTTCACCAACGGAATTGCACCTGCATCCAATAATTTTTGAATAGCAGTAGCTGTATATGGCGATTTATAATTTTTCAACAAATCAGAACTTGCAGTTGTGTAAGTTCCCTGCAGCATATATACATCTTTAATACCGAAAGGAATTCCTTCCAGCAAACCGATTGATTCTCCGTTTGCAATTTTAGCATCTACTTTGGCAGCTAATTCTAAAGCCAAAGTATCTAAAACTGAATTTACAGACTTGTATGTATTTTGTTTCAGTAAGTCTAATTTTCCCTGTACCAAAGCGGTGCAGGTTATTTGTTTTGACACCAATTGCTGGTGTATCTTTTTTATCTGAGATTCCATTTTATCCTTCTATAACTTTAGCAACTACTAAAAAACCATTTTTTTTGTTCGGGAAGTTTTCTAAAATAATTTGTTTTTCCATAGCCGAACTCTCTATTACCACATCTTCTCTTAAATCATTTACAGACACACAATTATAATTGACATTATTTGAAGGATTATTATTTGATGGATTTGCATTTTTAATCACCTCAAACAATTGGTTCACGCTCTCGGATGGCTGTGCTCCTTTAATACTCGACAAAACGTCGACTGTCATAATTTTGCTCATAATTTAATATAGTTTTAAAGTCAAACTTTTAAGGAGGCGAAAATACGAAAGTTTTATTTAGGGAAAGGTGTTTTTTCTATCTGATTTAGATAGTTTTCATTATAAAAAGGACACAATAATCAACTATTATGTTAAATATATCTGCATTGAAGAAGAATGTTTTGAAATACTTGTCAAGTTTAACAGAATGACATAATAAGCGCAAACAATACAAATTTTACCTATTAATTATCCTATTGCTTTAAAAAAATAAACTATTGCAAGAATTATGCACATTATAATTATTAACCAATTCTTGAAGTTGCCGAATATTACTTGAAATTTATAGAGTTTTTCATTTTCAGTAACATCTTTACGCCAAAGCTTATGAATTTTATAAAAAGCAAAAGCCGCTCCAAGCCAGGAAAAGCTACATATTAAAGACCAGTAATCCATTTACAAATCAATTAATTTCTTCAATCAAATACTTCGTCCCATTAATTTCAAAAGTAAAACCCACTTGGTTTCCTATTAATTTATTTCCCAACGGAGATTGTGGGGAAAGTGCAATAACATTAATACCGTCAATATTGATTTTTGGCAGAGCTAAAGACAGGTACAAATAAATTCCATTAGCTTTAACCAAACTTCCAACGATGATTGTTTTTGCAATTGTTGCAGGATCAATTTTGTCCAGAACGCTTTTTTGAGCCAACACTTCTTTAAGCTTGTGATTGAGTTTTTCCTGTTCAATATGCATCATAGACAAAGCTGTTTCGTGTTTATCGCCAGCTGAACCTTTGGCGTCATTCTTTGAATCTTCAGTCAAAGCTACAATCATATCTTTGAAAACATCGATTCTGTCTTGAACTAATTGTGAATAATATTGATGTATTTTTTGTTTGAAAGTCATTTTTTTAAAAGATACTAAGTAGCTAAGACACTAAGATTCTAAGTTTTTTTTTAGCACTACGTACTATTCATGTCTTATTTGTGAACTTTGTGGTTAAATTAAAAATCAAATTTATAATTTCCTCCAACCATTACCTGAAAACCTTGAACCTGATAATTCAGCCATTTTTGATAATCATTATTTAAAATATTATTGGCTTTCAAAAAGGCAGTAAATCTGTCATTGTGTTTGTATCGCACATTGGCATTCAAATCAAAATAACCGTCTAGCGTAATTGGCGATGGAGGGACAGGATAAAAAATATCCGTATTCAGCTGATAATCTTTACGCTCTCCTGTATAAAACAAATTTACACCAGCAAACCATTTATTGGTAATCATAAAATCGGCTTTACCATTCAATTGAAATTCAGGCAAATTCCAAGCTTCCTGTTCTGATTTTTTACTATAACTGCTTACTGTTACATCAGCTTCAACGGTTACACCTTTGGATAAATCGGCTTTTATTTCGCCATAAAAACGCATTGTCGTCAAGTCGTCATACACTACTTGAAATGAATTTCCGAAACCATAATTGGCATTCGTATCTTTTTCAGTGTAATCATTACTTCTAAACAACGCTTTATTTTCATCATGTATATAGGACGCTTTTACATCATAACTCACGGTACTCGTTAATTTTCCCTTTAACCCCGCCTGAATATCATACAGCTCATTTGTTGGTTTAACATTCAATGTAGGCGAAACAAATGGATTATCGTCAACAAAATTCTTATAGGTGTTTTGCTGTAAATTACCAATGGCGCTCGTATAAAATATCATCAAGTCTCCAACTACTTTATAGGAAGCACTAATCGACGGATACACATAAAATTTGTTCGTATCATTTTCTTTCCCCATGCTATACACTAATCCAGCACCAACGTTTATCGTCCAATCCTCTCTATTCATTACAAAACTTGGCACAATTCCCATGTTTATAAATCCGTAATTAGTTGGGGAAGTATTGGTTCCTAAATAATTATTCTTAAAACTGCCATCCACATAATCAACGAAAACTTTGGTTTTTATAGCTTCATCCAACACATCAAACTTAAAAGTCGGAGCCAGTAAAAAACTATTTTCAGCCGAACTAAAATCATCTGTAAAATGTGCAAAATCGAGAGTCACATCATTCAGAATTCCATTCTCAAAAGCCATCGAACCTCCTGCTGTTAAAGTATTATATGATTGTTGCGGTTTAATTCCATAAATCAAAGCCATATCTGATGGCGGTGTCAAAGTACTTCCAAAATTAGCTGGCAATCCATACCAATTATAAATTTGATTTTGATAGCCCGCTTTTATATCCCAAGTCAAATCCTGTTCATTGGAACCATACTGCAGATCAATTTTGGTATCATAATAGAAATTATCCAGAAGCACATCTTTTATATCTCCCTGAGACGAATTGTGACGAAACATTCCGCTTACATACTCATTATTATTGAGGTCTTCGTTGACATATAATTCAGCATTCAATCGTCCGTAATTTCCAATGCCGAGCGTTGCATAATTCTTAAACAAACGCTCCTGCTTTCCTTTTTCCACACCTTGCGCATTTCCTTTGGCAGGAGCAAATGTCGAAGCAACCGGAAAAGGCAAAATTGAATAATTTACGTTTTCTTTTTTAGTATTCTCGTCATTATTAATGCTGGCAGGAACTTCTTTTACTTTGAAAGCATCTGAAATTGTGGGTGTATAAGGTTTTACCACATTTACAACTTCTGTTCCAATATTGTCTTTTTTATCTTGAGCAAATGAAAATTGGGTAACCAGTAAAAAAAGAAACCCCATCCCAGCCCTCCCCGAAGGAGAGGAAGCGTAGAACGTTGATAGCTTATTTATGAATGTTTTTATGTTTTTGATTTTCATCTTTTGTGTTTTCTAATTTCTAACTTCTGCCTTCTAACTTTTGAATTCTAAAAACTAACCTTTAATTGATGAATTCGTTTTGGCCTCCTCGGTTTTTATTTTATTCAGCTCTGTTTTTGCTTCTTCCACCACATCGGTATAATCAGTGAAATTTTCGATTACATTGTCCAAAACATAAGTTGCCTGATAACTGTCTTTCAAACCGTAATAGTTTTTTGCCATCAGAATCAAACCTTTGGCTCCAAAATAACGGTAGCTTGAATAATTTTTGGCTAATTTTTGAATCGCAGTATTCGAAAGCTCGAATTTTCCGTCCTTGTTTTTAAAATAAGCATCATAATACAAGGCTTCTGCTGCAAGCTCACCTTTGCTTACTGTCATTAATTTTGCGTAAGCAGTTTTGGCTTTGGTCTCATTACCCGTTTGCATTGCAGAGCGAGCTACAATTATTTGCGCATCACTTTTTACATTTTCTTCTGCTTTTGCATTGGCCAAAACCTTATCGGCATACACAACCGAATTGGAATAATCTTTTGTTTCGTAATAACATTTCATCAAATTCGCTTGCGCAAAAGTTTTATTCTGCTGAAAATCAGCTTCGTTTTCTAAACGGACCAAAACAGGAATTGATTTAGCACAGTTTTTATCTTTCAAAAATATTTGAGCCAAACGAACCAAAGACTGCTCCGTATATTCAGAACGAGACTGATTAACCACAAACTCATAATTAGCAACTGATTTGTTTTCCGAACCTTCTGCGTAATATAGTTGTGCCAATTGGAAATTAGCCTGCAAAATATGGACTCCATTCGGAAACTTAGCCAAATAATTGCTGTAACCCGAAATAGCTTGTTTTTTGTTCCCTTGTTCCAATTGTTTTTGGGAAGCTTCAAAAGAATCATTATCCAATTCCAAATCAGTCACTGCAACAAAATCCAAAGTACGTACCCAAGATGCATATTCATCGACTTTTCCGTTATCGACATAAATCAATCGGGCTGTAGCAACCGCTTCATAGGCTTCGGGAGTTTTTGGAAATTCAGAAGCTACTTTTTTAAATTTGGCAATAGCTAAATCATCTTTATCCGAATTATAATAAATCAGTCCCTGACGCAAAATAGCTCTCGAAGTATAAGAACTGCTTTTGTAATTTGCAATTAACTTATCATAAGCTTTAATCGCCAAGTCTTGTTTGCTCTCGGCTACATAGGTATTTCCAAGTTCAAACAACACATCGTCCTGATAATCTGATTTTGGATATAATGTCAAAAATGCATTCAGCTCTTCGATTTTTTTACTGTTTTTCGAAAGAAAACCATAACAAAGCGCTTTTTGAAAATACGCATAATCAGCATCTACACTTTTGGATTCAATTACCTTATTATAGGCATCCAAAGCCACCTGATATTTCGTCGTTACAAATCGGCAATCCGCCAAGCGCAGATACGAATCATTCAGACGAACTTTATCTGACTTATTATTTTCTATCTGTTTTTGAAAATAATCACCTGCCGTATCGTATTCTTTCAATTTGAAATTGGCGTAAGCGATATTATAATTAACGTTTTTAAATTCAACCGTTTCCTTGGCTTTTGGCGCATCAATAAACTGCTGATAACTTGCTAAAGCGTCTTTAAAGTTTTCTAAATTATATTCGGATTCCGCTTTCCAAAAAGTGGCGCGGGCAGTAATTAAAGCATCCTTTTGTTCTTTCAAACTTTTTTCAAACATTGCCAAAGAGCCAAAATAATCACTGTTTGTATACAATTCCAAGCCTCTGTAAAAAGCTACTTTTTGATAGACTGCCCTATTTTCGGGAGTTTTGTTTTTTTCTAATAATACTAAAGCTTCCTTGTAGTTTTTGGATGAAATATAAGAGTCTATCAATAATTTTTCGATTAAACCATTATTTGGATTCGTTGGATATTTAGTCATAAAAGCCAACAAAACTTCGGGAACAGTTTGGTAGGAATTCCCAATTTCGTAACTCAGTTTGGCATAATTAAAACTCGCATCTTCCTGAAGTTTTAAATTGAAATTCATTTCGGAAGCGTTCTTGAAAGCATTCAAAGCCTGTTGTTTTTTGCCAGATTCCAAGTAGCTTTCTCCCAAATGATAATAGGCATTCTGGGCAATGAAATCATTCCCATCAATAATTTTATTGAATTGCGAAACGGCATTTTCATAATCCTTTTGCACATAATAGGCATATCCCAACTGATAGAAATCGGTGTTGTTCCATTTCCCATTTTTACCTTTATAACCCACCAAATACGGAATCGCCTTATCGTATTGTTTTAGATTAAAATAGCTTTCGCCAATGATTTTATTCAGTTCTGATTTTTCTTCAGGAGTTGATTTTGGCATTGCCTTAATTCCCAAATCAATGGCATTTTGAAATTCTCCGGCCTTGAAACTCATATCCGATTTGTAGTAGGACAATTTCTCGGCATATTTTTCATTTCCCGAAACCTGATCAAATTGTTTGTTAGCTTCGGCATAATCATCAGATTCATACGCCATGAAACCCATATAATATTTACTTTGCGCCCCATATTCATCTGAATCGGTTACCCTGCTGAAATAACTTTTTGCTTTTTTGGGATTTTTGGCATCAAAATAAGTATATCCTTTTTCAAAATTGAATTTGTTTTTTTCGCTGTCTTTCAAAACACTTTCATCCACTCTTTCAAACCAATGCATGGCTTCCTTGTACTCTTTATGGTCAAAATAATAATACGCCACATCGATAAAAGCCTGATTTTGTTTTCGGCTTGATGGGTATTCTTCCACAAAACGATTAATAAGTTCCTCCGCATTATCCTGATCGGTACGAATGGCACAATTGGCAATATAATAGGCACAGTCAGCCTGTAAACCTTCAGTCACGGCCTTCTCTTTTACCTGTTTGAAAATAATTTGTGCCGATGCATATTGCTGATCTTCATACAACGAAACCGCCTTATCGAAGTCTTTTAACGGGTATGTATAAATGATCGATTGCTGAGAAAACAGAGTGGTTATTGGAACAAAAAAAAGGAATAAAAAAAGCCTGATAGGTATACGCATTGTCGTTTTTATTTAGTCAATCAAAGATATTTAATTCTGATTTTATAACGGAAGCCGAGACGTTTTTATTATAAATTATTTTTCCTCACCCCAGCCCCTCTCCTTTGGAGGGGGTAGTTAACTTAATTAAATTTCTTTGAAATTTGTTTTTGCTTTTGATATTTGACTTTTGTTTTTTGAATTTTGCTTTTTGAATTTTGTTTTTTTACTTTTACCCAATAAACAAATTCTACCATGGCTCAATCAGTACTGTCTTTAAAAAACGTAAACATATATCAAGAAGGAAAAACTATTTTATCTGATGTTAATTTAGAAGTCAATCACGGCGAGTTTATCTACATCATTGGGAAAACAGGTTCTGGAAAAAGTAGTTTATTAAAAACATTATATGCTGATTTGCCATTAACTGAAGGTGAAGGCAAGATTGTAGAATTTGATTTGGCAACTCTAAAAGAAGAAGATATTCCTTTTTTGAGAAGAAAGTTTGGAATCGTTTTTCAGGATTTTAAATTATTACCAGACCGTACTGTACAAGACAATATGCTTTTTGTCCTGAAAGCTACTGGCTGGACTGACAAGGCAGAAATGGATGCAAAAATCGAAGAAGTATTGGCAAAAGTAAATATGAAAGATTTTGCAAATCAAATGCCACATCAATTGTCCGGTGGTGAACAACAGCGCGTTGCCATTGCAAGAGCTTTATTGAATGACCCAGAATTCATTCTTGCTGATGAGCCGACAGGAAATCTTGACCCGCAAACCAGCACCGAAGTACTTGAAGTTTTAAGACAAATCAATGCTTTGGGCAAAACAGTTATCATGGCAACACATGATTATGCCTTATTGATGAAATATCCATACAAAACCTTAAAATGTGAGGACGCAACCATCTTTGAAGTAGTACAGAGAACGGTCTAAAACTGTTTTTTATTTCTTGTAAACATGTGGGTTTTCACGGATTCCTTTTTTGAAAACCTTACGCACACTCATTCTAAGCCAATTATCAGCCTTAAGCAAAACATCCGTAAATAACTGGTTTGGTCTTCCTCGAAAGGAAGTCACGTGAAATGAATCGGAAGGTAATAAAGACTTTTTTGAAAAGTAATAATTAGAAACACAGCATCTGTTCCCATCATAAGTCACAGGCGACACAGAGTGCAATGACTGGTTATGAGTAGCCATAACTACCAATCGGTTAAATTTACTGTGAATGGTAATTTGTTTCTCTTTCAAACCATTTGGCCACAACTCAAGATTACCTCCATACTCCAAATTCCAATCTGGAGTTACATAATACAATAAATTTAGGACGCGCCACCTAGCTCTATCCTTATCATGAGAATTGTCTAAATGTGGATTTAAAAATTGCGTTTTACCCATCATTGAAATTCCTCCCGCATAAAGATTTTCGTCAGGTATGGCCTCTTCTATCCCGCAAATTTCCTCAATTAAATCTACGATTCTCGGATCTTGGAAAGCATAAATAATCTCCTCTAGCATAGGATTATACAAATTCATCTGAGCAGCAACATATTTATCTTCTTTTATGCTTTTTTTCAGAACCATTTCATTTGAACTTGGAAAAACATTGTAAATTTCTCTTGCAATTTCCTTTGGTAACAAATCATCGAGAAAAAAATAACCAATTTTATCGTTTGATTGAGTGAAATTCAGTTTCAATTCACTTTTATTTTTCTCGATTGATTCAAAAATCAAACTTGCAAGTTCTTCTCTATTCATTGGTTTAAGAAATTAATTTATCGATTAATTCAGCGTTTTTTATATCATTCAAATATACCTCCAAAATTTTTTTCCTCTTGTCAAAATCCTCAAAAGTGGCGTTTTCCAATTCCTTTATTTTATCAATCAATTGCTCCTTGTTGAATACTGTAACACATAAGCCCGAAACTACATCATCATCTATAACATTCTCATTTATAATTGAAAAACGACTATTAAACAGGGCATTGATTACTTTCAATTTAGTTCCTGACCTTTGGAAAGACCAAGAAATATTAATATGTGCTTGTTGTAATAATTCTTGCAAATGCTCAAAATTTTTAATTTTCTCAAACGTCACATTTTCCTGCTTACCAATTACATCATTGACAAAATTTTCATTAGACCCAGAAGCAATAATCAACTTAAAATTTGGTAACTCCTTAAAAACCGAAACCAAAAAAAGAACTGCCTTTCTATTATCGGCGGTTTGTAAATCACCATGGTATAAGGCAAAACTACCTTTACCTATTAAAGGCAAAACATTTTCATTTCCGTGAAAAACAGGGACGTACACCGAATTCCCAAATTTATTATTTATGTAATTATTTTCATAATTTGAAAGTGTAATTGTCTTATCAAACTTTGATATTACATTTTCGTAGTTTCCATATTTGAAGCTTTCCAAATAAAAAATCATTTTTTGCGGCCAAGATTTTTCGCTTATTGCAAGTCCCGCAAAATAATCCTGCTCAATATTGTGTAGTCTCAATATTTTAAAATACTCCTTGAACTCATTCTTATTAACCAAAAAGGTTGTTTTCAATCCTTCAAAAAGTATGGGCGCATTGATTTTTTGAATGTTCTTTACTAATTGTTTATTATTCCTGCAAGCTACTGAAAATGGTGTTTTTAAAAATTGCAGAAAAGGATTTTTAAAATATTTATAAAAAAAAACTTCTTTGGTTATTGCTTTTAATTCTTGGGAACATTCTATTTTTTCAGAGACAAAACAATGCAAATATATCTCATACCCTAAAAGATTTAGTGCTTTTATTTTATAAAAAACATCGATTACTCCTCCATAATTTGGCGGATAAGGATTGTCAAAACTAACGATGTGTATTTTTGGTTTTTGCATAGATAATAACAAAAATAGTTTTTTTTATCATGACTCGTAAGTAAATTATATATTTGGGAACTAAAACCAATAAAATGTCATTTTTCTCAGTAGTTATACCGCTTTACAACAAAGAACATTTCATTGAAAACACACTTAAAAGCGTTCTCAATCAAACCTTTTCCGACTTCGAGCTGATCATAGTAAATGATGGCTCAACAGATGCAAGTGAGGAAAAAATATTTCAATTTAAAGATTCTAGAATTCATTATTACAAGAAGGAAAACGCAGGAGTTTCAGCTGCCAGAAATTATGGAATAGAAAAAGCGAAATCGAACCATATCACTTTTATAGATGCAGACGATTATTGGTATCCTGATTTTTTAGAAGAAATGTTCAAAAACATTCATTTATACCCTGAATTAAAAGTGTTTTCGGCCGCCATAGAAGTTGAAACGGTCAATAAAACATTTCCGGCAAGTTATTCTATTGTAAAATCTGGAGATTGCGAAATTGTAAATTATTTCAGTGCAAGTATAAAAGAAACCGCGATTTGTACCTCTTGTGCAGTTTTTCATAAAAGTGTTTTTGAAGAAACAGGAAACTTTGACATCGAACTGAAAAACACGGAAGATATCGATATGTGGATTCGGATTGGATTGGTATATCCCGTTTTATTTTCGTGGAAAATCTTGGCAAAATATGTTTATGACAATAGTAGTCTATCTAAAAAAACAGAACTCAGTATCCAAAAAATAAATTTCGAAAAATTTAACGAACAAGAAAAAACAAATCCTGACTTGAAACTTTTTTTAGATTTAAATCGATTTTCATTAGCAATAAAATGCAAAATAGCGGGAAATCAAACATTATTTGATGCTTATTATAAAGCTATTGATTTAAAAAAATTAAGCCATAAAAAACAGATTTTATTATTAACTCCTGCAGTTTTATTAAAGTTTTTAATTCAATTAAAAAGATTTTTAACGGAGATAGGCTTAGGCTCTTCGGTTTTTAAATAATTGAAATTCATCAAAATCCCGAATATAATCAGCTTCATCAAAAACATCTGATGCAAGAACCAAGCAAACAGATCCTGATGAAAAATTTTGCAATTCACGCCAAATCCCCGTTCCTATAAATAACCCTAAATTTGGTTTATTTAGAGTTACTTTTTTTGTTTCTTTTCCGTCTTTTAAGATAACATCAAAACTTCCGCTTAAAGCAACCAAAAACTCTTGTTGTTCAATATGGGAATGCCCTCCTCTTTCACTTCCGCTTGGTACATCATATAAATAGTAAACTCTTTTTGACAAAAATGGAATTACATCTCCTTCTATAACTGACAAATTACCTCTTACGTCGTGTATTTTTGGTATTTCGATTAATCGAAAATCATTATTATTTGCCATTATTTAAAATTTATTAATTCTTTACATTTATCAATTCCATACAAACCTACCTGATATTTTTCTAAAAATTGATTCCATTTGATATACTTATGCCTAACCAAAAAAAACAGATACTTAAGCAACCATATATAGACCAAATTAGACTTTAATTTATAAAACAGTGCAGCCCTTGCGTATATCAGTTTGTCATTTCCTTGGTCTTCACCTGAGCTTAATAAAGGATGCGAAACAATTACATGAGGACTAAAATATAATTTTAAATTTAATTTTATCGCTCCTCTCAAAAATAAAAACTCTTCGGCAATTTCAAAATAAGATCCCAATCCAAAATATTTATCGAAAAACAAGTTGTTTTCCCTTATTGAATTTAGCCGAAATGCTATCTCTATTGAACAAACGTCATAAATGGTTTTTTTAGAATGTCTATAAGGTTTTTTACTGTTATTCTGAGGTTTATCCAAACCTATCCTTTGATGGTTGAAAGTAATTATTGCAGCATCTAAATTTTGATTAAATGCGTTAATTATTTCTTCATCAAAATTTTGCAAATACACAACATCATCATCTGCAATCAAACAAATCGTTTTTATAGCATTTTTAATTGCCATATTTCTACTTTTCGACAATCCTCTTTCAGCAACATTAATAATCCTAACCGTTGGAAAATCAGACACTAAAACTGCATTTTCAGACTGATTGATTATCAATAAATTAAATGAGGAAAAATGTCTATAAGGAAACATTCGTAATAAAAAATCAAGACTTTGTCTGTCTTTTGTTGAAATTACTATTTCTAAATCGTTTGCAGAAACAATTTTCGTCATTTTTCTTATATATTTACGTAAATATAAATATTTCTATATATAAAATGAAAATACTTTTAGTAGGCGAATACAGTGGATTACACAATTCATTAAAAGAAGGATTGACAACACTAAATCATGAAGTTACCATCATAGGCTCAGGAGATGAATTCAAAAATTTCCATGTAGATTACTCCATTTCTCCAAAGTATTTTGAAAATTCTATTTTTATATTTGCCAACAAGGTACTTCACAGGCTTTTAAAAATTGATTTACGATTGTCAATAAGAGGGATTTTATTTTATAAACATCTTCCTAAATTAAAAGGCTATGATATTGTACAATTAATAAACTCAGATGCTATTTATACATATCCTTTTTTGTCCCGAATACTTTATAAAAAATTATTTAAAAACATTGAACGAAAAAGTCTATTGGTTTGTGGAGATGAAACACCAATAATTGATTACTTATTTAAAAAAGAATTAAAATATTCCATATTAACACCTTATTTTTTAGACGGTTCATTAAAAAATCTATTTCAATATTCATTAAAATATAGAAAAGACGAATACAGAAAAACATTCAATTTATTAGCCCAAAGTTGCAATACAATAATCTGTTCCGATTTGGATTATAAAATTCCGATGGAGAAAATGAATTATTCAGTACATTTTATTCCAAACCCAGTTAACAAGAACAAATTAGTATCTCAAGACCCTGTAATTAAGGAAAAAATTATCATTTTTTTGGGAATTAATCGCTTGAGCTACATCAAGAAAGGAATCGTTTTTTTTGAAAAAGCCTTGTCAATAATTCAAGCAAAATATTCGGAGAGAGTAGATATAATTATCACAGAAAATGTTCCCTATAAAGAATATATTGACTCATACAACAAAGCGCATATACTATTGGATCAGATATATGCTTATGATCAGGGTTACAACGCACTGGAAGCTATGGCAAAAGGAAAGGTCGTTTTCACGGGAGCCGAAAAAGAATTCTCGGAACATTATAATCTAACCGAAAAAGTGGCTATAAATGCCCTACCCGATGTTGATGAATTAGTTCGAGAAATTTCCTTTTTAATTGAAAATCCTGATGAAATAATTGCCATTGGAAAACGAGCCAGATTATTTGTTGAAAAAGAACATGATTATATCAAAATTGCCGAAAAATATTTGAAAGCTTGGAAAAACAATCAATAATTCCAAATCGTTTTTCTAAACATCGCTATGATAATGATAAACAAAACTAAATTCGCATAAAAATAAGCTTGTATAGCACCTTCAAAAGCAAATATTGGTACCAAATAAAAAGAGAGTAACAGATACAATAAATTGAAAATTATTTCGATAATAAAATATTTCCTAATCATTGACTTGACAACTATTTGATAACCAAAAGCCAAAGTCATTACTCGAAATAAATCGCCCAAAAGCTGCCATATTAGAACATTCCTTATCTCGGAAAACTGAGATGTAAAAGCCAAATCCAAAATAATTCCCTTGAATAAATAAACCGTGACTAACATTCCTATGAATAAAGGCACAAAAACTCTAAAATAGGATTTTATTTCAATTCTAAATTCATCATTTGTCTTTAAGGATGCTAATTTTGGCATGTAATACAATGATAATCCCGAACTAAAAATCATCATGTAAAAGCCCGAAAGTTTATTAACCGCATCCCAAATCCCAGCTTCTTCAATTGAATATTGGCTAACAATACATTTTCTTATTAGAATTAAAGTCAATGGAACAATTACCGCACTTAACAAAGCCATGGACGAAAATCTTATTATAACATCCAAATATTTCTTCTTGATAATTCGTTGTAAATCAAACCGAAAGTACGTTTTGTCTCTTTTTACAAACAAAAAAGTAATTATCAAAATAAGGACTTCACTCAAGGCAACCGATAAAAGTCCACCAAAAATGTTCTTTTTCCAAATTAAAAATGCGGTAAGTGCAAAAACTAGAAAATTAGAAATAAGCTGGATAACAATTATTCTTTTAAACTTCTCGAATCCATTGTAAACAGCTATCACAAAAGTATTAATCACCCCTAATGGTAACAATAATCCAAAAAATTGTATTGGAATTATATATTTAGTATTAAAAAAAATAAAATTGGCAATCGGATTCGAAAAGACAAAAATTGTTATTCCCAAAAAAACTGAAATGAATAGAAAAACCCAAAAAAAAGTGGAATAAATTATAGAAAGTTCCTTCTTGTCATCCTTGTTTTCTACAACCAATTTTACAATTGAATTATTAATCCCCAAAACCGACATCGATTTGAACATTGATGAAAAGTTTTTGAAACTTCCTAACAAAGCCATTCCGGATGCGCCCATAAATACAGATACAATCTTCGTTGAAATTATCCCCAAAAAAAAACTTACCATCAATGAAATCGAATTCAATGATAGTACTTTTAATAATTTTCTCTGCTTAACGATTTTCAATTTTATAAATTTCTAATTACTCTTGCGGGATTTCCGGCTGCAATGACATTTTCAGCAATAGGGCGAGTAACAATGGAGCCGTTCCCGATTATTGAATTTTTTCCAATCGAAACCCCTTTCAAAATATTTACATTGGAACCAATAAAAACATTTTCTCCAATATAAACATCCTGACTTTTAGGAATTCCCAAATGTCTTTTGTCAATTGTCAAATTATGACCATCATTATCAATTATAGAACATTTTTCCCCTATAAGAACATTGTTACTAATTGTTATTTTTGAAAATGAAACTGCCGAAAATGCATTATTTATGGCAACATTGTTTCCTATAATTATTTCGCTATTTTCATTTTTAGCTTCAAGATAAGTATAATGGGAATAGAAATAAGGAGAAGAAATAACTCCAATTTGAACATTTCTCCCAAATGATATTTTACCATTTCCCTTCAACAGCAATGGATTATACAAATTTGGTTTACCAACTACATTTTTGCAATCGGACAGTAACTTATATTTCCATATTCTAAGTTTTACAAAACAGAAATACTTTATATTATACACTATTCCCATTTAATATCTATTTAAAATCTTTATAATAAAATCCACTTCTTCTGAACTCAAAACTGGACTCATTGGCAAACTTAATACTTCGTTATGTATTTTTTCTGTAATTGGAAGCCATAAATGATTCCAATTAGAAAAAGCCTTTTGTTTATGTGGAGGAATCGGATAATGAATCATGGTTTGGATTCCGTTTTCCAATAAAAACTGTTGCAATTCATTCCTGTTTTTAGTTCGAATGACAAACAAATGAAAAACGTGATTTTCAGAAAAATCCCAAAATGGCAAAATAATTTTATCATTTTTTATTTCTGACAAATAACGTTTGGCAATTACTCTTCGACAGTTATTTTCTTCATCCAAGTTTGGCAATTTGACATTTAAAAAAGCAGCCTGCAATTCATCCAACCTGGAATTTACACCAATATATTCATTTTTATATTTTAGTTCGGAACCATAATTTCTCAGCGATTGAATCGTTTTTGCCAACTCAGCATCATTTGTGACTACAGCTCCGCCATCGCCCAAAGCACCTAAATTTTTTCCAGGATAAAAACTATAAGCTGTTGCAGACTGATTACTTTTTACTGTAATCTGCCAATTGTTACTTGCGCCATGAGACTGAGCAGCATCTTCAACAACAATTAAATTATTTTGCCAAACAATTTGATTAATTCTGTCCATTTCGGCTAATTGACCATACAAATGAACTACCAGAACAGCCTTGGTTCTTGGAGAAATCTTTTCTAAAATTAAATCTGGATTGATGTTATAAGTTTCCAACTTTGGCTCGACCAAAACAGGAATTAAATCGGCTTCCAAAATTGCCAATATACTAGCGATATAAGTATTTGCAGGGACAATCACCTCATCTCCTTTTTTCAATTTACCAAGTTGGATATAGCCTTTAAAAATCAATACCAAAGCATCAAAACCGTTCCCTACTCCAATACAATATTGAGAATTACAATATTTTGCAAAGGCGGTTTCGAATGTTGATACTTCATTTCCCAAAATATACCATCCATTGGCTAAAACAAAATCCAGTTTTGCCTTAAAAGCCTCTTCGTAACGAGCATTTATGCTTTTTAAATTTAAAAAAGGAATCATATTAATACATTTTCCAACAATTTATAATTTGCCGTTTCAACTTCATAAAAATCTTGAACAAGCGAATGAGCGCCAAAACTTTCCTTCCAAAAATTTATGTTTTTGACAATTTTTAAACCATTTTCTTCATGAGAGGGACCAAAATCAAAAAAGGATTTTCCCTTTGCAATTTCATTAATCAAATAATCATACAAAAAGTCAATACTTCCTAATACATTGTTTTTTTCAGAACCCGAAATATATTGTGGCTTGGCAACAGTATCTGTCAGGAATAAGGTAGTTCCACAAACCAAATCGTCATCTTGATAAACATTAAAATGACGAATGTTTTTTGGAAATAGCTTTTGTAATTTCGAAATTTCGTATAAGGTATGAACTGGTTTTGAATTGTATTTTTCTCTTAAATTAGGAATTAAAATAGTATTCCAAAACTTCTCTAAATTTGTTTCTTCCTTAATTATCAAACCCAACTTGTGTCCTCTTCGAACACATTCTTTTCTGGATTTGGAAATGAGGTTTTTTTGATTTAGATTAACAACCGAAACATTGTGTTTCATTGTGACTTTTCCTTGGCAAACATACATCAAATAATTAATTTCATCTGACAGATAATCACAATAAATAGACGGTATTTGCTTTAAATATAATTTGGAAATTTCATTTTCATTCAAGTAGTTTAAAACTTTCTGAAAAACAAAAATAGTGTCATATAACTTTGAATTGGGTAATAAAACCAACCCTCCATAAGTCAAACCTTGATGCGAATAAACCGTATCTCCTACAATATTAGCGGGCAAAATTGCAACCAATTTTTCGCCTTCAAAAACCATTAAGGAAAAATCTTCAAATCTGTCTTTGTGATACTCCATAAAATTACGATGAAACAAAAACGTTGCATTTTTGGCTTGGCTTACAAGAGTATTCCAACTGTCATAATCACTTTCTTGATATCGTTTTACACTATAATTTTTCACAATTGAATATTAAGGACTGGAAAAGTACACAATTAGGCTAATATTCGAAATAGTAATGGAGAAAAAACCTAATACAATTTTTAATTGATAAAAACTGAATATCGATTTCGAACTAAATATCTCAATTTATTATTTATGTTCCAAAGGAGCCAAATGCCATTTGTATTTTACGGCCAACAAGCGAATCGCAATAATAACGCAAGAGGTAATTAGGTAGATAACATCGCTTTCGATATTCATTTTTCGGAGGGCAAAAAAAACAATTCCGCCAAATATACAAATGGTGGCATACACTTCCCTACGAAAAATCACCGGAATTTCGGTACATAAAATATCACGCGTAACTCCTCCAAAACAAGCAGTCATAGTTCCTAATGAAATGCAAATAACGGGATGAAGATTGTAATCAAGCCCTTTTTGTATTCCAATTAAGGTAAAAACGCCCAAACCTATGGTATCAAACAAAGCCAACGAGGTACGAAGTTTGTCTAGTTTTTTTCTAAAAATGATGGCTAAAATAAATCCCCAAACAATCACATACACATAGGTTGGATCTTGCATCCATCCCACCGGCGTACGACCTATCATGACATCGCGCAAGGTTCCGCCTCCCACTGCGGTTACAAATGCAATGATGAAAACACCAAACGGATCAAGCTTCTTGCTTATTGCAGTTAATGCGCCAGACATAGCAAACGCCATGGTACCGATGATGTCTAGTAAGTGAAACATGTGTTTTGAGATTTTAGAAACGTATTACATATACAATTTTATATGCCACTACATGTTTTGGGTGTAAAAATTGTAATCTTTAAGAATGGTTTTTATAAATTCAACTTGATTGTAGGTTTGCATTTTAATCCCCGTAACCGATTGAATTTTTTTAGACAATTTTAAAATTGTTTCAACATCATTACTTTTTTCGGCAACTTGAAAAGTGTCTTTTATAATTCGCATATCATTATCGGACAGTTTAATAACCAATGGATAAACGGGCACATAGGTTTCCCCTATTTCTTCGAGGATTGTACTATCGATTGATATATTGTTTTTTAGCGTTATAATAGCTGTCCCCGCTGCCATATCACCCATACGCTGGGTTTTATTACTAATGCATATTGATATTAATCCAATTAATCCTCCAAGTATGTTGTTTTCTACAATTCTAAAAAGCCAACGAATAAGATAATCTCCAAAATTGGCTTGATAGCCATCAATTTTCACGACTTTTATCTTTACTATTTTTTTACCAATGGTTTGTCCTTCAAAAATACTTTCCAGTGTCACGGAATATATCATTACAGGAAAAAAAAACAATATCAATATGGCAAAACCCGACCAAAAATCTAGCTTATCCATGATTTTTGAGACTCCCAACAAATTAAAAAAGACGTATGCAACAACAATAACATAGGCAACCTTAACAACAAAATCCAGCAAACTAGCCAGCATTCTCTCGCCAATAGAAGCCGCCTTAAAATTTATTATAACATTTTGTGTTGTGTTTATAGATAATTCTGACATAATTCCTATTTTAGCATCCAATGAGAGAAATTGCATTTATAAAAGCGAACAAAGACAAATGGCTTGAGTTTGAACAAGCTATTTTTGGTAAAGCTAAAAAAAATCCTGATGAAATGGCAAATTTATACATTCAATTAATGAATGATTTGTCGTATGCCCAAACTTATTATGCAAAAAGCAAGACAGTTGCATATCTAAACTATTTAGCTTCAAATATTTATCAAAAAATATACAAAACAAAACGAACAGAAGGCAATAGATTGGTTTATTTTTTCAAAACCGAAGTCCCGCTGATTGTTTATGAATACCGCAGGTATTTAGTTTATGCTTTTGCACTTTTTTTTGTGACTGTTTTTATTGGAGCTGTTTCTGCCAGATATGATGCTGATTTTGTTCGATTAATTCTTGGAGATGGCTATGTTAATGAAACTCTGGAAAATATCAAGGCTGGAAATCCGGTTGCCATTTACAAATCAGGAAGCAATTGGGGAAGTTTTATAGGTATCACCGTCAATAATATACGTGTTGGAATGATGTGTTATATTTTTGGGATTTTTGGTGGAATTGGCACTTTTTATATTTCGTTGCAAAATGCCATCATGTTGGGTTCATTTCAATACTTTTTCTTTCAGCAAGGTGTTTTTTGGAAAAGTGTAAGGGGTATTTGGATTCATGGTTCCATGGAAATTTTCGGAATCGTAATTGAAACTGCTGCAGGTTACATTTTGGGTGCTTCTATCCTATTTCCCAAAACGTATTCGAGAATGAATTCCTTTAAAATTGGCTTCAAAAATAGTTTCAAAATACTTTTGAGTACTGTTCCTTTTACCATAGCAGCAGGCTTTCTGGAAGGATTCATAACTCGTTATTCTATCGACATGCCAAACTGGTTAAGCAGTTTTATCATTTTGTTTACCCTTTCCATTATATCCTTTTACTACTTAATCTATCCATTTATAATTCACAAAAAAACCAATCTGCCTAATGTTTCAACTTTATAAAGAGCGCGATTTAAGCGATAATTTCTCTGACACAACCACTTTTTTCAAAACATTTGGAAAACACTTCTTCAAAAACTTTTTTATCATAAATGGAATATTTTTAATGATACTAATGGTTTTGATTTATTTTATTTCAAAAATATATGTAGAAGTACTTTTTTCTAGCACCAATAATCTTGCTAATAATCCAAATTACCTTACCAATTTCATAAGTGAAAATATTTTTCTTGTACTGGGAGGTTTTATAACAGCTATTATACTGATAGCTATTTTATCGATGCTCAACATTACATATCCAATTATTTACCTTAAATTATTTGAAAAAGAACATCATGCAGATTTTTCCACACAGGAAATTGTCAACGAATTAAAGAAAAATATTGGCAAAATGATTGTCTTTTTATTAGGGACCGCTTTTGTTATAGTACCTCTAGCTTTCATCATGTTTGGTTTAATAATTCTACTTTGTTTTATTCTTATTGGAATTCCCTTGTTTTTCATTGCCATTATTGCTTTTTCTTCATGGGTAATGCTATCGTATCATGATTATATTCTAAATGACGTAGGTTTTTTTAAGGCATTATCAAATGGATATTATTTGCTAAAGCTAAAATTCTGGACCATTATAGGAACTACTTTTTTAATGATGATACTGATTCAGATAATTCAAGGAATAATCACAATTGTTCCCTCTCTGTTTATGATTGGTTCGATGTTCGTTTCTAGACAAAATGGAGCTTCACAAGCCGAAAATTTTTCTACTCTAGGAATTCTTATGGCAATTATAATGGTGCTTTCAGTATTATTAAACTACATATTTAATAATTTTATCGTGATCAATCAGGGACTTATTTATTATAGTTTGCATGAAGACACTCAAAACTACACCACTAATAATCAAATTGATTTAATTGGCACCGACGTTGAATAATTTTTTTCTACTAATCTTCTTTTTCTTTTGCTTCAATCTTGGAGCACAGGATTCATTGGCTATAGCCAAAAAAGAAAAAATTGTTTTCACCGAAAAAGATATTGTCATGGATACCGATTCTATCACGGCAAAATCATTCCCTGAAAATTTCAAGAAAAAATATACTGATACCGATTTTGTATATGAGTTTAAAACTCCCGAGAAAAATTCTTGGGATCGTTTCAAGGAATGGCTGGCTCTTTTTTTTAAAAAACTATTTAGCCTCAGTGACAATAAAACTTCTACATTTTTAGTGGAAACACTATTAAGAGTAATCGCAATTGTTGTTGTTATTGCAGTAATCTATATGATTGTAAAAGCCATAATGAACAAGGAAGGACAATGGATTTTTGGCAAAGACTCAGACAAAAAAATTATTAACTATGACGAAATAGAAAAAAATCTGCATCTTGTTGATTTTGAAAAACTAATTCAAAACAGTTTGCTATCTGACGAAAAAAGACTGGTAGTACGATACTACTATCTTTGGCTACTCAAAAAAATGTCAGCAAAACACATCATAGAATGGGATGTTGAGAAAACCAACTCCGATTACCTCTATGAAATAAAAGACCAAACCCAAAAAGAGGATTTTGCCTATTTGTCTTATTTATACAATTATATTTGGTACGGTGAATTCGACTTGGACGATGTAACTTTTGCGAAAGCAAAAAATGCTTTCGAGAAATCAATAAAATACTTGAAAGATGAATAGAACTCTAAAAATATACATCTTCCTTTTGGTTGTACTTTTAGTGGCTATTGTTGTCATTGACAGTAATCGTCCGAAACCTATTGATTGGACTCCTACCTATTCCATAAAAGATAAAATCCCTTATGGAATGTATGTTTTTGACAATGAAATTGGTTCACTTTTGAAAAATCAAAAATTAGAAAGATTTAGCAATACCCCCTATGAATATTTCGATAGCGATGCTTATCTTGACACACTGATCCCTAGCAACAAAATAAAAGGAACATTTCTCTACATTTCCAAAACTTCAACTTTGGACGACCAGTCTATATCCGAGATTTGCTCTTTTGTCAGAGTTGGAAATGCCGCTTTTATTAGTTCCGAAATGATTCCAAATGCCTTATTGGACAGTCTAAATCTATCAATGGACAGTGAGTATAAATATTCTGACAGCATTTATAATTGGGTGGCTAATAAAAATTTGGGATGTCAAAAATATAAAATTATCGAAGGTGTCAATAATAATTATTTTTCAAAAATCGACACTCTCAACACTACGGTTTTAGGCTATCAAAATGGTGATAGTGCCAGAGTAAATTTTATAAAGGTGAAATACAAAATAGGCACATTCTATTTACATACACAGCCTGTTGCGTTTACAAATTTCCATTTATTAAAAGCAAACCATCACGAATATGCCGAAAAAGTTTTGTCTTATATCCCAAAAGGTGACATCTTTTGGAGCATCAAAGATCAAAATGGCGAAGTGATTTCAGCTTCACCCATGCGCTATATTTTAAGTCAGCCCGCACTCCGATGGGCTTGGTATATTTTCCTGATCGGAATGATTATTTTCATGATATTCAATGCAAAACGAAAACAAAGAATTGTTCCCATTATCAAACCGCTAGCCAATACTACTGTCGATTTCACAAAAACCATTGGAAACCTTTATTATCAGGAAGGTGATCATGACAACATAATCGATAAAAAAATTATTTATTTTCTGGAAAAAATCAGAAATGAATATTTAATCGACACTCATAAACTCGATGAAGAATTCATAAAAAAATTGCATTCCAAATCAGGAAAAAAATTAGACGACATTAAAAATCTTGTATTATTAATAAATATGTATCGAAAAAACAGCTTTAACAGTGTCGAAGCGGATTTGATTCAAATCAATAATGCAATAGAAAAAGTGACAGGACATAATTAACCGTCATTTAAAATTGTAAAAACAAAAATTAAAATTTAAGGTAAAATATGGAAAATATAATCGCACCAGAAGAGTCAAACGAAAACGTAGATTTTCAGTCCAGAATTAATTTAGAGCCGCTTTTATTAAGTATCAATGCTATAAAAAATGAATTGGCAACGGTAATCGTTGGTCAAAACAGAATGATTGATCAATTGCTTGTTGCGATTTTATCAAACGGTCATGTTTTGCTCGAAGGTGTTCCCGGTGTTGCCAAAACCATTACTGCAAAATTATTGGCAAAAACATTAAATATTGGCTTTAGCCGAATTCAATTCACCCCAGATTTAATGCCTTCAGATATTTTGGGAACGTCGGTTTTTGACTTGAAAAAATCAGAATTCGAATTCAAGAAAGGACCAATTTTTTCGAACTTAATCCTTATTGACGAGATCAATCGTGCTCCTGCAAAAACTCAGGCGGCACTTTTTGAAGTAATGGAAGAACGCCAGATCACCATTGATGGTACTACCTATATTTTAGACACGCCATTTTTGGTAATTGCCACCCAAAATCCAATCGAGCAAGAAGGAACTTATCGTTTGCCTGAAGCACAATTAGACCGTTTTTTATTCAAAATAGCTATTGATTATCCAAAAATTGATGAAGAAATTGCCATTATCCAACGAGAACATCTATTGCAGGATCATGGAAAACTGGATAACATAAAAACACTGCTTTCATCAGCCGAAATCAAGCAGTATCAAACATTAGTTAAACAAATTATCGTTGAGCAGAACTTACTGGAATACATTGCCAAAATTGTGATAAACACCCGCGAAAATGCCTTTTTGTATCTTGGTGCTTCACCTCGTGCTTCGATCGCAATTCTGAATGCAGCCAAAGGTTTTGCCGCCATTCGTGGACGTGATTTTGTAACTCCTGAAGATATCAAAGAAGCAGCAATTCCTGTTCTTCAACACCGTGTTATTGTAACTCCGGAACGCGAAATGGAAGGAATTACGAGTATTGAAATCATTAAGCAGATTTTGGAAAGTGTAGAGATTCCGAGATAATTTTAAAATTTCCATATTCCAAAACCATGAAACTACTAAAAAGTCTATACATCAATAATTTCTTTTTCTACGCACTTTTGGGTGTTATGGGATTGTTTGTTTTGTCTTTCATATTTCCTGCATTATACAATGCAACCTGGTATGTTTTACTGATGTTATTGACTTTTTTGATTTTGGATATCCTAATTTTATTTTTTACAAAAAATGGAATCGAAGGAAGCAGAATAATGTCCGAAAAACTATCTAATGGTGATGATAATGAAATAAAAATCAGCATTAAAAATTATTATACTTTCCCGATTTCAGTAAAAATAATTGACGAAATTCCATTTCAGTTTCAAATTCGTGATTTTGAAATCAAACAAAAAATCAGCGCCTCTTCACAAAACGAAATCAATTATTTTTTGCGTCCAACACAACGTGGAGAATATCATTTCGGAAATTTAAATGTATATGTTTCTTCTCCGTTGTCGTTAATTTCCAGACGATTTAAATTTGATTCAGACAGAATGGTTCCCACGTATCCGTCTTATATTCAATTACGGAAATATAGTCTGATGGCTTTTTCCAATAATTTATTTCAATATGGAATCAAGAAAATCAGAAGAATTGGGCATACCATGGAGTTTGAACAAATCAAGGAATACAATCAGGGTGATGATATCCGAACCTTGAATTGGAAGGCTACGGCAAAGAAAAACGCTTTGATGGTCAATCAGTTTCAGGACGAGAAATCGCAATCGGTTTACATGATAATCGACAAAGGCCGTGTGATGAAAATGCCGTTTAACGGAATGAGTTTATTGGATTATGCTATTAATGCTACACTGGTTTTATCCAATGTAATCCTGAAAAAACAGGACAAGGCCGGAATGCTGGCTTTTTCAAAAAAAGTAGAAAATCGGGTTTTTGCAGAAAAACGGGCCTCGCAAATGCAAAAAATTCTGGAAACTTTGTACAATATCAAAACCGACTTTTTCGAAAGCGATTTCAGCCGATTATATACTGACATCAAAAAAAATATTAATCAAAGAAGTTTGATCGTATTGTACACCAATTTTGAAACAATGGATGGTTTGCATCGGCAGTTACCTTATTTAAAAGGAATTGCCAAAAACCATTTGCTGGTAGTGGTTTTCTTTAACAATACGGAGCTCAACGAACTCATCAACAAAAACGCCGAAAATATTCAGGAAGTTTATGATAAAGTAATTGCAGAGAAATTTTCTTTCGAAAAAAGATTAATCGTCAATGAACTCAAAAAACATGGTATTTATTCGGTACTCACCCAACCGGAAAACCTGACTTTGGATACCATTAATAAATATTTGGAAATCAAATCAAGGGGGATTCTTTAAAAATTGCAGATTGCAAATTTTAGAATTTTGAAGTTTAAAAGGGCATTCGCTTTTAAAAATTAGTTTCTTTAAATATTTTAAGTTTTATAAAATCTGCAAAAATCTGCCTAATCTGCGTGCTAATTTTTCACGCAGATTAGGCAGATTCTAATGTTAAAACAAATTAAGTTAGACGTTAACAATCTTAATCTAAAAGCGAATACCCTGAAAGTTTAGGATTAAAAAAAAGATAGTAACTTTGCTACTTATAACTTAGCATCTTTTCCTTTGAAACAAATCACTTCCATCCAAAATCCTTTTATAAAATCCTTAGTATTATTACAGGAAAAAGCAAAAGCCCGAAAACAATCGGGGACTTTTCTTATAGAAGGAAAACGGGAAATCGAGATTGCCGTAAAAGGTGGTTATGAAATGGAAACCGTTTTATTTTTGCCTGAAATTTGTTCTGAAAACGAAGCACAAAAAATAGCCCGAAGTTCAGAATTGATAGCAATTTCAAAAGATATTTATCAAAAGCTCGCATACAGAGATACTACAGAAGGAATTTTGGCTGTAGCCAAAGCCAAATCAATGCTCCTATCTGATTTGCAATTATCTGAAAACCCATTGATACTTATTGCCGAAGCTCCCGAAAAACCAGGAAACATCGGAGCCTTACTACGAACAGCTGATGCAGCAAATCTTGACGCTGTAATTATTGCCAATCCCAAAAGTGATTTATATAATCCTAACGTTGTTCGTTCAAGCGTTGGCTGTCTGTTTACCAATCAGATTGCAACTGGAACGACCACCGAAATTATTGCTTTTTTAAAAGAACATAAAATCAATTTTTACTGTGCTACGCTGCAAAATTCCACTTCCTATCATACTCAGGATTACACTTTGCCAACAGCTTTGGTCGTAGGTACAGAAGCAACAGGATTGACACAGGAATGGCGTGATGCCGCCACACAAAATATCATTATCCCTATGCAGGGCGAAATCGACAGCATGAATGTTTCGGTCGCTGCAGCGATTTTGATATTTGAAGCCAAAAGACAGAGAGGGTTTTAGGATTTAGTTTAAAGTTTAAACATTTTTAAACCTTAAACTTTAAACCTTAAACTTTAAAAAACCTCTCTTGCATATTCCCTAAAAAATCCTTATTTTTAGGAATTGAACCATGCCGTTATGATAGAAATCGATATAGAAAAAGAGAACAAAGCTATTGCTCAAGAATACAAGGAGTTACTACGAATCAGTTATCAAACCTTAACCACAGAGGATAAAAAAGTGATCCGCAAGGCTTTTGACGTTGCTGTTGATGCACATAAGGATCAACGTCGAAAATCTGGTGAAGCCTATATATTCCACCCAATCGCCGTAGCCAAAATTGTCGCCTCCGATATTGGTTTAGGGGCCACATCCATTGCAGCGGCACTAATGCATGACGTTGTCGAGGACACTCCGATAACGGTCAAGGATATTGATAAAATGTTTGGTCCAAAAATTGCCCAATTAGTTGAAGGATTAACAAAAATATCATTGGTTCAAAAGGACCTGAATGTATCGATGCAAGCCGAGAATTTCCGTCGAATGCTTCTTACTCTCAATGATGATGTTAGGGTAATCCTGATAAAAATAGCCGACAGATTGCATAACATGTTGACTATGGATTCCATGGAAGACCATAAACAAGTTAAAATAGCGTCCGAAACATTGTATATATATGCCCCTTTGGCACATCGATTGGGTCTTTATAAAATCAAAAACAAGCTCGAGGATTTAGGTTTAAAATATACCGAACCAGAGAGATACAACAATATCGTCAGCAAAATAAGAGAGACCAAGGAAGAACAAGACCTTTACATCAAGGACATTTCCGAAGTGCTTCAAAAAGCCTTGGATGAGGAAAACATAGATTACATCATCAAAGGCCGTCCAAAATCCATTTATTCGATAAATAGAAAAATGCTCGCGCAAAATGTAAGTTTTGACGAAGTCTACGACAAATTCGCCTTACGTATAGTTTACAAATCCAATCCGCATGACGAGAAATTCCTTGCCTGGAAAATATACTCTATTGTAACCGATCACTACAGACCCAGCCCTAGCCGTTTACGCGACTGGATATCATCACCAAAATCAACTGGTTATGAGGCACTTCACATTACGGTAATGGGACCAAAAGGCCGTTGGGTCGAGGTACAGGTACGCAGTGAGCGCATGGACGAGATTGCCGAAAAAGGATACGCCGCCCATTACAAATACAAAAACGGAGCTACCGAAGAAAACGGTCTCGATGTTTGGTTAAATCTACTGAAAGAAGCGCTGGAAAACTCGGAGACAAGCGCCGTCGATTTTGTCGAAGATTTCAAAATGAACCTGTATTCCAAGGAGATTTATATTTTTACCCCAAAAGGAGAAATCAAATCCCTACCAAAAGGTGCTACATCACTGGATTTTGCATTCAGTATCCACTCGGAAATTGGAATAAAAACAAGAGGAACCAGAGTCAACGGAAAATTAGTACCCTTAAATTATGAGTTAAAAAGTGGAGACCAAGTTGAAATCATCACATCTCCCCATCAAAAACCAACTGTCAACTGGCTCGATTTTGTAACCACTTCGAGAGCAAAAAATAAAATTAGAAACGTTCTTAACGAGAACACCAAAAAGATTGCCGAAGATGGAAAAGAATTACTTACCCGTAAACTAAAACATCTAAAAGTAACGCTAAACGAACAAACCACTAACGAATTAGTTAACTTCTTTAAATTAAAAACAAGTCTGGATTTATTCTATAGAGTTGGCGTCGGTTCAATAGATAACCAACAACTTAAAGATTATGCTGGTCAAAAAAGTAATACATTAATCAATTTTTTCAAAAACAAGATCAAGCGCAACAACAGCACTGCCGATGTTGACATTCACAAACAAGTCATCAGCAGTAATTATGACATGTTGGTTTTTGGAAAAACGCAAGACAAACTCGATTACAAATTATCCAGTTGCTGCAACCCAATACCCGGAGACGAAGTATTTGGTTTTGTTACCATAAATGAAGGCATTAAAATACACAAAAAAGACTGTCCAAACGCTATTTCGTTACAATCCAATTACGCATACCGAATCATGCAAGCCAAGTGGATCGACTCTACTCAACAAGACTTCAAAGCCACCATTAACATCATGGGAATGGACACTTTAGGGCTTACAAACGAATTGACAAAAGTGATATCAAACAATATGAATGTCAACATTCAAAGTATTTCACTCAATGGTGAAGCTGGAATTTTCAAGGGACAGGTATCCGTAATTGTACCCAATATCACCATTTTAAAGAAATTAATGGATAATATTAAAAAAATTGACGGAATTGACAAGGTTACCCGTGTATACAAAAATTAATAACCAAAACTTTCCAAAATAAAATTTAAGAACAAAAATTGTTACACTCAAAAAACAAATAATTCCAAAAACCATTAGGACGTGCCACCATTAGAAAAAGAGACCTCCTCACAATACCGCATATACGGTCTCTTTTCCTAATGCTGTCGGGCTATACGCTCCGCTGCGGCGGATTGCTTCTATCCCTCACGCACTACACAAAACCCTACAACTTTATTGGTAAACACATCAAAAAACATACATTAATAACCAAAAAAGAAAGTAAACCGCTCAGAATTAAAACCCTATTTTTTTATACTTTTAAAATAATAATTTATCTTTGCAGGATATGACACTCATTTCTACAGAAAACAACAAAAATCAAGAGATTGTAAAGAACGTTTTTACAATGTATCTTGAAAATAAAGGACACCGCAAAACCCCAGAACGGTATGCTATCCTTCAAGAAATATACGACAGTGAAGAACATTTTGATATAGAAAACCTATACCTCAAAATGAAAAACAAAAACTACCGTGTCAGTAGGGCCACTCTTTACAATACCATCGAATTGTTACTCGACTGCGCCTTGGTTCGCAAACATCAGTTTGGGCAAAATCAAGCACATTACGAGAAATCCTATTTCGACAAACAGCACGATCATATTATCATGACCGACACTGGTGAAGTAATTGAATTTTGTGATCCACGAATTCAAACTATCAAAAAAACTATCGAAGAAATTTTTGATATCGAAATCACCAATCATTCCCTATACTTATACGGAAACAAGAAAAAAGAAAAAACAGAAGAAAACACTCCAGAGAACTCACTGGAAAATACATCAGAAAATTAACTAAAAATAAAATATAGAATGACCGTAGATTTATTATTAGGATTACAATGGGGAGATGAAGGAAAAGGAAAAATTGTTGACGTTCTTACATCAAATTATGACATAATTGCTCGTTTTCAAGGAGGTCCAAATGCAGGACACACATTGGAATTTGACGGAATCAAACACGTACTAAGAACCATTCCATCCGGAATTTTCCATAAAACAGCCGTAAACATTATTGGAAACGGAGTTGTAATTGACCCTGTAGTATTTCAAAAAGAAATTGAAGGTCTTGAAAAATTTAATATGGATATCAAATCCAAATTAATCATTTCCAGAAAAGCGCATTTAATATTACCAACACACCGCTTATTGGATGCTGCTTCTGAAGCTTCAAAAGGAAAAGCGAAAATTGGCTCTACCCTAAAAGGAATTGGACCAACATACATGGACAAAACCGGAAGAAACGGTTTGCGCGTTGGAGATACCGAATTAGAAGATTTCAAAGAGCGTTACAGACATTTGGCTGACAAACACGAAGAAATGATTAAATTCTACGATGTTAACATTCAATACAATTTGGCTGAAATGGAAAAAGAATTCTTCGAATCTATTGAAGTTTTAAAAACATTAGACTTTATTGACAGTGAAGAATATTTAGCGCAAGCTCAAAAAGCTGGAAAATCAATACTTTGTGAAGGTGCTCAAGGTTCTTTATTAGACGTTGATTTTGGAACTTATCCATTTGTAACTTCATCAAATACTACCGCTGCAGGTGCTTGTACAGGTTTAGGAATTGCTCCAAACAAAATCAAGGAAGTATACGGAATTTTCAAGGCTTACGTAACACGCGTAGGAAGCGGACCTTTTCCAACAGAACTTTTTGACGAAGATGGTGCAACAATGGCCAGAGTAGGAAACGAATTTGGATCGGTTACAGGAAGACAAAGACGTTGCGGTTGGCTGGATTTAGTAGCTTTAAAATATGCTGTTCAAATCAATGGCGTGACACAATTAATGATGATGAAAGGTGACGTACTTTCTGGTTTCGAAACTTTAAAAGTATGTACTGAATACAACTATAAAGGGAAAAATATTTCGCATTTCCCTTATAACATCGAGCCGGAAAATGTTACTCCGGTATTCAAAGAATTCAAAGGATGGCACCAAGATTTAACAGGCATGACCACTTACGATCAATTACCTATTGAATTAAAGGAATACATTGAATTCATAGAAAAAGAAGTAGAAGTTCCGATAAAAATTGTTTCTGTTGGACCAGACAGAAAGCAGACAATCTTAAAATAACAAACTAACGTCCCGATAATCCGGGGCGTTTTTTTTATCATTAAAACAAAAAAACATGGATAATCCTAAATACAAAATACAAAAAACCGAGTTGCTTTCGGACAATTGGTACATCCTAAACAAAGTTACAATTGACTATCAAAAAAAGGACGGAGAATGGGACACCCAAGTGCGTGAAGTGTACGACAGAGGTAATGGAGCTGCTATTTTATTGTACGACAAACGTAAAGGAACTGTTATTCTGACGCGGCAATTTAGATTACCAAGCTATCTGAACGGAAACAAAAGCGGCTTGTTGATTGAAGTCTGCGCAGGATTATTGGATGAAGACAATCCAGAAGCCTGTATCATCCGTGAAACAGAAGAAGAAACAGGATACCGCCTGAAATCTGTTAAAAAAGTTTTTGAAACCTATATGTCACCGGGAGCGGTAACCGAAATTCTGTACTGCTTCATAGGTGAATATGACATCAGCATGAAAGTAAATGAAGGCGGAGGACTGGCAAACGAACACGAAGAAATTGAGGTTCTCGAGATTCCTTTTGATCAAGCATATGTCATGATAGAATCCGGCGAAATAAAAGATGCAAAAACTATTATGTTACTGCAGTATGCCAAAATCCATAATTTGGTTTAACATATTAAAAAACATAAGCCATATAAGAAAAACTAAATCTTATATGGCTTTATTTTTTTTAGCTAAAGCCAGGATACTATTTTTTCTTCTTCATATCCGGCAGGAAATAAGTCAACACTCCTATTAAAGGAAGAAAAGAAGTTATTTTATACACATATTCAATACTGGTTTGATCAGCTAAATACCCCAAAATGGCCGAGCCGATTCCTGCAATTCCAAAAGCAAAACCAAAAAACAATCCAGAAACCATTCCAACTTTTCCTGGCATTAATTCCTGTGCAAAGACCAAAATTGCCGAAAAAGCGGAAGCTATAATCACTCCGATAATTACCGCCAAAATTCCCGTCCAAAACAAATTGGCATAAGGAAGCAATAATGAAAAAGGCGCAGCTCCAAGAATAGAAATCCAAATAATATACTTTCTTCCGAAACGATCTCCCAAAGGACCTCCAATTAACGTTCCTGCCGCTACCGATGCCAAGAAACCAAACAAGTAGAATTGAGAATCCTGTATACTGAGTCCAAATTTATTCATCAGATAAAAAGTAAAATAATTGGACATACTTGCCATATAAATAAACTTCGAAAAGATTAAAAACAGCAAAATAGCAAGTGAAATATTGACTTTTCTTTTAGACAAATGGATGGTTTCTTCTTCAAGAATTACTTTTTTTGAAGCACGCAATTCCAAATGATTTTGATACCAGCCAGCAATTTTAGACAAAATAACCATTCCTAAAATACCTGCAATCACAAACCAAATAATATAAGACTGTCCATGAGGCGCTACAATCAAGGCCACTAATAATGGTCCAATAGCACTTCCTGCATTTCCTCCTAACTGAAAAATGGATTGTGCCAAACCTCGTTTTCCGCCGGAACCCAAAAAGGCAACTCGGGAAGCTTCTGGATGAAATATTGATGAACCAATCCCTACAAAAGCGACCGATACCAACAACATCCAAAAAGCTGTTGAAAGCGATAGAAAGATTAAACCCGAAACTGTAAAAATCATTCCAAATACCAATGAATATGGTTTTGGTTTTTTATCGGTATAAAATCCGATAAAAGGCTGTAATATCGAAGCGGTAAGCTGAAAAACAAAAGTAATCAACCCAATTTGTGTAAAAGAAAGATTGAATTTTTCTTTCAACAAAGGATAGGTAGAAGGAATAACCACTTGCATTAAATCATTTAACAAATGTGCAAATGCTATCGAAAATAAAATGGAATAAACTGTTTTTTGAACTAAGGGAGTCGCATTATTTTTTGTCAAAGTTTCTGCTGAAGTACTCATATTGAAATTAATTGAATTATGAATTGTAACAATTTTTTTTAGATAGAATTGGCAATAAAATACCAAAAGACTAATGTGATAAAGGAAAGAGGAATTCCAAAACCAATCATCATACTACATAATCGTGGTTTTAAACCATAAGAAGAAGCAATGATACTGGAGGAAATCATAGGAGCCATCGCCGCTTCCATAACCGAAACCTGAATCATTTGCGAATGTTGATCCAAAATCACGACATATAATAAATAAATGATAGCCGGAGTCATGATTAATTTATAGACAAGACCCAATCCCAAAAACTTGAAATGTTTGCTCTTTCTGTCAAACTCAAGTTGTAACCCTACCGAAAGCATTGCCAATGGTGTCATTACACTCCCCACTTTTTGTAAACCTAACTGAATATACTCATGAAAATCAAAATGAAAAACATTCATAAAACAAGCCAGTAGAAAAGCAATAAACGGCGGAAAAAAAAGTATTTTTTTGATAATCTCCAGTAGGTTTGGGCTGCCCGAAGAATATAAGGTGGCAATAAAAACCCCCAAAGTGGACAACACGACAAAAGTCCCCGGCTGATCGACCAAAATAGCCATTTTCAATCCTTCGTTTCCGTATAAAGCCTGAATAATTGGGAATCCCAAAAAAGATGTATTACTGAAACCGGCAGTCATAATCATGCAGCCCGTCAATTTTCTGGACCATTTTAATTTTGCACCCAACAAACTAAAAAACACAATTGCTGTTGAAAAACCAATCCAGGTAACACCAATGGGATATAGTAATTTTGTATCCAGCTCAATTTTTGGAATGTAAAATAAGGCCAATGAAGGAAGACAAAAATAAATTACTATATAATTTAATCTCTTATATAAATTGGTTGGCAAACGTTTTACTTTTTGTAAAAGAACACCGATCAATAAACAAACGAAGATTAAAATAATATTATACATAATGCCGAATTGACTGCAAAAATACCACTTTAAATTTTTAAGACCATCATTTTTTTCAACTAAGAACCTTGCAAATATCAATTTTCAACTTATATTTGCAATATATTTTATTACAGTATGATTTCAGGTAAGTTTGCCATAACATTACATATTCTAACATTACTCTCTAAATTTCCGGATGACTATTTATCCTCAGATTTTATAGCGGGCAGTATGAATTTGCATCCCGTTTTGGTTAGAAAAGAAATAGCAAACCTGAAAAAAAATAATATTGTAGAAAGCAAGGAAGGCAAAAATGGAGGTACGCGCCTATTGAAATCGATATCAAAAATCACTTTGGATGACATTTTCAAAATGACTTTTGATACCGTAACGTTGGGGTTTTCCAAGAATAAGCCAAATCCAGATTGTCCTATAGGCAAAGAAATAAATAAAAATTTAGAAAATTTATATGAAGACATCAACAAAACGATTGGCTTACAACTGAGTGGAATCACGCTGGAAGATTTTTCCAATAAATTTTAATTCTATTTTTTTAATCTAAACTGTAACATTTTTTATTACTTTTAAACATATAACTATGAAAATCGCAATTATTGGAGCTACTGGATTTGTAGGATCCGCAATTTTAAATGAATTAGCAAGCAGAAACCATGAACTTACTGCTATTGCAAGAAATCCAAAAGAGACTACTGACGCCAAATGGATAGCGACAGACATCTTTAAAATTGACTCTTTGGCAGAAATACTAAAAGGCCATGATATTGTCATTAACGCATACAATCCAGGCTGGGCAAACCCAAACATTTATAACGATTCGATTACTGGTTCCAAAGCTATTCAGGAAGCCGTAAAAAAATCGGGAGTGAAACGTTTTATAACAATTGGCGGTGCTGGAAGTTTATACATAGCACCGAACGTTCAGTTAATAGACACACCTGAATTCCCAAAAGAGATATTCGACGGTGCAAATGCGGCTAGACATTATCTTGAAATAATCAAGGAAGAAAAAGATTTAGATTGGGCATTTTTCAGTCCTGCCATCGAAATGCATCAAGGAACAAAAACAGGAAGAACCGGTAAATATCGTTTAGGCTTGGAAAACCCCGTTTTCAATGAAGAACAACGAAGCATACTTTCGGTAGAAGATTTGGCTGTAGTTATTGCTGATGAAGTAGAAAGCCCAAAACATCATCAGGTTCGTTTTACTGCAGCTTATTAATTTTAAGCCCCATTAATTCACAAAAAACAGTTTCAAAAGCATTTTTACGTTTTTGAAACTGTTTTTGTTTTGATTACTTTTACTTCTCTCAAAAAAACAAAAATTTTGTCAGTCCATAAAACAAATTCAAGCGCCTTGAATATAAAAAGCGGTGTTTCTGCTCAAGAAACAATCAGCTTGAATGCTATACGTCAAATTAAGGAATCTAGAAAAAAACAACCTTCGGCAGAAGAATTGATTGACGGAATTTTGACAGGAAACAGAACCGCGCTCAGTCGTGCTATCACATTAATTGAAAGCACTAACCCAACCCATCTTGAAAAAGCTACAGCAGTCGTCAAAGGCTGTCTGCCAAATGCAAATAAATCAATCCGTATAGGAATCACTGGTGTTCCAGGCGTTGGCAAAAGCACATTCATCGAAGCTTTTGGTAAACATTTAACGAATTTGGGCAAGAAAGTTGCCGTTCTTGCCGTAGATCCAAGCAGCACCATTTCGCACGGAAGCATACTAGGAGACAAAACCCGAATGGAAGAATTGGTAAAAGATGAGAATGCTTTTATACGTCCATCGGCAGCAGGTGAAAATTTGGGTGGCGTAGCTCGAAAAACCAGAGAAACAATCACGCTTTGCGAAGCTTGCGGATTTGATATTGTATTAATTGAAACTGTTGGTGTGGGACAAAGTGAAACTGCGGTTCACAGCATGGTCGATTTCTTTTTATTGCTAAAAATAGCCGGTGCCGGAGATCAATTGCAAGGAATTAAAAGAGGGATTATGGAAATGGCAGATGCCATAATCATCAACAAGGCTGATGGCGACAATATTAAAAAAGCAGCTTTGGCAAAAACAGAATTCAGTCAAGCTCTGCATTTATTTCCAGCAAAAAAATCAGGATGGATTCCAGTCGTGATAACTTGCAGTGGTTTGACAAAGGAAGGAATTGGAGCAGTTTGGCAAACCGTTTCAGATTATATCGATTTGGTACTATCAACTCATTATTTTACGGAAAAGCGCAACGAACAAAATCTTTTTTGGATGATGGAAACCATTAATGAACAGTTAAAAACTCATTTTTACGCACAATCTGATACTATTGAACTACTCGAATCAACTAAAATAGCTGTTCAAAACAATGAAGTCTCCCCTTTTGCGGCAGCGCAAATTTTATTGGACACTTATTTTAAAAAATAAAACTGCAAAAGTTACTCATCAACTTTTGCAGTTTTTATATATAGAAAACTATAAAAAATTACCCTGATACCATTGGACTTGCGCTTTTAATCCCTCGTACAAACTGGTTTTTGGATTGTATCCTAACAATCTTTTGGCTTTGTCAATAACGGCTTTAGTTCTTAACTGATCGCCACTTCGAGCTTCGACAATCTGAAGATTAATTTTTTTATTTAAAATTTCCTCAACGATTTCAATACCATGTTGTGTCGTATTTTCTTCTTCTGTTCCCAAATTAATAATTTCATTATTAACAACATCTTCCAAACCAATAACACTAACTACGCCGTCCACGATATCCTGCACATAAGTAAAACTCCGCAGGTGTTTTTCACTTCCTTCATACAACGGAAAGGGAACATTGTGCAATGCATTTGCTATTAATTTGGAATATAATTTTTCGGGTCTTTCCCTAGGGCCATAAACGGAATACAAACGCAAGGAACATGCTTTAATATCTCCAAGTCTGCTACTTTCCAAAACCAATTGTTCGGCTGCCAACTTAGTCACACCGTAATGAGAAACAGGTGTTGGAGGAACTGATTCATCAAAACTTGCATTAACACCATAAATTGAAGAAGTACCAATGTTTACAAAAAGTGCCAAATTTTTATTCTTAAAAGCAAAATCAAGAAGGTTTTTGGCACCTATTACATTATTTTCCAAATAATCTTCAAAACTGGAGGAGGCAGAGATTCCCGGTTGCGCCGCAAAGTGAAAAATGTAGTCAAAATTGGTTGGCAAAGTATCAAGCTGTTCTGAAAAACGCAAATCAATTTTCTCAATCTCAATGCCCTTTGCGCTCAATTCCCTTGCATTAAGTTGTTTCAGGGAAACATCATAATAATCTGAAAAATTATCCAAACCAACAACCTCATTTCCAAGAAATTTCAGTCGTTCAGCAACATGTGAACCAATATATCCTGCTGCGCCTGTAACTAATATTTTCATATTCGAAATTTTACATACAAAAGTAAGAATTAACACTAGTCTCTTTATTGAAAGATGTAAATTTTAATAAAAATTTAATGAATAGCTTTACAAAATAAAATACATTTGTCTAAATCACATTAGCCATGAATTTCGAACTAACCATCATAATACCAGTCTATAACGAAGAAGACAATCTTGATCGCGTGCACCAAGAAATGAAACAGTTTTTGTCCATTTCGAAGAAAAAAACAAAAATCCTTTTTATTAATGACGGTTCCAAAGACAGCAGTCAAACGCTTATCGAAAAAATATGTAAAGACAGCGACGAATTTTGTTTCATTTCTTTCGAAAAAAATACCGGCTTAAGCGCCGCTATCAAAGCTGGTTTTGATTTTACAGACACACCATGGGTAGGTTATATTGATGCCGATTTACAGACTTCTCCCGAAGATTTCAATGTTTTAATGGAATTTGCAGGCGAATATGATCTTGTTTCAGGAGTGCGTTCCAACAGAAAAGATTCGTTTACAAAAAACATGTCTTCTAAAATTGCTAACGGAATACGAAGAGCTTTTACCGATGACGGCATGGACGACACAGGCTGTCCCTTAAAAATAATCCGAACCGATATGGCCAAGAGAATCCCCATGTTCAACGGACTCCATCGTTTTTTACCCGCTATGATTTTATTGCAAAACGGAAAAATCAAACAAACTCCAGTGAGGCATTTCCCAAGAGTGGCAGGAGTTTCAAAATTCAACCTTTGGAATCGGCTGTTAGGGCCTTTACAGGATTGTTTTGCTTATTTATGGATGAAGAAAAAATACATTAATTATAATATAGCAAAACAAGGTTAATGAACAGCACAGTCATTTACACTATTGGGTTTATTGCCCAAATTTTGTTTTCCAGCAGAATGATTCTGCAGTGGATTATTTCTGAAAAAAACAAAAAAGTACTGACACCTGTTTTATTTTGGGAAATTAGTCTTTTCGCTTCCTTTTTATTGTTTGTTTATGGTTATTTCAGGCATGATTTCTCAATTATGCTGGGACAAATCATTACCTATTACATTTACATTCGAAACATTCAATTACAGAACGACTGGAAAAAATTACATGCGCTTTTAAGATGGTTTGTGCTTCTTTTTCCGCTTTTCATCATTGGCTATGGCTACAATAATAATATAATCGATGTTGATTTTTTATTTAGAAACGAAAAAATTCCGCAATGGCTGCTTTGGACAGGAATCATTGGACAAGTTTTATTTACGCTCCGTTTTGTCTATCAATGGATTTATTCTGAAAAGAAAAAAGATTCGGTTTTGCCTATGGGATTTTGGATTATCAGCTTAACCGGATCGCTCATTATTTTCATTTACGCAATAATCAGGAAAGATCCGGTGCTATTGGCTGGTCATGCCATAGGTTTAATCATATATGTCCGAAATATAATAATCCTAAAAAAAGATGACAAAATTAATCCATAAACCTGTTTTTTGGCTTTTTGTTGTAGCCTGTCTGATGCTTTTCCCACATTTGGACGTTATTGAAGTGAATATTATGGAAGCCCGAAACTTCATCACCGCAAGAGAAATGGTTACCAATAACCATTGGATACTCACAACGCTAAACGATTTGCCACGTTATGAAAAACCGCCATTACCTACTTGGCTCACGTCATTTTTCGGAATTATTTTTGGTTTTGACAGCATTTACGGCATGCGGATTCCTGTTGCCTTAATAACCTTATTACTGGTTTCCGGCGTTTATAAATTTTCTGAAAAATTAGGTTTATCCAAACAGCAGAATTTTCACAATGGACTAATTTTAATCACTTCCTTTTACATTTATTTTGCTGGAAGAGACAATCAATGGGACATGTACACGCACAGTTTCATGGTAATCAGCCTACTTTTTCTCTGGAATTTATTGAATGATTCCAAGAAACCTCTTTTTAATTCTCTAATGGCGGGACTATTTTTTGGCTTTTCGTTTTTAAGCAAGGGTCCAATTTCGGTATATGCCTTATTATTGCCTTTTTTAATTGCTTACGGCTTTACCTATAAATTTCATTTGAAAGGTAAAAAAAGATACCTGCTTCTTATTCTAGTTTTGGGTATAATCATTGGGTTGTCATGGCCTTTGTATGTAAAGTGGATAGATCCGGAAACATACTTAAAGGTGACAAAAACAGAAAGCAGCCGATGGGGGAACTACAATACTAAACCTTTTTATTATTATTGGAGCTTTTTCACGCAAAGTGGTATTTGGACCATTCCAGCCTTCATTGCGTTGCTTTACCCCTATCTAAAAAACAAGGTTAGTAACATGAAAGCATACCAATTTACGCTGTTATGGACGCTAGGCTCGCTTGTTTTGCTTTCGATAGTACCCGAAAAAAAAGCCAGATACTTATTGCCGGTTTTAATTCCGATGGCATTGAACACAGGATTTTATATTGAATATTTAGTACACAATTTCAAGAACATCATTCAAAAAAAAGAAAAAGGAATTGTTTATTTTGCCTTTGGACTTATTGGGCTTGTTTGTATTGCCATTCCAATTGGAGTTTTTATTAAGGTAAAAAATGACATTGCAGGATTCGAATTTTGGTTACTTGGCTTAACGTTGTCCTTATTTACAATTGGTTATTTTCTGTTTAAAAACCTTAAAAACAAAAACTTCTTAAAAGTATTCTATTCGGTTATAGCAGTACAAATTGCGGTAGTTGTTTTTGGGATACCGTTTACAAAACTCATTTTGAAAAATCCAGAATACGCCGACGCAAAAGCCATTAGGGAAAAAGAAAAAAATCTGGGAATACGAACGTATGAATTGAACTCTTTTACGCCCGAAATAATTTGGGATTATGGGTCTAGCATTCCAATTCTGTTAGACGAAAAAACCAATAAACTAAACTTACCATCGGAAAATAAATTTGGTTTATTGGTTCCGGAAACTGATAGTGTCACTTTCAAGAAAGAATTAAAAAATTACACTTTCGTGAAAGCTTCCTATATTGATATGAACAGAATTTCGAGAGAATCAAGGAAGCACAACGACCGTTTGACTCGGATATTCTATATCGTTACAAAGAAATGATTATTCTTCGTAACGGGCTATTTCCCTGTCATAAAATTCATTGGCAAGTACAATAAGTCCTTCCATTTCGGCATTTAGTTCTGCTTCATCAAGATCTTCGGCTTCTTCCATAAATTCTACCTCATCGTCTTTTAGATTAATGATGAATCTTGGGTAATCCATGTGAATGATAAAAATATCGTCTGGAAAATCAGTATTGTCGCCTAATAAGAATTTTGGTAATTCCATATGTTTGAAAATTTTTTAATATAAGAATGTAAAAATACGTTTTTTATTGAGAATCCCTTTTTAAAAAAGTTCTTAAAAAAATTAAAGTTGTCATTAGCCCTGATGGAAACGGCATCTCCCGATTTAGAAAAACAAGGCTTTTTTGCCGTAGTTTTTGTTAATCGGGAATACAGTGGACAGCAGGTGGAAACTTGTTTTGAAAACCAAATTACTCGCTCCTAAGTTTTTTTATCAGTTTGATTCGGCATCATTTTTTTAGTGAGGTAAGCAAATCGAAGATACAGGAACACAGCCGCCGCGCTCAAACCGGCCAGAAGTCCGATCCAAACTCCAACAGCTTTCAAATCGGTATATTTACCTAAATAGAAAGAAATAGGGAAACCAACAATCCAATAGGCCACAAAAGTAATGTACATAGGGATTTTTACATCTTGCAAACCTCTCAAAGCTCCCAATACAACGACCTGAATTCCGTCAGAAATTTGAAAAATCGCTGCTATCAGCAACAGTTTTGAGGTAATGATAATGATTTCCTGATTATCCAACATCTGTGCCGGATCATGCATATTAAGGAACAGATGTGGCAGAAAATTATGGAAAACAACAAAAATCAATGCAAAAAAAGCTTCGGTTATTATTGCCAATAAAAAGATGGATCGGGCTATGATAATTAGGCTTTTATAATCACCCGCACCTCTGGAATGTCCCACCCGAATCATCGCCGTAACACTCAAACCCATTGCTACCATAAAGGTTGATGAAGCCAAGATAAGCGCAATTTGATTGGCAGCCTGACTGTTTTTGCCCAAGGTTCCGGAAAGCCAGATTGCGGCTGTAAATAATGTCACCTCAAACAGCATTTGCATGGCCGAAGGAATTCCCAGGGCAACAATTTTCCTGATTATTGTTTTTTTGATTTCCTTGAAGGTGAAATTTTTAAAATACTGCTTCATGATAGCATTGTGCTTCATCAAGTAATGCATAAAAACGACCATCATGATTCTTGAAATCACGGTTCCCAACGCTGCGCCTGTTACTCCTAATTTTGGAAAAATCCAAAAACCATATATCAATACATAATTAAAAAAAACATGTACCACATTTGTCAAAATAATCGAATACATGGAATATTTTGTCAAAGACAAACCATCGGCAAATTGCTTGTACCCTTGATACATCACAACTGGAATCAACGAAAAAGCAACCCAATCAATATAAGGAGACGCCAATATTACTACCGCTTTGGGCTGATTCATAAAATACATCAACTGCTTGGACAATACCGTTATGATAAACAATGACACGCCCAAGATGGTGCATAATAACAAACCGTGATGAAACGTGGTTCGGATTTTTTTATCATTTTTTTCGGCATCGGCCTCTGCTACCAATGGCGTGATTGCTGTCGAAAATCCAATTCCAATAGCCATAGCCAAAAATATAAAGCTATTTCCCAAGGAAACCGCCGCAAGCTCTGTCGAACCTAAGTTTCCAACCATATAATTATCTACAATACCTATCAAAGTGTGTCCCAACATTCCCAAAATTACGGGATAAGCGAGTTTAATATTATATGCAAATTCTTTGGTGTATTGTTCAATCTTCATCATAAAATTATTGAGTCGGCAAAGGTAATTAGAACAAACTGATTCTTTAAATATTATTTCAATTATAACAAATATACGATGAGGGCTCAACTATAAATTATATAAAAAAACAGAATAATTCTATAATGGCACCAGCAAACTCGGGACATACCTTTGTAAAACACTCTTGAGAACGAGTGTTTGACCTATATTTTTTTACAAACTAAAAATTAAAATTATGAAATTCACGAAAAAAATTAAAATCAGTCTAATATTGGCAATCTCAGTATTTTTTGTCAATAAGTCCAATGCCCAAGAAACAACAAGCCCTCAAAATTATGATCAAGGATTTCGCCTAGGAATAGGTGTTACTGGCGGATACGCAGTGCATGATCCTTATAAGCTAGCACTAGGTGCCGATGCCAGATTGCAATATGACTTGTCCAAAAGATACTCTTTGACCTTGACAACTGGATATAGCCGCTTATTTGTGAGTGAAGCTGATGGAGATGATCTTGGATTTGTGCCAGCAAAAGTTGGTTTTAAGGCTTTCATTTGGAATGATCAATTTTATATCATGGGAGAAGGAGGAGCTGCTTTTGTAACAGACCCTCATTATCACAATACCTCATTGCTTTTGGCACCAAGTATTGGTTATGCAACAAAATATATTGACGTTTCGTTACGTTATGAGCATTACAATAACTTGCCAAGATGGAATAATGACGGAAGCTTAGGTAAAGGCGTTGGTCAAGTGGGCGTGCGTGTCGCCTATGGATTTGATTTATAAAAAATATTAAAATTTTAAATAAAAGAGGCTGTCCGAAAAGGGCAGCCTTTTTTATGCAGCAAATATTAGGGATTGATTTTGCGTTGGCTGATTTATGAAAAAATATTCTGTTACGGTTTTAAAAATGTAAATTTCGACCTCTATAAC